>Ga0214473_10009440_pt1 | contig 11525 bp, 18 predicted proteins | sample RVTome_7_FD_203509 | JGI IMG/M metagenome (GOLD analysis project Ga0214473, IMG submission 203509) | Soil microbial communities from uranium-contaminated site in the Upper Colorado River Basin, Wyoming, United States - RVT98D197 | ecosystem: Environmental > Terrestrial > Soil > Contaminated >...
GTTGTATTTTGGACAACTACTGTTGATACATTCGCAGGTTTCTAACCCCAAATAAGCGTTAGTAGTTCCACAATGGACACATACGTGTGGAGAAAAGGACCTTCTGACTATCTTACGCCCCGTGCGACTAACAAACATCAATGCCCCATAGAAGCATTACGATCGCTGGCAGAGAAGCTAATTCCTTTACCGGTAGCTCTAGAACCCGCAATATTAGAAGAAACTGCTGCGTGAGAGCCGCGAGTCCCACTATCATTGTAGCTCATAGAGGAGCCTGCGGAGAAACCGTAGCCAGTACCAGTCTTGATCGCGTTTTGATTAGCGGCCAAAAAAATGAATTCCCAAGCAGAATTTTGGCGTCTATCTTCAATCATCTTGAAGACTTGGTCTTTAGTAAACTCTTGTGACTGATTTTCTTCACCATCTGTAATTACCACAAAGTAAATTTTTTGTGGTTTGTTACCAGTCTTTTCCAGTTCAGCTAGATCTTGTTCCAGGGTATTCAGGGTTCTGCCCATAGCATCTAGCAACGCAGTGCCGCCACGAGGTACGAATGTTTCACGGGTTAGTGACTGGGCATCCTCTAGAGGTATATTGTGAGAAATAAGTTCATAAACAGTATCAAACTGTACTAGGGTAAAAAAACACTTTCCTGGAACTTTTTTTTGCTCTTCAAGAAAACTATTGAAGCCTCCTACGGTATCGTCGCGGATCGTTTCCATAGATCCGGAACGGTCAAGTACAATTGCAATGAGGGCGTTATTTATAGTCATGATTATTTCCTTTGCCGTTAGTTTAAAGGATTAATTGGGCTTAGTCAAGCTTCGGCCGGCGAAAACGCCCGGTGATTTTTTCAATAATCCCTTGAGAAACATTCTTCTTTTTAATAGTTTCATTAATTAGATGCTGAACTAATCGCTTTTTCTCTGATTCTTGATAACTATCTTTAATATTATTGAGCATTTCTAATGCCTTGTCAAATTTGCCACCATCAATCAGAACCCGAGCCATTTCAGTTTTGCTAATGCGATCAGTGATAGCGCGAATCTCTTGATCTTGATTCATGCGGACATAGTAGCAGGTTACGCAGAGCCGGACAAGTCAACTTGGCAAATAGAATAAATATCGACACTTTTCGCAAATATCCACCACAAAGGGAACCCCTTGCAGATAATAAGTAGAAACTACCATAGCTTGTCGGCACTTGAGGCATCTTTGATGGGGCCTATGGAACTCTGCTCGTTCTATATTAAGACGTTGTCCGGCTTGGACGCCGAACTGCTCTAGTCCCGCTGGAACCAGGATAAAATCTCCACGCGGTACAAATCGATTGTCTAGTTCTCTGGCCGATGCGCATTGATAGTCGCTGACAGGGCGCACCGGATAGGTGATCGTTGATTCGCAAATGACTTCTTTTTGATGCATCATATGGTATCTAAATTGCATGACAGCATCCTCTACCATGAGTTGAGGTTGTAGATCTAAAGCTAATTGATAAATATCCGGCCCGGGGCCACCTCTTAGTGGTTCGATCCATGAATAGTGAAAAAGTATCTGATCGTCCTTCGGAAGATATTCTCCAATCCACCCTGTAGCGCGTGGCTTTTGTAACATGACAACATCGGCCATAATAGCATCAGTAGACGCGAACCAACAGGCTGCTTGCAGATCTTCCGTAAAACTAACAAATTGTACTCCACCATATGGACGAGCTATTCTATCTGTAGGCACATCAGAGGGCGAAAGTAATAATCCACGATATAAGTTAGAGGAAATAACTGGATGTTGCTTGCATAAATATTTAGCTACTTTTCGAATAGCGGCACCTTTTTGACGCATCAGTTCATCGGATTCCCTCAATAATCCAAACACAGCTAAAATCACAAATGTCTTGTAAATACGAAAACTCTCGGAAGAAGGACGAGAGGCTGCGTTTCTTCGATAATTTTGCTGCTTATAGACTACGAAAGGAAGCATTCTTCCGTACCCATCTTGAATATCTACGCGCATAGGACCTTGCCGACTACGTCTGCCTAGGTGTTGAAGAATAAGTTCGCCCGTCTCCCCGCCTGGATCAATTTCCACATCAATAACTTTGTATCGTTCGCCATAGCTGTCCATTACATATAAGCTAGCCGAAAGACTGCAGGAAGCTAACAAATCATACCAATATTGTGGGTTAGCCAGCCCGCTACGGGTCATCAATTTGGTTATATCCTCAGTAACTTTAGGCTTGACCATCCATAAGTGGCCTGGTGGCACCCTAATCAAGGGAAAATTGCCTGAGGCCATAAGCTGAAGATCTGCCCGAGGAATCAAAGCATCGCTTGGAGGAATTTCCGCTGCGACTGGGAGGGCCGGCAGCAGACTATCCTTAGGAAGAAGGGCGGGAAGTAAAGGTTCTTCTGGATTCCGGCGCATATAGTTAGTATACTAAAATCATGGACGAATATCTTCGGCGTTTAGAGCGATTAGCTGCAAGCGGCGATTCTGAAGCCATAAAAAAATTAAGACATTGGCATGATAAATTTCAGCCTCGATTTTTCTGTTATTGGCAAAACAATGTTACAGGTTTGTGGGTTAATAGGCCGTCAGAGGGAGTTGGACGCCATGTAGTTATGGAAGCATTTAGTGTGGAAGAAGCGGAAGATCGCCTACAACAACTATTAGGTAATAACTATTTTGATCATTGTGATTGCTGTGGGAGACGATGGGGCAATCCAGAAGTATTTCTTTCCTTGAACAGCATCTTACCACGCACTTCCAAGGAAAATTGCTATGTGCATTTCTTAGATGGAACTATTGCTCCTTGTTAGTTTAGCTCTAATCCAATCGGTAGTTTTCAGAAGAAGCGAAGGATTCCGATATTTATCTCGCAGATCAGACCATTGAATATGTTGGTAGCCAGCTTCGCTGGCGTCACAGCCATGCCATTCAGAAAAGTATTCCTGCGCCAACGCTGCTCTAAGCGCATTATAGTCTTCATTATACTTCAGTGGGTATCCAAAAGTCAATATCACCTGGAGACCTGGCAATCATGTGCTTGCAAATCATCCGCCGCGTTACGATGATGGCCGCCTTAAACTAATTCACTATCACAAATTAGACCATGATCTTGCATTGAGTTTAAACAAAAAAAATGCTGCGTCTAAGAATAGTGTTACCATTGAAGGTAACCAAGTAGGAGAGGATCACCATAGCTTTATCGTTGGCGACAAATTTGAAAACTGGTGGGCTAATGGTGAAACTAAGACAATTAAAATTTATCCAAACATCAAAAATAGTGGGTTATTCTAATGAATACATACCACGCTATCTACAATAGTACTGAACTTATCCTACCTGCTGGAAAATTAGTTTTCCAAAAATGTTTTGACGACTATTACCAAATTATGGTGGTTGGGATTTTTCAAATTATTCCTGCTCTCATTATTTCCAAAGGTATTGTTGAGTTAGTTTGGTCTAAATCAACAAATATTAAACTGGTTGGTCTAATTGAAGAAGATATCCCAGTTAAAGGTATTGGTAGCGCCCTTGTTGCAGGGACCTGGCCACTAGACAGTTCCATATTCTTTCAAAATAACAAAGTCTTTCAACCTGATCTATCAGACAGTTTCTCTGCAATCAAAATTTCAACCCAGACAGGCGAGATTATGGTGCCAACCACGACAGGAGCACCTACATTTCCCAACTCATGAAATCGGGTGGATCTACATCCATCGGTGGGCCATGTTTAAGAGCGTCCTACTCCTCGCTAGCTAGCGCTTTTCTGGCTGATTTGTAGTGGTAGCGGGAGCTGCAGTAGAGGTCAAACTATCAAGATTAAACAGCAAATTGCCGGTCTCACCACTCATGACTTGGGGCATGACACCATTCCATCGCTCAATTAACCGCAGTTTGAGAATATCAGGATTGCCACGCAGCACGGCTGATTCTAGTTCAATAGCACGAGCGCGAGCCTCCGCTTCCACGCGCGTAGCCTCGGCTGTGGCTAGGGCTTCTAGCTTACGTGATTCAGCCCGCCCGCGTGCCGCCTCGATTTTCTTATCGGCCTCTGCGTGCTCTCTAGCAACCTCGTTATGAGCGCGCTGGGCTTCTTGCTCCGCTACCTGCTTAGCTTCAATAGCATGGTTAAAGCTTTCCTCGAAAGTAAAATTTTCAATATTGAGCGCAGAAAGCAGAAAGCCTTGTGTTAAGATGTTATCCAATTTGGATTGCAGAATAGTTTCTATCTCATGACGTACTTCAGCTCGCTTCTCCAAGAGTTCAGCAGCTTGAAATTTGGCGATGACAGCTTTGACACTCTCCTGTAGCGCCGGTTTAATGATATTGTCTTCGTAGGAGGAACCTAGTTCTCGCCTAATACGTGGCGTCAAATCCGGTGCCAATCGAAAGTTAACCGAAATGTCAGTGTGGACTGTTTGTAAGTCTGAGGAACCAGCATTAGCTGTCACCGTCAGCTTTTGCACCTGAATAGGCCATTCTTCTACCATATCCCAAGGTAATTTGAAGTTAAGTCCCTCGCTCATTGGCACTTCTTGAACAGTACCGATGCGAGTGACAACCCCACGAAAACCGGGCGTTACTACCTCGACGCACATAAAAGCGCCAATAGCACCTAACCCTGCTACAATCCCACCAACAGTCAGACACGTACCTGAGTTTTCTTCCACTTTTTTCTCCTAACAGAAAAATAGCAGAAAATTAAAAGAGTAGCAACAGTCCTTGCCTAATCCTCTTGGTCAGTTAAATGTTGCTTAGATTCCTGGCGATTTTTTTTATGGAAACGTTTGCGGGCGTTCTTCTTATCTTGACGCGTCATTGCCTGATGGGCTTTGTCTTTTTCCCGCTGACGCCAGTACTCTTTCCAGCTACGATCGTCAGGAGTAGGCATATGGTTCATACTCTTAGCATAAGCAATATATTCAAAGGTCGCAAGATTTAAACGCAAGAAGATAATTGCTATAATAATAGAATGTACTGCAACTGTTTTCGAAATCCAGATGCTAAGGAGACGGACCGCCTAAGAGCAGAGCTTCATATACTAGAGCAGGAATATTCGGACCAACCTACTTTTCAACGACGTAGAGACTTAGTTTTAATTAATCACATCAGACGACAACTAGATATGCCTTTGGTAGATGAAAATTTACAGCCGATTTTAACTGAAGTCGTAGAACCAATTCCGTTACCTGTACAGTCATTGCCGCCCCTGCCCGTAATGACATCTGAACAACGCGATAAATTGCGTGGGCTGGTTCTATCTTATGCTGTATCTCTTAATTTGACGATGCCTAATTTAGCATCCCGAATAAGAGAATATTTAAAAGTTAATCAGCCTTTAAATACTTTGACTGATGATCAACTGCGACAATTGGCAGACGCTCTTAAACAAGAATTAGATGCTTTATTAATTGGCCATGATTTACAGAGAGAATATTACTCCACAGATAACGGAAAAAGAGTTGGGTTTATTCTAGAAACAATCCAAAGAATAACCTGCGACATGTGCGGGAGAGGATTTCCCCTAGAAGGTAGCTCCTGGCAACCCGGTTCAGTTCCTTTCATTTCTGGAGGTCTAGTGTTTATGATTGATGAAAAGGGAGCGGCATTGCTATACCATGGTTATGAAGGTCAAGGACAATCTTGTTATGGAAAAGCCATCAGAGCTTTCACCACGAAAGAATAAGTAGAAAGAACCCAGATTAACTCTGGGTTCTTTCTTTAAAATGTCCGTTAGCGACAGTTAGAGACTGATTTTCTCCGGCACATCTGGCGTCGATGATCCAGGAGGAATCGGCGCATTGGGGGAGGCTGTGCCGCTATTGCTGGACGGCGGGGGCGTATCCACTTTAGTATCCTGCGCCCGCATATCAGCTACATGAGAGAAAGCGCGGTTGCTGATGTCCTGCAATGTGCGAACCAGCGAAGCATAGATGTGCCGGAAAGCAGCACGAATAGGATCGTTGAGTAGCGTCCAAAACAAGCTTGCCGGCCAAAAGGACATCCACATAGTTATCATAGATTTGTGATCGTTGGGGCGAGGAGGGGTCAGCCTTAGTTCAATGCGCCCCATAGTGTAATAACCCTGTTGCAAAATTTCATTCCAAGCTGCCTTTAATTCTGCCGGGACAGAAGTTTCCTCAGTGGCATCGGGAACGTTAAGACGGCGAAGTGGTTTACCAGTAGAGTCTGTAGGGGCCGAGTTACCGTACAGAAATTCCCCGATCCTAACAAAAACGCCCCGATGTTGTTGCTCCGGGGCACAACGAGGAGCATCATCAGGATGCACGATACCCTTAAGAAGAAAGTCCTTTCGAGCCTGCCGGTAGTTTTCCTCGGTCTCGACTGCTTTCTTCTTAGTGAAGAAGTACCACTTGGCCACGCCCCACACAGCACCCAACACTAAGTAACCAAGCAGGCCGCCCGCAATCCATTCGACGTGGGTGCGCGCCCACAACAGCATGTCTACCCCGCCAGCCAAATGCAAGGCAGCTAGATAAGCGACAACGCAGACCGTAGCCCACAAACCTCTCTCATTTTCCACCGCTGCAATGATGGCGCCCACGATGCCGACTGTGATTAACCAGAACGGCAGACTTCCGATGACTAACCAATCCACGAGCATGATTTTCTCCTTTGAGTTTTGAGTTTTGAACGAAGGAATTAGACCTGCCCAGATTGAGATTTGCAAGGATCCAAGATTTAGTTAGAAAGAGGGAATGAAAAAATCTGAGAGCCAGCGCCTAAATAGTGTTCGTCTAAAAAAACTAGATTTGCCCCCCGAAGAAATTCTTCGACAACTCTTACTCAAGACAAGCGAACTTTCTAATATGCGTTTTTTGGAGAGCCCGCAAGCCAATGCTCGCTTACTCAGTATTAATAAACTATCGAATAGTGCACTTCTGGTTTTGCGAACTTTACTAGATACCAATGAGTATCAAATTAGAGATTTTGAGCTATAATTATATCAAAATCCTTGAGGGCAATCTTCATCGTGCTTAATCAGCCACTGCAGTCCTGATTCAGCGTTTTCTTGCTCAGGAAACATAATGACAATACCGATTAGCTGTCTGATGGAGACAGGTTTAAGAATACAGCAGCGGCATAATGTTAAAATCATAGACTACCAATCGCCAGGGCCTCCGCGCTTAGGCTGCTCAACTTTCTCTGGAAACAATTCAGCAAAAGCACAATTTCGACAGAAATGTTTTTTATCGACGGGCTCGGGGGTGCCCATCGGATAAACCTTCGGTTGAGAGTGCCCTTTGTCAATCAGCTTGATATAACCAAACTCAAATCCAGAACTAATCCAAGATTGGCACTTATCGCACTTGAATCCCTGGGTGATCATTTAGCGGTAAACTCCGACAAAGATTCCACCTGTTCAGCCGTGACTTGCTTTCCATACATGCTGACTCCAAGTCGCATCAAATTTCGAATCTGACGCCCATTGATTACCAGCTCAGGTAAACTGCCAGTAGTTTCGATGGTTTGCCCGACCAACTTAAACATCACTTGCCAAATTTTATCACGGGCAGTGTCATCCAAATCCGGGTAATCAAGTTTGATGGTTACTCGGCTAAGAATGGCTGGATCAATAACATCACTGCGGTTAGTAGTAAGGAACATAATGCCCGGGAAATAATCGAGCAAGCGTAAGAAAATACCCACGATAGCACTACGCTCTAGATTATCATCGCGCTTGTGCAAGAAGACATCTGCCTCGTCGAAGAGCAATAGTGCATTCCACCGAGTAACGCGCTTGAAGATATTGTTAAGGCAATCTTCCACAGAAGCTAATTTAGTGCCTAACTCTCCGAGTTCCATGACATATAATGGTCGTTCGGTATATTCGGCCAGAACTTCAGCAGTCAGTGTCTTGCCAACCCCAGTGGAACCACTGGCCATAATGACCATACCACCGTGTTTACCGGCGATTACGTCGCCAAACATTTCCTCTTTATGACTAAAGATAGTGGTAAGAAGATGTCGTGTTTTTTCAGGAAGAACCAGCCTATTGATAGCCGTCTTATCGAAGATATATTCATCTAAGTCTCCCACATCTACCCAAACATATTTCTTAAGTCTTAGGCTGAAAGTGCGAACCAAAGGGGTAAATGGATATTGCATATCTTTGCGACCATAGTAGCTATCCTCATCGCCATCTTGCTCAAATTCCGTATCAAAAATGACTCGTTCCGGATGGAAGATGGTTCCGAATCTGGTCTCTGCCAAACTAGACCCCCAGAAGGATCTGCCTACTTCCACGCATTGTCCGGTGCAGACCATTTGGGTTCGCGGCTTAAGTCGTTCTACTTTTTCAAGCTTGCGTGTGGCTTCTTCTAAGATCTCTTGCGTAAGTTCTACAACTTTTCGGTCTCGAAGCCAATCAACTAGACAGATGGGGTCTTCCTTTTCTTCCTCAGTAAGCTCCCCTACTGGAACACTAAAGAAAGATCCGCCCATCGCAAAAGTTTCTACATAGGGATACTGACCTACATTAAAGTTAACTCTCAATGAAACGAAGCTGTAACCCTCTATCGCATGAAAATCAACATCGGCATGGGCCGGATATTTTCTGCTTCCTAATTGGATAGCGACATTGGCGATGGCTTTAGAACCTTTTAGAGGCTTAAGAAAATTGAATAGTTCTTTAGCGGTAGTGAAATACTTGTCACCAAAAGTTAAGAACTTGGTGTCACAGGCGACATAGCTAGCAAGTTTGAGCTTTTGGTTGGGATTCAACTCACATTCGTCAATTAAAGCGACCGCAAGGGGTTCCCCTAACCGACGAGGAATCACAGCAAAATCGATGGTCATGGCGGTGATATTTTTCACACTAGTGTTGAGCCCAAAAAAATCACGAATCTCCAATGAAATATCGGTATCTTCGACCACTTTAAGTGCCTGGCGTAACTTCTGGGCATTTAGACGTAATTGCATTGGCAAACTCCGCTCTACTTTAGTTTAAGAATAAATTCTCGGATTGCAACTTCCAATTATCAGCACTTACATCCGCGTCTAAATAAATCGATTGTGGGGCAACTACAAATTTTAGTGGTAATGGCATCTGCTTGAAGCCAGGCAATGACCTCATCTAAAAGATGTAGAGTGGCATCTAGTCCATACTCCGTTTCTAGTCGTTTTCCCCCAAAATCATCTTCCCATACTTGAGTTGAAGGTAAGGGAAAAATATTAGACGTAAATGGCCAAGTATCATAATTGATCTTATAGCCCAACTTCATCAACTTTTCGACTCGTTCCACGACTGGAGCCTGAAAAGTTTGATCCACCATAGAAATGGCTGTATTTTTCCAATTTTTTGGCATAGTAAACATAATAACTCTGATTAAATAGAACGCAAGCTAATTGCCACGAGGAGAGGTTTTGCTGCGAACTGTTTGAGTTTCTCCACCAGTACCGATTAATGCCCAGATCCAAGCTAGGATGACTAGCGCGGGATTGGTATTCCAATAGGTTAAGGTGGCCAGTCCCGCAACTAAAATGTGTGGGACAATGAACCAGCCAAGCCACCACAAGAGTCCACCAGATGCAAAGCTAGTGAGTAGCAATAAGAAAAGAGTGGTGATGCGAGGAATTAAGGCTAAGCAAAGGCAAAGAATTATGCCAGGTAAAACACCGTGGACATCCCAGAAGCTTATTTGTTCAACTGCCATTTTGTTCTTTCACCCTAGTTTGGAGTTTGAGAGAATTTTTAAATTTTGCAAGACAGATTCTGATTGAGGCTTGACTCCGTTGACGTTTTCGGCTAGTATTCAAGTATGACCGCTCGACCATAACGCCACTTTAAATCCTGTCTCCCAAACGCCCGACGCTGGGCCTCTTTATCACTATATTATTTGCCGGACTGACATTCCTTTCGGGAATATCTGTGCACAATTAGTCCATGCTGCGGGCGAAAGCGCGGCCTTGTTTGGTCCTTTGCCTACCAACACTCATGCAGTTGCGCTGAGTGCTTCTTCTGAAGAAGAACTTCTTAAACTAGAACTCCGTGCTCAACAGCGCGGTATTCCTCACCGAAGTATCCATGAGCCTGATGCTCCTTTTTTTGGGGCATTGATGGCCATTGGCTTTCTACCTGGCCCCAAATCTACCTTCAAATCTCTGCTGGGCCGCTACCCACTACTCAAAACCCAAGGAGGATCATCATGATCTGTCGTCTATTTACGTACTTAACTGATTATCTGTTCGGTAGTCAGACTCAACCCCCACGAAAGGAAGTGCCCATGGTTCCCAAAGAAGCGATGCTGAATGAAGTGAGTCGTCTCTCAAACTTTAAAGATTTGAGCACGATTAGATGGAATGTGCCGGAAATTCGAAGACAAATTAATGAGTTGTCTCAGGAGATTCGATTATTGAAAAAAGAAATACGAACTCCTCATCATAAAGTTACTTGGAGTGAGCAGTGTGAGCTAGGTGCCTTAAAACATCGAGTTACAGTATTGGTAGTTCTTCAGGCTAATCGACGAGGAAAAATTCATTTAGTAGGAAAAACCTCAGAAGAACAACGTAATTGGCTAGAAGATCACTTAGATCTTGATGATCGCCGTGATCTGGCTAGGATAGAAATGCCGGCCTCCTAAGGCCGTTTTCGCTCCCGTAGCTTAAAGGCAAAGCGCCTCACCTTATGGCGGTAGGAGAGCTGGATTCGATTTCCAGCGGGAGCATCAACTGTCATCTTTGCCTGGAAAATTTGGTTGCCAGCGATACTCTACGTCAGCATCTAGCCAAGCTTTTAAAGTCTTTTTACCTACAAGACAATAATCGTCTAGATAACATGCTTGCTCTGGATGCTCCAAGCAATTCTGATGATCATCCGGTTCTGGTGTTTCTGTGCTCAGGCAGACATCACATTCATCTAGATGATCATCATGTGCTTGATCTAAAGCTGCAACCTGTTTGGCGGTCCAAGTAGTGCGGCACAGATTGGGGTGATAGCGAAGTTGTTTTTCATAATTTTGCCGAGTTTCATTGTCGAAACTGGCAATATATTCGTCAGGTGTCATTTGCGCTCCCGAGGTTGTTCATGTTCTGAATAGTTCTTGATAACTTCAAGTCCAAATATTTTCAATGCATATTGTATACTAGTATTATGCCATGGCGTGGGAAGAAAGACGTAGAACGTCATAACAAAAAATGTTCTCGATATGGGGCATGTCGTAAAATTTGGCTCCGGACTGCCAACGATTATTACAAGCGAACTGGAGATGACGGACAAGCTGTAATCCGTGCTAATGTAGCATCCAAAAAATGGCTGCAAGCGCACGGTAAATATCGTCGTAATATTGATGAAGACATACGGCAGTTAGAACGAGAAGCATACAGAGGCGATGAGCTAGCGGACGCGCGCTATAGACAAGCTCAAATTCGTGCAGGACTTATTCCTCCAATATTTCCAGACGAAGGTTTGTGGGTGAATGCCTATGTTAATAATCAAGCCAAAGCCAGTCTTCATGCCTCATCCTATGAGGAAGTGGATGATATTTCACAATTTTTACTAA
>Ga0214473_10009441_pt1 | contig 11525 bp, 8 predicted proteins | sample RVTome_7_FD_203509 | JGI IMG/M metagenome (GOLD analysis project Ga0214473, IMG submission 203509) | Soil microbial communities from uranium-contaminated site in the Upper Colorado River Basin, Wyoming, United States - RVT98D197 | ecosystem: Environmental > Terrestrial > Soil > Contaminated >...
GATGCGGGCGAACCGGCATGTTTGTAGCCTGCCTGATGGTCCGCGCAGGTCTCGAAGCCAAGGCGGCGATACGCGCGTTTCGGCGGAACCGGCGCTGTGGTCCGGAAACCACGGATCAGCTTGCGTATGTGGTCCGCTATGCGAAACGGCTCGAGAACACGCGGCTTTCTCCTTCAGAGGTTCGTGTCGCACTGGCCGAGAATGGGAGTCCGTGCCTTCTCGCGACCGGAGGCCTCGCTTCGATCTACGCCGGCCGGCTTCGCTTGCCCGGGGGCGGGAGCCGCCGAGTCGCCGTCAAGGTCCCCCACTCCAAAATGAGTCATGAGACTGCGGTCACCGTCAAGGATTGCATCTGTGCTCTTCGCGAAGCGGGGGTGCAGCTGCCGCGCATGGCGATGCTGAAACTCGCCGACGACACCTGGGTTCAAGTGACACCGCTTTTCGGTTCCGCCAGCCAGGGCTCCAAACTGGCCCAGCCCAGTCTCTTCTACAAGTCGCTCGACTCCGAGCAGAAGGCCTTCGCCGTCGACCAGCTCACGCGGGTTGCCAATGCCGGATACAGTCCGTCCATGGACTTCTTCGTGATTTTCAAGGATCGTTGCAAGGGTATCGTTCCCATCGATTTGGATCTCGTCGTCGGCCGAGCCGACAGCCTGACTGCGGCGCGTAAACTGCTCACGACGATTATTCAACTCGGTGATAACGCCGAGGAACGGGACGCGCTTCTCGCTGTCGGGCGCGCCGTCGCCCTGCCCGCCCTGCGCGCTTCGCTCGACGAGGTTCTCGACATGGAAACCGGCTTCAGGCGATGCTGGCGGCTGGACTAGGTCCGTCTTGACTTCAGTTGCTTGCACCCCCCCCACAGGTGCGCCCGTCTGGGGCAAGACCGTAGCTCGCTGAGCGCCGTCTGAATTCTCGACGCGGCGGGCCGACAGAAGGGACCCTTCGATTTGCACCTGTGATCCGAGAGCGACTATGCTCAACCTCCTAACGGAGCCTTCGCCGCTGGGATAACGGACTCCAGAGCCAGCGTCGCGGGAATATCCGGAGCGGTTTTCACTTACTCGGAGGTTCCCATGGGTCGCAGCGCCTGTTGGATTGCCGTCGGGACCGAGTGGATCACGGTGTGCAACGGATTGTGGCACAGCGTGTTCATCGCCAACGACCGTTCACTTCATCCCGGACCCTGCACGTGTGGCAGCGACGATTTCAAGCAAGCATTCATCCAGAAGATGACTTCGCTGTTGGAAAGCGACGAAGAACCGAGGCGAACGTTGAGTGGATCGAATGTCCCCGACGGCGGGCCGCATTCCGGACATTGAGGGCGGAGGGAGGCTGGAATTGGGGGAATCCAAACGGACATCCGAGCAACCGAAGGAAGGTCAGCCGGGCCGGCTCGAAGGTTTCGAAGAAATGGTCGAATGGGCACGCTCGAACGGCTGGACGGATTTCGATTTTGAGGGGCTGGAACGTCGCGTCGTCGAGCTGGCAAGGGTCATGGGAGAAAAACCAGCCGATGCACCATCCATGCAAGTGATGAAGCCTACCGAGAAGACCGTCCCTTTCATGAAGAAACTCGACGGCAAAAGCCAGGGGAAGCCCTGACCCGCAACGGGCCGTACGAAGACAAGAACGACGTTCGAGAATGATCGGACTCCATCCGTTCGACGAGGCGCGCGCGCGCCGCAGGCTTATCGCCGCGAACCGATGATGCGGTTTTCTCGATAAGCGCAAAGGCGTGCTAACATAATCAACAGTCAGTGCCTTGCCGGGCGGAACACCGGGGTCTGCAAGTCGAAGGCGTCGCGCGGTCTTTGTCGAACGAAGCCGTGTGGCGCCTTTTTGTATTTCACGCCCTGACCAAGGTGCACAACTACCGCAAGCCGTCCGGGGAACAAAGAAAGTGGTCAACGACAATATTCCCCTCGGGAAGGTCGGGCTGAGGAAGCCAGGCCCGAATTCACTCGCGGATCCGTTGCGCTTCACTCCGCCGGTCGAGCATTCCCATCGCACCCTGTGCGAGCTGGGCGTTGATGGAATCGTAGTTTCCGCTCATCGTGAAGGAGGATTCGCATCGGACCACGGGGCGCTCGCTGTTGGAGCAAGCTATCTCCGGGGTGTCTGGGAATCGGACAGGCCGTCCGTGGTGCAGCGCATCGAAGCCGCCGCACGAGGGGAGTCTTCGGAGTTCAACTTCAGAAGCCCATCCGGCCGACGAATGCAGGCCAGTCTCATTCCCTTGTCGAACTCCGATGGCACAACTGCTCGGGTAATCGCAGTCACCGTCGATTCGGACGCGTGCCGATCTCCACGAGACCGCCGCGAAGACTGGGACGCTGAGCTTGGCGCTTTCATCGAGAAGGTCCCCGTATTGATTGCAGTCTTTGATTCCAAAGGGAACATCGCGTTGTGGAACCCCGAATGCGAACGCGTTACGGGATATTCGGCCGAGGACGTTGCTCGACACCCACACCTCTTGGAGATGCTGCGTCCGCGTACCGACACCCCTGAACGACAAGAAAATGCGCCGGGCTCTCGGGGTGGAGGCATCCACGTCCCGGGTTCGGAGATCGTTTGCAAGGATGGCTCGCGGAAGACGATCGCGTGGTCGACGGTATCGGTTGGAGCCGACGTTCCCGGCGGGGAGATCCTGGGCCTGGGTATGGACATAACGGAGTGGGCGCGGGCGGAACGCGCACTTCGCGATTCGGAGGAGATCCTTCGCTCGGTAACCGACAGCTCTCCGGACATTCTCGCAGTCGTTGACCTCGAGGGAACTCTCCGTTTTATTAATCGACCTGCGCCGGATTGGACTTGGTCCGAAGTAATCGGCACCTCGATTTGGAACTACGTGCCTCCAAAGTATCGCAGCCAGATGGAAGAGTGCTTCCGGCGTGTCGGCGATACCGGGGAGATACGCCAAGTCGAGCTTGAGTACGAAACGCGAGACCGCGGACGAATCATCCCGTACGAGCTGCGTGTGGGCTCGATCAAACGCGACGGACGCGTCGACGGATTCGCCATCAGCGCCACGGATTTGACGGACCGCCGAGGAGCGGAGGCTCGCTTCCGGGCCCACTACAAGAACCTCCCCATCCCGACGTACACCTATCAGTGGGGAGGTGATGACCTGGTCCTCGTCGACTTCAACGACGCTGGCTACGATTCCACGAAAGGGATTGTCGCGCGCTTCCTGGGGAAGACCTGCAAAGACATCTATGGTGAGGACTCCGGGGTAGCTGCGGACTTGAGGGGGTGTTTTCACCATCGCGCAACCACACGTCGAGAGTATCGGCATCGTTTTCGCACGACCGGGGAGGTCCACGACCTCGACGTAACCTACGTATTCGTGCCTCCGGACGGGGTCGTCGCACACGTGGACGTTATCGACGGTCGGAAGACGGCCGAGGAGGCACTGAGAAGAAGCGAGGAGCGCCTGGCGCAGTCCCAGCGGATCGCTCGAATAGGGAATTGGGACTGGGACATCGTAGCCCGGAAGACGGAATGGTCCGATGAAGTTTACCGGGTCTTGGGCCTTCAGCCCCACGAAGTCGAGGCCGGCTATGAGACGTTTCTTGAATGCGTGCACGCCGACGACCGAGAGAGCCTGAAGTTGGCCGTCGAGACTGCGCTCCGGACTGGAGAGCCTTACACCCGCACCTTTCGCATCCGCCGACCGGACGGAGACGAGAGGGTGCTGTACACGCAGGCTGAAGTCACTGCCGACGATCAGGGTCGGCCGCTCCGTATGCTCGGTACGGTACAGGACATCACCGTCCAATATCGCGCCGAGCAGCAGCTGAAGGCGGCTCTGGAGGAGAAGGAGACCCTCCTCCGTGAAGTCCACCACCGCGTCAAGAACAACTTGCAGGTAATATCGAGCCTTCTGTTTCTGCAATCCCAGAAGGCCACCGACCCGGCACTGACCCGAATGTTCGACGAGATGGAATGGCGGGTCAAGACCATGGCATTGATTCACGAGAACCTTTATCAGTCCACCGACATGGTCCGTGTCGACTTCCGCCGTTACCTGCAGATGCTGGTGGAGGGGCTCACCAGCGCCCACGCCGGCAGGCCGGTTCGCCTGGCCACGCGCCTGGACGACGTGTCGCTCGAGATTCACACCGCCGTGCCCTGCGGCCTCATCGTAAACGAGCTGGTCACCAACGCGTTCCTTCATGCGTTCAAAGACGGCGCCGAGGGCGTCATCCGCGTCGAGTTCTCGGAATGCGATGGTCGGCTGGAACTCCTGGTCCGTGACGACGGCGTCGGCCTCCCCGCGGACGCGCAGCTGAACCAATCGGCCAGCCTCGGGCTGCGGTTGGTCCACAATCTCACGGAGCAGATAGGGGGGGAGCTCAAAGTGGATCGAGATCGAGGGACGTCGTTTCTCATCACGTTCAGCGCGTGATACCCATGGAGAAAGCCAAAATCTTGGTGGTTGAGGATGAGCGGGTGGTAGCCATGGCTCTCCAGGACCGCTTGGAACTCATGGGACATCAGGTCGTGGGAAACGTCGCAACAGCCGAGCGTGCCATCGAAAGCGCCGCCGCGGAGAAACCGGATCTGGCGCTCATGGACATCTGCCTCGCAGGCGAGCTCGACGGAGTGGATGCGGCGCGAATACTGCGAGAGCGTTTCAACGTGCCCAGCGTCTTTCTGACCGCCTATGCGGACCATGCCACGCTGGAACGGGCGAAACTGACGGAACCGTTCGGCTACTTGGTCAAGCCCTTCGATGCGCGGATGCTCGAGGCCACGATTGAAGTGGCGCTGTATCGAAAACGTTTGGAGAACCAGCGCGACCGTGCCCGAGACGAGCTGCGTTCCTCAGAGGCTCGATATCGCAATCTCGCGCAACTCTCGCCGGTCGGCATCTTCGAGTGCGATGCGGCAATCGCCTATGGCTACGTGAACGAGCGCTGGTGCGCAATCGCCGGTATCCCCGCCGAGGAAGCCCTTGGCGACGGTTGGATGCGCGCCATCCATGCAGAGGACCGCGACCGAGTCCTCGCAGCCTGGCGACAATCCCTGTCCAAGGGAATGGAACTGGTGATCGAGCATCGATTCGCGCGACCGGACGGCTCTGCTCGCGAGGTCTTGACGCAAGCCCTGCCCCAGGCGGACGGGTACGTCGGGACGGTCACGGACCTTACCGAGCTCCGCAATACCCAAGAGCGCCTCCACAGGAGCGAGCGTCAACTGCGTGTCGTGGCGGATCACCTGCCAGTTCTCTTTCTCAGCGTCGACGCGAGTCTTCACTACCGATTCGCAAGCGGGAACACCGAACCCTGGTACGGCATACCCGCGGACGACTTTCCGGGTCGAACGGTCCGCGAAGTGGTCGGCGAAACGATCTTCGAAAGACTCCTGCCTCACCTCGAGCGTGTTCTCGCCGGCAATCGGCACGAGTTCGATTTCACGTTGATGACGGCGGATGGGCATCGACGGTGGAAGAAGGTTTGTCTCGTGCCGGACGTCGATCCCTCCGGGAGCGTGGTCGGCTACTTTTCGTTGGCGCTCGACGTTACGGCTCTCAAAGAGCAAGAAGAGGCCCGCCAGCGAAGCGATGTGCGCTATGCCGCCATACTCAACAACTCCCCCGATGCCATCATCTCCGTCGACGACTCGGACCTGATCGTGGTGTTCAACAAGGGCGCCGAACGCGCGTTCGGATTCGCCGCCGCCGAGGCCGTTGGCCACCGACTGGATATTCTGGTTCCTGGGCCTGGCGAGGGCGACAACCTGTTGAGCTTGGCGAGGCTTGCGCGCGACGACGCGAACTCGAAAGCGATTGGGATGCCCAACGAAATCGTGGGTCGCCGGAAGACCGGAGAAAGATTTCCGGCCGAGGCCGTCATCGTCAAGACCGAACACGACGGCGAGAGATTGGTGACGGCCATCGTCCGCGACGTCAGCGACCGGAAACAGCTCGAAGAACAGTATCTCCAATCGCAAAAAATGGAAGCCCTCGGAAGGCTGGCCAGCGGGGTAGCTCACGATTTCAACAACGTGCTCGCGGCCGTCATGAGTCAAATCGAGCTCGTCAAGCTCGACAATTGGAACGCGAGCGAACTGGGGGACAAGCTCGACGCCGTACTCCAGAACTGCGATCGAGCCGCTACGCTCACTCGGCAGCTCCTCATCTTCGGCCGGCAACAGATCCTCGAGCCCCGTGTCGTCGACGTCGGAGACGTGGTAACGGGCCTGGAGCATATGCTCCGTCGCATCATCGGAGAGGACATCGAGCTCACGGTCGTTCGTGATTCCCGGAGCGCCCCGGTGCTCATCGACCCGGGGCAACTCGAGCAAGTCATCATGAATTTGGTCGTGAACGCCAGAGACGCACTGCCAGAGGGAGGCCAGCTTCGTATCGAGATTGGAACCGAGAAACCGGCTGAAGAGCCCACGGAGGCACTGCAACCGGGTCCGGGGAGTGAAAGCGTCACTCTGGATGTCATAGACTCGGGCTGCGGCATGGCGCCGGAGACTCTGTCGCGAATCTTCGAGCCGTTTTTTACGACGAAACCTGCGGGAAAGGGGACTGGCCTCGGGCTGTCGACGGTATTTGGCATCGTCGGTAAAGCCAAGGGCCATGTTGCAGTGGAAAGCACACCAGGTCGGGGAAGCCGTTTCCATATATCCTTTCCCCGATCCCCGCTGGAACCGACGACGAGGGGCGGCGGGAATGCGAGAATCGAGAAAGGACAAGGGACGGTCCTCGTCGTCGAGGATGATCCGAGTCTGTGCCGCGCCACATCCGCGATACTTGAACGAAGCGGGTACCGTGTGCTTTCTGCCACAAATGCGGCCGATGCGCTCCGCCAAGCGGAGCGGTGCAAGGAACCCATCGACTTGCTCCTTTCGGACGTGGTGATGCCGCGCATGGGAGGACGTGAACTGGCGGAACGGCTTCGCGAGAAAATCCCGTTCTTGAAGACGCTCTTTCTCTCCGGCTATGCCACGAATCCCGGCTCGGAGGAGACCCTTCTGCCGACTCCGGTCCTCTGGAAACCGGTCTCGGCGGCCGAGTTGACTGCAGCGGTTCGACGAATGATTGAGCGGGGGGGGAAGCGGTCGCGCCGCGGCGCGCCCCCAAAAGAAGTAGCGCCGATCAAGAATGAGCGCTGATCCCGAGGGGGACGACAGAAGAAGCGCATGACGATCACAGAGGGAGCTGGACGAATTCTGATCGCGGATGACGAGGAGGCTTTCGCTCGCAACGTGGCAACGTTTCTCGAGCGAGAGGGGTATCGATGCGAAACCGCGGCCGACGCGAGTGCGGCGGCTCTCAGGCTTCATAGTGACCGGTTCGATCTGCTTATCGCCGACATCCATATGCCCGGCAATGAGCGACTCGAGCTTCTGCACGACCCTTCGGCGAAAGGCGTGGCGGTGCTTCTCGTAACCGGCGCTCCCACGCTTGAAACCGCTCTGGATTCCATCCGGCTCCCCGTTGCTGGTTATCTCGTGAAGCCTTTTCGCCTGAAGGAGCTCAAGGTCGAGATCGAAAGAACGATGGAGTCGTCACGGGTCTTGCAGGCGATGGAGCGCGCTCGAGATAGGCTACGCCGTTGGGCCGACGACTTGGATACGAATTACAGGCTGTCGAGGCATCCCGAGTCTGCGACCCGGGTGAGCATGGAAGCCTACGTGGAGGCGACTATGAGGAACGTCACGGAAACGCTGGGGGATCTGGTGCGCGTCACCACGACGATGCTGGGTGAGGGGAGCCGCGCGAACGTGGACCTGTGTCGTTTCGTGGATTGTCCGCGCTTGGCGCAGTACCGAGAGGCCGTTGACGAGACGATAGAGACTATCGAGAGAACCAAGAGGGCATTCAAGTCCAAGGAACTCGCCTTGCTGCGTCACAAGCTTGAGATACTCAAGAAGACGCAGGATCCCTAGCGGCGGTCACGGTAATGAATGGCGGATTGCGCCGACAGCCAGTGTTCAGGCGATGGAGGCGGTCCGAAGGTTGTTCCTCAAGGTCCACTCGCAACTCGGTGGCACGCCTGAGAGCAGGCGGTGCCCGAGGACGACCTCATACCAATCGAGCGCCATAGGCTTGGGCAAGACCGTTGGATGGAGATGGACGTGGACGTCTACGGGGAAGCCCAGTAGCGTTCTGAGTTCGTTCTCGATGGCCCATTGAGCACGGACGAATTCCCGAAACGCTACGAGGTACCTTGCGAAGGATCCCCCGATAACCCCATGGCCGCTCGGGAGGGTTACCTCAAGCGCCCCGTTGCCATAAGAGAGAAGCTCGATGATGGCATCGCGGGTTCGGTCATAGGAGCCGTCCTCGCAGGGGTTTCGCAACACGATTCGAAGCCTCTCGAGCAAATCGTCGCATCGTGCGTTGGGTAAGGCCCGGGAGTCCGCCCCTGCACATGCGAGTCCTCCTCTGAGCTCGTCAATACGCTCATCGAGCTTACGCTCTAGAAAGCTATTTCGCGGTCGCATGTGAACGCGGCCGATCTCGTCGATCAGGAACCGCCGTTCGGATTCGAGATCGAACAACTCCCAGGTTATGCCAACCTGTACCTGAAGACATAGCAGGCGCGCCATCGACACTCGCTCGGGAGGAAGCCGGGGAGGAGTGTCCGACGTCCCACGGATGAGAGCATCGGAGACCAGCGCGATCATTCTTGGTGGGCCCGCACACGCTTCACTTGCACCGATGAGCGCCCGGTGCTTCTTCGCAAACGCGAGCAAGCTTTCGACGGACACGGGGTGATGCTCGCCCATCGCTTCTTGCATGAGCAGTTTTCGCAGAACGCCAAAGTAGCCCGCAGCCAGCTTGTGGCCGACTGCGTGCCGCGCTGGAACCGGACCTCGTCGATCGCGGTTCTGGAGCAGGTAACAAGCCGGCGATGCCAGTTGGTCGATCACTGTCGCCAGCACTTGATCCCAACCCGGGGTTCCTTGCCAGCCCATCGCTCGAAATGCTGAAATCTCCGTCAGCACGGAGTTCCCGTGGGTCATGACCTGCGCGAGCGCAGACACGTTCATCGGTTGGCCGAGCCGCTCGTCCGCATAGGGACAGGAACGCAGCTCGATGGGAACGCCATCCTTGATCGAGCTCGGTGCGCGTCTTTCGCTAAGCGGCCTTCCCTCGTCGTCCCTGATTCGCTCGAGCCCAAAAATCACGCCGGCAAACGACCAGGGCTTGCCGTCGAGCGCGTTGTTGAGAGCGGATATCACCCAGACCAACTCCCGCGCCCTCCATCGGTTGAACGTGAGGCGCAGCTCGTTTGTTTTCAGGCGGTGAACCAGCGTAGCACTTGAACGAAGTCTTGTCGATGGTCTATCTTAATATGATCTCTTTTACAATCCTGGAAACCGGCTCGCGGACAGCCCACCGGCTCACGTACGCCTGACTCTTTTCAACGTCGGCTCCTTCGAAAGGGATTGAAGTCCGCGGGAAGAAGGTGTCGACGCGCGCAAAGCGCGTACGGATCGAACGCCGCGTTGGGTGATTCGCTCGCGGCCTCTCATGTGATTTTGAGAAACGGGCACGCCGTCCCGCGGAGGCACAGGTCGATGAACGACGAGTTGGATGCGGCTCTTCATGGTGCGCCGTGGTCACTCAGCGGAGTCGTCTTCGGGCTGGGAAGTCTTCGCGATGATGAAGGCCGCCCAGTAGGCGAGCGACGCGCGCCGGCGATCGTCAAAGAAGGCGTTACGATGGAACTCCGGCCTTGCCCCTATAAGGACGAGCGACAACAGCGGTCGATCAATGTGTCGGCGCTTGAACAGATCGTGCGCCACTTCGACTTCGTGCTGGACGATATCGCTCGAGTTCGGACCATGATGGGACCCCATGCGACCTCCTGGGAAGACGTATATGTCGCGATGATGGCGCAGCTGGCCCAAGCCGCGATCCACTTGCTGGGCCGGCGGGAAGCCGTAGGGCCGATTCCCACGCACATGTCCGTTGGCTATAAGGTGGCTGCGGGCTACTCCATCCCGCTGCGGGAGCTACTCGAGCTAGAAGCTCGAGGCCTCGGCAAACCGGTCGCGGTCGAGACGCTTCTCGGCCTCGTCAAAGAGCGCAAATTGCTCGTCGGCGCGGGCGAAGTGTGCGCCGGCCCACCGGGGCTGATCGCGCGAGTCACCGAGGCCTTGATCCATGGCAGGCCCGAGTCGAAGGGCGACGTGAACCCGGTTCGCCTGACGACGGCCCGCACGCTCGCCGTACAGGTGAGAGTGGGCATCGCGTGGAGGCTTTTCGATCTCGCCGCGGAACGTGCTTTGCTGATAGATGAAATCGGCACGAAAGGGTTGACCCCTCGCACCAAGCATCTGACGAGAATGATTGACGAGCGTATCGGGGAGCTGGACATGCTGCCCCGCATCACCGGCGAAATCGGGTTGCCAGAGACCATGCCGGCAGAGGCGAGCTCCCGTTTGCGGTCCGCAATGGATACGAACCCTGCGAATGAAACGAGGAGTCGTACGGCCGGACGAATCGAAGAGCTGCTTGACCACGGTGATGGAGCCATAAAGATCGATGCTTCGGCGCGTCCCGTGTTTGCCCAACTCTTCGCCGGGTACCTGGACGCCTATCGAACGTTCGTTCATGTGCTGGGGGATTTGGAGCGGCGACATCGACATTGTCTCGGGTTCCCGGCGGACGTGCCTGTGAAGCTCGGCGGGGCCATCTTCCCCGTGCCCAAGGCACTGTGCTGGTTCGAACGCATCGTGGGCCATCGCCTTCGGCCCAGCGAGTCAGACTCGGAGGCTCTGGAATTGAGAAACCATGACCGCACGGTTGCGGTGTGAGCGGACGCTGGCCCCTTCAGCCCAATTGCTGGCTGAAACCACCGTCCACCGTCGTGCTTTGAGAACCCTCTTCCCAAGCGGCCCGGCGCGTAGGCCTCATACTCGATCTACGAGGGATGCCCTTGGGTCCCCGCCCATACTGCACGGCAGGAGGCCACGAATATCCGCTAGATGAGCGCGAGCAGGAGAAGCCGAGGCCTCCAGTCGTCCGGGGATCGAGGTCTTGCGACCGGCGGAGGTGGATCGGGGCCTCTTCCCAGAGTCCGAGGTACTGTTCCGTGAGCGCCGCGCCCCGAAGCAGGAGCGCGTTGTCCGGAGGAGTCTCGAGACCGCGCATGAACTCGGGGTGGGACTGCGCGAAGTCCCTCGCCACGCGGCGGCAGTAGGAGGCCATGGCGTAGTGCACGTCGGGCAGATCCGGCGCCAGCGCCATCGCCCGCTCGGCGGCTTCTTCGCCGCGTTCGCATCGCGCGGCGCGAACGTGCCGTTGACGAACATCAGCGAGCAGGCCGCCGATGGCGAGGCCGCGCCACACGCGGCGCCCGCGGAGCGAGTCACGGCGTCGCGCAGGCGCAGGCGCTCGTCGCCCTCGAGACAGCGTTCAACGAGCTGCCGCAGCCTCTCCGGGGTCGCTTCGGGCAACGCTCTTCTCGACACTGAGGATCGCCAGCCCCAACTCCGTCTCGCGCCATGCGACGCCATGGTGGAGGAGTTGGTAAGGACCCGAAAGCGCCAGG
>Ga0214473_10009442_pt1 | contig 11525 bp, 6 predicted proteins | sample RVTome_7_FD_203509 | JGI IMG/M metagenome (GOLD analysis project Ga0214473, IMG submission 203509) | Soil microbial communities from uranium-contaminated site in the Upper Colorado River Basin, Wyoming, United States - RVT98D197 | ecosystem: Environmental > Terrestrial > Soil > Contaminated >...
CCCGGTTTGCCCGGGGAGCCTGGCCCTGCATCCCGTACAGTCCGGGCGACGATTTCGCCGCGTTCTCTCGGCTTTCGCCCGCTGCCCGCCTTCGGACACCGGAGCCATGCCTCGAAAATCCACCCACAGATTCTGCGGAAGAGCCTACTTTATCAAGTAAAAGGAGCCATGGCAACGCAGAGCGCCGAGACTCGGCGGCGGCACGGGCTACCTTCGTCAGTCAGACACCCCACGCTGATCAGCCCTTCGGGCCTCGTGTTGTCAGCGTACCCCGCAGGCATCGAACCTGCTGGCAGTCAGGGCCTCATCGATTGGCGCCTACGATGCCTTGGGCGCCGCTGTCCACACCCGACAAGGAAAGCATGGCAGGCCTCAGGACAGGCAGCGTGCACGTGTAGCTTGCCGGTCCAGCAGTTTGCTGGTAGCAATTCTCGGAGCAAGGTAGGCGGCTGATCCCCGCCGAACGGCCCTGGTGGCCGGTCCGGTCCTGTTCACCTGCTTTCGCCGGACCGGCCGCCGGGACCGGCCTGAGGAAGCGGGTGCGCCATGTCCAGCGACAAGCGTCTGTTCGCTCTACTACGAAGGCTTGCGGCCGGGCTGCCCTGCGAGCTTTGCGATCGTCCCGCGGGCTTCCCTGCCAGCACGTTACGGATTCTCGATGAATACGGCTGGGTAGTGCTACAGATTTCTCATCGGGAAGGCGGCTGGCCGCCCCGATGGGTCCCCGCGGTCACGCCGCTCGTCGTCGCAGTTACATCGCCGTGGGCCGCACCAGCAACTAGGAACCAACTATGACAGCCGTGTCGACATACCCCGCTAAATGGCCGCAGTGGCTGGTTGACGTGGCAGTCAGCGTCGATGAGCTGATTGGTCAACCAAAGGCCCTCGCTCGATTTCAGTCTCAATTGCGCGAGTGGAAGGCGGAGCATGATCGGCAAGGACCGAAAGGCACGCACGATAGACATGGAGCCCTGCTGTACAACGAGGTTCAGATTCTGCCGCGCAGGCGACTGACCTCAGCCGGAAAGTACGCCGTCTTGGCGGCGATTCATGACTTGATCAGTGATAAGTCGAAGCGAATCGACCTCTGGGCAACACATAAGCGGCTCCGGGCCGTCGGCAAGTCGAAGGCAAAGGCTGGCATAGCCTACGCTGTGTTACAGGGCCAAGTAATGAAGCTCCGGACCGTTGACCAGCCGCGGATCGAAGCGGCCCTGCGAGACGTGGAAACGGACCTTGTCAGCAGCCTTGCGACCTCAGCACCGACACCTCTCGAATTCGTGCTCTCCGCGGTCGCACCGCCGGCGCCACGCGCTCCCGCTTCCGCCAAACCACCCCACAAGAAACGAAACAAGTCCGTTCGTAAGAGGTCGAAGCGAACCGTGCCGACGGAACGCGAACTTCTGGCGATGCAACTGAAGTCACGGGAGTATTCCCTGGCTCAGATTGGGCATGAAATGAGCATTTCGAAGGAGCGTGCCCGACAGTTGCTGAAGGCTGGCCACAATCGGAGGAGTCCGCCGGGTCGTTCCATCGACCTGTCCAAGGCTCAGGCGCTGCCCTCCGACTACTCAGACGATAAACTCCCCGCCAAAAGGACACGCCGGCAACGTCGTCCAGCTCCAATCGCGGCGGCGAACGACTAACCGTCAACCCCGTCAAGACCATCGTCAAGAGCGTGCGAAAAATCGTGCGCACTCTGTTGCACGGTTTGGTGTGGAAGAGCAAGCACTTTCCAGGCGTCAAGAGCGCCAAGCATCGCCCTAAGATCTTGACGTTCGCGCCCTCTTTAAGAGGGCCGCAATTGGGCGGTCCGACGCTGAAAGGGCGAGAATAATGGAACTGCTGAACGTCAAAGACTTGTCGGCGCGGCTCCGAATTAGCACGCGCCAGGTTTGGAAGCTCCTGGCTGCCGGACGCCTACCCAAGCCGGTCAGGCTTCTGAGGTCGGTCCGATGGCGCTTGCCCGACATCGATGAATGGGTCCGGCTTGGCTGCCCGTCGCGCGATCGGTCGGATGCGGAAAGTGGGGCCGCGCGATGAGGGTCCATCAAAGCGGGCCGGGCGGGGCTGACTCCCCCTCCGCGGCCCAAGAGACATTCGGCAACCCACACGATAGCAACTCGACGCGACATCGGCAACCCGCCCGCTGTGCACTTCATGGTTTGAACCTCGTTCATCGGTTCCCGCCGCGATGCCCGCTGGCGTTGGCGAATCCGCTGGCAACCCTTGGGCAACTACAGGACGCCGCATGGCGTGTCCTTGGCCGCGGAGTCGGTGACCCCGAGGTACCTGACGCCCTGGCGCTGCTCCCTCAATTCGACATCTGCGGCTCGTGCATCGACCGCCTCGCGAGGCATCCCACGGTGCGGCAGCTCCGGGCCGGAACGGCGGTGGCCGCATGAACCTCGAAAGCGATGTGGCCAGAATCTTCCGACCCGCCGAGGGCGGCGGAACGTGTGCGGACAAGACGCCAGAGTCTAGTTTCTCGTTGCGCTCTATAGGAGAAAACGAGAAACGAGAGGCGGCCTTGACGGTCGTGCCGGTCGGAGAGCTGTTGGCCGAGCCGGACGAACCGGAGCGTTGGCTAATCGACGGGCTGTTGCCGCGAGGCGGACTGTCCATCCTGGCGGGCAAGCCGAAGGCCGGGAAGTCAACCCTGGCCCGGTGCATGGCCCTGGCCGTGGCCAGAGGCGATCCGGTGATCGGGCGTGAAAGCGTGGCCGGTCCGGTGATCTACCTCTGCCTCGAAGACAAGCGCGCCGAAGTGGCCGAGCACTTCCGGGCGATGGGGGCGGGCGATGAACGTCTGTACGTCCACACCGGCCCGGCTCCGGCTCCGAGTGATACGGCTGTCGAACAGCTCCGGCAGCTCATTGGGCAAACCGGGGCGACGCTGGCGGTGATCGATACCCTCCTACGGTTCGTGCGGGTCCGAGACGTGGCGGACTACGCCGAAATGACCAAGGCGCTCGACCCGATGCTGGACCTGTCCCGCGAAACGGCTTGTCACGTCATGGCCGTTTATCACGCGCCAAAGGTCAGGCACGAGGGGCTGGACGCGATTCTCGGTTCCGTGGCGATCGCCGGGACGTGCGACACCGGGCTGGTGCTGGACCGGAAGGCGGACGGACGCCGCACGCTGGTTGCTGTCCAGCGGTACGGCCCCGACCTACCGGAAACGATCCTGGGCTTGGAAGAATCGACGCGGACGGTGACGACACCTGGTACGGTTGCCGGGCGTGAGCAAGCCGGACTCGCCGACGCGATCCTGGCGTTCTTGGCGGACGGACCGCGCTCCGAAGCAGAAATCCGGACGGCAGTCGGCGGTGATCGCGGCAAGGTCGGCAAGGGGCTGCGCGAGTTGGTCAATGCCAGCCGGGTTGCTAGGTCAGGTCGTGGCGTGTCAGGCGACCCGTACCTGTACAAGGTGGTCGAGTAGCGGATCCGGCAGCTCCGCTTTCCACCGCCGGCAGGCATTCCGCGGTTTGCCGCTGCTGTTCCGGGCTGGCTCCGGGCGTGGCACTCGCACGAGCGGTTGCGGCCTGGACTGATGGCGCTCGTCAGGCTCGCGGCGTCCGATGCCTGGTCGGCGACGGTACGGCCGAACGCGGCACGGGGCGACAACGGTGGTCTAACGCGGTTTCTCGTTGCGTGAGAGAAGCTGCGGAGTGTACGCATTGAGCGCTTTCGGAATACAACCAATCCCGCCGGTAATGACCCTCGACGAGGTAGCGGCGGTTCTTCGGTGCGAGCCGACAACCGTTGTGAACTACGTCGAGGCTCACGAGCTGGACGCAATCCAGATCGGCAGGGAGCGGCGGTTCCGGGCTCGCGATGTCCTGGCGTTCATCGACTCGAAGCAGACGACGCGGCGGGGTGCTCCATCGAGGGCTTGACGCTGAGCGACCGGATCGGATATCATGGCGAACGCTATTGGACGTTCACGCTCATGCTTCCGCATCGACAATCGACTGTGCGCGGCCGCGCGACCGGGGATTCTCACCTTCCGTGGGCGTCCAATAGCACCGGCCCGCGCGGCCGCGCCGTCTTTGGAGTGCGCGACCATGAAAACGAAAGTCGGTATCCTTAAGGTGGGCGACCGTTACCGCGTGCGGTGGTTCGGTGACGTTGACATCGAGACCGGAAAGCAACGGGCGTTCACCAGCTCGTTTGTGTTCAAGCGCGAGGCGGTGGCGTTCGCCTGCAAGATGCAGGCGGAACTCGACAGCGGCGTGCGGCGCCGAGCCGATCCGACGGTGACGCTCGGACAGCTCATCGACGAATTCACCGAAGCTCGCGTGTCTCGGCTGAGCGAAAGTTCCAAGGGGCTGTACGCCAACACCATGAAGCAGCTTCGCGACTACTTCGGGGACGCGCTGCCACTGCGGTCAATCGAGCAGCGGCAAGCCGAGGCGTTCATCGCCACGCGGAAGCGGGTCGAGAAGAGTGGCGCGAAGGCCGAGAAAGAGCGGGCCAAGCAGAAGAAGGCCGAGAAGCGCGTCGACGAGTTGGCACCGTGGACACTTGCCCATCATGTGAAGCATTGCCGAGCGCTGTTTCACTGCGCCGTCGAGTGGGGATACGTGCACCGCAATCCGTTCGTGCCGGCCCGCACCCGAGGCCATTCCCCGCTGAGCGTGACGGCACGGTCACGGCCGTGGCATCATCTAACCCCCGACGAATTCCGGCGGCTGCTCGCCGTAGTGCCGACGACAAGGCCGCATCATCGGGCATTCTTCTGGTTGACGTACGGCGCCGGGCTGCGCCCGGGTGAGGCAATCAATGCGACCATCGACGCGATCGACCTGGACGCGGGGCTCGTGCATGTCCGCAACCGATCCGGCTCCGACCTGGCGCCGCCGTTCCGGGTGAAGGGTGAGCACGCGGCCCGGACCTCGAAGGAACGGACCGTGCGCATTCCGTCGGCGGCGCTGCCAGACCTGCGGAGCGCGGCTCAACAGGCGTTCCGGGCCGGGGGGTTCGTGGCGTTGACCCCAGAGCGATACGCGGCGGCGCTCGAACAGTGGCACTTGTGCCGGGACGGTCAGCCGTGGGGCGGGCGCCCCTGGCGCCAGTGGCAGAATCGGGACCTCGTCAACAATCTGCTTCGGGATGCCAAAGCGTACTTGCACAAAGCGGGTGTCAAGATGACGGCACCCTTTACGCTCAACGCGCTTCGCAAGTCGTTCGCTCAGAACTGTGCCGACAACGGCGTTACTCCGCGGACCCTGGCGGACTTGCTCGGGCACTCCGATACCCGCGTGACCATGACGTTCTATCAGCAATGCGGCGACGCGAACCGCACGGCCGCGGCGGAGACGCTAGACCGGCTCTTGACCTTCCCCGTCGAGACGAAGATTTCACAGGCATCCGCGGGATGATCTTGGAGAAAATCGGCGCGAAAGTGTTACTCAGAGTGTTACTGAGACCGGTTTTGGCGGTGAACGGTGAAACGGGCGACGCTGTAAGTGCTTGCGGGACAACGAGTTACGGCGATGGGCGATAGAGGACTTGAACCTCTGACCTCCTGCGTGTCGAGCAGGCGCTCTGGCCAACTGAGCTAATCGCCCGCAGATCGAGGCGGCATTAGAGCCGTGCCGGCCGAGGGTGTCAACGCGTGCCGGGGCGACGCCTCACCGACGCACGCGCTTCGCCCGCCCGTTGGCGCCCGAACCCTCGCTCAGACCTCACGACGAACCCAATCACGCAACTCGGCCGCGGGGCGCGCAGGGCCCGGCGAAACAACGTCCATCGTCCGCACAACGGGCCCTACGGCTGATCCGCTCAGCGAACCCTACGGCTCGCCCGCGAGGGCCGCGGCGCGGGCACGCGCGGGCGACTCGCTGCGGCGGGTGTGTTAGCATGACCGCCGGCCCGACGCGGGTCAGTGGTCGCGACCTCAGGCAGAGGTCCGGGCGATCCATGCGCCGGGATGAGGGTGATCGGACGCTGTTGGACAAGGTGTTGGCGATTCCCTGTAAGTGCTTGCCTCATAACCCCCCACCCTTCCAGGGAGGGGTTGGGGGAGGGTCCGGATGACTCGGGCTTTTGCCCCTCATTCTGTCCTCTCCCAAGGGGAGAGGGGTTTGGCCCTCACCCCGCCCTCTCCCCGATGGGAGAGGGGGTTGACCCTCACCTTGCCGTCTCCCCGATGGGAGAGGAGATTGCCCCTTACCCTGCCCTCTCCCCAAAGGGAGAGCGGTGTTAGGGTTCGCCTCGAGCAAGGTCGTAGATCCCGCGCCGCTTCTGGACGGGAGAGGGGTGTAAGGTCGGTTTTAAGTGAAGGAAGACGATGAGCGCAAAGGACATCAAGCGAATCGGCGTGCTGACCGGCGGGGGCGACTGTCCCGGGCTCAACGCGGTTATCCGAGCGGTGGTCAAGTCGGCTCTCTCCGTCCATGATCTCGAGGTGTTCGGCATCGAGGACGGTTTTCTCGGACTGATCGAGAACCGGATGCACCCGCTTACCTTCGGGGCTGTGTCCAACATCCTCGACCAGGGCGGGACGATTCTGGGCACCAGCAACAAGGCTGACCCGGCCCGCTTCTGCACCGGCCGGGCGCCGGATGGATCGCCCATATTCGAGGACGTCACCGACCGGGTTATGCAGCACGTCGCGGAGCACCGCCTCGACGCCCTGATCTGCATCGGCGGTGACGGGACCATGTCAGGCGTGGTCAACCTGGTCCGCCGCGGGCTGCCGGTCGTCGGGGTGCCCAAGACCATCGACAACGATCTGTTGCACACCGACGTGACCTTCGGCTTCGACACCGCCGTGGCCACCGCGTCGGAGGCCCTGGACCGCATCCGCACCACCGCCGCAAGCCACCATCGGGTCATGCTGGTGGAAATGATGGGGCGGAACGCCGGTTGGATCACCCTGCACGCCGGTGCTGCCTCCGGGGCCGATCTCATTCTGATCCCGGAGATCGGCTTCGACCTCGCGGGCATCTGCGGGCGATGCCTGGAGCGCGGCCGCCAGGGGAAGGCTTATACCCTCATTGCGGTCTCGGAAGGAGCCAAGCCCCTTGGCGGGAAGGTGGTCGTCGATCGTGTCGTGCACGAGTCCGTCGAGCCGGTGCGGCTCGGCGGCGTCAGCGAGGTCCTCTGCGAACAGATCTCCGAGCGAACCGGACTGGAGTGCCGGGACACGATTCTCGGCCACGTGCAGCGGGGGGGCAAGCCCACCGCGGCGGACCGGGTATTGGCTACGCGATTCGGCCACACCGCCGTCGAAACGCTCCTGCGCGGCGACTTCAACCGCATGGTCGCGATGCAGGATGGCCACATGACCAGCGTGGCGATCGAGGAGGTGGCCGGCCGGCAGAAGCTCGTCCCCGTGGATGATCCCCTGGTGAGGGCCTGCCGGGCGACGGGCGTGTCCTTCGGCGATCGAAGCTGACGCTCACCGGCGGCTCGGCTTGCCGCGGTGGACCGGCTTGCCACTGCAGACCGGCTTGCCGGCGCGCCGATCGCTCTTCCGGTACACACAGAGCAACCGCTGGAGAGTCTTCCCGCCCAGCGATAACTCGTAGGCAAAGTCGCCGGCGGGCCGGCATGCCGGTGACGAGGTCAGTGCCGCGGCCGCAGCAACGGGGCCTGCCTGCCGCCGTTCCTCCTCGCTTACGGAAGCGGTCTTATAGACCACCAGATGGCCGCCAGGCGCGAGGAATCGCTCGGCCTGTTCTATGCACACCGCCAGGGCCGCAACGGCGCGCATGGCCACGACATCGAAGCGGCGTTGGGTCGTCCAGTGCCGCCCGTGGGCATGGTGAACTTCGAGGTTGGCCAGATTCAGCTCGGCGGCGCAGCGGGTCAGGAATGCGGTTTTCTTTCGCGTCCCGTCGATGGCCGTCACGCGCCAATCCGGACGCATGACCGCCACCGGCACCGCGGGAAAGCCCGCCCCAGTTCCGATGTCCAGGATCGCGGTGATCTCGACCCGCTCGGCCTGGGCCCAGTGCAGCAAGGCGAGGGAGTCGGCGTAGTGTTTGACCGCGGCATCGCGGGGCTCGGTAATGCGTGTCAAATTCATGGTCCGATTGGCTTCGATCACTGCTGCGAAGTGGCTGTGAAGGGTTGAGACTTGTTCGGCAGACGGGCTCAGGGCCCACGGCCGCAGTGCCTCGACGAGCGTGCGGTGAAATACCGTAGCGCCCTCAGTCATCGCTGAGCTTCCGCCGTTCTTTGGACAGGTTTCGCGCCGCCTGGCTCAGTCGCACCGGCGTGCCCGTCACACGACGTGAAATGGTAACGCGTTAAGACAGGAAAGGGAGAATGCGTTTGGCTGTCCGATAACGACCGTAACAGATCGCATCGATTCTCGGACGCGATCGGCCGGGGCCACGGCAATAGAGACTCTCGCTCCCCGATCCTGAAGCTCCACCTCCATGCGGGTGGCACCATGGCGGCAGCTAACGTGTGTCCAGCGGGATGGTTACGCTGCGAGCGGAACTGGTCCAGGTTTCATTACGCTACAGCCGCCGACGGACGATGGAGTTGGTCGTTCAGGCCACCGCGCTCGCAAAGCGTTCGAAGTCGGAGCGCCCGCCGGTAGCGGTCTGAACGCCAGTCGCCGGGAGTGAGCCCGTATCGGTCCATGGCGGCGTGAAGCTGGCGAACCCCACGGGTGAGAGTCCAGGAAAAGCTCAAACGACGAAACGTCCGCCTGAGCTTTTCGCTGCTCGCAACGAGGTTCGGTGGGTCGTACTCGTCGAACCCGCAGGACCAGGATATTTCGGGCGAGACTTCCGCCACGGCCGCGGCAATCTCGAGTTCGGTGACACACGCCTGCTCATCCACCACGTTGAAGACTTGGCCGCGAATCGTTCCGGCCGGCGCCAGGAGCATCGCGGCGATCGTCCGGGCGATGTCCTCGACGTGGAGCAGGGGGCGCCGGGCGGTGCCGGATCCCCTAAGTCGGATTCGGCGGTGGAGCCACGCCGCCGCGGCGTGGTCGTTGACCACTTGGTCCAGACGGAGGCGCGGGGATACACCGTAGGCCGAGGCGATCCGAAGCACGACTGGGCAGTAGCGGAATGAGGCCAGCCGCAATGTATCCCGCTCGCACTCAGCGTTCGACCCGGCGTAGGCGTTCTGCGGGCTCACAGGGTCCGTTTCGGACGCTGGGCGGAGGGTACGCCCGTACACTTCGCACGTGGACGCAAGCAGGAATCGGCCCACGCCCGCCACGCGGCAGCACTCCGCCAGCCACAGCGCTGCCCGATGATTGATTGCTTCAGCCAGACAGTCGCCTTGGTCGGCCGACGCGGAGTCGCAGAGTCCGGCGAGGTGCACCACGGCGTCGAACGAGGCGAGGTCGGCGGGCGACAGGTCGCGGAAATCCTCGGCGGCGTTGGCGACGAGAGCATCCGGTCCGCCGAAGTCACAGCCGCTGAACCAGCCGGCATCGGCGCCAATCACGTCGAATCCGCCGCGGAGCAGAACGTTGCCCAGCACGGAGCCAAGATAGCCGCGATGTCCGGTGACGAGAACGCGCACCCATTTCCTCCACTGCGGCGGCCGCGGCGCGAAGGGAAGGAACGGTGGTCTCCGTTTCACGCTGCGCACGCGATCCGCACTTTGTTTCGTATCGGCTCTGCGGTCCTTCCTGCTTGACGGGAATCGCAGGGCGGCGCGGTCCAGGCGAAGGCTACGCGATCGAGCGGTGGTCTCATCCACGCAGTCGATCAGCAAGACGAGGTTGGCTCTGGTGATCCACATCAGCGGTTTGATTTGGAGGACGCTGCCACGACCCGGCCCGGCGCAGGGGACCGGTTGGAGAGGGCGGCGGGCAGGTCCACCCGGAATCCGGTTCCGGGCATCGTTCGACTCATGACAAGACCATGTCACTTTCCTGGACGGCGAGCCGCGGAGGCGCCGAGCCGCCGGCACCGTCGGTGCGCCCCGGCCACCGCGCGGTGTTCTCGTCCGATAGTGCGACCGTGTCCCTTTCGCCGTTGACCTGCTTGATCCCCTCCGCCAGCGCGGAATGCCGCGGCCCGCGTAGTCGGCGCGTCGGGCGGCGCGCAGGGGCGAAGGGCCGATCCGATAACCGTGCCAGGCGAAAAGGATCGGTGTGACCGTGCCATTACCGGAGCCGTCCGCAGGGCCGCCCCGCGCACACTGCGACGTAGCCGCGGACCAAAGGCATCTCACCTTGCGGGCAAGTCAAGGTCATTTTGGCCCCTAACGATAAGGATGTCGGAGCGGTGTCGTTGCCGGTTACTTGATGGGACAGGTACATGGGGGCGGCCTGGCAGGCGTTTAAGAGGTTTTGGACCGCTGAGGAGGTTCCGCGCTGGTTCGGACTCTCCCTCGTGGCCCTGTACCTGTCCGGCTTGGGTGCCGTGTCGCATTTCGGCATTGACGCGGCCCGCGAGGAAACCTCAAGCTGCCTGGAATGGACGGGGCGGTTCGCGGTGCAGGCCCTGGTCGAGCGGCTCAATTCCCTCCCTCGGGAGGAAGACCGAGGCGCCCCGCTTGCGGCGGACATGCAGCGGGAGCTGGTCCGTTTTGCCGGCAACGTTCCCACGAGCTTTGCGCGAATCGTGGACGAGCGCGGCCAGGTCCTGGCCGCATCCGATCCGGTCACGGTGGGCACGGCGGTGGGGGCGGTGCCGACCAGTGCCCTTTCTGTGGGCGACACCACGATCACGTCGGTGCCGGTGGCGGGTGGGGAGGGATCGGACCTGCTCATCCGCGTACCCGTGGCTTTTTGTGGGAACACGGTCGGGGGTCAACTCGCTGCGGCTTTCGAGACCTCGACGGTCGACCACGCGTCGTCGGCCGGCGCGCCTCCAACGGCGAGGGCCAGGCTGTTCCTGGAGGCGCAGTTTCCGTCGCACCTGCACGCCACGTCGCTGATCGTCGACCACGGCCAGACCCTGACCATCGCCCTGGTGGCATTCGGGATCCTCTTCTGTCTCTATCGCTGTTTGCGGGCGCAGCTCCGGGGCGTTTCTCGGATCGCCGACCGTTTAAGGATGCACCGCGACCGCCTGGAGGAGGACCTCGCCTCCCTGCACATCGCCGAAACCCTGGACGGGGCCACCACCGCGTGGAACCAACTGGTCGAGCTCACCCAGAACCTGCTGCGGACCGTGCGGCGGGCCGAGGCCGATGAGGAGCTCAAGCGGGCCCTGGAGCGAAACGGCGGTGGGGCACTCTCGGAGGCGTTGAACGCCATCCCCGACGGCATCATGTACCTGTCCGACGAAGTGCGCTTCGAGTACCTGAACGCGACCGCGTGCCGCCTGCTGGGATGGGATTTGCACACCCGGGAGCGGTCGTCCCTTTCCGAGGCCCAATCCGGCGGCGTGGGGGGCAAGCTGCTCGGCCTGCTCCGCGCCGCCCTGACCCCGGAGGGGTCGTTCGAGGCCCGAACCGAACTGCTCGTCGACGAGCGTGATGGCCGCGAGGACAGCTCCTATCGGGTGTGGATCCTCCCGCTCCACCGTGATCATCACGAAGGCGAGTCTGTGGTTTTGATCCGGGACGTGAGCCAGCAAATGCGCGCCGAC
>Ga0214473_10009443_pt1 | contig 11525 bp, 8 predicted proteins | sample RVTome_7_FD_203509 | JGI IMG/M metagenome (GOLD analysis project Ga0214473, IMG submission 203509) | Soil microbial communities from uranium-contaminated site in the Upper Colorado River Basin, Wyoming, United States - RVT98D197 | ecosystem: Environmental > Terrestrial > Soil > Contaminated >...
CCTACGCGACGGGCATCAAGTTGGCCCGTCCCGAGCTCACCGTGATCGTCGTGATGGGGGACGGCGGGACCGGGATCGGGGGCGCCCACCTCATCAACGCAGCGCGGCGCAACATCGGGATCACGGTGCTCGTCTTCAACAACCTCAACTTCGGGATGACGGGAGGCCAGCACTCCACCACGACACCCGAGGGCGCGGTGACGACCACCACCCCGGGTGGCAACCTGGAGCACCCGCTCGACATCTGCGCCACGGTGGGCGTGAACGGTGCCGGGTATGTGTACCGGGGAACGAGCTTTTCACCCGACCTCGCCGAAAGGATCGTCGAGGCGGTCCGGCATCCCGGGTTCGCCCTCCTCGATGTCTGGGAGCTGTGCACTGCGTACTACGTGCCGGCGAACAAGTTCACCCGGCGCGGGCTCGAGTCCACCATGGAGCGCCTCGGTTTCCACTCCGGTGTGCTGTTCAAGCGCGATGTCGTTGAGTACGCCGCTGCCTACCGAGAGGCCGCGGCCCTGCTTCCACGGCGAACCAGTCCGAGGCCGATACCCACGGAGCACGCCTCGGCCCTCGGTGTCTCCGTGTCATTGGTGGTCGCCGGCTCGGCGGGCGCAAAGGTGCGTTCCGCGGCCAGGCTCATCGGCGAGGCCGCCATCCGGTCCGGACTGTGGTCCGCGCAGCGAGATGACTATCCGGTGACGGTGAAGACAGGCCACAGCGTGTCGGAGATCGTGATCGGCCCCGACCCGATCACCCCGGTGGGAGTGACCAAGCCCGACGTGGCGGTGATCGTGTCCGACGACGGGTTGAGCAAGGTCCTTCCGATGATCGAGGCGATGCCGGCAAGCGGGCTGGTCGTCACCTTCCCGGAATTCGCCGATGTGAAGACCCGGGCACACCTCGAGGTGGTCGATCCGAGCGAAGTCGAGACCCGCGTGCCCAAGGCACAGCGGGCGTTGGTTCTCCTCGCCGCCACGGTGGCCCTTCTGGATCTGTTTCCCGTCGGGGCACTGCTGGATGCGGCAGGTTCCGGCCCCTTCGCAGACGAGAACCGGGCGGCCGTCGAGGCCGGACTCGCACTTCGGCTTCGTTCCGGCACCATAGGCAGTCCCGGGGCTGGGACCGAGGGTCGATCGTGATCGGGGGCGGTGGTGCCCATGCCGGCCGTGGGTAGGCTGAAGAGGCCGATGACGGACCGAATTCCACGTCTGCGGAATGGCGCCATCCCCGAGCGGGGAGGCGCTCCTTGCTGAGAGGACCCTCTCGATGATTGGATCGCGATCACTCATCGCTGAGCGGATCCGGATCCTGGGCACGGAGGAGGCGTTTGCCCTCGGTGCTCTGATCGCCGAGGTCGAAGCCGAGTCGGGTCGGGTGATCCGCTGCAACCTCGGCCAGCCCGACTTCCCACTCCCCACCCACATCGCCGACGCGGTCATCGACGCCATCCGTGCAGGAAAGACCACGTATTGCGATCCTCAAGGCCTTCCCGAGGTGCGGGCCGCCATCGCGGCGAAGGTGGGGAAGGATCGGGACCTGGACGTCGATCCGAGACGGGTTGTCGTGTTCGCCGGTGGGCGGCCGCCGATCGGCTTCGCCCAGCACGCCTACGTGGAGGAGGGTGATGAGGTCATATACCCATCACCCGGCTACCCCCTGTTCGAGTCGTTCATCCGATACGTCGGAGGCGTGCCGATTCCGCTTCGGCTGCGCGAGGAGTCGGGTTTCAACTTCACGGGCGACGATCTCGCCCAACTGATCACCCCGCGCACCAAGCTGATCTACCTCAACTTCCCTTCCAACCCCACGGGGGGCGTGGCCTCGCGCGAACAGCTCGCCGAGATTGCGTCGGTGATCCTCGAACGAACCCATCCTGAGGTTCGGGTCTACTCCGACGAAGCGTACGAGGCCATTCTGTTCGACGGTGCCGTGCACGCGTCGATCTCCTCGATTCCCGGTATGGAGGAGCGCACGATCATCGCCTCGGGTGCGTCGAAGACCTACTCGTGGACCGGGGGAAGGATCGGCTGGGGAATCTACCCGTCGGACGAGGAGGCACTCGTCCACCGTCGACTCAACATCAACTATGTGGCCTCGATCCCGCCGTACAACCAGCTCGGGGTGTTGGCCGCCCTCACTTCGCCGGAATCACCCCTGGCGATCGCCGCGATGGTGGAGGCGTTTCAGCGTCGCCGCGACCTGGTGTTGGCAAGGCTCAAAGCGATCGATGGGATCACGTGCCAGATCCCCCGCGGGGCTTTCTACGTCTACCCCAACGTGTCGGGCGCCCTCGACCGGCTCGGGGCCGTGGCCCTGTTCGACGGCCTTCGGGACGAGGTCAGGATGAAGTCCTCACCGGCGACGCTGTTCCAGCTGTTCCTGTTGTACCGGTACCGGGTCGCCTCCATGGATCGGCGCTCGTTCGGCCTCCTCGGTTCCGAGGGAGAGCACTACCTCCGCTTGTCGATCGCCACCGGCGACGACGACCTCGTCGAGGCGATGGATCGGCTTGCCGAGGCAGCGTCCGATGTCCGGGGGTTCGAGGACTTCGTCGCCTCGGAGCGAAGGCTCACCTTGTGAGCGAGGACCGAGGGGAGATCGGATGAGCCGGATGTTCGGGCCGCGGCGTGCGGTATGGGTAGAGGTCGAGCGAGACCACTCAATCGATGCCGCCGATATCGCCATCCTGGAGCGGTACGACCTGTTCTACCGCACGCTCGTGTCGGTGATGTTCAACTTCACCCAGTCGGGTCATCCGGGCGGGTCGGTGTCCTCAGGCCGCATCGTCACGTCCCTCCTGCTCGACGCGATGGACTACGACATTGGTGATCCGATCAGGTCGGACTCCGACCTCATCGCCTACGCCGCAGGGCACAAGGCACTTGGCCTCTACGCAACACTCGGTCTACGGGACGAGATCGTCCGCCAAGCGCGTCCGGACCTGCTCCCCAGCGAGGTGCGGCTGCGACTGCGGTTCGAGGACATGCTGGGATTTCGACGCAATCCCACCCAGCCCACGGCGCTCTTCCGCTCCTTCGGATCGAAGCCGCTCGACGGTCATCCGACTCCGGCGACACCATTCGTCAAGATCGCCACGGGACCTTCCGGCATCGGTGTGGGCTCGGCCCTCGGACTCGCCGTCGCCGCCTCGGACCATTTCGGCGCCGACGCGCCGCGGGTGCACATCATCGAGGGCGAGGGAGGCCTGACCCCCGGGCGTGTGTCCGAGACGATCGCCTTCGCCTCGGCCGCGGGGCTGGACAACGCGGTCCTCCACCTCGACTGGAACCAGGCCTCGATCGACTCGGACGCCGTCACCCGGGAGGGCGGCACTCCCGGTGACTACGTCCAATGGGACCCGATGGAGCTGTTCTACCTGCACGACTGGAACGTCATCCAGGTGGCGGATGGCTTCGACGTCGGGTCGGTCGTCTCTGCGCAGCGCCAGGCGCTGGCGATGGACAACGGTCAGCCCACCGCGATCGTGTACCGCACGGTCAAGGGCTGGAGGTACGGCATCGAGGGCAAGAAGTCCCATGGCGGCGGCCACAAGATGTGCTCAGACGGCTATGTGAACTCGGTCGCGCCACTGTTCGGTGAGGCGGCAGTTCCGGTGTGCGACGACTCGGATCCCGAGGAAGTGGAGCAGGCTTTCTGGTCGACGCTGGAGATGATGCGGGAGATGCTCGCCACCGATCCGATGACCGAGTCGGCCGCGACCCGCGTGGAGGCGGCCCGGGAGCGCCTCAACCGCCGGGCACGGCATCCTCGTGACGGTGCCCCCGACGTCGAGCGGATCTTCATCGGGCTCGATCCGGCCACGACACCCGTTGAGGTCGCGCTGGAGGTTGGGGGGTCCATCGCCCTCCGCCAACAGCTGGGCAAGGTGCTCGGCCTTCTCAATCGCCGGTCGGGAGGAGCGATTCTCATTGCAGCCGCGGATCTCCTCGGGTCGACCGCGATCTCCGACGCAGCCGCGGGGTTCCCAGGCGGTTTCTACCAGAGGTCCACCAATCCCGGATCGAGAACACTGCCGTTCGGCATCTGCGAAGACGGGCTGATGTCGGTGATGACGGGCGTATCGGGTTACGGGCACCACATCGGTGCTGGAGCTTCCTACGGCGCGTTCATCGCTCCGCTCGGGCACATCCCGGTTCGGGTCCATGCCATCTCCGACCAGATGCGCCAGCACACCGACCCCGGACCGCTGCGCCCTGTGATCCTCGTGAGCGGCCACGCCGGGATGAAGACCGGTGAGGACGGACCGACCCACGCCGATCCGCAGGCTCTGCAATTGATGGTGGAGAACTTCGTGCCGGGCACGGCCATCACCCTGACTCCGTGGGAACCGCAGGAGGTGTGGCCCATGGTCGCCGCAGCGCTGGCCGCCCGGCCGTCCGTGATCGTGCCATTCGTCACCCGCCCGGGAGAGCCGATTCTGGATCGTCACCGCCTCGGGCTCTCACCGGCCGAGGACGCTGCTCGGGGTGTCTACCGGATGCGAACCGCCGCCGGGACACCCGATGGGCTCGTGGTGCTCCAGGGCTCGGAGGTGGCGTATGCGTTCGTGCAGGAGACCATCCCGCTCCTCGAGGCCGACGGGATCGATCTCGACGTGTTCGTGGTCACCAGCCCCGAGCTCTTCGACCGCCTCCCCCCGGGGGAGCGTGACGCAATCTTCCCCGCCCAGGCCGCCCAGACCGCGATGGGCATCACGGGGTTCACCCTCCCCACCATGTACCGCTGGGTGACCAGCGCCGTCGGTCGGGCGCACACGCTGCACCCATTCCGCGCCGGCCACTATCTGGGGAGCGGCGCAGGGACGATGGTGGTGCACGAAGCCGGCCTCGATGGTGAGGGGCAGCACGCCGGTATCAAGCGGTTCCTCGACGCCATGGTTCGGGTGCGGTAGGCCTCAGGCGGCGACCATTGGCTTGCCGGTCTCCAACAGGGTCTTGAGAGCCGACACGATGTATGCGTTGCCTCCGGAGAACTCGGCGTAGGTCTTGCTCGCCGGGTCCATTCCCCACAGTTCGACGCTGAGGGTGGTGATCCCGTTGGTTTGGGCGAGCACCCACACCTCGCGCACCGGGCCCTCCTTCTCCAGCTCCGGATCCCAGCGGGCCAGGAACGTGTGCTCTAGACGGTGAGGCGGATCGAAGGCGAGCACCTCACCGGTGGCGACGACGGACCCATCGGCAGCGTCGTAGGCGATTTCTGCGCCCACCTCCCAAGAGGACCTGACCGATGTCCCGTAGTAGTACTGACGAGTCATCTCGCCGTCCGTGATCGCCCGCCACACGTCCTCGATGGGGGCGGCAATGAAGGCGCGGTAGACGTGGTCTGGCTTGTCCATGGTGCGTGCTCCCTCTGTGGTTCGTTTGATGCCGGCGACCCTTGCAGCGATCGCCTCGGTGTACTTCGTAATCCATCGGTCGTGGACGAGCCGGATCGGCACCGGGTTGAGGTAGTGATGCTTGTACCGGCCAACCTTCCGAGTGGAGACCAGCCGGGCGTCTTCGAGCACCCTGAGATGGCTCATGACGCCGAACCTGGTCATCCCGGGGAGGTGGGCACACAGCTGGGTGAGCGTCTGCCCGTCGTCGACGAATAGCCGGTCGAGCAGGAGCCGCCTGCTGGGGTCGTCGATTGCCCTGAACACCTCGTCCATGAGCTCGGAACAATAGGTGAGTCACTACTCACCTGTCAATGGGTCCTCGACTCGGAGTCGCATTACCCGATCACGTCCCTGCGGTGCCATCCGCATGGGCCGCGGGTGACGAAGGACCCTGTTCCTGGACGGGCGAAGCGACTGGACTCCGGGCAATGTTCGTGCAGTACTTCGGCCTCGCCCCGCTCCCGCTCGAAGAAGCGCGGGCGCGCCTGATGGGGCTGATGGATGGCCTGAGCGAATCGGCCGACATCGCCTATCGACGTGGTGAGGAGCTCTTCGCGCGAATCGGGGGAGGCGAGGGCAAGATGGCCAAGACGGTTCAGCTGGAACTGGGTGAACCGATCAGCGGAGACACCCAGGTCACGTTCCCCGTCTCGTGGTGGGCGACCGGCACCCCGTTCTTGTTCCCCGTGATGGATGCCGAGCTCGCGCTCTCGTCGATGGGCCCGGAGCTCACGCAGGTGACGCTCCAGGGGACGTACAAGCCGCCGATCGGCCCGGTCGGCAAGGTGCTCGACACGCTTGTGCTGCACCGCTTTGCCGAGGCGAGTGTGAAGGACTTCGTCGATCGGGTTGTGGAAGGCCTGGGCAACAACGGGGTGTAGGCCGGCTTTTCTAAGGTCGCCCGTCACCCGACGCCCGCTAGGAACGCTGCCCGCTATCCGCTGCCCGCTACCCGCGGTCCGCAAGAAGGTCGCCCGTCGCCCGTCACCCGACACCCGCTGAAGAGGTTTCCTGTTACCAGTTTCCAGTTGCCAGTTACACCGAAGAGAGTCCGCCGGTCCCTCTAATCGCCAATTGCTGATTGCCAATTGCCGCCACCCGACACCCGCTGAGAAGGCTGCCCGCTGCCCGCAAGAACACTGACCTGCGGGGTTTCGCCTTTCGCTTCTGTCGAAGGTCGAAGGTCGAACGGCTGACTGCTCGCAGCGGATGGATACCATCACGCTCCTCGTGACCGCTCCCTCCTTTCGCAACGTCGCGCTGGTCGCGCACGTCGACCACGGCAAGACCACGCTCGTGGACGCCATGCTGCGCGCCACCGGCGTCTTCGCAGCACACCAAGCCCTCGTCGAGCGGGTGATGGACTCCAACGACCAGGAGCGGGAACGTGGCATCACCATCCTCGCCAAGGCCGCCTCGGTGGAGTGGAAGGGCGTGCGCATCAACCTCGTCGATACGCCGGGCCACGCGGATTTCGGTGGAGAGGTGGAGAGGGCGCTCGCCCTCGTCGACGGGATCCTTCTGCTCGTCGACGCCGCCGAGGGGCCGATGCCCCAGACGCGCTACGTGCTCTCAAAGGCCCTGGCACGCGATCTGCCGGCGGTCGTCGTGGTCAACAAGGTCGACCGGCCCGATGCTCGGCTCGACGAGGTGGTGGATGAGGTCTATCAGCTCTTCTTCGACCTGGATGCGGGGGAGCGGCACATCGAGTTTCCGATCGTCTCGACGATCGCCCGTCAGGGGAGGGCTTTGACCGGCATCGGCATCCCGGCCGCCGATGCCGACCTGGCGGCGCTCCTCGACGCCATCGTCGAGACGATCCCGGGTCCGGGCGGTGACCCGGGGGCGCCACTCCAGGCGCTGGTGACGAACCTCGATGCCTCTGACTATGTGGGAAGGCTTGCCATCGGCCGGGTGGCTCAGGGCACGCTCCGGGCCAACACCCAAGTGGCCCTCTGCCACGCCAATGACGAAGAGCCGCCGCTTCGTCGGAAGCTCACCCAGCTACTCGGTTTTGTCGGTCTGTCCCGGGTCGACGTCGAAGAGCGTGTTGCGGGCGACCTGTTCGTCGTCGCAGGATTCCCCGAGATCGAGATCGGCGACACCTTGGCCGATCCCGACGATCCCCGACCCCTTCCTCGCCTCGAGGTCGATGAGCCTGTACTGCGCATGACCTTCGGGGTGAGCACGTCTCCACTGGCCGGGCGAGAGGGGAGTCTCCTCACCTCCCGGCAGATCCGCGACCGTCTCGAGCGTGAGGTGCGGGGGAACGTGTCGATCCGTATCGGAGCCACGACCTCGCCCGACGTGATCGAGGTTGCCGGGAGGGGGGAGCTGCAGCTTGCAGTGCTGATCGAGTCGATGCGCCGCGAGGGATTCGAGCTCCAGGTGAGCCGGCCCGAGGTCATTATTCGTCAGATCGACGGACATCCCCACGAGCCGATGGAGAGGGCGGTGATCGACGTCCCCTCCGAGTACGTCGGCACCGTCACCCAGGCGATCGCTCCGCGGAAGGGGAAGGTCACCGATCTGCGCCCCGGTGACACGGGACGGACGGTCGTGACGGCAGTCGCGCCGGCCCGCGGCCTGATCGGCTTGCGGTCTGCGTTGATCACCGCCACCCGGGGCACGGCGCTCATCCATCAGCATCACGACGGATGGGAGCCATGGGCAGGTGATCTTCCCGGCCGCATCGGCGGGGCCATGGTCGCGGATCGTCAGGGCTTGTCGACGGGATTTGCCCTCGACAACCTGCAGCTACGTGGGACATTGTTCATCTCACCGGGTGAGGACGTGTACGAGGGGATGGTTGTCGGTGAGTCGTCGCGCCCGGACGAGATGGTGGTCAACGCGACCAAGACCAAGGAGCTGACCAACATTCGTACCCACGATCACGACGAGCAGGTACGACTCCCTCCGCCACGCCGGGCGACCCTGGAGACCGCGATCGAGTGGATCGCCGAGGACGAGCTGGTCGAGGTGACGCCCCATTCGGTGCGGATCCGCAAGCGGCACCTGTCCGAGCAGGCGCGCAGGCTGGCGAGGAAGCGCTGAGCCGCTCCGGGGTCAGGTCCCGGCCTGGGACGGGCCTAGTCGCGCACCCGCTCAGGCCGGGATCGAGACGCCCACCCCTCCTCGGGTTTGGCCGCCGTAGCGTTCCCGTTCCGCGTCGAGGTCGAGTCTGCTGAGACGCAACTTGGCGTCACGGGTCGCGTCGTCGATCAGATCGGCGGGCACCAGCCAGCACACTTCGAATTCGATGCCGTCTGGATCCCGGCCGTAGAGCGCCTTCGTCGTCCCGTGGTCGGTTGCGCCCACCAGCGCGCCGCGTTCGGACAGGAGTCGGGCGATGCGCTCGAGTTCATCGAGCGTGTCGACCTCCCACGCAAGGTGGTACAGGCCCACGGCGCCCTGCCCGGCCGGAGAGGGCGCCGCTGATGGCCCCATGGCAAAGAGCCCGAGATCGTGGTCGTTGGACGATCCGTCCGCCTGCAGGAATGCGGCACCTGGGGGGCCACCCAGGTTGCGGAATCCCAGAACCTCCTCGTAGAAGCTGACCGAGACCTCCAGGTCGGAGACGTAGAGCACGGCGTGATTGAGGCGAGTGATCGGCATGCTCCCTGGAACGCCGAGGAGGGTGCGCTATTCCACCGGCCATTGCGTCGGGTATCCCGCTACCGTCGGTAGGTAGCAGTCGAGAGGAGGGCACATGCACGACCATCTCCGTCCGGTCGAGCGGCGCATCCTCGCCCTGAGGGACGCCGGAGAGACGACCGAACAGATCGCCGACCGTTTCAAGCGCAGCCCCGAGCATGTGGAGCGCATGCTCGCGTGGACCGCGATACCACGCTCGGGTCCGGCCCCGCGCCTCGCCGCCCGTGCTCGCGAGCGGCTGGTGCTGTCGCGGCGGAGTGACGGTGAGACCCACGACACGATCGCCGAGCGGTTTCGGCGCTCACCGGGTTTCATCAAGCAAGTAGAGGGGCTCGCCCACTTCCGGAGGGCGCTCGACCTGCTCGGCTGACCCGGCGGGCCGCTGCCAGCAGGCAGCAGGCAACGGGCAGCCCTCTTAGCGGGCGTCGGATCGCGAGCGTCGGCCTTCTTCTCTAACTGGAAACTGGAAACTGGCAACCTTCTTGCGGGCATCAGGCAGCACGCAGCGCCAGCGGGCAGCGTTCTTAGCGGGTGTGGTGAGACGGAAGTCGGCTACCTTGTCGGTGTGGCTGAAGCCACCGCACTCGTGACGGATCGAACCCCCGGGCGAGGCCGAGCCCTTGCCGCCGCGACGCTTTCCTTGATCGTTCCCGGCACCGGGCAATGGCTGGCCGGACATCATCGCCGGGCGGTTCCGTATCTCATTGTGACGGCGTCCCTCGTCGCTATCGGCGTGCTCCTTGCCGCGCGTGGGGAGGTGTTCATTCTGCGTCTGCTGGTCCAGCCGCGATGGCTGTCCACCTTCATCGTCGCCGATGTCGCGGTCGCGCTGTTCCGGCTCGTCGCTTCCGTCGATGCGTACCGCGTGGCGGCGGTGGGCACACCCCGGGGCACTCCGCTCACGCACGGACTCGCAATCGGTGCGCTGATCCTGTTGCTGATCGCCCCTCACGTCTTGCTCGGGCAGCGAGCGGCACGCCTGATCGGCCTTCTCGACAGCGTCTTCGTCGACGACGCCCGGGTGGCCACGGAGCAGCTCCGCGCCCGTTTCTCCGCGGAGGCGGCTCGCAGCGCTGGTCCGATCCCGGCGGTATCGACTTCTACGACCGCGGCCGCACTGGGTTTGCTACCGCAGTACCCGGACGGTCTTGGTCGGCCGGTGCGCACGTACTACGGCAACGTGTCAGAGGCCGAGATCGAACCGATCGATATCGATCGGATCACCGTGCTGCTGGCTGGTGGGGATGCCGGACCCGGCCGAACGGGTCTGCGCACCGACGTCATGATCCTGGCGAGCATCGATCCGGTGACGCATGAGGCGGTCCTCGTCAGCATCTCCCGCGAGCTGACTGGGTTCATCCTCCCTCGAGAGCTGCAAAAGCCGCTCGAGTGGCGTCAGGACACGCTCTGGAGCCTGGCGGAGCAGGCAGAGGATGTTGGGAACTCGCTGGCCACGGACCCGCTCCCCGAAGAGATGGATCCTGCGGTCTGGCTGGATCGCATCAACGCCGTGTACCCGTACTCCAGCACGCTCGACGCTCTGTACCCCGGAGGCATCGACCCGGGAATGGAGGCGCTGCGCCAGACCCTCCAGCAGACGCTCGGCATTCGAATCGACTTCTACGTTCTGGTCGACTTTGCCGGGTTCGTCGACATGGTCGATGCGATCGGCGGCATCGACGTCACGGCCCGCGAGCCGATGCATGTCCAGTTCTCGCCGGCGAAGGAGGGCGAGGAGGACACGATCATCAACATTCAGCCGGGGCGGCACCACTTCGACGGAAGGTTGGCCCTCGCCTATGTGAGGAACCGGAGTGACTCGAGCGACCTGGTTCGCACCCGTCGCCAGCGTTGCCTGCTTCGCGAGATAGCTGCGCAACTCGATCCGCTCACGGTGTTCGTCAACTTCAACGCTTTGGCCACGGCCATCGGGGATCACACCACGACCAACCTTCCGATCCGGCTCCTACCGAACTTGATTTCAGCCGTCGCCCAACTCGACGCTTCGCAGATCGGAACGTGGGCCATCCAGCAGGGATCGTCGCTCGCTCCCAAGTCCAATTACCGCGGTCTCCCCGTCCTCGACGTTGCCGAAGCGAGACGCCGCCTCGCCGACGTGCTCTCGGGTATCGATGTGGGGGAGCCCGTGGTCGGCGCCGACGAGTGTGGTTGAACGACCCGAGTGACCGTGCCGTGGGAGGCGACAGACCGCGCGCCTACCAGGCCGTGGTCACCCGGCGGCCCTGCAAACGCGCCGGGACTCAGGCCGTCGAACGCTCGCTTCTGACGCGCTCGAGCAACGCACCGGTGAGAGACGACTGGTGCCCGTCGTCCCATTGGATCTCGACGGTCGAACCGTGCACCGCGAGGACCCGGCCCTCACGGGAGGCGCGACCGACACACTTGCTGAGTTCCCGGACGTGCATGCCCTTGCGGAGTCTCATGAGGAGACCGTATGGCCCATCGGAGGCGT
>Ga0214473_10009444_pt1 | contig 11524 bp, 14 predicted proteins | sample RVTome_7_FD_203509 | JGI IMG/M metagenome (GOLD analysis project Ga0214473, IMG submission 203509) | Soil microbial communities from uranium-contaminated site in the Upper Colorado River Basin, Wyoming, United States - RVT98D197 | ecosystem: Environmental > Terrestrial > Soil > Contaminated >...
GCCGGCGCACGCTGCAGCGCGAGAGCGAGCTCTACGGCTCGATGGACGGCGCCATGAAGTTCGTCGAGGGCGACGCCTGCGCCGGCATCGTCATCACCGTCGTCAACATCGTCGGGGGCCTCGCCATCGGCGTCGCCCAGCGCGACATGGGCGCCATCGACGCGCTCGAGACCTACGGCCTCTTGACCATCGGCGACGGGCTCGTCTCGCAGATCCCGGCGCTGCTCATCTCGACTGCCGCGGGCCTGATCGTCACGCGCGTGTCCTCCGAGGACGAGGGCAGCTCCCTCGGCTCCGAGATCGCGACGCAGATCTTCGGCAACCCCAAGCCCTTGATGGTCGCGTCGGTGTTCCTGCTGGCGCTGGCCATCGTGCCGGGCCTGCCCGCGCTGCCGTTCCTCGTGCTGTCGGTGGTGTTCTTCGTGACCTCGCGCAGGCTCGTGCGCCGGCGCGGCCGAGGACGCCCGCGGAGCGGGACGCCGGCGCGCCCACGAGCTCGTGGGCCTGCAGGAGACCCGGGGCATGCTCGACCAGCTCGAGCGGGCCTATCCCGCGCTGGTGCGCAACGTGGTGCCCAAGCCCGTCACGCTCGCCCTGCTCGCCGACGTGCTCCGGCGGCTCGTCGAAGAGGGCGTGAGCGTGCGGCCGCTCCGGGAGATCCTCGAGGCGCTGGCCGTCTACGCCCCGAGCGAGCGCGACCCCATCGCGCTCGCCGAGCTCGTGCGCGCGTCGCTCGACCGCCGAGTCGGCTAGGTAGCCGATCGGCATCCTTCACCTCGTCGAGGTCGAGCTCCCCGGCGTCGTCGTGCTCGGCTACCCCGAGCTCGCCCCCGAGGTCACCGTCCAGCCCCTGGGCCGCGTCGAGCTGTGAGCCGGGACTGATCAGCGGTACACGTCCCGCCGGTGCCCGATGCGAAGCACGAGGATGACCAGAAGCGGGTCCCGTACTTCGTAGATCACGCGGTAGCGGCCGACGCGGATCCGACGCAGCCCGGTCAGACGACCCTTGAGCTGCGTTCCCTGATGTGGCGCTTCACGCAGGCTGTCGATGGCGCCGGCGACGCGTCGGCGGTCGTCACGTGGGAGGGACTGGATCTCCTTCGCAGCGCTACTCTTGATCTTCAGAGAGTAGGTCACGCCGCACCTCGTCCCAATCGAGCACCGGGTCGGCCGGATCGCGCAGCCGACTGACCGCGACCGCCAGGTCCTCGTACTCGGCGAGGTAGTGTTCGATCGCGGCCCGCACGAGCTCGGCCCGCGGCTTGCGCAGCTCTGCGGCGGCCCGGTCCAGTGCCTCCACCAGGCTGTCGGGCAATCTCGCCGTGATCTGACTCATGTCATTGACTGTATTTGACATCATACGAATGTCAACCGACCTCAGGCGCCCACCGCGTGAGATCACCGTCCAGCCGCTGGGCCGCGTCGAGCTGTGACCTCTGGGCGCATGCGCATCAGGTAGGCGCACAGGGCTCGGGCCTGGGACACGCGGCGAAGCCGCCGCTCGACGGCGGCCGGGCTCATGTCGACGCGACGCGCGCGCGCCCGCGCCTCCCGGGAGAGCCGGCCGAGCTCGGCGAGGCGCTCGTCGACGAGCTCCCGCCTCCCGTCAGTCATCGCCCTCCCGCCGAAGTCGGTCGATGTCGACGAGGTCCTGCGCGCGTCCCGCCGCCGCCTTCATCTCGACGAGCGCGTCCCTGGAGATCACCGTGATCGACTCCTGTCCGGACGACACCCGCTCGCGCGAGCCCCAGGCGTGCTCGAGGCGCTCGTCCACGAGCAGGAGATCGAGCGTGAGGTGGTCGTCGCCGAGGACTCTCGTCACGCGCTGGACCAGGGTCCCGCCCCGGAAGCGCATGGGCTCCGCGGGGAACCGATACCCCAGCGGCTCCACGGCGCGAAGCACCCGCTCCAAGTCCTCCGGGCGAATCAGCAGATCGATGTCCGTCGTGGCCCGCGCGAAGCCGTGGACCGCGAGCGCCAGCGCCCCGACGACCGCGTAGTCGACGCACGCGTGTTCGAGGGCCTCGACGATCGCGCGGAAGTCGCCGAGCAGGTCGATCTCGTCGGACATGGGACGGCGACAGCCTAGCACGGAGCCCCTGGGGATGAGCTCCGCCATTGGCGCGCGCCGGCAAGGGGGAGCCTGTCCCCGGCCTGCGGTATTCTGCAGACATGCACGTCGCTGCGCGACACACGTGGCGTCTTCTCGTTGCAATTATCGCCGCGGCCACGGCGCTCGCCGGCTGCTCGAAGGACGCGCTCACCCAGCTCGTCATCGTCGTGGACACGAACATGGACGTGCCGAGCGAGCTCGACGCGGTCCGCATCGAGGTGCGCGACACGCGAGGTGACACGCGGCAGGCGAGCGGCGCGCTGACCGGAGCCGACGCGACGGCGCTGCCGGTGTTCCTGCCGCTGGTCCACTCGGGCGGCCCGCTCGGGCCCGTCGACGTGCGCGCCGTGGGGCTGCGCCGCGGCCTGGACGTCGTCGAGCGCGCGGCGAGCGTGTTCTTCGTCGAAGGACAGACCCGGGTGCTGCGCTTGCATCTCCTGGCGTCGTGCGTCGGCGTGTCGTGCGCCGGCGAGCAGACCTGCGCCGAGATGGGCTGCCGCCCCATCGCCGTCGATCCGACGGAGCTCGGCACGTGGACGGGCACCGTCGAGCGCGACGGCGGACGGCCCGAGGACACGGGACCGCCGCGCGACGTGGGCCCCGAGTGCTCCGCCGAGGTGTGCAACGGCGTCGACGACGACTGCGACGGCGACATCGACGAAGGGTTCGACCTGCAGACCGATCTCACGCACTGCGGCGCCTGCGACAACGCCTGCCCCGTGACGCCGGCGCACGCCACGCCGACGTGCTCGGCGGGCGGCTGCGGGCTGTTCTGCGACGGCGGCTTCGCGGACTGCGACGGGGATGGGGCCAACGGGTGCGAGGCATCCCTCGCGGATCCGAACACCTGCGGCGACTGCACGACCCAGTGCACCGGGGCGACGCCGCTGTGCAACGTGACTGGCGGGCGCACGGCGTGCGTCGTGCGCTGCACGGGCAGCACGACCCGCTGCGGCACGAGCTGCGTGGACACGGACACCGACGCCCTGCACTGCGGCGCCTGCGACTCGCCGTGCCCGGACGCCGCCAACGCATCGGCGACGTGCCGCTCCGGCACCTGCGGGCTGTCGTGCGACTCGGGCTTCGATGACTGCGATGGGCGGGCCGCCACGGGCTGCGAGACATCGTTGCGTACCCTCACCGACTGCGGCGCCTGCGGCACGGCCTGCGCCCCCGCGAACGCCACCGGCGCCTGCGGCTCCGGCTCCTGCGCCATCGGCATGAGCGACGCCGGCTTCGGCGACTGCACGGGCGGCGTCGGGAACGGCTGCGAGACCACGCTCCGGACCACTACCAACTGCGGCGCCTGCGGCACGGCCTGCGCCCCCGCGAACGCCACTGGCGACTGCTCGTCCGGCTTAGTCAGCCCCTTCGAATCCTCCGGAGTGTCATCTTTCGCATAATGGCGCGAACCTGCAGAGCACGACGCTCCCGGTGCCGTCGGCGACCACGGGCTCCTAGCCCCGGCCGCCCGTGGTCTTCACGGTCACGCCCGGTGTGGGCGGTTCCGCCCTGTGGTCTACCTTGGGAAAGCCCTCCGGCCCGAACCAGATGCAGGACCACACGAGCAAGAAGTCGTCCGTCAGTCGCCGATACGCAGCAGGCGCACGCCGACTTCACCTTCGACGTCCACCAGCTCGCCGGTGGCGATGGCCCGGTCCCCCGCGCGGAGCGTGACCCTCTCACCGATGCTCCGACCGGTCGTGATCACCTCTCCGGCCCGCAGGGCGAGCAACTCCTCGAGTGACATCCTGAAACGGGCGAGCTCCACCACGAGCTCGACGGGCGCGTCTCCCGCTGTCTCCGCGATCCGTTCTCCGGTCCCCTCATCGCCTTCCATGCGCTTCCCCTTCCCCGCCGGCGGCTCGTGACTCCGCTCGACGCGCAACACCTCGAGCACCCCATCGCCGATCGAGCAGTGCCAGGCGGTGCGCGCAGCGCCCTCGATCCGAAGCCGCACCTGCCCGTGCACCGGCCGCTGACCCCCGTGCGACACCCACACCTCGTCGGGCATGACGACATCACCGATCCGCAGACCCCGGAGCTCCCGAGCCGCGATGCGACCGCGCGCCGCTTCCGCGACCACCGTGAGCTCCAGCGTCGCGACCGAGCCCGCCGCCCGGGCCGCCGCCGTGGCCTCGCCAAGCGAGGCGATCACCCGCCGCGGTAGCAGGGCGCGCACCACGCCGCGCGTCTGGCCCAGGGACACCTCGGCCGGCCACGTCACGCAACCCTCGTCGCCGAGGTGCGCGACGACGCCCCCGGCCGTGGTCACGACGGCGACCAGCCGCCAAGGCTGCTCACCCGCCTCCGCCAGGAGCCGTGCCGCGACGTAGGCGAGCACGCCCCGTTCGGTGTCGCCAAGAGTACCCTTGGACACGGGCGCAGACTCGCCCTCGCTTCCGCCCAGGGCGCGATCCACGACATTCGCGGCGAGCGCGTCGGAGATCTCGACAGCGATCCGACCCGTCTCGCCCGCTGCTGGCTCGAGGATGAGGGCCACCACCGTGTCGCCGAGGGCACCGCCGAGCTGACCCTCGGAACAGTAGCTGGGGGGCAACGGGCGGATGTTCAGTCGTTCGCCCAGGAGGTGGGCTGCGGTCTGCGCCGCCCGGTCCGCATCGAGGATCGGTATGCGACGGGCGCAGCGCCGGAGCGCCATCACCTGCGCGCGGCTCACCTTCTCGAAGACGTCGAAGGGGTAGGGCCGCGCCGTGACCATGGCGGAGCCCACATACCATGTCACGTGGACGGGCGCGATTGCCGGGCTCGTGCCCAATCGCCATCACGCCGGCTCGACCCGGACCTCCGCGACGTTCAGGCCCTGCTCCCGGAGCCCCGCCTCGAGCGCCGCCGCGAGTCGCTGCGCATCCCGCTCTGCGCCGGCTTCGGCGATGAGCACCGCCGTGAGCTCGCCGTTCTCGAGCCGTAGCCTGGCGGTCACCCCCGCATCGGCCCGAAGCGCAAGGCGCATGTGGATCTCGGTGCCGTCGCGCCCGACGCGACCGAGCCGGAACGATGTGACGAGTCGCTCGATGAGCGATGCGATCTCGGCCTGGGCCTGGGCCGAGCCTTGGGGGGGGGCTGCCGCGGCGGTGCCGGGTTGGACGAGGAGGGCGGGGGGCGGGGGCACGAACGGGGCGAGCCCCTCTCGCGCCTGCCCCGGATCCCGGCTCTCCCGGGGGGGCCTCCGGGGATCGGGCTCCTCGGCCACGGCTCGACGGTCCTCCGAGCCGCGCGGCGGCCGAGCGCCCGCGCGCTCGGACGAGCCTGAGCCAGGCGTGCTCGTCAGTGTCCCGAGCAACGCGGCAAAGGCACCGCGCCTCGGATGTTCACGCGCCGGAGCCGATCTGCCCTTCGAGTCGGCCGTCGGGCGATCGAGCTTTCGCGAGGACCGGGGGCTCCGATCAGGGAACACATTCATGTGTGGCGCCTCCCAAGGCCCTCTTATCGACCCGTCCTCGCGTGGGTTGCGGCTCGTGCCATCTGCGAGCTTTCTTGGCCTGGCTCGCCTCAGGCACGAACGTTCACCGGCGAAACCCCGGGCGGTGCCGTGGACAGGTCTGCTATCCTCCCGGCCGTGAGCGATTCTTACGTCGGCCAGGACGTCGCAGGGCAGTTCCGCATCGTCCAGCGTATCGGCACCGGGGGGATGGGCGCCGTCTACAAGGCGGAGCAGCCCGAGATGAATCGCTTCGTGGCTATCAAGATCCTCCACTCGAAATACCTCGCCCGCACCGACCTGGTGTCGCGATTCCGTCGCGAGGCCCGGGCCATGAGCCACCTGTCGCACCCCAACACCGCGAGGGTCTTCCTCTACGGGCAGCTCGAGGACCAGTCCTGCTACTTCGTGATGGAGTACCTCGAAGGCCGCAATCTCGCCCAGGTCGTCCGAGCCGAAGGGCCGATGGATCCCCTGCGCGCCATCAACATCATGGTGCCGGTGTGCGGTGCGCTCGAAGAAGCCCACCAGGCGGGCATCATCCACCGCGACCTCAAGCCCGAGAATATCTTCCTGACCTCGCAGGGGGGGATCACCGATTTCCCCAAGGTCCTCGACTTCGGGCTCGCCAAGGTCACCGAACGGCAAATGCGACCCGGCTCACTCATCCTGACGCAGGAAGGGATGGTGTTCGGCACGCCGGAATTCATGAGCCCGGAGCAGGCGCGCGGCGAGGCGCTGGATGGCCGCTCGGACATCTACTCCCTGGGCATCATCATGTACGAGCTGCTGACCGGGAAGCTGCCCTTCGACGCCAGGCAGCCCATGGATTTCATCAACATGCACATCAATCAGCCGCCGATCTCGCTGGCGGAGCGGGCGCCTGACCGCGAGTTTCCGCGCGGGCTCGAGGAGGCGCTGATGCGCTGTCTCGCCAAGGCGCCAGCCGACCGCTATCAGACCGCGGCGGAGCTCGCCCAGGCCCTCCGCGATGTCGTCCGGGGCAAGCTGATCACCGGCGTGATGCGCTCCATTCCCTCGCAGTCCCAGCCGTCGGCCGAGCCGTCGGAGCGCGGCTCACGCGGGGGAGCCGAGCCCATCCCGGCGCCGCCCATGTCCATGATGCCGTGGATGTTCTTCGGCGCGGGCGTCGTGCTGGCGCTCGCGGGTGTGGTCGCGCTGGCGGTGGCCTTCCTCCGCTGAGAGGCCGCGGGCTCGGACTCCTTGACGGGCACGGCCCGGGCACCCACGATTCGCCCCGCGGAGTCCCTGTCCCAGGGCCCCGCGCCCCGCCCATGTCCGAAAGCCGTCCGCAAGCCGTATCATTCGGAGCCCGACCCGCGGCCACGACCCTCCGCGATCTGGTGGCGCTCACCAAGCCGCGCATCACCCTCATGGTCGTGCTCACCGCCGCGGGCGGCGCCTGGCTCGCTCCCGGCGCGACGCAGGTGCTGGGGAGGACCTTGCTGGCCCTCGCGGCCCTCGCGCTGACGGTCGGCTCCGCCAACGCCCTCAACTGCTGGCTCGAGCGCGACGTGGACGGCCGCATGGAGCGTACCGCCCGGCGCCCCCTGCCCTCGGGGCGTCTGGCCCCCGGACCCGCCCTCGCGTTCAGCGTGCTGCTCGGGCTCGTCGCCGTTCCGGTCCTCGTCTTCGCCGTCAACGCCCTGACGGGTCTACTCGCCGCGCTGGCCCTGCTCGTCTACGTCTTCGTTTACACGCCCATGAAGCAGCTCGGTCCGGCGGCGCTTCTGGTGGGCGCCGTGGTCGGAGCGATGCCGCCGCTGTTGGGCTGGACCGCAGTCACCGGCTCCATCGATGCGCCCGGGCTGGTTCTCTTCGGGGTGCTCTTCCTCTGGCAGCTCCCCCACTTCATCGCGATCGCCACGTTCCGGCGCGACGAGTACGCGCGTGCCGGACTGAGGGTCCTGCCCGTGGTGCGCGGCGAGCGCGCAGCCTGGCGACATGCGGCCCTTTGGGCCGTGCTCCTGCTGCCCGTGTCGCTCCTGCTCGGCCCCCTGGGCGTGGCCGGCTGGGCGTACGTGGCCGTGGCCGCCGTGATGGGTGCCCTGTACCTCGCGGTCACGCTCGCGGCCGCCGGCGGCGCCGATCGCTGGGCGCGCCGAGTCTTCATCACTTCGCTGGTCTACCTTCCGGTGGTCTTCGCGACCCTCATCCTCGACGCCGCGTAGCCATGTTTGGACGAAGCCGCCTCCCGTGCTTGGCGCTGGCCGCCGCGGTGGCAATGGCTGCGTGCGACGACGAGCCACTGCCAGTCATCGCCACGCTCCCGGACTTCGCCCTCACCGACCACGAGGGACAACCGTTTTCGTCCGGCGACATGACGGGGCGCGTCTGGGTCGTCAACTTCGTGTTCACGTCGTGTCCCAGCATCTGTCCAGCGCTCACCGAGCGCATGGCCTCGATCCAGCAGCGATACTCGTCGCGGCGCGCGGAGCTGGGCCTGCTGTCCTTTTCAGTCGATCCGGTCCACGACACGCCCGATGTGCTGCGCGCGTACGCGCAGGGCACGCGGGCAGACCCGCGCATGTGGCGCTTCCTCACCGGCTCGACCCTCGTGGTCAGCGACACCGTAGTGCGCGGCTTCCGAGTGACCATGGGCGAGCCCGAGCCCATCGCAGGGGGGCGCTACGAGATCATGCACTCGAGCCACTTCGTGCTGGTGGACCGCGCTCGCCGCATCCGCGGCTACTACGCCAGCGACGACGAGGGCATGGCGGCCCTCTCGAGGGACACGGAGCGCCTCCTCGAGGAGAGTCCCCCGTGAGCTCGGCCGAGGCGCTCGCGACCTTGAACGCGTGCTTCAACGCCGCGGCCGGGGCGCTCGCGCTCTCGGGCTGGATCGCGATCCGGCGCGGCCGCCGGCAGCTGCACCGCCGACTGATGCTCGCCGCCTTCGTGACCTCATGCCTGTTCCTCGCGAGCTACCTGACGCGCATGGCCCTCTTCGGTGACACTCGTTTCGGAGGAGACGGCGCCCTGCGCACCGCCTACCTCTCCTTGCTCGCTTCCCACGTGCTTCTGGCCATCGCTGCGGTACCCCTCATCCTGCGCACGCTATGGCTCGCCCTGCGTGGTCGCTTCGACCCGCACCGGCGCATCGCGCGGGTGACGTTTCCGATCTGGATCTATGTCTCCATCTCGGGCGTCGCCGTGTACCTCGCGCTCTATCGACTCGCGTAGGCGCCGCTCAACCCGTGCAGTACCCGCGTGGCGGCCGTTCGATCTCCCGCAGCCTGGTCCTGGCGCGTGCGAGCAAGCTCGATTGGGCGTACCCGCGGATCAGGGCCTCGAGGGCGAGGCGCGCGTGGCTGCAGTCGTGAAGCCGCCAGTAGGCCTCGGCCATGTCGAAGAGCGTCTCGTCGGCCGCATCGGCCCGAGGGTAGTCCGAGATCACTCGCTGGAACTCCACTATGGCGCTCGCCGGACGGTTCTCCCGTAGATACGTAGAGCCGATCAGATACTGCGCATTGTCCGCCCGCTCGTCGGCCGCGTAGCGCCGGACGTACTCGCGCAGCAGGGCCCGCGCTTGTCCGTGATCCTCCGCGTCGACTGCGCGTGAAGCGGCGGCGAAGTGCTCGGCCCGGTCGGCCGGCACCTCGTCAGCCGTGAGGGTCACGTCCACGCCCGCCTTGCGAGCGAACACGCGGATCTTCTGCTCGAGCTCCTCGCGCTGCTCGTTGAATTGCAGGACCTGCGTCTGCTGCGCGTTCTGGAGCTCCGCGATGCGTCCTTCGAGCACGCCGATCTGCTCGCGCAGCGACTGCACCTCGAGGCCCAGGTCGGCGCTATTGCGGGTCACCACATCAGTGGCGCGCTCTAGCACCGTCTCGAGCTCGGCGACCTTGGTCCGGGCGTTGGCGACCTCTTCGGTGAGCGCTTGCCGCTCCTGGCGGATGCCCTCTTCGAGGCTCGTCAGCCTCCGCTCCTGGTCGTCGGTCCGTTCCCCGAGGCTGTCCCCCTCGCCGCGCGTGGTCCAGAGGAAGCACCCGGACAGGACCATGCTGCACAGGACGACGACCAGGACCCGGGAGGGTCGTGGTGCCCGCCGTGCCCACGCGGCTGTCCCGAACGACGTGTCGTCCCGCGGCATCGGCGACTCACCGCTGCGTGTATTCGACGCGACGGTCCCGGGACCAGCTCGGCTCGTCGGTTCCCGTGGCCATCTCCTCGCCCATGGACGAGGCCGACACGGCGTTCCGGTCCACGCCGAGGGAAAGCATGTACTGCATCACGGACTGCGCCCGGCGGTCTCCGAGGGCGAGGTTGTACTCCTCGGTGCCCCTCGGGTCGCAGTGACCGGTCACGTGTACCGCGGTCATCTCCCGCTCGCGCATGCAGGACACGTTGGCCTGGATCGTCGAGGTCGCGCGTCCGTCGAGGGCGTCCGCGTCGAAGCCGAAATAAACCGGGCCGAGCTGACAGCCCGAGCCCGAAGTCCCGTCGTCCGGCAGGTCCACCTGGCTCTGCGCTGCGGTGACGCACCGGTTGTCGCGGCATTCCTGTCCGTCCGGACAATCGGCCGTGCTCTGGCAGAACCCGGGGATGGCCTCGCAAGCCCCCCCGACGCAGCTCTGCCCCGCGGGGCAGTCGCCGTCGGTGCGACACATCTGGCATTGACCATTCACGCAGAACTCGCCCTCGTGGCAGTCCTCGTCGTTGTCGCAGTTGGGGTACGAGGGCCCGCAGCCGACCCAGAGCATGGCCGCGACAGCGAGCAGGCCGGCGGAGATTCGGTGGATCGTCGTTGACATGGTCGCCTCTGCAAGCCGCCTAGCGGGCTCCCGGCCGCTTGTCAACGCCGTCGTCGGCCGCGTCCATTCCCGCGCCGCCGCGGTGGCACATCTCGGCACCGGGGTGCGCCGTTTGAGCCCCGAGCGAGCTTCCGTGTCCCGAAGCCCCGCTGGATTCGCCCCGGAAGGGACATGGCTCCGACTTTGCATGGCAATTGACCCTCTGCCAGAGGTGCCCTTGCGCACCCCCGCCCCCGCCGCCTACAGTGAACATGCGCTTTTCCCCACGCGAATCGAGGAGTTGCCGAATGCCCTTGGGTCGATTGCTTGCGTTTGCGTTGATCATCTTCGCCCTCATGTCGGCGGCGTGCGGCAGTGACAAGCCCACAACGCCCACGGACGCGGGCCGCCCGGACGCGCCGGCCGTACGCATTCGCTGCGGCGCCGGCGACGATCCCGACATGGACTACATCAGCTCCATGGACGAGGGCGACGGCGACGCGGACGGCGACGGCACGCCCAACCGGGAGGACACGGACTCGGACGGGGACGGCCTCACCGACGCGGCCGAAGCCGGCGACATGGACTGCACCTCGCCGCCGATCGACACGGACGGCGACGGGATCCCGAACTTCCTCGACCTCGACAGCAACTCCGACGGCATCCCGGATGCCGAGCAGCGCGACACGGACACGGACGGCGACGGAATCCCGGACTGGCGGGATCCCGATGTGGACGGCGACGGCATCCCGAACACGGAGGAGTTCGGTGACGGCGACACGCCCGTCGATACGGACGGCGACGGCACGCCGGACGTCTTCGACGACGACTCGGACGGCGACTCCATCCTCGACGCGCACGAGGGTCGCGCGGACCCGGACCGGGACGGCATCCCCAACTTCCGCGATCTGGACTCGGACGGCGACGGCATCGACGACTCCGTCGAAGCGGGCGATGGGGATCCGGCCACGCCGCCGGCGGTCTGCCTGAACGAGGTCAACCCCGTGACGGGGGACGTCGAGGCCGACGGGCTCGCGGACTTCATCGACGCCGACAGCGACAACGACGGCCTGTCGGACGGCGAGGAACTCGCCATCGGGACCGATCTCTGCAACGTCGACACCGACGGCGATGGGCTCGGCGATCTGGCCGAGTGGGCCTACGAGGAGGTCAACTGCCCCGATCACAGCACGGGCGTGGACTGCGGCTGCGCCA
>Ga0214473_10009445_pt1 | contig 11524 bp, 8 predicted proteins | sample RVTome_7_FD_203509 | JGI IMG/M metagenome (GOLD analysis project Ga0214473, IMG submission 203509) | Soil microbial communities from uranium-contaminated site in the Upper Colorado River Basin, Wyoming, United States - RVT98D197 | ecosystem: Environmental > Terrestrial > Soil > Contaminated >...
CATGACACTGACAAAGCGAACCACGTCGGCTCCCTTCGGAGCCTTGCGGAACGGATCATCCGCTCCCAGGGCGAGGAGTTCGCGACCCTCGCAGATCATGACCTGGGCGGCAAAGGGCAGTCTCCGTGATAGTTCGGCTCGGAGCTGCGTCCTGGTGATCGGGCGGCGAATCACGAAGGTTCCTGCTGCACCGACATTGACCACCCCGTAGCGTGCCAGCTCCTTGGCGAGGACGCTGGGCCGAAAGGCCCTGTGCCCGCCGACATTGACTCCTCTCAGGAACGCAACCAGTGCCACGATCTCCCTCGGTTAGCAGGTTGCTGAAAAAGTCGGAATGGGGGTCCGGCCGCCGCTCTTTTGGGGGCCCTCAATCATCTCCGGGTCTCCGATCGTCGTTCTGAGGGCAAATGCGAAGGTCACCGTTGTGTGGGCGGCAGCCAGAAAACCCTATTTCAGCAACCTGTTAGGCGGCTCGCTCGGGGCGAGGAGTGTTGAGCCGCCAGCATGAATAACCCCACCACGTCGCATACACGAGATACAAGAGATACGGCACCAGGATCGTGGCCGCCGCCCGATCTACGCGCGACAGGATCCCAGCCAAGATGAGTACGAGTGCGCTATAGGGGAGAAAGGCGACGAAGCTGGCGCGGAGGTTCCGGAGGCGAAAGAAGAGATAGGTCCAACCGGCGTTGGCCACCATGACGCTGACCAGCACGACGAGGGCGAGTGCTCGGGGGGCAGTTGTCAAGCTCGCGGTGAGCAGGCGTTGGAGGATGAGCCAGCACGTGGTGTAGTAGAGCAATCCGATGACGACCCAGATACCAAATGGTGGTGAGAAACGAGGGAGGGAGAGCTCCGTGAACCGGCGTTTCACGTCGCGACCGGCCGCCAGGCCTTCGAGCAGGGCAGCGGCGGCACAGACTAGGAGTGACAGGGCCGCGATGCGCATCGTGCGAGGAGCGATTACGAGTCAGAGGAGCGCGTGTCGGTGCGAGCCGCCCAACGGCGTGCGGCTGACCCGCAGTCGCTAGCTGCCAAGCCGGTGTTCGTCCCGGGCCCGGCCGAGTAGACGTTCCGCGAAATCGAGGCGTTCCTGCGTTTCCGTCAGCTCCTGTTGGAGGCCCTCGACAACGCGTTCAAGTTCATCGATCCGCGCAGTGACGTCGGCTGAAGGGGATGCTGGACGAGTCACGGCTAGTCGAACGATCTTGACCGCGGCGTACGCAATGATCGCGACGACTGGAATCAGCGGCGTAAGGTCCAGGTGGCCGTTCCTCCTTCAGCGATGAGACCGGCTGCGCGGCCTATGGCCAATCAAGCTGAGTCGTTACCCTCGCAGGTCTCAGAAAGAGTGTGTCTACGCAGCACGGCGTCAAGGCGTGGAGCCTGGTCAGAGGGAGAAGCGTTGCCTGAGCTCGAGCCGCCTTGCACCCTAGCAGGCGAGAACAGGCAACTCAGACGCCTAGCCCCCGAAGGTCCTGCGCCCGGCTCCGGCTGACCGCCAACTGGGTTCCGTCACTTAGACTCGCGACCAGCCGGCCTTTCCCCTGCCGCCGAAACGCCGCCACGTGATCCAGATTGACGATGTGGGTCCGGTGGATCCGAACGAATCGCTCTGAGTCCAGCCGGGCTTCCAAGCGGTTGAGCGACAAGTGCAGCACGTGCCGAACCGGTCCCACGTGCGCCGCCACGTAGTCGCCCCTTGCCTCGAACCACGACACATTCGATACGGCGACGGGAATGACCGAGCTTCCCGAGCGGACAAAGAGCCGGCTAATGGGGCCCTTGCCTGCGGCCTCCTTGAGGCGGTCGAATGAGGGAGGCGCAGGCTCGCCCAGAGCCGCGCGGACCCGGTCCAGCGTGGTCGCCAGGCGGTCGGGACCAAACGGCTTGAGGAGATAGTCCAAGGCCCCAAGCTCAAACGCCGTCACGGCGTGCTGGGCGAACGCCGTGGTGAACACCACATGGGGGCGATGCGTCGCCTGTCCCAGCACTTCTGTGCCGAGCAGCCCCGGCATCTGAATGTCGAGAAACACCAGCTCCGGCTTCAGCGTGTTGATGGCGTCCACCGTGGCCGGGCCGCTCGCGGCCTCTCCGACACACGTCACCCAGTCGATGCCGGAAAGCATGTGGCGCAAGCCTGCCCGCGCCACCGGCTCATCATCAGCGATCAGGACCCGCACCTTCACGCGACCGGCACCCGCGGAACCGTGAGCGTGGCGGTGAAGCCGCCCCTGGTCCCGGCTGCGAGGTCCAGCCGCGCTCGGGCGCCATACAACACGGCTAAGCGATCTCGCAGCCGCTTGAGGCCGGTCCCCTGGCTCTGGGCAATTTGCTCCGGGCTCGCCCCGTACCCCGTGTCGTGGACCGTCACCGTGGCTGCATCCGGGGTCGCGCGGGCGGTGACCGTGATCTCCGTGGGCTCCACCCGGGGCGCCGCGCCATGACGCACGGAGTTCTCCACCAGTGTCTGGAGCGCGAACGAAGGGATCAAGGCGTCGCGTGCTTCATCGCTCAGCTCCACCCGCACCCTCAGGCGGTCGCCAAAGCGGATCCGCTCCAGCCCGAGATACTTCTCCACGAACGCCGCTTCCTCCGCCAGGGATACGAGATCGCGGTCTTCCTCAATGGTGGTTCGCAAAAGCCCCGCGATCTGCTCGGCGGCCTGGGTCGCGCGCCGAGGATCCGTGGGGATCAGCTGCACCACTGTGTGGAGAGAATTGAACAAGAAATGCGGGTGGAGCTGGGCCCTGAGTGTGGCCAGGTGCGACCGCGCGGCCAGCGCCTCGGCGCGAGCGGCCCGCTCGGTGGCGCGCGTGGCGTACGCTACGCCGGCTACCATGACGTACAGCCAGACGCCCATGATCAGTGACGGTACCAGGCGGTAGCCGAACGCTACCATGGCGTTCCCGTGCATCGCCCATTGGACCACGCGCGTGAGACCCTGCCAACCCACCGCATAGCCTACCGCGGCGGCCATGTGCAGGCCGGCGAACCCCAGGCGAAATGGGTGCGGCCAGGAAACGCGGTCGGCCAGGCGCTGGACCGGCAGGCTCAACAGGGCAGCGGTCGTGACCGAGAGCAAGGCGGCGAACGCCGCGAAGTGGATGGGGGCGCCCGGGTGCGCCCAGCCGATGAGCGCGGCGTACAAGACGCCCACGGGGAGCCAGCCGAGCAGCACCTGGAGCCAGACCACCCTACGCCGCATCTGAGAACTCTAGCGCTTGGCCTCGATCCGCAAAACGCCTTCATCCCAGGTGCGGCCGTCGTCGTACGAACGATCCTGCTGGAACTTGAAGCTCGTCGCCGTGATGTCGTAGTACCGGGTGCGGGTCACGAACGGTTCACCCTCCTGGTCCGTCCCCCGCGAACTGAGCACCATCTCGCCGTTCCGCCATTCAGCCGTGGCGGTGGTAAACCGGCCCCGATAGACGTCCAACCACGTCTGATTCCAGCGCTTGGCCGCCGCGTCATACACCCGGACGGCGTGATTGAGACTCGTGGGATTCCCGGAGCCGTCCATCAGTTTGAGCTCATCCTCGATCCCCCAGCCGTCCAGCGCGCGCCACGCCTTCCAGGTCCCCAGGATCCTCGGCGCGCCGTGAATCCGCTGGGCCAGGCCGCTGGCCTTGGGCCGTACGACGACCTCCCACTCTCCCACCAGAAAGTCGAACTGCTTGGCCTCGGCGGGCGCTACGTGCACCGGCGCGGCCGAGGTAGAGCGAGGGGCGGGGGCGTGCTGTGCTGCCACCGCTCCGGGCAGGACCGTTACTGCCATGAATGCAATGGACCGCTTCGTGACCACGCTGCCTCCTGTTCCTGAGGTATACGGAAGGAGAAATAGGGAAGGGTTCGTCCAAGCATGGCCACGTCCGCGCTGGCGCGGGGGCGTCGTTCGCCCACCGGTGCTGCGAGACAGGTGAACGGCGCCATCGAGCCGGTTCCCCACCCGTATTCTTCGGGATGAGCCAACCGAACCAGGCGCAGCCCGTGATCGCCCTGCGCGATGTGACCAAGACCTACCCCAGCCCGGCCGGCGCGTTCACGGCCCTCGCAGACATCAACCTCACCATCGACCGGGGCGAGTTCGTGGTCGTGGTGGGCCAATCCGGGAGCGGCAAGTCCACGCTGCTCAATCTGTTGGCCGGGATAGACCGGCCCACCACGGGCGAGGTGATCGTGGGCGGGACCGCGGTGCACGCGCTCTCCGAGCGGGCTAAGTCCCAATGGCGCGGGCGGGCCGTGGGCATCGTATTCCAGTTCTTTCAGTTGCTCCCCACCCTCACCGCCGCGGAGAACGTGATGCTGCCCATGGATTTCTGCGGCACCTGGCCGGGCCGCGAACGCAAAGGCCGCGCGCTGGCGCTGCTCGAGCGTCTGGGCGTCGCGGATCAGGCTGACAAGCTCCCGGCTACCCTCTCCGGCGGCCAGCAACAGCGCGTGGCTGTGGCGCGCGCGCTGGCCAACGCCCCCGCGGTCCTCTTGGCCGATGAGCCCACCGGCAACCTGGACTCGCGCACCTCGGACGCCATGATGGACGTTTTGGCTGGGCTGGTTCGCGAGGGGCAAACGCTGGTTATGGTCACCCACGAGCACGCGGTGATGCGGCATGCGTCCCGCACCGTGACCCTGGTGGACGGGCGAATCCATGCTTGATCCCCGCTGGCGCAAGGTGTTGCGCGACCTCTGGCTCCACAAATCGCGAACCGTGCTCGTGGTACTGGCGATCGCGGCCGGCATCGCCGGCGCGGGCGCGGTGCTGAATACCTGGGCCCTGGTGCGGCGCGTGACCCGCGAGCAGTTCCTGGTGAGCCACCCTGCCTCGGCGACGCTGCGGACCGACTCGATTGACGCCGCGTTGATCGCGCGTGTTCGATCCCTGCCGGACGTTCGCGAGGCAGAGGCGCGCCGGACCGTCTTCGCCAGCGCCCGAACGCCGGGCGGCTGGAGCAGGGCGGTGCTGTATGCTCTGGCCGACTTCTCGACCAATCGGATCGGCGTGATCAAGCCTGAAACTGGAGCGTGGCCGCCGGAAGATGGCGCGCTCGTGATCGAACGGTCGTCCTTGGCATTCTCCGGGGCATCGGTGGGCGAGCCGCTGAGTCTGGTCATGGGCAACGGCGAGCCACTCGCGGTGGCGGTCACGGGGATCGCTCGCGACGTGGGCCTGGCGCCCGGCTGGATGGAGCACGTGGTCTACGGGTTCGTCACTCCGGGCACGCTCGCCCGGCTGGGCGCGCCGGGGACCATGGACGAGCTGCAGGTCCTCGTGGGGGACGGCTCGCTGGATCGCGAGGCCATTCGCCGCATCGCGTACGAGGTGAAGGCCGTGATCGAAGGAACCGGCCGCCGAGTGACCAACGTGGAGGTCCCCGAGCCGGGCCGGCACATCCACGCGGCTCAGATGGACTCGTTGCTCTACACCCAGGGGGCGTTCGGCCTGTTGGCGTTGTTCTTGAGCGGCTTTTTGGTGGTCAATCTGATCTCAGCCATGCTCGCGGGGCAGGTCAAAGAGATCGGGATCATGAAGGCTATCGGTGCGAGTCCTGGCCAGCTCGCAGGCATGTACCTCGGCCTGGCACTGGTCTTGGGGCTGCTGGCGTCCGCGCTGGCGCTCCCGGTGGCAGGGTACGCGGGCCGCGAATACGCAGAACTCAAGGCGGAGCTTTTGAATTTCGACCTCACGGGAACCGCGATTCCGTTCTGGGTGATCGCGCTGCAATGCGCGGTGGGCGCGCTCATGCCGGTGGCCGCGGCGGCGCTGCCGGTCGCCCGTGGGTGCCGAATCACCGTGAGCGAGGCGCTGCGAGACCTGGGTCTCACGCGTGGTGGGGTCGCCAGCGGCGGGGTGCTTACCCGAGCGACGGGCGTGGCCCGCCCCCTGTTGCTGTCGCTGCGAAATGCGTTCCGCCGGCGCCAGCGCATGGCGCTCACCTTGCTCGCGCTGGCCACCGGTGGCGGCGTTTACCTGGGCGCGTTGAACCTGCGAGCGTCCATCCGCGGCGCGGTGGACCTCCTGTACCAGCCGATGCGCTTCCAGCTGGTCCTCCGGTTCACCCGACCGTGGCCCGCGGACAGTATCGAGGCCGCGCTCCGGGCCATCCCCGGTGTGAGCGGTGCCGAGGCGTGGAGCAGCGCGGCCGCCGCGGTGGCGTATGAGGACGGCACCCTGGGTGACGGGTTCTCCATCACGGCGCCGCCGGCAGCGTCCGGGCTCCTGGCATACGAAGCTACCAGCGGTCGCTGGCTTGAGCCCGGCGACACCACGGCGCTGGTGATCAGCCGGGCTCTCCTCCGCGATGAGCCGGGCTTGGCCGTGGGTCAGGAGGTGACGCTCGCGATCGCCGGTCGGCCTACTCGGTGGACCATCGTTGGGGTGGTCTCTGCCGGGCCGGGGACGTCCGCGTTCGCTCCACGCGAGACGGTTGCCGGGCTTACGGGCGACAGTCGCGTGGCGAGCGCAGTGGTCGCCACGGAGATTGCGGGGCCCGCATCCCGGCTCGAGTGGGTTGGGCACGTGCGGGGCGAGCTGGAGGCAAGGGGCTTGACGGTGCAGTCCACCCAGCTCCTCTCTGAGGGGCGCCGGGTGATGGAGGATCACCTGCTCATGGTGGCGGATTTCCTGGGGGTGATGGCTTGGCTGATGATCGTGGTGGGCGGGTTGGGGCTCGCGTCCACGATGAGCCTTTCCGTGCTGGAGCGAACCCGGGAGATCGGCGTGCTCCGGGCGATTGGCGCCCGGCATCGGTCCATTCTCACGATGGTGCAGGTGGAAGGGCTGGTGATCGCGATCCTGAGCTGGGCGGTGGCGATCCCGCTCTCCGTCCCCATGAGCGTGTTGTTGGGTCAGGCCTTCGGGCGGATCATGCTGCCGGTGCCGTTGAGATTCGCCCCGGAAATGACCGGCGTCCTGCTGTGGCTAGCGCTGGTGGTCGGTGTCAGCGTGGTGGCCTGCGCCTGGCCCGCCTTCCGTGCCACCCGCATTACGACAGCGGCGGCGCTCGCCTACGAGTGAGGGTGCACGAGGCGCGCCGCTGATGGGAAACCGCCGGCGGTCCGGGGCCGTACGGGTCCATGACCCCACTCCGGCCTCCCAATGAACGACCTGCTCTACGACCTCCGGCACGCCCTCCGCGGGTGGAGGGCCCGACCTCTGTTTGTCGCAGTCACCGTCCTGTCCATCGCCATCGGCATCGGCGCCAACACCACCATCTTCAGTGTGGTCAACGCGCTGTTGTTCCGCCCCCCCGCCGGCGTCACCGGCATCGAACGGGTGGTCGAAGTGACCCGCACGGTGGGCGGCCGCGGCCGCGACACGTTCTCGTACCCCGAGTTCACCGACCTCCGCGCCATGGCCGGCGATGCGTTCGGGCAGCTCGCCGCGTGGCAGTGGACAATGTTGAGCTACACCGGCGGGGGGGAGAGCGAGCGCCTCATGGGGGTAGCGGCCTCATACAACTACTTCGACGTGATGGGCGTGTCGCCGCTGCGGGGCCGGTTCTTCCTGGAAGAGGAGGATCGCACACCGCTGACGCATCCCGTGGCGGTGGTGAGCGCGAGCTTCTGGCGGGACCGGCTGGGCGCCCCGCCGGACGTGCTGGGGCGGACCATTCACCTCAACCGGCAGCCGTTCACCATCGTGGGCGTGGCGCCGGAAGCGTTCCGCGGCCACGTATTCGGTTTCAAGACCGACGTCTGGGTTCCGATGATGATGATGGGCGTGGCGCGGCCCGGGTTCGAGGGTTTTGAACGGCGATGGGCAAGCTGGTTCACCATGGTCGGGCGGTTGCGACCCGGTGTGACCGTGGCGCAGGCGCAGGCCCTGGCTCACGCGGCCTTCGCCCGGATGCCTCAGCCCAATACCGATCCGCGAAACGCCCGAAGCGCCGCGGTGGAGCCGCTTGGCGCTCTGCCCGCCGCCGGCCGCGGACCGGCGAAAGCGTTCTTCGCCGTTTTGCTGGCCATGGTGGGAATCATCCTTCTGGTGACGTGCGCCAACGTGGCGGGCATGCTCCTCGCCCGCGCGATGGCGCGTGAGCGGGAGATCGCCATCCGGCTCGCGATGGGCTCAGGGCGCGCGCGCCTGGTGCGGCAGCTGGTGGCGGAATCCACGCTGCTGTTCGCGGCCGGAGGCGTGGCCGGCGCGGTCCTCGCAGGTTGGCTGACGCGGCTGCTGGCGAGAATCCCGCTGCCAGCCCCCATCCCCTTTGAGATGAGCTTTGCGCCCAACGTGCAAGTGTTAGGGGTAGGTCTGGCCCTGGCCCTCGTGACCGGGGTGGTCTTTGGCCTGGCACCCGCGGTTCAGGCGACCCGGCCCGACCTCGCATCCATGATGAAGGCGAGCGGCTTCGCCATCGGCCGGGGCGGGCGCTTGCGGACGGTCTTCGTTGCGGGGCAGGTAGGCCTGTCGCTCCTGTTGCTCCTGTCAGCGGGCCTCTTCCTGCGCTCGTTACAGCGCGCCGCCGCCGTGCCCGTCGGTTTCGACCCGTCCGGTGTAAGCGTTACGAGCTTTGACCTCTCGATTGACGGCTACGACGCCGCACGGGGCCAGCGCTTCGTGACCGATCTCCTTACGCGGCTGCGAGCGTCGCCCGGGGTGACCGGCGCGGCGGTGTCCGATGATCTGCCGCTGGACCTCTCTCGAAGCGGGAACCCGGCGTATGTCACCTCGCCACTGGCGACGGAGGCCGGTTGGGTGGACACCGAGTTCAACCAGGTGACGCCCGGATACTTCACCGTGCTGGGGATTCGCGTGCTGGAGGGCCGTGCGTTCGACCAGCGCGACGCCGGTGGCGCCGAGGCGGTGGCCGTGGTCAGCCGAACGTTCGCGGAGCGGACCTGGCCCGGCGAGTCCTCGCTGGGGAAGACCGTCCGATTCGGCAGCGACACCGCGGAGCCGCGCGTGATCGTCGGCGTGGTCGAAGACGTGAAGAACAGCACCCTGATGGAGCCGCCGGCGCGGATGCTGTACCTGCCGCTCGCCCAGAGCTACGGCGCTCGCCTGACCCTGATCAGCCGGACGGCGCCCGGTGCGGATGCCGCCGCCCTGATGCGCCGCGCCTTGCGGGAGACCGATCCGGCCCTCTCGCTGGGGCCGATACAATCGCTGAGTGCCGTCACCGCCCTCGGCGTCCTGCCTCAGCGGTTCGCGGCCGCGACGACCACGGTGCTGGGCGTCATCGCGTTGTTGCTCTGCAGCATGGGCGTATACGGCGTGGTTGCGATGACCGTGGCGCAACGGACTCGTGAGTTCGGCGTGCGCATGGCCCTCGGGGCAGGGACGTGGCAGCTGGCGGGGTTGGTGCTGCAAGGGGGGTTGAAGGTGGCGATACCCGGGTTGGCGGTGGGGCTGGCTGCGGGTCTCGGGTTGAGCCGGATACTGGGCTCATTGCTGCTGGGCCTCGCGCCGACCGATCTCGTGAGCTTCGTGGTGGGGCCAGGGCTGCTGCTCGTGGTGGTGGGCCTGGCGTGCTGGGGGCCGGCGCGGAGAGCCGCCGCCCTGCGGCCGGTGGAGGCGCTCCGGACGGACTAGCCCGGCCAATCCACCCGGTCTGCGGGAGAGAGCTAACGCGCCCGGTGGCGCATCACCCTTCCAGCGCCCGCCGGGCTGCTTCCCGAACCTCTTTGGTGGAGTCGGAGCTGAGCGCCTGGAGGGCGCTCCGCGCGGCGTTGCCGCCGCCGCCCCGGGCCAGGGCCAGTCCCTCGACGGCCGCGACTCTGGGGGCCAACGGCCGCCGGCCCATGAACTTGCCCCCGGGCTCCGCGAACTTCACCAGCATCTGCACCGCCGCCGGCGTGCCGATCCGCCCAAGGGCCCGATAGTATTCGTGTAGCGTGTCCGGATGCTCCTCCGTCTCGGCCGCCGCGGACAGGGTCGGGACTACGCCGCTCATCCCCTCACCATAGATCTCGCGGGCAACGGCGAGACGGATTTCCTGGTCGGGGTCGCGCAGCACTCTCACCACGCCCCACGCGGCACCCTGCGTCCCGATCTTGGCCAATGCCACGCCGGCCGCCCTGCGCACCCGGGTGTCGGCGTGCTCGATCGCGCGGCGCAACGGATCCACGGCTTCCACGATCTTCAGGTCACCCGCCAGATCCGCCATGTTGCGAACCACGAACCACTGGTGATGGCCCAGCATGTTCGCGATCACGTCCACGCCTTCCTCCAGCTGCCGGACGGCCTTGAGCAGCGTGCGGCGCTCCGCAAACGTGGGGGCGTCCGCCAGATGCTGTACCACTACCCGCGTCCCGTCCTTCCCCGCGCGCCGGAGGATGGCGAGCGCATCGGCCTGGTAGAGGTCGTCCAGCAGGTAGGGGACCACTTGCGCCATGTGGCGCTCGATCAGCAGCCACCGCAGCGGCACGGCGTACGCGCGCTTGACTTGCTCGTTCGACGCCTGGGTGTCGCGGCGGACCAGGGCGGCGAGGCCGTCAATGGCCTGCTCCATCCGGTTCTGGTCGAACGCCTTGGTAATGCTCGCCTGGATCGAGTCGAGCTGCCGTTGCAGCACCGGCAGGGGCGCCGTGTCGTCCAGGGCCGCGATCAGCGGCGACAGCATCGTCGCCTGAGCGAGCTGCTGCTCCAGGGTAGCGTCCCGGGAGGCGCCGCTCACCGCCGATACCGCCCGTAGCTGCTCGGGCGCCGGTGGCGGCCCGGCCACGCCGACCGACGCCAACGCCTCCGTCACCCTGATCCGGCGCCGGTCTTTGACGGCCTCGGCCACGTAGGAGCTGACCACGGAAACGGTGGCCACCTTGCCCTCGCGCAGGCGTTGCTCGACCGAGTAATCCGGCCCGGCGGCCATCAAATCGGGCGAGAGGGCCTGCAGCAGGTGCACCAGGTCCACCGCGGTCGCCTGGTGGCCAATGTGAATCTCGGCCAGGCCGTGCGCCTGCATCTGGGAGACCAGCACCGCGACGAACGGCGTGTCCGACGGAACCGCCACGCCTTCGACGCTCACCGTGCCCTGGTCCAGCCGGACCGTCAGGCTTCGGCGTGCCGCCAGTTCCAGCAAGCCCCTGACTGCGGCCTTGTGATCGGCCGTGGTCTCGGGCGCTCGCCTCAGGAGGTCGAGCGTCCGGCCCATGAGGACGGCGGCGCTGAATTCGTCTTTCATTGAGGGTGCGGCAATCTACACCGCGCGACGGCGGGCGAAACCCCCTGCCTCAGGACCCCGGGTCGGGCGGCGACCGCCCGCCGGGGTCCCGTTGGCTCACGGGCAGCCTTCCACCTGATCGAGACGCGTCATCTGCTCCAACTCGGCGAAGGCCTCGTCGAGCGTCCGGCCCAGCCCCCGCTCGAAGTAGCCGGTGCGGCGCGCCTCGGCGATCCAGCCCACCCGCCAGTGCACCTCCCACCCCGCGCACTCCAGTCGCTCGGCCGTGGTGCGCCACGGCTCGTGACCCTCGTACCGAAGCCCGACGATGGTCCGGCACAACTCCTCCAGCAGCGCCCGCTCGTCCTCCGTGGGCAGAGCGCCCTCCGGCAGCGGGATCTCGATCCCGTGCGTCCCCAGCATAA
>Ga0214473_10009446_pt1 | contig 11524 bp, 8 predicted proteins | sample RVTome_7_FD_203509 | JGI IMG/M metagenome (GOLD analysis project Ga0214473, IMG submission 203509) | Soil microbial communities from uranium-contaminated site in the Upper Colorado River Basin, Wyoming, United States - RVT98D197 | ecosystem: Environmental > Terrestrial > Soil > Contaminated >...
AGCTCATCCAGACTGAACGACCGCAGAAACCTCCCCAGGCCCGTCAGGCGGACGTGGTCCGGCAGGAGCCGTCCGTCCGATGTGCGCAGGTCGCGCATCGTCCGGAACTTGTAGACCAGGAAGGGTTCGCCACGCAGACCCGGCCGTACCTGCCGAAAGAACACAGGTCGTCCCAGGCGAATTCGAATAAGTAACCCAACCGCCGCCAGCAGGGGACTTATCAGAATCAGCCCAGGGACGGTCAGGACGAGGTCCAGTAGGCGCTTGGCCGTCGGCACCCCCGCCGGAAACAGCCGCACGGTCACGCCTCCCCCACGCGAAGGTTGCTTCGGCCAACCCGGATTCTTTCCACAGGACAGGCGCCGGCTCCAAGCGGCCTCAGCTGTGCTACGACAGTACGCGGCCTTCCTCCTCCCAAGGACCATCGGCTGATGAAACGCGCCGGCAGGCTGCCTTGGCGCGTGGCGACCACCCGCAAGCACGGGCCGAGGCGGCCGTACCCGGGGGCGAACCAACCCCAGGCCGCCGGCGCCTGGGCCACGGCGGTCCCTCCGACGAGCTCACCGGCGCGATAGACGGCCAGGTCGCCGCCTTCGACCGCCAGGGACATTGCACCGGGACCCGACTTCAACCGCACGAGGCGCCCGGCGACCCTCCAGGGTCCGTCCGGGATGTTCCACCCCAGCGTGAGGCGATGCGTCCCTGGGCCGAGCCAATCATCGACGACCAGCCAATGCGCCTCGCCTGCCCGGGCCAGCGTCCGCCGATGAACGACTCCCCCCAGGATGTTTTGCTCGGCCGTCACGATTTCGATCGCGCCGTCCGGGGACGCCCAACGACCCAGTAGGCGGGCTTGGGACCAACGCAGCCACAGAAACGGCCCGGCACGCTCCATCGGATCGGCACCATCCATGGTCACCGTGTTATGGAGCGCCGCCTCGGCCAGCCCTCCGTCCCAGGGCGTCGGAGCGTGGTACAGGTAGCTGCCCGGATCGAGCGCGATGTTCACACCCCGCCACCACAGGTCGACATGCAGCTGATCCGAGTGGCCCGGTCGACTGGTGAAGTGGGCGGCGCGGAGGAGGCCCCACGTATCCACACCAGCCAACCGGTGCATCCCGGCGATCGGCAGCGCCACCGGCGTTTCGGCAGGCGCCTGCTTCGCTCGTCGGCCCGGGCTCGTGATTGCAACCCTGGAACCCAGCCCGAGCCAGGCTCCGCACTCATCCCATGGCCCGGGCCCATAGAGGGGCCGTTGGAGGAACAGGCGCGCAGCGGCCTGAAGGGTCGGACGGAAATCTCCAGCGGAGCCCCCCAAAGGAAAGAGATTGCTCCCATCGTCGGGCCCAAACCGCGCCGCGTTCCCCGTCTGCGGATCGACCAGAGCCGCCAGCGCCAGCGTCGACCACCCAAGGGAATCGATCGCCTCGGATGGAAGCGGTTCGTCGTTCACCTGCGACAGCCGGGCCACCCACAGCCCGAGTTGGATAGCCAGCCGGTGGTAGTTCGCCGAATGCTGGATGTAACCGCCGTCGGCGAAGATCTGGCGCCGGACTCCTTCGAGGAACAGCGAACGTCCGCGCCGGCGCCATTCCGAGGATCCCCTTGCTTCCGGGAACAGCACGCCGGCTGTGTACAGGCCGGCGGCTTCGCTCAAGAGGTGGTTGTTCCCCTGCGCGCGGGCGTAAGAAAGCGTCGGCGGAATCCGCCGGGCGTGCAGCCAGATAGCGCGTGCCAGCTCAGCCGCTCTCTCCGGTCGTTTCCCCCAAGCCGGGGCCAGGATATGGAAGGCAACAACCAGGGTCAGCAAGCGCAGCGCGACTTCCTGCGCCGACGTCCATTGAAGGCCGCGGTTGGGCGGGTTGCCCGAGCTCCACGATTCCCACAGCGTCCAGAAGCCTTCGGCGTAACGGCGATCACCGGTGTCGTAGAAGGCGCGGGCGAGCGGAAAGACCCACCCCAGTCGGCTGGCCTCCCACGCCAAGCGAGCATCAAGTCCGAGGCGTCCGAGGTCGTAGCCTGTCCAGTGCAGATCGTTGTGAATCGGAGCGCCCTCACCTCCGCCCGGGACGGCGCTCCAATCCTTCGGCGGAAACCCCAGCCGAATTTCCTGCCCTCCGCCGAAAGGAAACCGGCCGCGCAGGACGGCCTCCGCCGCTCGTCGAGCCGTGGCCGACGTGTGACGGTCCTTCGCACGTAAGGTTCCGAGGAGAAAGAGCGGGCGCTCCCGGCGTGCTCGAAACACGGCGTAGGCGAGCGGCTCGGCGGGAATCCCACGTTCGAGGAGTCGCCCCAAAGGCCAGGAGGCCCACGCACCTTCGGGCGTCAAGAGATGAAACCAACCCGCCGCCATTCCCAGGCGATAGCCGGCGTAGGAGGTCAGCGCACCCAGACCGAGTTCGGAAGCCGCTCTCCACGAGCGGCGGATCGAGATCATGCCCCGTCGAGGGGTGCGGCGAGCTCGACCGCTTCCCCCGTCCGGAGCGCGAGGCTTGCGGCGATCGTCGCTTGGGAGACCGCCATGAGATCGGCGTAGGGGATCGGAGGGGGCCCGCCCGTTCGGATGGCGTCGACGAAGGCCTGCCACACGGCGCGGTGACCCTTGTCCTGGCGGAATGGGGAAGACCAGCTCCGCCGGCGGCCTGCTTGCGTCGTCTCGAGGCGGCGGAAATCATCCAACACGCCGATCCGCCCCGCGCCGAATACCTCCAGCCGTTCCTTCGGAAAGGATTTGTCGCCGTTGGACAGGTAGGCGATCGACCCCAGGGTGCCACCGGCGAACGCGAGCGTGATCAGCAGGCTGTCTTCTTGATCGGCCGAGACGGGTGAAAGGCGGCGGGCCTCCACCTGCGTCGGCAGCGACCCGGCCAGAAAGGTCATCAGGTCGACATAGTGGCAGACCTCTCCGAGCAGGCGCCCTCCCCCCTGCTGCGGGTCTCGCACCCAGTGGGCTGCGGGCAAAGGGCCGGCATTGACCCGGTACAGCATTGCCAGCGGGCCCGTCATCCCCCGAACGAAATCCCGCAGTCGCAGAGTGAGGGGCGCAAACCGGCGGTTGAATCCGACGGTCAACAACCCGGGGGCGTGAGCCAGAGCCTGCGCAACTTCCTGCAGTTCCGCGGCGGTCAGCGCCAGCGGTTTTTCGCAGAAGACATGCTTACCAGCTCGCAGCCCTTCGACCGTCTGGCGCGCGTGCAGGTGATGGCGCGTGAAGATCGCCAGTGTGTTCACTTGGGGGTCAGCCAGGAGCCGGTTCTCGTCCGTGGTGGCGTACTGAAAGCCGAATCGCTTCCCGGCCTGCGCCGCGCGCAGGCCACCGCTGGCGGCGACTCCGACAAGCTCGATCCCGCCGAGGCGTCGAAGCGCAGGGAAGGCCACCGCCGAGGCGAAGTTGCCGGCCCCCAGAGCGCCCAGACGCACGGGTTCACCCGACCGGACCTCAGGCTTCAGCCGGCGGATCCGATCCTCGGGCGTCGGCGGCCTTGGCTCCGAGGCATAGGTCAGAACAACCCCCAGCAGGTCCGCCCCGCCTTCGGCCAGACGCGTGTAGGCCTCATCGGCACGCTCGATGGGGAAACGATGGGAGATCAGCGGATGGACGTCGAGGCGTCCCTCGCCCATCAAATCGACGACGGACTGCAGGTTTCGGCCTTCCGTCCAGCGCACGTAACCGAGCGGGTAGTCGTGCCCGGCCTCCTCGTACCCGAGATCGTAGCGGCCCGGTCCGTACGACCGGGAGACGATAAGCTCGAGCTCCTTCCCGTAATAGGCTTTACGGGGCAGCTCCAGCCCGACGGCGCCGACGGCGACGACGCGCGCCCGGTCGCGGGCCAGCTCCGCCGCCAGCGTGACCGGGTCATTCGAAGGCCCATCGGCGCAAATGACGACCAGGTCGTACCCCATTCCGCCGCTTTCGGCCTGCGCCGCGGCCTCGGCCTCCGGCCGCGTGTGCGCGCTGACCCCCAGCTGGCGGCCCAGCCGCACTCGGCCGGAGTCGAGATCCACTCCCAACACCGTGGCGCCGGCCGCCCGCGCCAGAGAGGCGGTGAGCAAGCCCAGAAGGCCCAGCCCGATGACGGCCACGCGCTCACCGAGCTGCAGTCGGCCCAGCCGGAGGGCGTGCATGGCAATGGCGCCTAAAGTGGCAAAGGCACCCGATTCGAAATCGACATTGTCCGGCAGTCGCGCCACGAGGTTCCTGGGAACGACGGCGTACTCGCCGTGGACGGCGTGCCCTCCCCCGGCGCACGCCACCCGGTCCCCGGGCTGCAGGTCGTCGACGCCCGGCCCCACCTCGACCACCGTCCCGGCCGAGGCATAGCCAAGGGCCAACGGCTCCTCCAGACGGCTGCGGACGGTTTCGAGAGCGGGTCCCAGTCCTTCGCGTCGGACCTTATCGAGCGTCTGACGGACAAGATCGGGCCGCGCCCGCGCCTTGCCCAGCAGGCTGCGGCCGGCGAAATCCACCACCATGCGCTCGGTTCCAGCGGAAAGAACGGAGGCCGCCGTGCGGACCAATACAGTGCCCGCCGTCGGCCGCGGGGCGGGCACATCGACGACGTGGGTGGCGGCGTTGCGGAGGTATTGGACGACTTGCTTCATGCGGACGACAGGCAGACTCTCCGGCGCGATCGGTCGTCGCGGATTATAGCATCCCGTCTCGCGGCGACCGTCACGACGCCAGCTGGCCGTAGAACGTTTCGGCGCGTTTCATCCCTTCGGAAAAGTCGGCCCGTTCCTCGACGATCTGCAGGTTGCGGCGAACGGCGGCGCCGCGCCAGGCGTCATCCGTTAGTCCACGCACGATGGCGCCGGCGACGGCCTCCGGGCTGCCGGCATCCACCAGCAGGCCGTTTTCCCCATCGACAATCCACTCGCGGATCGACTCGAGATCCCCGGCCACCGGCAGACAGCCGCACGCCATCGCCTCGAGCAGCGTGTTGGGAGTCCCGTCATGGACGCTGGGCGACACCGATACGTGCGCCGCTCGGAAGAGAGCCGCCATGCCCGCCGCCTCCTGCTCCGGCAGCAGACGGACCCGGGCCTGCAGGCCGAGACGATCGACCCAGCGCCTGGCGTCGGCATCGTCCGCCATCGCCACGCCGGCGATGTCGGCGCCTGGTACGGCCTGGAGGACCCGCGGCAGGGCTCGGAAGAACGTGTCGGTGCGCACGTAGGCGCGGAAGCCACGCGGGTTCAGGATCAATCCGGAGGCCGATGTCCAACCCGCCAGCGGCTGGCGTCGCTCAGGCTGGCTAGGGTCCACCGGTCGGAAGACGTCGCGGCGCACCCCTCCGTTGCCCGGCAGCGCCAGCGTGGGCACCCCCGCCCCCAATCCCCACGTGGAAGCCAACCGCAGATCCCGCCGGCAATCGGCATGGAGCGCGTCGGCACGAGCCAGCGCCCGCTGCGTGGCGGCCCGCATCCACGGCGTCGAAACGCCGTGCAAGGTGAAGTCGTTGCCCCATACCGAAAGCAGGAGCGGCGCCCGCGGTCCGGCGGTTGCCGCCAGCATGCCCTCGAAGGGAATCCTCAGCGCATGCACGAGGTCCGGCCGCACTTCTTCCACCAGCCGCGCAAGAGCCGGCGCCGCTCGTCGCACCGCCAACGGCCCCAGCCAGTGTCGGACAGTCGTTAGCAACGAAAGCTTCCATGGGCTGCGCGCCGCCGAGCCTCCCGACGACCGCCGCGCGCCCGGGCCCACCGGCAGGATTCGCAGCGACGCCAGGCGCGCCCTCGGCGCGCAGGGCCGGGTCGATACCAAATGGACCTCGTGGCCGCGCCCGGCGAAGTAGTCCACCCAGGCCCATGCGATCGGGCTCCGCCCATCGGCGACGTACAGTAGACGCATGGCTAGACCCCGCCGCCGATCTCGGATAAGGCCCGCACGAATACATCCACCATGGAGTCCAGATTGAACCGCTCGCGAGCCAGACGGTGCGAGGCCTCTCCCATCGCGAACAAACGGCGCGGATCGGCGAGCGCCTCACGCAGAGCCTCGGTCAGAGCTCGCCCGTCACCGGGCGGCACCAGCCAGCCGTTCTCCGGCGAGACAAGATCCTCCTGCGTTCCGTCGCCCTCGGCGGCGATGACCGGCAAGCCCCTGGCCATCGCCTGCTGCACGGCGAGCCCACCCGTTCCCGGGAGAACGAAGAGGTCCGCCTCATCCAGCAGGACCTCGAGGGCACTTCCCCGCAGCGATCCAAAGAAACGAGCGCTGACTTTGAGAGCTGTCGCCTTTCTTACCAGGTCAGGTCGCGCCGGGCCGTCCCCCACGATCCACACCTCCGGCGCGGGATCGAGTCTTACCGCCGCCTCCAGTAGCAGGTCCACTCGCTTACGCGCCTGGAGCCGGCCGACATAGATGACGCGCGGCGCGCGTCCGGCCATGGGCACGCGCCGCCCGATGGGCCCGGGTGCGGCCGAGACGGCGTTGGGGGCGATCCACACTTTCTCTTGCGACAATCCGGCCCGTGCGTATTCGGCCGCCCCGCGCCGGCTGTAGGCAATGGCCCCGTCGAGTCGCCGCGCCCATGCCTCCCAGACGAACTTCGCCGCCCCTTGTACGCCGGGCGCCCCCAACCCCCAACCTACCACCGGCCGGCCTCGGGCGCGCATCCACGCTGCCGCCCCCCAGTTCGACAGGTAGCGCGGATTCGCCTCCAGGATCAGCACCCGCGGGTCCCAGGCATCCAACCACGCTCGCAGTCCAGGTTGAAGGCACAGGTACAGCGGACCGGCAAAGAGGTGGACGTTCCTCAACCGTTTCCATCCTGCGCCGCCTAGGTTGGCCGCCGGCACGATCGCTTCCGTCGGTCTTGGCTCCCCGGCCGCCACCGTCAATCCATCTGGGCAGCGCGCCGCCAATTGATCGAAGAAGCCTACCCGATAGTCCGGGAGAACGCGTTGCTGCAGCCCGATGCGGCCGTGGACTTTCACGATGGGTCTACTTCGGCCTCGGCCACGATGTACGCCTTCGGGTGCAGCTCCTCTGGAGATCGAACCACGCGCCGGCCGCGCTCGAGGTCGTGCACCACATACCCGGCGCTCGCCAATCGCGCCCACGTCTCCTCGGCTGGGATTCTCCCGTGGACCTCCATCAAAAGAATGGGCTTCGCCTCTCGCAGGAGGCGACTCATGCCCTCGAGCGCCCGCCCTTCTCCTCCTTCCAGATCCATCTTCACCAACTGTGGCAACGGAAACCCTTCGCCATAGGCGAGGTCATCCACCGAGACGACTTCGACCTCAAGCGAGTTGTGGAAGCCCTCCGGTCGCCCGGGAGCTTGCTCCAGCCGGCCCATCCCCGGCGACCGATGCACCAGAAACGTCTCGCGTCCGCTCCGCGGGCCGATGGCTTTCTCCACCAGTGCCACCCGCGCTTGCATATGGTTGAGCTCGATGGCCGCCCGCAAACGCGCCACGTTGGAAGGGAGCGGCTCGACGGCGACCACCCGACCGGCCTCGCCGACCGCATTCGCCAAAAGGAGAGTCATGTAGCCAATGTTGGCGCCGAGATCGTAGGCGGTCATCCCCGGGCGGGCCAGGTCGCGCAGGGCACGCTGCATATCCGGCTCGTACGTCCCCAGCCACAAATCCTTGTCGACGCGCAGATCCAGGAGAAGCCGGGCTCCGGCCAGGTCGCCGGCGGCGATCGTGACCGGCGTGATGCCTTCAGGGACGGCGCGGTTGAGGAGGGCTCTCAGCCCCAGCGTAATCGGGCCGAGACGATACAGGGCCTGGCGAACGCCGGGAGGCAGGAGGCGGGCGGCCAAGGCCGCCGCGCGAAGTACAAGGGAGGCCACACCCTGGATTCTACACGGCCGTTCGGCCGCCCTTGGATACGGCGGTCGAGGGTCACCTCGACCACCCGAGCACATGCAGGTACGCCTCGACCATCCGATCCTGACCGAAGGCGGCCTCGGCCCGGGCGCGCGCCGCCTGGCGGAAGATCGCCATGCGATCGAGGATCTCGCCTCCCCCTCGCGCCAGCCCGTCGAGGTCGGGCGGATCGAGTCTCCAGGGGTCCCCGCCGTAGCCGACAACGCGGCCGGCATCGTCGCCGACGACCTCCCGCAGCGCCCCTGTATCGAATCCGAGCACCGGGAGTCCGCAGGCCATCGCCTCGATCACACTGTTGGGGCACGCCGGATGGACGTCCGTCGCCAGCAGCAGATCGGCCGAGCGGTCCAGGGGAGGGACTTGCTCGGGCGGCACCAGCCCCAGCCAGGTGATCGGCTCCCCCGCCAGGCGGTAGAGAACTCCGTCCGCCACGTTCCCCGCTACCGCAAGTTCGACCTCGCGGCCCACGGTGGCGCGCAGCCGTCGCGCCAGGTCCGCCGCCCACTCGAGGCCAATCTCATAGCCTCCGCCGAGATTGGCCTCCACCACGAGTACCCGCACCCCTTCGCCGCGCCTCCCCGCCGGACCGGAGGGTGTATACGTGTCGAGGGGTACGCCGTTGTGAATGACGAAGGCCGGCGCCTCGGCCGGCCCGTAGGTCCTCTCCCACCATGCGCGCACAAACGCACTCTGGTAGACGACGGTTGAAGCCATGCGGCGCGTCGCCCGCAGCAGGTAGTTTCTGATCTCGGCCCGCAGGAAGTGCCCCCCGCCGGTGGGGCGTCGCCGGTGAATCCAGTTGATCCCATCCAGTCGGACGAGGATCGGAATCCCGGCCGACCTTGGCGCCCGGAGAGCGAACAGGTGCCGCGTTCCGCCACTGACGAGAATCGCGTCGTAGGGCCGGTCGGCCAGGCTGTAGACCACATCGTGGCCGCGCGCCTGGAGGCCGGCCGCCAGACGCCGCTGAAAGCCGGCGGGGCCGGCGACCCCCTCGATCGGCGTGACCAGGCACAGGCGGCGGGTCACCGTAGACCCTTCCCCGCCGGACTCTCGGCTGGATGTCTCGTGTTCATTTCCCCACCCCCCAGCCCCCTCCCCGTCTGCGGATGAGCGAGCCACCCTGTACCGTTAAGGACGGGGAGGGGGAACGATGGTTTTTGGGAGAAGGGGGCTCTCGCCCCCTTCTCCCAATCCTTGTCATCCCCCTCTCCGCCAAACCGACATTCATCCAATCGTCGCGTGTGGGCGGAGAGGCGCACAGGGCTGCTCCGGGAGGGGTCAGGGGGTGAGGCGAAGGAACCTGTCACTGTAATGCCGCGCATCCTTCCCATCAGAGAAGAAGAACGAGACAAGATCGCTGATAGGGGCGTGAATAGGCCGGGACACCTAGTCCCAGAACCTCGCAGTCCCGTCCACTGAAGTCGTCCAAAGGTCATTCCCGTAAGTCAACCCGCCGCCAGCAGCGCATCGACGATGCGCTCCGCGGCGTGGCCGTCGCCGAAGGGATTCACGGCGTGCGCCATGGAGGCGTAGGCTTCCGGGTCGTCGAGCAGACGGCGCGTTTCTTCGACAATCGCCTCGGTTTCCGTGCCGACCAGGCGGGCCGTTCCGGCCTCGACCGCCTCCGGACGCTCCGTTACCCGCCGCAGGACGAGGACAGGTTTGCCGAGGGCCGGACCTTCCTCCTGCAGCCCTCCTGAGTCGGTCAGCACCAACGTGCACGCTTTGAGCAGATTCACCATCGGAAGATAGTCGAGCGGTGGGATCAGGCTGATGTTTCGGATCCCCTCCAGCCTGCGGCGGGCCGGCTCCTGCACGTGGGGATTGAGATGCAGCGGATAGACCAGGTGGATCCGATCGGCGTAGGTTGAAGCCAGCCGCCGCAAGGCCTCCAGGATCGCCTCCAGCGGCTCGCCGAAGTTTTCCCGGCGGTGAGCGGTGACCAGGATCAGTCGGCGATCGCGTGGGAGGCCCGCCAGGGGTCCGGAAGACCAATCGTACGGTCGCTGGGCGATGGCCTGGAGCGCGTCGATGACCGGATTCCCGGTCACCACGATGCGCTCCGCCGCCACCCCCTCGGCCAGCAGGTTGTCGCGCGCCCACGCCGTGGGCGCGAAGTGAAGATCGGCCACGACCCCGGCCACACGCCGGTTGATTTCCTCCGGGAAAGGCTGCCACTTGTCCCCGGTTCGCAAGCCCGCCTCAACGTGCGCCACCCGGCAGTGGTGGTAGTAGGCCAGGAGCGCCGAGGCCATGACCGTCGTCGTATCGCCCTGAACGACGACCCACGCCGGCCGCAGGTCACGCAGGACCGGATCGAGTGCGCGGAAGACGCTCGCCGTCAGTTCCGCCAGCGACTGGTCCGGCTCCATCAAATCCAAGTCGACGTCGGGGACGATCCCGAACAGCTCGAGCACCTGGTCGAGCATCTCCCGATGCTGGGCCGTAACACACACGCGCGACACGACCCCCGGCGTCCGCTGCAGCCGTTCGACCACCGGTGCCATCTTGACGGCTTCGGGACGCGTGCCGAAGACGCTCAGGACCGAAAGGGCGGGCTCAGGCATGCCCCCCGCCTGCTCCCAACACGTGCAGGTCGAATCCGGCGCTGCGCCATTCGGCGCGCGGCAGTGCGCCGCGCGCGTCGAAGACCGCCCGGCCACTCATCAGCCGGGCTGCCGTCGCCGGCTCGAGGGCACGGAACGGGCGGTGGTCGACGAGCAGGACGAGTGCCTCGGCACCGGTCAAAGCCTGTTCGAGTGAGTCCGCCGCCTGCGCGCCCGGCACCGAGGCCGACGGCGCATTCGGTTCGTACGTCCGAACGTGGGCGCCTCGACGGATCAATTCGCGCACGACGGTGAGGGCCGGGCTTTCCCGTAGATCATCGACGTCCTGCTTGTAGGCCAGGCCCAGCGCGGCCACCGTCCGCCCGGTCAACCCGCCGAGGGCCAGCTCGATCCCATCCACGTACCAAATCGGCTGAGCGTCGTTGACGCGCCGCGCCTGTCGAATCAGAGGCGAAAGATCAGGCGCCGCCTCAACCAGAAACCACGGGTCGACACTGATGCAGTGGCCCCCGACGCCCGGCCCGGGGCGGAGCACGGAAACGCGGGGGTGCCGGTTGGCCAGATCGATGGCTTCCCACACATCGACCCCGAACCGCTCCGCCAGGCGGGCAAACTCATTCGCCAGCGCAATATTGACATCGCGGAAGGTGTTCTCGGTCAGCTTCACGAATTCAGCGGTCGTGGCATCCGTTCGCACGATTTCGCCTTTGACGAAAAGAGCATACAGGTCCCGGCCGGCGTCGGCCGAGGCCGGGTTGATCCCTCCGATGACGCGGGCGTTCTCGATCAGCTCACGCAGGATTTGCCCGGGCAGCACGCGCTCGGGCGAGTACGCCAGAAAGAAGTCGTGCCCGGCCCGCAGGCCGGACTGTTCCAGGATCGGCGCCACGACGTCGACCGTCGTCCGCGGCGGAGAGGTCGACTCGAGCACCACCAGATTGCCGCGTCGCAGGTGGGGGACGATCGACTCGGCGGCCGCCCGAACATAGGTCAGGTCGGCGTGCGTGTCCGCCGCGATCGGCGTGGGGACGGCCAGGATGAAAGCATCCGACGGTTCGGGCTGGTCGCTCACGCGCAGGTGGCCAGATCGAAACGCCGCCTGGACCAGCGTGCGC
>Ga0214473_10009447_pt1 | contig 11523 bp, 9 predicted proteins | sample RVTome_7_FD_203509 | JGI IMG/M metagenome (GOLD analysis project Ga0214473, IMG submission 203509) | Soil microbial communities from uranium-contaminated site in the Upper Colorado River Basin, Wyoming, United States - RVT98D197 | ecosystem: Environmental > Terrestrial > Soil > Contaminated >...
GGGGATCACCGCTGAGATCGGCTCGATGAAGGTGACGGAACAGATCGACGCGATGCGGGCGATGGGGGCGAACCCGATCAAGAAACTGGTGGTGCCCCGCGTGCTCAGCATGATGTTGGTCCTGCCCCTGCTCACAGTCATGGCCGACATCCTGGGCATTATGGGCGGCATGGTGATCTCGAAGCACGAGTTCGATGTCGATTACCGTCTCTACTACAATACTGTCGCCCGCAATCTCACACTGGCCGACATCGTCAGCGGTCTGGGCAAGACCGTCGTGTTTGGCTTCATCATCGCCATTGTCGGCTGCTATAAGGGGCTGGAGACCGCGGGGGGAACCGAGGGATTGGGTAAGGCAACCACCGCGACCGTTGTCACCTCGGCCATCATTGTTCTGATCTCGGATTTCTTTCTGACGAAGTTCTTTTGGTGGCTGGAGGGCTGGTAAGGTGAGCGACGCGATCATCGAGTTTCGCCAGATCCATAAGATGTTCAACCACACCCCGGTTCTGGCCGGGATGGACCTCGCCATACGGCCGGCCGAGACGCTCACCATCATCGGCGGCAGCGGGACAGGAAAGAGCGTCACGCTGAAACTGATTGTCGGCCTGCTCAAGCCAGACGCCGGCCAGGTGCTGATCGAGGGCGAGGATATCGGCCCGCTGACCGAGGATCAGCTCATCAGGGTCAGGAAAAAGATCGGGATGGTCTTCCAAAGTTCCGCGCTCTTCGACTCCCTCTCCGTGGCCGACAACATCGCCTACCCCCTTCGGGAGCATACGGCGATGTCTGAGGAGGAGATACGGGAGCGTGTCAGGGAGACGTTGAGTCTTGTGGGGCTTCAGGGCGTCGAGGATCATGACCCGGCCGATCTCTCTGGCGGGATGCGAAAGCGGGTGGCCCTGGCCAGAGCGATCGCCCTGGCCCCCCGAATCATCCTGTATGACGAGCCGACGACCGGCCTTGATCCCACCAACACCGAGAAGATCAACGAGCTGATCGTGGACATGGAGGAAAAGTTGGGGGTTACGTCGGTAGTGGTCACTCACGACATGCGGAGCGCCTTCAAGGTCTCGGATCGAATCGCGCTGCTGTATCAGGGGAAGATCGTTTTCGCCGGGACCCCTCGTGAGATCGAAAGCTCGGATCTCCCGCTGGTTCGCCAATTCATTGCCGGGACGCTGTCGTAGGGGTTCCAGTTGCCGGGCCCCAGGTCGAAGGAACCCCGTCCGTGTCGGGAACGCTGAATCTGAGATGCCGCGACGGGGCGAGCTACGGGCGCGGGGCGTCAACTCGATGCAGGAGGAAGGCAGATGCAGGGACGTGAACAGTCGATGCGGTTGCGGGTGGGGATCTTCGTCCTCGGACTCCTGGTCCTTTTCATGGTGTTTGTCCTGACGATCGGCACCCGGAGCCGGATCTTCGAGCGCCGATACACGCTGCATGCCTTTTTCGGCACCATCGAGGGCCTCAACGTTGGGGCGCCGGTCCGCCTGGCCGGCGTCTCCATCGGGACGGTTAGCGCCATCACATTCGGTAAGGACCTGGCCAGCAAGAAGATCAGAGCGACTATGAGCCTCGATGCGAGGCTCCAGGACCGGATTCGGGAGGATTCGATCGCCAGCATCGGGACCATCGGGCTGGTGGGCGATAAGGTGCTGGAGCTGACGGTGGGAAGTCCCGATAAGAAGGTCCTTCCTCCAGGGGCCGTGGTGGCCAGCATCGATCCGCCGGATTACACCAAGCTCCTTCAGAGAGGCGATCAGATCGTTGATAACGTGCTGAGGATTTCGGATTCCCTGAGCCATCTCCTGGGCGGCGGGGCAGGCGCGGCGGCGCGTCAGGATCTGGCGCAGAGCATCAGCTCCCTCGGTCGGATCATGCGGGAGATCGAGCAAGGAGACGGATTGCTGCACGCCTTGGTCTATGAGAAACGCTCCGGCGAGATCCTGAATGATTTGAGACATGCGGCCCGCGCGCTGAACGAGTTGACGACGAAATTCCAGGCGCAGAAGGGGTTGGCACACGTTCTGTTTGCAGATCCGAGAGCCGACAAGATCATGGGAGACCTTGAGCAGGCCTCCAACAATCTCAAGCTCGTTTCGGCCCGACTTGCCAAAGGGGAGGGAACGCTTGGAGCGCTTATCGACGACCCCACCCTGTATGAGGACCTCGCATCCCTCCTGCGGGGTGCGAATCGCAGCCTGATCCTGCGAACCCTGATCCAATCGACCCGGCAGTCGGGGGCCTCCGCCGAGTCGCGATGAGCCCTGCTGCTCCGGCATCGCTGATTGTCCACGGCCATTTCTACCAGCCGCCACGCGAGAACCCCTGGACCGGGGAGGTCGAACGGCAACCGTCCGCCGCGCCTTACCACGATTGGAACGAGCGCATCGCCGCAGAGTGCTACACGCCGAACGGGTGGGCGAGACTTCTGGACGGAGAGGGGCGGATTGTCAGGCTGATCAACAACTATGCCACGATCAGCTTCGACATCGGCCCGACACTCTTTCGGTGGCTTGAACACCGCACCCCCGAGACCTATCGCCGCATTATCCAAGGCGACCGTGAGAGCCGGGCACGCCATGGAGGTCACGGGAGCGCACTCGCGCACCCGTACGTGCATGCGATCCTGCCACTGACCGATGTTCGGGACCGTCCCACCCTGATCAAATGGGGGATCGCCGACTTCCAGTGGCGATTCGGCCGCAGGCCGGATGGGATGTGGCTTCCCGAGACGGCGGTTGACCTGGAGACGCTACAGCTCTTGACGGATCACGGGATCCGCTTCACTGTCCTGGCCCCCTCCCAGGCTGTCCGATTCCGCGCGAGCGGTCAGGGTGGTTGGATCGAGGTCGGCCCTGAGGGGATTGACCCGGGGCGCCCGTACCGGTGTGCATTGCCCGGCGGTGGATCAATCGCCCTGTTTTTTTATGACGCGGCGCTCTCGCGCGCCATAGCCTTCGAGGGGCTGTTGAAGAGTCCTGAACACCTCGCCGGCCGAGTCGCGGAGGCTTCCCGCCACTCGCACCATCCCCTGTACATCCTCTGCAGCGACGGGGAGTCGTACGGGCATCACACCCCGTTCGGAGAGCGGGCCTTGGCCGCCCTCATTGCGCGGCGGGGCACGCCCGAAGATGTTGCGATGACCAACTTTGGCGCCTGTCTCGAAAGCCATCCGCCCGACCACGAGGTCGTCATCAGGGAAGGGAGCGCCTGGAGCTGCGCTCACGGCCTCGGGCGGTGGAAGGAAGACTGCGGTTGCAGCACCGGCGGCCAGCCCGGCTGGCGGCAGGGCTGGCGCGTCCACCTGCGGGCAGCCATCGATGGCCTGCGAGAAGAACTTCACCGCCTCTACGAGGAGGAAGCGGGTCGGTATCTCACCGATGTCTGGGCCGCGAGGAACGGCTACATCGACCTGATACTGGATCACAGCGCGCGCAACGTCGAGGGCTACTTGATGAAGCACGGCCGCCGATCGCTCTCGACAGAGGAGCGGGCAGCGGCGCTGCAACTCCTGGAGATGCAGCGGCACGCCCTCCTGATGCAGACCAGTTGTGGCTGGTTCTTTGACGACATCTCCGGCATCGAGTCGGTGCAGAATCTCAGGGATGCGGCGCGCGCCATCGAGCTGGCTTCCGCCTTCACGACACAGGGTATCGAGGCGAGATTCCTGGCCGAACTCCAGTCGGCCAGGAGCAACGTTGCAGTGGAGCGCGACGGCAGACGAATCTGGGAGGTCCATGTGCGGCCTGCAAAGGTCCCGCTTGCGCGCCTGGCGATCCTCTATGCGGCTCGGTCGCTGGTTGACGAACTTCCCGAGCCGTGTCAGGTATATGGCTTCACGCTGCATCGACTCGCCCTGGAGCGGCATCCCATCACGCGTGGGACGATGGTCGTGGGCGGCGTTGACATCCGGTCGCCCTCGACACTGGAGCGGGAGGCGATAGGATTTGTCCTCCGTTGGTCGGACGCCGATGGAATGGCGGGATATCTGTTTCCTTGGAAAGGAGATGCGGAGATCCAACGCTGGCGTGAGGCCGTTGAGAGAGAGGCAGAGGGTGGCTCTCCGCAGGATCACGCTCAGGCGGACCCGATCTCCTTGAAGATGTTGTCTCCGGAGGAGCGGCAGGAGATCTTAATGACCCTTTACGAAGGACGTGCGGAAGAGCTCCACAAGGCGTACGATGAGCTGGCGACGAGCACCCGTGGCCTACTGACGGCCTTCTTCAATGAGGGGCTCTCCCCTCCCCAGCCGCTCAGGGCCCCGGCTGAGTATGTCCTCGCTCGCGACCTGGAGGCGCGCCTCCGGGAATGGTTGTCCGATGGCGGCGCCGATGCCCACCGCGCTCTGCTGGCGTTGGCTGATGAGGCAAGGCGACTCGGCCTGCGACAGGAGGACCGGCTTCACAACCTCCTCTCCACGTCCCTCATTGCTCGGATACGACAATTGAGAGACCATCCGGACCTGGATCGGTTCAGAGGCGCCCAAGAGATCCTGGACCTCGCCGAGCGATTGGATTGCGAGCCTCAGGGCGAGGAGATCAATGTCCTGATCGAGGAGATTCTCGCGCAACAGGTGTCGCCGCTTATCGATCTCCTGCTTCAAACCGGCTCCAGGGAGCAGTACGATCTGGTCTCGGCCCTGCTTCGTCTCGGTGAACGATTCGGCTTTGCAACCCAGGAGCTCAGGCAACGCCTTCGTCCGATCGAGGAACGACTGGCTGCGGATCCCGGCCTCTGGCCCTAATGCCAGCCATCAACTATCAGCCGTCAGCTTATGGCCGAGGGCTGAAGGCTGATGGCTGAAGGCTAAACAAGGAGCAATTTGATGCAAGGTTTTGACGGTGGAACACTCGTGCTCGAAACTGCATTCATCTTCGTGCTGATCTTGATCAATGGATTTTTCGCGGGTTCCGAGGTGGCGGTCATCTCGCTCCGCCGTAGCCGGGTGCAGGAATTGGCAGAGGCAGGCGAGAAGCGGGCCGCGACGATACAGCGACTTAAGGATGATCCCGACCGATTTCTCGCGACTATTCAGATCGGGATCAATTTCGTGGGCACGTTGGCCTCGGCGGTCGGCGGTGCGCTGGCGGTGCAGACCGTTCACCCCCTGCTTGATCGCCTTCCGGGCGCTGGACTGCGTGTCGGCGGCGAGCTGGTTGCCCTCGGAATAGTGGTGCTCACCATCACCTATCTTACCGTCGTATTCGGGGAGCTGGTCCCGAAATCGCTTGCCCTCCGCCACGCGGAACGGGTTGCGCTGGCGATTGCCGGACCACTTGAGATCCTCTCTCGCTGGTTCTCATTCCTGGCCCGCCCGCTTGTTGCCTCGAGTCGCCTGATCCTCTCGCCGTTCGGCGTCGCCCCGCACGGGGCAACCGGCTTCGTCAGTGAGGAGGAGATCATGCAAATGGTCAGGGAGGGAAAGGAGAAGGGGATCTTTGATCAAACCGAGCAGGAGTTGATCCACAGCGTCTTCGAGTTTACCGAGGCCTCGGTCAAGAAGGTCATGGTCCCTCGCCCGCGGATCGACGCCATCGAGCTTGAAACGCCCCTGGAGGAGGCGCTCAGGTTCATCGTCGAGACGGGGCATTCCCGCTATCCGGTCTATCGGAAAAATCTCGACGACATCTGCGGGACGTTATACTTCAAAGACCTTCTGCGCCTGCAATTGGAGAGTCGGCCGGCCTCGGTCGGCGCGATCATCCATCCGGTCTATTTCGTCCCGGAGACGATGCAGGTCAGCCAGCTCCTGAAGGAGCTGCAGCGGCGGCGGATGTCGATGGCGATCGTCGTGGACGAGCATGGGGGCGTGGACGGGCTGGTGACCATCGAGGATCTCATCGAGGAGATCGTCGGGGAGATCCACGACGAGTACGACACCGGCGCCAAGCCGGTGGAGCGGTTGAAGGATGGCTCGCTCATCATCGATGCATCCCTGAGCATCAAGGACCTGCAGGGCGAGCACGACTTGCCGTTCCCCGAGTCCCCGGAGTATGAGACGCTGGCCGGCTTCATGTTGACCCAGCTTCAGCGGATGCCGAAGGGCGGCGATATCATCAAGTATCAGGGGATGAAGCTTACGGTGGTCGAATTGGAAGGCCGGCGCATCGCCCGGATCAAGGTCGAGGGTCGTGGGGAATAGGATTTCCAGGTGGAGCACCTGACTCGCGTCCTTTTCGATATCTTTCTGATCTTCGCCTCGGCCAAGGTGCTGGGCGAGCTCTTCGAGCGGTTCCGCCAGCCAGCCGTCGTGGGCGAGGTTCTGGCCGGCCTGCTGCTCGGGCCGTACCTCCTCGGGATCGTCCCCCATTCCCCCATCTACGAGGGGATCGCTGAAATCGGAGTAATCTTCCTCCTCTTTACGGTCGGACTCGAGACGAAGCCGAGCGAGATCCTAAAGGTCGGGGTCGTGGCCTCCAGGGTGGGCATCCTGGGGATCATCCTGCCGTTCGTGCTGGGTTTCGGACTTATCGCCTACCTTGGCCATCCAACTCTCGAAGCCTTGTTCATCGGCACCGCGCTGGTTGCCACCTCGGTAGGGATCACCGCCAGGGTTTTGGGAGACATGGGGCTGATCCAGGAGATCGAGAGCCGGATCATCCTGGCTGCTGCGGTGATCGACGACATCATCGGGATGATCCTCCTGGCTGTCGTGAGCGGCCTTGGCGAAGGCGCCCTCTCGTGGATCCGGATCGCCATAGTGGCCGTCGAGGCGATCGGGTTCACGCTCTTTTTGGCCTTGGTCGGGAGCCGGGTCATCAACCGATACGGCAGACGGATAGAGAAGATCAGGACCCCGGATGCCCCGTTCGTGTTCAGCATCCTATTGTGCCTGGGTCTCTCAGCCCTCTCCAGCGCGATCGGGATGGCGGCCATCATCGGAGCGTTCATGGCCGGCATGGTCCTGGCCGAGTTCAGCGAGGAATACCACCTGGTGGAAAAGGCGGAGGCGATCTACGCCTTCCTGGTGCCGTTCTTCTTTTTTGTGATGGGAAGTCACATCAATGTCTCGGTTTTTGGAAACTGGGAGATCATCTGGTTGGGCCTGGTGATCACGGCGATGGCGGTGATCGGAAAGCTCCTCGGCTGCGGGCTCGGCGCCTTGTCGCTTGGGGGGCGTGGAGCTCTCATCGTCGGGGTCGGCATGGTTCCGAGGGGAGAGGTGGGAATTATCGTGGCAATGCTGGGCCTGAGACTTCAGGCCATACCGGACAGCATGTACGCCCTGGTCATCTTCATGTCGGTCGTGACTACTCTCGCGGTTCCCCCGGTGCTTCGTGTGATGTTCAGAGACCGGCTACGGGCCAGCCACGAGGCGATCGTCGAGCCAGAAAAGCAAAGGGTGACGTGATGGCGCTCAGAGACACGGGACTATGTCAGGCGAGTGCGACCGGTCATGGCTGCCGGCCGCCAATCGTCAAGGGTGGAGCGATCAGGAGGACTCAATGAATCAACTTTATCTGATATCGTTCTTGGTCCTCGGTGTGGCCCTCGCAACCTTCGCCATCCAAAACTCGGGCGAGGCGGTGGTGAAGTTCATCGGCTGGCAGTTTCATAGTTCGCTGGTAGTCATCGTCCTGATCTCGACCGTGGTCGGAGTGATCATGGCCGTCCTCCTCAGCCTTCCGGGGACGTTTCGTTTGCGGGCACGAGTACGGGAGCAGGCGCAGCGGATTGCGGGCTTGGAGCAGCAGCTTCGAGAATCTGAGCCGAAGAACACTCAGGAAACGCATTGACAATCCGTGATGAATGAGGAGCCGCCACTGGGAAGACGCGGGGCGCCGCTCTCATCCGGCGACACTTCGCCGAAAGTAAGACCTCTGCGCTCGTCGCGCCGATTCCAACGTGCGGCCGTTCGCCTCCTCGCACGCCTGAAGTTCCCGAAAGCCACCTCACTGGTCATTGTTGCCATCCTAGTCGGCGTCGCCACCGGTCTGGGCTCTGTCGCCTTCATCCGGCTTCTCCAGTTTTCCACGCGTCTCTTCTTCGAAGGCGGCAATTGGCTGTTCTCCAGTTTCGGACGATATCATGTCCTGGTCCTTCCAGCCATCGGGGGCCTCGTGGTTGGACCCGTGATCTATCTTCTCGCCAGAGAGGCGAAAGGGCATGGTGTTCCGGAGGTGATGAGAGCCCTGATCCTCAGAGGCGGCAGGATCCGGACGCGGGTCGCGGCGGTCAAGATCGTCGCTTCCGCGATCACGATCGGCTCGGGAGGCTCGGCTGGCCGCGAGGGCCCGATGATCCAGATTGGATCGAGCATCGGCTCGTCAGTTGCCCAATTCCTGCGGATGCCGACCGAACGGGTGCGGGTCTTCGTGGCCTGCGGCGCGGCCGGGGGCGTTGCCGCCACCTTCAATGCCCCGATTGCGGGCGCGATGTTTTCCCTTGAGGTGCTCATGGGACAATTCACGTCAGAGTTCGGTTTGGTTGTTCTCTCCTCGGTTGCCGCCTCCGTGGTCTCACGGGCCATGTTGGGAAACTTTCCCTCATTCTCCATTCCTCCGTATGACCTGATCAGTGAGAAGGAGTTGGTATTCTATCTGATCCTCGGGATACTGTCGGGGCTAGCCGGTCTGGCGTTTGTGAAAGCACTCTATGCCTTCGAGGATCTGTTCGATCGCTGGCGGTTTCCAGAGTTTCTGAAGCCGTTGGTCGGAGGCATTCCGGTGGGAGTCGTTGGCCTCTTCCTTCCCCAGGTATTTGGAACGGGCCTGCTGACAATGGAAACACTGTTGTCGCTCCAGATACCCTTTGCCGTCGTGGTCGCGTTGATTCCGGCGAAGATCCTCGCGACCTCTTTGACGCTCGGATCGGGAGGTTCGGGAGGGGTGTTCGCCCCGGCCTTGTTCATTGGCGGAATGGTTGGGGGTGCGTTCGGCTATCTGGTCCACGAACTGTTCCCCTCGTTTACCGCATTCTATGGAGCCTATGCGCTGGTCGGAATGAGCGCGACCTTTGGCGCAGCGGCGCAGGCGCCCATCACCTCGATTATCATCCTGTTTGAGATGACCGGTGACTACCACATCATTCTCCCGCTCATGACCTCCACGGTCATCGCGGTCCTGGTCTATCGGGCGTTCAGCGTCGAGTCAATCTACACGCTCAAGCTGAAGCGTAGCGGAATCGAGGTCGAGGCTCCTCGCGAAGGCGACCTGATGCTTCAGATCCGCGTGCGCGAGGCTCTCACCCAACGGATCATCTCCGTCAAGCAGGATGCCAGCATTAAGGAGTTGCTGGGCCTCATAGCGAGAACAGGCCAGGAGTGGTTCCCCATCCTTGACGGCAGCGAGGAACTGGTAGGGGTGGTGACCTATCGGGACGTGGTCAAGGCGGTTGACGAAGATCGTCTGGAAGAGCGGGTTCTCGATTACGCCACGCGTGATGTGGTCTGCGCCTTTTCGGATGAGAGCCTCCGTGAGGTCATGATCCGTTTCAACCAGGGTGATCTTGGCCATCTCCCTGTCGTTGATCCTGCCAATCCGAAGTTGGTGGTCGGCGTCATTTCCCGCCAGCACGTCATCAGGGCGTACAACCGTGCCCTCGCGCGACGCCGCGCAAGCTCGCGATCGAACCCCTAGAGGGGTGGACGGAACATTTCGCGCCCATTGCGGGCAGCGGCCAATGCAGGAGGGCACACAGACCATGATACCAACAATCCGGAAGTTGATGGTCACGACTGACCTCTCAGACCTGGGAAACGGCGCAATTCCCCATGCCTATTCCGTGCTGGCGAACAGCGAGGGGACCGTTATTCTCTGCCACATCCTGGAGCCGCCGGCGCTGCCGAACCCTCTCTACGCCCACTATTCGCCAGGGGGAGCATTTTCGCCGGAAGATCGGGAAAGGCTCAGACAAGGCTTGCTCCAGGCGCTGGAGCAGCTTGTGCCCCCGGAGGTTCGTGAGCCGGGAAGGGTGGTGACCGAAATCCGCGTTGTGGAGACCCTGGCGCCGGTCTCCGAGGCAATCTGCCAGGAGGCGAAGATGCTCGATGTGGACATCATCGTGATGGCGTCCCACGGCCATTCCGGGGTGGCCCGACTCTTCCTCGGCTCGGTGGCCGAGCATGTTTTGCGATTAGCCGATCGGCCGGTCCTCGTCGTCCGAAACGGATAAATGAATCTTGTCTCAAGGGGGATGGCCTCGGTTATCGGAGTGATGACAACGGTCCTTCTCGGTCTCCCTGGCACATTTCGTCTGTGGCCGAGATTGAGAGAGCAGCCGCGATTGATTGCCGGCATGGAGCCGCATCCCCGACAATTCTGAGCATGTCCGCCTTGTCTACCTTTACACCCTCCAGGGTTAATTTTACACGGTCTCCCGGCAAGGAAGGCGCAGGTTCATCAGAGTTTCGCTTCCAGGAGGCTCGAGATAAACCATGAAAACATGGGGAGTTGGCCGCGATGGGGAGTCAGCTTTCACCGTTTGGCATACATCTTGGATTTCTGGAGAATTATGAAAGGGGGTGAGCCGTTATGATGAAGAGAGCTGGGGTAGCCCTTGTCGCTATCCTGGTGGCCCTCTCCTTGACGGGTCTGGCGTTCGCAGGAGTGAAGCATGTCACCGGTGAGGTGGTCTCGGTGAACACGGCTGTGAACACGATAGTGGTCTCAGCTGAAGGACGGCCGTTGATCTTCGTCGTCGAGGGGAAGCCTGCTGAAACCCTAAGTAGCCTCAAGCCGGGAGATACCGTGACCGTCGAGTATGTCGAGGAGGGCGGGAAACGTACCGCTCGGGCCATCACGAAGGGCTAGGCGGGTTCCAAGGGCCGAGAAAAGGCGCCTCTCTGAAGCAGAGGCGCCTTTTCTATTCATGGTAGCTTGTAGCCGGATATCGCAGTAGAAAAATTGTGGGCAGTGAATCTAGTGAATCTCTTGAGCCACTGTCTACAGATCATTGATTATGGTTGCACTTGAGAGGGTGCCTGGACTAACGTATCTTCAGGGGGGGTTATCACGAATCACAACCACGGGCCATGCGGTCCACGATGATCGTTCGTGCCCTTTGCCATTGACGGGGCGGCGCACCGCTAACAGGTCATCAGGGCATACAATCGTGCCCTCGCGCGACGCAGCCCCACTCAGCGGAAGAGATCCTGAGTCCTCTGACCCTCCGAATCTCCTTGACGAAGCGCCCATGCTCAGCGATAATGATGACTAATCAGTCAGTGTCGACCGGTTGGTCGGAATGGGGTGGCAGCGCCGGAACAGGGAATGGACGCGGAGAGGCGAGTACAGAGGAGGATGCAAGCAGCGCGCGAAAGGATTGTGCGCTCGGCACTGGCGTTGTTTGCCGGGAATGGGATATACCAGACCACCGTCGAGGACATTACGGAAGCGGCCGATGTTGGGAAGGGGACCTTCTATGAGCACTTCCCATCCAAGACCGCAATCATTCAACATCTCCTCCACGAGGGATTTGAGGCGCTTCTTCGGCAATGCCGCAGTGAGGTGGGGTTGGCCCGGACCACCAGGGACAGGGTGAAGCGCTTGCTGCAGGCGCAGCTCCGCTTCTTCGACG
>Ga0214473_10009448_pt1 | contig 11523 bp, 7 predicted proteins | sample RVTome_7_FD_203509 | JGI IMG/M metagenome (GOLD analysis project Ga0214473, IMG submission 203509) | Soil microbial communities from uranium-contaminated site in the Upper Colorado River Basin, Wyoming, United States - RVT98D197 | ecosystem: Environmental > Terrestrial > Soil > Contaminated >...
CTCCGCTACCGTCCCATACGTATATCCCCACCTTCCCATTATTCTTCACTATGTTGCCTACTATCTCATTATCCACCGACTGCTGCCTCAACCGCAGGCCGTAATCACTGTTGCCCGTCACCGCGTTGCCCTCCAGCCGGTTACCCCTCGCTTCTACTAACACCAAATCTTTGCCACCGCTGGTAAACACGTTGCCTTTTATCAAATTTTTATCGCTTTGCTTCAGTAACAAGCCTCCCAGGCCACTGCCGTTAAACACATTATTCACCACCGTGTTATTTTTAGGCCGCCCGTCCCCCGCCGTCGGTAAGTCACTGCCCTGGTAGAAGTAAATACCGTATGAACCGCTGTTATTGAACGTGTTGTTCTCAATCAAATTTCCCGCGGAGCCCACGCTGATCCGAATACCGCGTCCGTTATTGTCCGCCTGGTTGCCGCGCAACACATTGCGGTGACTTTCAAACAGCGCCAGCGCCGCGTCTCCATTGTTGTACAACACATTGTTTTCCACTACCGAATCATTCGTATCCCGATGCAACATAATACCGTTGCCTCCATTGTCGTGCGACTCATTGCCGCGGATAACCAACCCCTCGCAATAACGAGACGCTATGATGCCGTGCGACCCATTATGATGCACATTATTCCCCTCTATCACTAACCCGTCCGAGTTGTCATGCGGGTCCAATCCGTACAAAACATTGTTATCTATCTCATTATTCCGCCACTCCATACCATACGCCCCGTACGTGTACGCCCCGAAAAAGTTGTGATGAATGTGACTGCCGCGCACATCGCCAAACACATCCACTTTATCAAACACTCCCATGTCATAACCCAAAACTTTCCACGACAAGCCGTACGCCTCCGCTCCGTAATATCCTAAATATCCCACTTCACTGTTAATAATATCCATGCGCGACTGCCGCGGCGTCTCCCCCGTGTCCAAATATGACTTCACCTGGATGTAAGACCGCTGATATTTGCCAAACTCCGTGTCCGGCCCATTTACTGCTTCATCCCACGACGTAATTTTCGTCTCCCGAATATCAATCGTGCCCCATTGCGCCCGCACGTAAACAATGTCATTCGCTGCCCCTGTGTTATTGCTCTTCAGCCGCAGCTCGTCTACATCCCCGCCCGCCGCCGCGCCATACAAATTGAGCTTAGCCCCGCCTTCCAGCACTATGTTAGCCCCCAGCCACCACACGCCCGGCTGATCCGGCACCTGCTCCAACGGCGCCCAGTCGGCCAGCTCATCAATGTCGGTCAGCGCACATACCGTCCCCGATCCTCTCACATATATCCGGTTAGACAAGCCGGACCAACGCACATTTTCCGGCGCGCAAGTGTTACTGGCCGCCAACGTTTCCTGCCCGCCCCCTAAAACAACTACCAGCGCTATTAACGCCGCTCCCTGCCATCCTAACCCTCTTTTGCCCGCTATCTTCATACTCGAATAAATCTAAAAAATTAAGAACCCTTGACCTTACAAGAAACAGCCTTTTTAGTCAAGTGCCGCGTTTCTTGCTACCGGCCCAAACTCCAATCTATATGTTGTCACTGTCTGCGACTGCAACGTCTCTCCCTTATACACAAATACCACCCCCGTCAGTATCAGAACTACCAGGGCTGTAGCCACATATCCCGGCGCCAATCGCAACCAGTTAAGTTGTGCCAGCCGGCTCTTGTCCCATCGCGTGATCCAGCCCTGACGATTCAAAGTAAACAAGGCATAAATCCGCAACAACCCCAACACATAACCCATGAATATATAAGCCGGCACAATTACCACATCCTGCGGCCGCTGCTTTAAATGCGGCCACAAGCGAATCAGCCGGCTCACGTGCCACCACAAAAATAATGTCACTGCCGGCACCCATAAGCCCAAAATTATCGATGTTACAAAATAAATCGGACCCAGCAGCAATGTAAACGGCTGCACCGCCCTATCAATCAAATACAAAGCAAAATAAGGCTTGCGCCAGGTCCAACCTTGCCCCAAGGCCCGCAAGTCCGCCCGCCAGCTATTGCGCGTCCATCGTAATCGCTGCTTTAAATAGGCCAGCATTTTTTCCTCGCCCGGCGTATACACGCTAACGTTCCGCTGGTAAGCCACGCGCCACCCCCGCGCCTCAATTAAGTAAGTCAGCCACTTATCGTCCCCGCTGATAACCGGCTTTCCCCAAAACGTTTCATTTACCAAATTATCCAACAGTGGTAGCAGGATAAACCGGCGGTACAATGCCGTCCGCCCCGACAAACAATGCACCGTCGAACCGTCAATCGCCGTCAGAAAAGGATACTCATCAAGAAAACGCAGACTCTGCTGACCATTAAACAAACGCTGCACCATCGTTCGCACCGTAAGCACCTGTTGCCGCATCGTCACCCCGCCCACCCGCGGATTACGAAATGGACGCAAGCATTCTTCCCGCAAGTTTTTGTCCCACAGTGTATCACTGTCCACCAGCGCTACTATCTCACTGCGCGCTGCCCGTATGCCGTCAGCTAAAGCCGGCCGCTTGCCCGGCTTCGTTGTCACTATCAAACGAGCTCCCGCAAAAACCTGTCCGAACTGCTTAAACACCTCAATGCACTTCCCGTCCGTATAGTCAATCACCGCCACGATCTCCGCTACCCCGTTGTCACGCCAACTCTCCAGCGCCCGCCGAAACAAAACCGGGTCCTCGTTATAAACCGGCGTCACCACCGAAACATTGGCTTCATACTGCCCGGTATCTGGCCGATATAAAGCGGCCATTATTCTTTTTACTAACCACACGCCCCACCGCCAACCCCCCACGACTCCCAAAGGCAAATAGGCCGGCGCCACCAGCCACAATTCATCTATTATCATCGATCGGCCCTCCTTAACATATCCATCAAGCCCTCGCGCCCTCCACTTGCATCGTTACCCCCTCTCGGGCTACTTCCTCCATCCACTTTTCCTGTTCCATTAACGTATTATTAACGGCAATTGTCGTCTTAAGCAGCGGCATATCCCACCCCTGCTTAGCTGCCCACGCCAAAAAAGCTTGCGTGTCTTTTGGTAAACACATGCCGTTAAACGGACCAAAGTCTCTTATACCATACGCCGGATTCCACATTCCCTCTGCGCTTTTAGCCACCAAAGGAAAAACATTATCCGCATTAATTCCCATTCCCTCACACACCCTCCGCATTTCATTAAAGAAAGTAATCTTGGCCGCGTTAAATAAATTGTGCGCGTATTTCTGCATTTCCGCCTCTTTTATACTTACCCGCTCCACCGGACAACCAAATTTCTTATACAACCTAGCCAGCTCGTCACCCGACTTTTCGTCCAGCTGCCCAATGACTACCAACCACGGCTCGGCAAAGTCCTTTTCCGCTGACGCTTCCCGCAAATATTCCGGGTTCATACACAAACCGAAGTCCCGGCCCGCCTTTTTACCCGACCACCGCTCCAGTTCCTTTTTCACCATTCCCTCCGTTGTTCCCGGCACCACCGTACTGCGCACCGCTATCACCCGATAGCCAGAACTTACTGCCAGGCGCCTTCCTATATCTCCGGCCGCCTTATGCAGATAGTCCAAGTTTATTTTCCCTGCTTCCGTCGGCGTCGATACTGTAAAAAACACCACCGCGGCTGTCAGAGGCTTACTTTCGAGTTCTGGCGGCGTATAAGCCACCAGCCCCTCTCTTCTAAGCCTTTCCACCACTTCTGGCTTCACGTCAACAAACTCCACCTTAAATCCCCGCGCCAAAAAACCGCGGCCCGTCGCCTGGCCCACTACTCCTGCCCCCACTACGCAAATTCTCTCTTTGAACATAAAAAACAGGTTATTAAAATAACCCGTCATTATACCCAAATACCCTATCCTGTCAACCCTACTACTTAATTTACTTTACTACTCTATTTACTCACCCTTCATATCCCGCCAATTTTTACCCACCGCCACTTCCACCACCACCGGCACATCCAACGTGTACACGTTTTCCATAACTTCCTTCATAGTCCGCGCCAACCTTTTCGCCTGCTTCATCGGCACTTCACATACCAACTCGTCGTGCACCGTCAACACCATTTTAGCTGCCGGGAAGTCCTTTTCTATCCGCCTGTGCAAAGCGATCATCGCCTTCTTCAAAATATCAGCCGCGCTGCCCTGAATGGGAAAATTAAAAGCGGCCCGCGCCGCTGCCGCTGCCACCTCCGGCGCTCGCGCGTTAATCTCCGGCACGTACCGCTTGCGGCCGAACAACGTTTCCACAAACTCCAGTTCCCTGGCTGTCTCCAGAGTCTCGCTAATATAATTAGCCAGTCCCTGGTACTCCTCTTGATACCGCCCAATAAACGAGCGCGCCTCCTCCACACTCACCCCAGCTGCCCGCGCGAAAGCCTGCGGCCCCATCCCATATAACACTCCGAAGTTAAGCGTCTTGGCTGCCCGACGTTGCTTAGCCGTGACCTCCTCGGCCTCCACGCCAAATACCCAAGCCGCCGTACTGCGATGAATGTCATCGCCCGCCCGAAACACCGCGAGTAATTTTTCATCCCGTGACATATGTGCCGCTAGTCGGAGTTCAACTTGCGAATAATCAGCCTTGACCAACCGCCAGCCGCGCTCCGCCCCAAAGGCGCTGCGTATTTCTTGCCCCAAATCTGTCCGGGCTGGAATATTTTGCAAGTTTGGGTCCGAAGAAGACAGCCGGCCCGTAGCCGTCACTGTTTGATTAAATGAAGTGTAAACACGCCCCGTACTTTTATCTACCAGTTCCGGCAAAGCCGTAACGTATGTGTTAAGCAATTTACTCAACTCCCGGTGCTTTCCCAGGAAACTAATAATCGGATGTTCCCCTTTGAGTTTATTGAGTTCCGCTGCCGCTGTGGAATACCCCGTCTGCGTCCGCGTAATGCCTGCGGTCGGCAAATTAAGCTTCTCATATAAAACAGCTCGCAGTTGCTGCGTTGAGTTAATGTTAAATTTCTGGCCTGCCTCCCGCCAAATCCTTTCTTTTAGTGAGCTTACACGCCGCCGCATCTGCGTCTTCAGCGCCGCCAGCACAGTCTCGTCCAGCTTCACTCCCGCCAGCTCCATATCGGCCAGCACGGTGATTAACGGCAGCTCCAACTCCTCCAGCACCCGCGCCAGCCCTTCATCTTTTATGCGCGGGGCAAGGACCTCATACAATCGAAGCGCCAGCTCCGCATCCTCGCAGGCGTAGCACGCCAGATCAGGCAGCGGCACTTCCGACATTTTCCGCTGTTCCTTCCCCTTGCCTATAAGTTCAGATATGGGAATAGGATGATGCCCCAGCTCTTGCACCGCCAGCGTATCCAAGCCGTGCTGGCGTGCCCCGGGATGCAACAAATAGCTGGCAATCATCGAATCAAAAACAATTGGCTTTAAGCTAATGTCTGATTGAGCTAAAACTTCGACATCATATTTTAAGTTCTGGCCAACCTTATTAACATTTTTATTCTCCAGCAGCCCTTTCCATTCCTTAACAGTTTCTGGCGTCACCGGCACATACCACGCCTCAATGGATTTATTGTCGAAGGGTTTACCCTGAGCTTGTCGAAGGGCCAAACTCATCCCAACAATGGGATACCGGCGCGCTCCCAGCCCATCTGTCTCCGTATCAAACGCGATTAACTTCTCTTTAGCCAACCGCTCCCTCAACTCCCGCTGCTCCTTCTCACTCTCAACCAAGTGATAATTATTTGGTAAGGCACGCGCCGGGGAAACACCTGGTGAGGAGGCGCGTGTAAACAGCGTCGGCTGCGTCTCGCCTCGCGCGCTCTGCGGCAAACGCGGCATGAGACTTTTGAGCTCCAGACGCTCAAATAGCGCCCGTACCCGCGCCGCATCATAATCCGTCACCACCGCATCTCTTAAATCAAAACTAACCTTTACGTTTCGTCTAATAGTCGCCAGCTTCCGACTAAACAAGGCCTCCTGCTTCTTGCCTTGCAGCCGCCTTTGAACTTTGTCTGGCAACTCATCTAAGTGCTTATAAATATTTTCAATCGCACCAAACCGAGTCACCAAGTCTTTGGCCGTTTTCTCGCCCACTCCCGGCAACCCCGGAATGTTGTCCGACGGGTCCCCCCGCAGCCCCTTATAATCGGCCACCAGCTCCGGACCAAAACCAAACCGCCCCAAAACTGCCGCGCTGTCATACGTCACCGTATCGCTCACGCCTCGTTTCAGCGCAAACACCGATGTTGTTTCATTAACCAATTGCAACGCGTCCATGTCGCCCGTTACCACCACCTTACTGACCTCATCACCAACCTTCGTCACCAGCGTGCCAATAATATCATCAGCTTCAAAACCCTTTTTCTTCACCACCGGGATATTAAAAGCGCCTAAAACCTCTCCCACCATATTAAATTGGGAAATAAGGTCATCTGGCGCCGGCCTTCTGTGTGCTTTATATTCCTTAAATTCCTCATGCCTGAATGTCGGACCTTTCATATCAAAGGCTGCTACTACGTGCGTCGGCTTCACTGTCGTCAGCATCTTCAGCATCATAGCCACAAAACCATATACCGCGTTCGTTGGCACCCCGTCCCGCGTACTCATCGGCGGCAGGGCGTGGTACGCCCGGTGAATTAAAGCATGGGCGTCAATTAAAGCCAGCTTTGGTTTCTTCGCCATACTATCCAAATTAACTCAAACCACCAAAATTAACACCTTTATTAGCGCTTAGGACTTATTATTTTTACTACTCTCTCGCTAACTCTCTGGCCATGTAAAAAAACCAACTGCCACGCTCCTTTTGGGCTAGACTTCCCTAATCTATCCGCCCATTCCACCACCGTCACCCTGCCTCCCTTATCCGCACTGTCCAGCATCTCCTTAACTGCCGCCTCCCTACCTGCCTCCTCCTCACTCAGCCGATACAGATCAATGTGAACCAGGCGTCTAATTCCCCCTTCGCCTTCTGCCTCATATTCCGCCCCTATTATATAAGTTGGTGATGTTACCTTATCTTTTACACCCAACGTCCGCGCTAATCCCTGGACAAACGTCGTCTTGCCACTACCCAGCTCCCCCTCCAACAACAACACATCCCCTGGCTTTATATCCCGCACTACCCGCTCAGCCAAAACGTACATCTCCTTAACGCTTCCCACTACTTGCTTAACCAACATAAAACATTAAGCCTGACAACAAGAATAGGTAAATAATGAATGGCCAGAACGTCGCCCGCTCGACTAACTTCAACAAAACCCAAATGGCTACCAGGCCCGCCCCAAAAGAAACCATGAGCCCAGTCAGTAATTGCCATATCGCAAAACTGCCATTCATAGCCAGCGACGATAGACTGGCTAGACCTGCTCCCGCGATAATTGGAGCCGACAGCAAAAAGGAAAACGTGGCCGCTTGCTTTCTCGATAGTCCCCGCGCCCGACCAGCCGCTATCGTCACGCCTGAACGAGATATACCGGGAACCAGCGCCGCCACCTGAACCAACCCAATAAGCCAGGCGTCATAAAAACTGGCTCTGCGCACAGTTGTTCGTTTCGCCATCACATCGGCAACCAGCAAAGCGCCTCCTGTCACGATCAAGCCTCCCGCTACCACCTGCGGTGAACGCAACAAAGTGCCAACTACATCCTGCGCCAGGTATCCAGCCACCGCCGCCGGCACAGTAGCCACCGCCAATTTAGCCGCCAAATCCCGCTTATCGCGACCTTCAGTGTCACTAACCACCAACCCGCGCAGCAGTCCTCTCCACACCCGCCAATAGTAGACCAGAACGGCTAGCAACGTGCCTAAGTGCAAAAACGCGTCGAAAGCATTGCCCTCAATATCAGTAATACCTAACAACACGCGCGCTATAACCAGATGTCCACTTGAGCTAACCGGCAAAAACTCCGTCAACCCCTGCACGACAGACAGGACCACAACCTCTCCAAAACTCATATTAAGCAGCGTAAGACGAAAACTGCGAAGCGCAAAGCTCCCGCGCGCCCAGTTTTGATTTTTGAGTTTTGATTTTTGAGTTTTTTATACACATTTCCACAATTCCCTTTTTTCCCACCAGCCGGTAACATATAAAGATTTATGCTAAAGATAGCTTCACTAAGTTTGGGGTTTGGGATTTGGTCATTGGGACTTGGAGCGTAAGCGACTTCTTATGGCCCTATCAGAATTACAACAAGCCAGCTCTCTTATCAACCGCGCTTCAGATATTCTGCTCACCGTGCCCCAAAAAGCATCTGCCGACGCCTTGTCCTCCTTGATCGCTCTCTATCTCTCACTCACAGCTAGCCAAGTAGGCAGCGACCAGTCAATCCTGCCCGCCAGAGAAACAGGGCCAACCATCGACCCCGTCAGCCCCTCACACCTCCCTCGCGCCCTGCAATTCCTAGCCGGTTCTTCCCAAGTTAAGACCCGCCCCACCGAGCGCCCTGAAGTCATTCTTGACATTGCTAGCCCTCAAAATATTGAGTACACGCGCCAGGAAAAACTATCAGGCGGTATCAGGCTGCACGTATCATTCCCCACCGGCACAATTATTACTAAAGAACAGCTCGAAACAACCGTCCGCTCCCTGCCTTATGATGTCGCCATTATTATCGGCGCCTCCGACCTCGAGGAACTCGGCTCTCTCTTCACTAAACATGTTGATTTTTTTTACAACACTCCCATTATTAATATCGATCACCGCGCAGCCAATGAGCACTTCGGCACAGTTAATCTAGTTGACATAACCGCCGGCTCGTGTGCCGAGGTCACCCATGATCTCATCGAGAGTCGCGGTGGAGACACACTCTCCGCGGCCGTAGCCACCGCCCTATACGCCGGCATCGTCGCTGGCACCGACTCCTTTCAAAAGCCTTCCACCACACCCCGCTCCTTCCAGGTTGCTGCCCACCTCATCGAAAAAGAAGCTGACCGCGAAGCCATCATCCAGCACTTAGTCAAAACCAAACCGCTCAATCTCATCAAGTTAACCGGCGCCATTTACGCTCGCTTGCGCCAGGAGGAACCAGTAGGACTCTTCTGGACCATCCTTGAACCCGGCGATTTTCAGACCAGCGGCGCCACCCCTAATGACATCCCCGCCGCCGCCGCGGAGCTGATAAGCAACATCGCTGGCTTCAACGTCGCCTTCCTGCTCTACCAAGCCATCCCTGGACAAAACCAGTACACCGTCTATCTTCTTCTGGGCCAGGGTCTAAAACAACGCCACCGCGAAATACAACAAATTCTGTCCGCCAGCCAGGAAAACGGCGCTCTTATTTTTAACATCACTGCCCCCTCCATCGAAGCCGCTGAAAGAGAAACCCATAATAAAATCCGCCAAATATTACCGTAGAACTACTCTTCCGATATCCGCTCCACTTCCTCTACTGTTGTAATTTTGTCAATTACTTTCAGATACGCGTCTTGCGCGATTGTCGTCATGCCAGACTTAATCGCCGCTGCCTGAATCCTGTTACTATCCGCCCCTCGCAAAACAAGTTCCTCGAGGTCACCCTTAACGGCAAAGACTTCAAACACGCCAATCCGTCCTTTGTAGCCTGACCCGCCACAGGCCGCGCATCCCTTAGCCCGCACAAACTTCAGGTCTCTTTTATCCAGGACCGCTGGATCAAAAACTCCTCTCTCCACTCCCGCCATAAAACGCGCTATATGCTCACGCAGTTCTGTAGTTGGGCTGTATTTCTCCCCGCATTCCCGGCACACCACTCGCACCAAGCGCTGCGCAATCACCACGTTAAGCGCCGGCGCCAGAACGTACGGCTGCACCCCAATATCAATCGCCCGTAAAATGACTCCCGGCGCGTCATTGGCGTGAATAGTTGAAAACACTAAGTGTCCCGTCATAGCCGCGTGAATGGCTGTCTCCGCCGTCTCCGTATCACGCATCTCGCCCACAAAAAGAACATCGGGGTCTTGGCGCAAAATAGAACGCAAGCCTACCGCAAATGTATAGCCCGACTCGTCGTCTACCTCTGTTTGTTCAACGCCGGCAATACGATATTCAATCGGGTCCTCCAGCGAAATGATTTTTAGATCAGGGCTGTTTACTTCCCGCAGACAGGCCACGATTGTCGTCGTCTTGCCTGAACCGGTCGGGCCCGCCGCCAGCACCATACCCGTACTTCTCTTCAATTCCTCTCTGACGACTTTAAGGTCTCGCTGCTTCATCCCTAACTCGGGCAAAGTAAAATTTCCTTCCTCTTGGCGACTAAACAGGCGCATTACTATGTTCTCCCCAAAAGCGCCGGGTAAAACCGACACTCTAACGTCATACCGGTCCCCATCCACCCGCAACACAAAACTGCCATCCTGCGGCGTACCCCGCACATTCAACTTAAGTTTGGCCAGCACCTTCACGCGCGATAATAATTGTTTTCCTCCCTCTGTGGCAAACTCTGTAATATCCTGCAGTACCCCATCAATACGATAGCGCAACTTCACTCGCTCCCGCCGCGGTTCAATGTGCACATCCGACGCCCGCATCTTAATCGCTCCCGCTACAATCACAGTTAAAATTTCAGTCGGAGCCATCGAGGCAATGCGCTGGCCAAGCCCCCGCATATCCTGCATATTCTCTTTAAACTCACTCAAACTCTCTTGAGAAATTGTCATCCCGTCTTTTTGAGCCCCCCGGCTTACTTCCCCCCGGCCATAACGCGATAGAGCTATATTCAAGCTGTGTTGTGAGATTACATGCGTCTGTGGCTTCACCCCCAGTTGCTTAGTTATTTCATCCCGCAACTTATGGAAAGCCTCCTGTTCAGGATTAACGACGCCTAGCCTTACGTCATTTCCCTTTTTATAAAACAACACCGCTTCCGCCGCGCGCGCCTTCTCTTTAGGCACAACCTCCAATGTAGCCGCGTCCATCGGGAACGCCACTAAATTAATATAGGGTAATTGCAGCATCTTCGCTCGATGACGCATAAAATTTTCTTCCTGCTGCGCCGTCAATGCCGCTAGGCGCGCCTCTATTTCTTCCCGCTGTCTATCTTGCAACATACGGATCAGTATAACACCCGCTGTTATTTCGTATTCAGCAAATCCCGAAAAATTTTTTCCAACTTGATCGGATCGTGCACCACCAGTGCCCGCGGCACCACATCGCCCGCCTGTACTTTCTGCTTCTCGCTGCTCACCACATTCTCTTCAACTAAATCATAACTATGCTTCTTGTCTCGAAAGCGCACCCATTCTTGGCCCGGCACCAACTTAATCGCTACTGACCCCGTATTAGCTATTACCACATCAACAGCCCGTCCCAAATACGACTCATATACTCGCACAAAATCCTCCCCCTTCCACCCGGCTGTCTGCCGCGGCGTCGTCAGCAGCGTCATCACTACACCCAACTGCGCTTCGCTTTCAGACACCACACTTTTAAGCTCCGGCAACGCCAATGTCGGCAGGATCGTCCCATATGTATGCCCCGGCGCTACCACGATATGTGTCGCCTCTGTAAGCGCCTGCCGCGCCCGCGGGTTAAGAGCCACTTCGCCCTCGGCAAACCGCACGCTCACCGCGCCCGGCTGCCAGC
>Ga0214473_10009449_pt1 | contig 11523 bp, 15 predicted proteins | sample RVTome_7_FD_203509 | JGI IMG/M metagenome (GOLD analysis project Ga0214473, IMG submission 203509) | Soil microbial communities from uranium-contaminated site in the Upper Colorado River Basin, Wyoming, United States - RVT98D197 | ecosystem: Environmental > Terrestrial > Soil > Contaminated >...
GTCGGCCCGCAGTCTGGCGTTGATCTTCGGCCCCATCCTGTTCGGCTACATGTACGCCAGCATCAGCCCGCGAACGGTCTTCGTGGGCGGCGGCGGACTGATGGGGCTGACCTTCATCTGCGCGCTCATCCTGCTGAAAATGGAATTCAAACCAATTTAGATCAGGCAATAACAACGGCGAGACTCGAGTCCCAAAACTTCAAGGTCATAATCCTTTGTCCGCAGGTGCCGCTGTTCATCGACTCGCTGCCAGCCTGCACGGTGAAGCGCGGCCGCCTGGCTGACCTGCCGCGGGCCGCAGCGCATTGTCAAGTAACTTAATCTCCACCCGTCTATAGAATCCACCCATTCGCTAATTCAACACATTCAGCTGGGTTTTGTCCCACCTGCTCCCTTGTAAACTTAGAGCAACTCTTCGCAGATGTTCTTCGTCGAAAAACCTAGCTTCTACGTCTACATCTTTGGTGAAATCTTGGTTCTGGTCTTCCTTTCACGAAGGGCACTCTACCTGCATCACCTCGGAAAACCGCTCTCCCACAAGAATTGCATACATAGAGCACGTGTGATTCCCTATATGTTTTTCGATTCATTCGAACCATCCTTCACTAAGGATTTTGAGAAAACATAATGGTACAGTATTCGCTTTGAAATACGACTACACGATCATGAATTCTGAAAATTATTAACAACTCGATAATCCGCTCGCCCGCTACTGGATCGCAACACCCTTTCCCATATTGCATTCTTTACAAAGCAACTGTATATTCTCCAAAGTATTAGCGCCGCCTAATGCAAGTGGAATAATATGATCAAACTGCAGATTCTTTCTCGTCCCACATTCTACACATCGCCCGCCATCTCTTTTCCACACAGCTTGCTTAATAACAGACGGTATAGGAGGTCGTTTTGGTTCCGGCAATATTTTAATTAAATCAAGAGTTGAATTTGGAATATATCTCTTTGCATCGGCCAACGTTTTCTCATCTATATGGTTACTTCTTGCCATCCGGTATTCGATTGAATCTACATCCCAATAATCTTTTGAAATCCCGATCTTCTCAAAAACAAATTCCAGTCCGTTTACAATTTTCGTGACCTCTTTCTTATATTCCGCCATCCTTCTGCGCCGGATTTTCCAATATTCAGCCGCTCCCTGCCAATGATACATATTTGCCACATTACGATACTTATCCAATTCGCTCAATTCATAATCTATACTTTTCAACCCATCAATGAAAAATACAAGGAAGGGGAGAAGGAGAATGTCACCATGCCCTTTTATTAACTCTTTTCGCAAGTAGACGAGTTGTTCCAAATCCTTTTTTAGTAGAACTGCATCAATTTTTCTAAACAAGTCCTCCAGTCCCCCTAAGTTCATAAATTGAGAATCAGGGCCGTTGTCAGCGCGTTGTTTTTCTCGTTTGGAGAAGGAGCCTACTTTGCTCCGCGCCTTTCCTTCATCTCCCAATAAAGCATAGTACTTTGAAAGATACTGCCGGCGCTGAATATCTTGATCGGCCAATTTCGAAACTAGCTCCTTCTTGGTATTGGGGTAACACTCTAAATAAGCGCCTATGATGCGATTTTTTGCAAGATCAACATCAGACAAATCGTTTAATGCCTCGCTAATTTCCCTCCTCATCTCATTGACATACATCGCTAGGTTATGATTGCGATGACGATTTACTTCGCTTTGCGCAATTTTTTCAGTTTCCTTGATTTTTGAATATTTTTTCTTCTTTACCTCTTCGTCAATTAACATTTTTGCTTTATCTAAATCGCTATACCTAACTAATATTCTGCGAATGGAGGAGCGTAACTTTTCCTCGAAATAATGTTCATCTCTCCCCAATTAAAAATACAAGGTAAGAAACAAACACCAAAATACCAAGCGTCAACAGCAGCAAAACAATATCCACCAGAATTCCTGCCAAATTGCCTTCCTATCTCTGTGCCTGCTGCAAATCTGCTGCAGTCAGTATAGAAAAGCTGGAACCTGAAACATTATAGACTGAAAGCCCCCTAAATCTACGGGTAAACCTTATCTGAAAAATATCCCCTAGAACGCTATTTACATTTTCCCCAACATTGCCTCTAGATATACGAGTACAAATCTATCAACCTATTCACGTCAGCTCTGAATTTATAAGATTGAGTTCTTCCTTGTTACAATTAAGGCACTACTTTAAGGCGGTCTGAGCTAGAGCGGGTGATGGAAAATCAGCCCGTTTTTTAGATAAATCTTGCGGGTGTAGCCAAGTGGTAAGGCACGTGCTTCCCAAGCAGAGAAAACAATGCCTCAATTTTCCCCGTTATTTGCGAGTAATCACCAACTCATTTTCCTAAAGAGCCAATCGAATCAATTGCCTAAATATAACATAAGGTTTGCAATCGGATGATTGCGGGGAAGTGTCCTAATTTGAAATTTCTAGACGGCTAGTCTTGCTTTCAAAGTCGCTATCTCCCGTTCTAACTTTTGCATTCTTTCGCGTAATTCCTTCGTGAGAAGCCTGCCTGCTGGTGGGGTCTTTCACCCTAATGGCAATTTGCTATACTTACTCATTATCTCGTCATTCAATTGTTCGAGTTCTTTCAATTTCAGCTCTAGCTCCTCGCGCAACACATTTTTTGAAATCTCCATTGCTTCTCCCTCTTGATAATCCTTCACAATAGCTGCAAAGTTTGGATTTATAATTTGTGGCGGAAGGTCAGGTTGTTCGCAAAATCGCTTTGCGTTCGAAGATTACTTTTCGCCAGCATTGGACAACTTATTATACTGGTGGCCTGTAGCTCTTCTTCCGATTCCTATCCAACCAGTATTATCCAAAGAAGTACGGAAAGATCTAGGAGGATTCATTGAGAGACGCCTTCATAAGAATCTTTAACGAATTCGGCCAAGCGAAAACTCAACCTTTTGCAGGCAATATGTTCGCCTCGTTTATCAGAAACGATATTCCCTCTCTGATGCGTGGTTATTTTGATACCGTGCCTGTAAATTGGGAGGCCTCTGCGGGGCAGGGCAGATGGGCAGATGCACCTTGGATTGCAGCGATTAATCCCCTCATTACCGATACACCTCAAGATGGTTATTACCCAGTCTATTTATTCACCAATTCATTGGACGCCGTCTATTTATCATTGAATCAGGGCATGACACGTTTAGTTGACGAACTTGGGGTTGAGCAGGCCCGCGAAACGCTACAACATCGAGCAAAGATAATCAGAACCAGGCTAACTGGGGAGTACGAAAAAAGGTTCAGTAGTGAGCCTATTGACCTGCAGCCTACCGGTCCAACGTCTCGCCTTGCTTTATACCAACCGGGGCATGTTTTTGGTATTCGTTACGATAGGGATACTTTACCGAATAACAATTCTTACTGAGCGACTTAAGCGAAATGCTTAGGCTATATTTTCTTTCATTCGCTTATGGGGGAATTTCGGAATTTGATAATCCAATAATAGAAAACGAGGGTTTACCCGAAGAAGCAGAAGATCTTGAGTTAGAAGAACAACGGCGATACAGGTATCACAAAGTAATCGAAAGAAATCCACAGTTATCACGGCGAGCCAAGGAGATTCACGGGTTTATATGTATGGTCTGCGGTTTTAATTTCGAAGAGAAGTATGGGAAATTAGGAAGCGGTTATATTGAAGCCCATCATGTCGTTCCCCTTTCCCAGCTTCCTTTGAACAAATCTATAACTTTATCAGCAAAGGATGATTTTAAAGTGGTTTGTGCAAATTGCCATCGCATGTTGCACAGAAAAGGTGGACCAGGGACTTTTGAGGATTTTGTGAGAATGTACCAGGAGATTTGATGGCTGAGGTCGGGAGTCGTATATGTCGGGCCCTTGGCTATTTCTCCACCGGTCATATGCGTCTAGCATTTCATTTACCTTTTTTGGATTCCGCACTCCCAATGACGATGGCTAAAATCCATGGGACGGCAGCCAAGCCACAGAATAAAATAACAAAAAATCCTGGAGTTACCGGAGCGTTCTCGTTCGCCGCTTCTATTTCTTTCAAAATGCCGAGGCCGAAGAGGATTAAACCGATAATCGCTAGTATAGTTTTCGGATTGGCAGCTCTCCCTTTCAAACTGCTCTTCTTACCGGTTGGCATGATTCCTCCTTCCAGATGTAACTAGGATTATACAGCTAGGCTATTTCGGGCAATAGCACGGGTTTAAGCTTGTCAAGGTAGTCATCTGCTCACGGAAGGGGACTCACCCACCATCCCTCCCCCACCATCAACAGCAACGTGGCCCCACCTGTGCAAATTGGCACAAACGTTCTACAGGGCTTATAGACGCAAACCCAGGTGGTCGCCCGGCGCATTGTGCAGTTCGAGTTCCGTTCCGAGATAACGTTCAGTCGTGGCAATGCTGGCATGGCCCAGGGTTAGCTGTATTTGGTCTAGGTGAGCGCCGCCCTGGTAGGCCAGCTTGGCATGTGTCCGGCGCAGGTCGTGAGGGCTAATGTCGGCGTATGCGGCTACAACGTTATGCAAGGCCCTGGCACTCAGGCGCTTTCCCATCTCTCCGCCCTTGCTGATGGCTCGAAATAAATAACCTTCCGTAACTTTAGCTCCTTTAGTCCAGGCATCTATGGCCTCTTTGCACCAGCCAGGCATGGGAATTGTGCGCACCCTTCCACCTTTGCCCTTAATGTCTAAGAGCACCCAGCGCCCCTCGCGGCGTTGAATTTGCCCAACATTTAGATTCCCCATTTCGGAACGCCTCAACCCACAACCCAAAAAACAAGCCAGGATGGCGCGGTCTCGCAGTCCTTTGAGTGTGCTGGTATCCGCCGCACGCAGTAAGGCTTGAGCCTCTTTTTGCGAAAGCCATTTGCCCATGCGTTCACCGCGTTGCTTTTCTCCTTTTACATCCTTAACCTCATTAGCCAGGATAGGGGAGACGACTCCGGACTCTTTGGCCTCATCTATTAAATGCCGGATGGCAGCCAGGCGCTGATTGATTGCGGAACTGCCCAAGCCTTTATGTTTCAGATCATTGAGGTATTGCCGGAGCAGGGCAGCGTTCAATCCTGGCCTTCCCAATTGCTCATGCCAGGCGAGAAAATCGCACATGGCTCTCCTATAGGCTTCGCGGGTGTGAGCATTGCCAAGCTTTCCGGCCACGCGGTCAATCAATACAGTATTTCGACTTAAGGTGATTGCACCCATTTCGCCTCCTAATACCCATAACGGTAAATATGGGAAGTAATAATACCACAGTTAACTGGGCTTGGCGCAGGTTAATTCATCTTTAAGGGGGAACAGGTACAGAACTTCCAAAATGGAAGACAGTTCCAAAACTTCAGAACTACAGTTGAAGGTTGAAGGTTACTTCTTCTCCAAGCGTGCCAGCAATTTCAGCAAGCGTTGTGCGAACTGTGCCCGATACTGCACCTTCTCTTTTGGGTCGCGCCTTAGATAGTCGGCCTGGCACAACAGCGCCTCTTTCTCATCGCCGAGAACTGCCAGATGCATTGCCAGCATGAAGCCATCCGGATTATCCTGTAACCATCGCCCTGCGGCTTCTGGGTTCGCTTCTTTCCAGGCCAATATCTCCGCCAGGGCTGGACTCTCTAACTTGGTCATTGCTCTCCTCTCCGGCGCAACCATTCGCCCGGATTATCTTTGAACAGGGCGTAACTCTCCAAGGCCGCCTCCTGGTCTCCCTCGTGGATGTTATTCATCATCTTGAGAAGCACTAAGTCGGAGTCAAGCCGCGCGGTTACTCGCTGCTCATCCACCTCAACTCTCTGATCTTGCAAGTAACCAGCAGCTTTGCCGGTTAACTGTGCTGCCCTCACTGCTTGGCGGCTTCCCCCCTCAAGCGCGGTACTCGCCATTGCGGCTATCACCTCGCCCCAGGCTTCGGCACCGGAACTGACAATGAGTCCCTTCTTTTTTGCTGCCTCCAAAAGTCCACGGGCTGCCTGTTCTCGTGCCCGTTCCTGGCGAATTGCGTTGGCTTCGCGTGCTTTGGCCCTATCCGCAAAGGGTGGCCTTGTGGGACTTGTCAGAAATTTACGCGTCTCCTCATCATAAATTGTCCCGTTTGCCAGCGTTCTGGCTCGCCGATGTTCTTTGCCCTCGGAGTCCACGAAGGTAAAGTATTCTTTCTGGGGTTTTGCTGTGCTAGTTGCGCGCAAGTTCGAACTCAGCTTAACGCCGTAATCTTTATCCTTGTTTGCGTCTTTCGCTTTGTATTCTCGTTTCTCTTCACTCATAACCAGTCCTTTAGCGTCTCCTGCTTGCGCTGCCGCCATTCTTTAGGGTCTGGCAACTCCAAGCCTGCAATGACAGCATTTAGGCCACTTTGTAGTGCCGCTTCTGCTGCTGCACGGCTCAAGTCTCTTATCTCGCCTTCCTCAATGGGCGTAGATAACTCCTCAAACACATCCGCCAGGTTCCCATCGAAGAACCGGCTATTAGCCCTTACCCTTATTGTCTTTTGCATCACTTCCTCCTAACTTTTCTTTTGTCTTTTCGTGCGACACTACCGCAACCAGGTACTCGGTCTTCATGCCGCTTGCCAGCAATCTTTTTAGCAACCAGCCTTTAACGGGCCCGCATTCCTGGCCGTAGAAGATGGGCAGTTCTACCCCTTGCTTTCGCGCTAGTTCGGTAAGAGAACCATCGTTGAACGTGGGGGTTGAGATGGTAAATACGAACTGGGCCTCATCGTTAAGATGCGCCCAAGGGTCGTACGCCTTTGTCTTTACGGGTTGAGCGGGTGCAGGGTCAGGCTGCAATAACTTCCTTGGATACTCTTTGCGAACCCATTCACCCTTATCATCTCTGCGCCAAAAGCGTTCATCCTTCGCCTCCATGCGGCGCGCCTTCTTTTGCAACTCTCTTAAAGACATGTGAAGGACTACCGCGCCCAACTGCGCAAAGAGGTCTTTATAACCCTGGTCGGCCAGCCGCTCCCTTAGCACATCGCTAAAGCTTTTCACGAACTCATTAGCGCCCAGGGCGCGCCCTCTGCTTGGCGGGGCGGAATTTAACTTCATTCTTGCGCGCACCAGTTCCCAAAAGCTATCCCCGGCATCCTCTCCGGCTATTAACTTGGCGGCTATCTGGTCATCAAGTTCTAAGATCTTACTTGTCATAGCTCCTCCTAGTATATGTCCAAGCCGCGCTTGGCGAATTTTGCCTTTATCGAAGCTATTTGCCTGACACTTGCACGCCCACTCTGAGCATTTTTCAACGCGGCCAACTCCGCCTCATACTCCGCGCGCAGCTCTGCCTGGTTATCCATCCTGGCATTGCGCTCCATCTCTTCCGAGATTTGCTGCTGGCGCTCGGGTGGCAAATCCTTGAACAGCTCAAAAATCTTTCGTGCTTTTTCACTACTCATTGCAATCCTCCTTGGATACTTCGGTAGTTAAGTTCCTGGTACTCTGTTCCAACTCCACTCAAATAATTTCGCTGCATGACTACTCCCTATTTTCCCGCCGGGAAAATTCCGCATTCAAAGACTGTCAATGATTTACAAACTCCCCGAATGCGCCCCCCGTATATTTGCGGCGGCGCGACTCCTCGGTCTCCGGAGGGCGCAATTCGCGCAAGATGTTCGTGAGAAGCCCAGGCCCACCATCCTTAGCCTTGCACTCGGTCACGGCGTCCCGTATATTTGCGGGAGTGAGAAACGGAATCGCAGCAAGCGCGGTGAGATTTTTTCCGTTAAGGCCCTCAGCCTCTAAAAGGGCGTGGTTCTCTGCGAAATGTGCGTTTTTTGACTCAGCAGCTAATGCTGCTGTAGTCTCTGGGAAGTGGCTGTGAAGTATCTGTGGAATCTCTGTATTTGTCTCGGCAAATTCTTCGACACCACCCTCAATATTTTGTAACCCCTCTGCAATTTCACTTGGGGCCCTATGGGAAAATTCTTTCATAGGGGTGAAGTCCTTTTCGGACCGGTGTGTTAATGCCTTCAGCGTCCCAACTTTTAAACCAATGAAAAGCACATTGCCCAGCCTCGTTCCGGCAACGTGGAAGTTCCTAAAATCCAGATCAATGACTCCAAGCCGCTCCAGGCGTTTGAGGGCTGCACGCACTTGGTTCTTTGTGAAACCGTATTGCTCAGCAAATGCCTCATAGCTTCGCTGGAGTTTATCCGCCTTAAATTTTTTTCTCAGGCCGCAAAGTTTCCCCGTTTCTTCATCGCGAACCTCTATGGGCCGATACCAGTAAACAATGTCGGCGAGGAGCAGCATTGCAATGGCGTAGGGCTTTCCCTTTTCTGAAAGAATGGTTTGCCCCCATGAGATTGGCACAACATTCCCAGTGATTGCCAATTCGCCCACTTCTCTCACAATGCGATTCACCGGGTAACCTTTCATCGCGCCACCGCCTCATCAGCAAAGCCCGGCAAGGACGCCTGAACCACTGGCGTCTCGCCCGGGGCTAAGCGCTGGAAAAATTTTATAGGTAGCGCACGTTGAACACCATGGCCGCGATTAACGATGAAGCCGTGCGCGAAAAAGTCAGCGAGCCTTCCCCAAAATACACGCGTGCTTTCTGTGTCCTCAATCGCGAGCCATTCCGCGCCCTGGGCCCGGGCTGCCCGTAGCTCGGGCTCGTCGTGGGCCCAAGCGGGCGGCACGCGAAGCTGGTGCTGGCTCGCCCTCGCCTTCTTGCAAAGGACTTTTCCATCGAGTCTCGCGTGTCGGAAACGTTTTCCTTGCACGCGAGGCGCGGCTGTGCTAAAATAAACATGAGGTGCAACTTGTCCGGTCGACATCTTGTTCCTCCCGCCGCCCCGTGTTAACGCACGCGGGCGGCTTCGTTTTTTTATCCGGAGCATCTCTCCGGCGAGAATCGAAAACGAGCGTGGCAAAAACGCAGTCTCAATGAGACCGCCCCCCTGGTTTTTACCGTCGCTCGCTGGTCAGGCGTGCCCCTCTATCATCCGGGGCATTGGGCCCTAAGTGCTTGGCCCGTGTGGCTATTCTGTGAGTTCGGCGCTGCGCTCCATTCGTTAGGGCCGCTATCGGCAATTGGCTTGCAGCACCTTCCTTGCCCTCATATTTTAGCGTGTCCCGCGTAAAAGTCAAATTCACATCTTCAATTACCGACATTCGTTATTCACAGCAACCCATCTACAGGCGAAGCCCCGGCATGGGCCTCGATAAGATCAGTATCTAGCAATTGCAAATAGTGCCTGGTCATGTCCAGGGAAGCGTGCCCCATGAGGGCTGAGAGGTGTATCACGTTCATTTTCCGCGCCGCAAACGTTGCAAAGCTCCGGCGGAGCATATGCGGGGATAGCTTAATTTCCGCTCTGGCCCCAATCCGAAGCAGAATGGAGCGGAGTCCAAAGTTAGAGATTCGATTTCCGCCGCGCGCCTGAAATAAAGGTTCCTTCTCGTTATGACTAACAACCCTTCGATAACGTAGCATTGCTCTTCGGGCATTTATTCCAATAACAACGCTTCGAAATTTTCCTCCCTTCCCCTTCTCAATCCTAACTAGGCCGGAAGCAATATCTAAATGTTCCCAATTAAGCGCGCAAAGTTCAGCGCGCCTTATTCCAGTATCCAGCATAAAGAAAATTAGCGCCAAGTCTCGCGGGTTATTGCACTTCGAAATTACTTTTCGCGCTTCATCCTGGGACAAGAGAGGCAATCTTTTTTTTGCTATGGCGGGCATCTTGAATTTAACTATTTCAGAGGAATAACCTTCCTCAGCAAAGAAACGAACCAGCGTCCTTATTGCCCTGGCATACCCGTTAATTGAGGAATCCTTTAGCCCCCTATCCGCGAGTTCGCTGAGATATGTTCGCACATGCCTGGCCGTGATTTCATCAGGCCGGGTTATTCCGCTTTTTTCCAACCAACTAATAAAAAACCCTGCCGTTCTTTGATACCAGCTAATTGTATTGGGACTGCAAAGCATGGCCTGCCGAGACAAGATAAAGTCTGTAAACGCGTCCACGCTTGCCACAGAAGCAAGTGCCCATTGCTGCTTTTTCTGCGTTCGGGTATTCATGCCCAGCCTCTTTCCGGCGCATTTGTAGCGCCTTTTAGCGGCTTTTTAGGGGGAAGAGAGATGGTGAGGGAAGGCGAGCCTACCATGCGGTAGAATCTCTTTCTACGCGGGTGTAGCCAAGTGGTAAGGCACGTGCTTCCCAAGCACGCACGCGTGGGTTCGAATCCCATCACCCGCTCTTTCGCTATAAGACCTCACCCCCGGCCCCTCTCCAGCTAGCTAGAGAGGAGTCACATCTAGGCGTGAGGTGAGAGGGGGCAACAGGCAAACCACACCCATTATCGATAGAATACCTATACCGCATGAGCACACATACTCTGTCCGTATCGCAAGCTACCCACCTGGGTTATCACAAGAATGATTGAGCGCCGCGCTAAAATTGTCGCCACACTAGGCCCCGCCAGCCAGGATGCCGCCACGCTGCAACAACTGATCGCAGCGGGCATGAACGTGGCGCGGCTCAACTTCTCGCACGGCAGCCACCAGGAATATGCCGAACTGATCGCGCGGGTACGCGCTTCAGCGAACGAAGCACACACGCCGGTTTGCGTGATGCAGGACCTGCAGGGACCCAAGATCCGGGTGGGCACTTTGCCCCCCAGCGGGTTGACTCTGAACCGCGGCGACAGCGTAACCCTCACCACCGATAAAGCCAACGGCAACGGCATCCCAGTGGATTTCGCCGAGCTGCCGCGCTTCGTAAGTAAGGGTGGGCGCATCCTGCTGGATGACGGCCGGCTGGAACTGGAAGCCACCGCGGTCAAGAAAGATTCCGTGCAGGCTACAGTGCTCATCGGCGGGCTGCTCAAATCTCACAAGGGCATCAACCTGCCCGGGGCAGAGATCGATGTGCCCGGCCTGACTGCCAAAGATGAAACCGATCTGGCTAAGGGGCTGGAATTCGGCGTGGACATGGTGGCCATTTCCTTCGTGCGCAACGCCGAGGACGTGGCGCGCGTGCGCCAGGCGATCAGCAGGCACGCCTCCGACCGCCTGGACACACCGATCATCGCCAAACTGGAACGGGCGGAGGCGCTCGAGAATCTCAATGAGATCCTAGATGTGGCCGATGGCGTGATGGTGGCGCGCGGCGACTTGGGGGTGGAACTGCCGCCCGAAATGGTGCCGATCGCGCAAAAGCAGATCATCGACGCGGCCAACCGTCAGGGAAAACTGGTGATCACCGCCACGCAAATGCTCGATTCAATGATCGTTAATCCCCGCCCCACCCGCGCGGAGGCCTCGGACGTGGCCAACGCCATCTTCGATGGCACCGATGCGGTGATGCTTTCGGGAGAGACGGCGGTGGGCAAATATCCGGTGGAATCGGTGGCGATGATGGACGCTATCGTCCAGGAAGCCGAGAGCCACCTGAAGCAATGGGGCCATTGGAAGGGCAGCGGCGATGCCACCTTGCGCGACGACGCCATTTCGATCACGCGGGCAGCCAAGGAATTGGCTCAGGACGTGAACGTGGCGGCTATCACTGTGTTCACCCAATCGGGGCGCACGGCGCGGCTG
>Ga0214473_10009450_pt1 | contig 11523 bp, 8 predicted proteins | sample RVTome_7_FD_203509 | JGI IMG/M metagenome (GOLD analysis project Ga0214473, IMG submission 203509) | Soil microbial communities from uranium-contaminated site in the Upper Colorado River Basin, Wyoming, United States - RVT98D197 | ecosystem: Environmental > Terrestrial > Soil > Contaminated >...
TTTACTGCTCCTGCAAGCTGCTGGAGAACGAGCGCATCTTCATTCATTATCCCTGCCGTGCTTATGAATCCTGCTGATGGACCGGCCTTTTTAAGTTTGTCGGCTACTATGTTTATTGCATCTTCCCATGTTGTCTCTTCAAGTTTGTTTCCGGCTTTTTTCATAGGGGAGGTTACCCTTGTCTCAGCCTCTATGCAGTCGAAACCAAAGCGTCCGTATGCGCATATATACTTTTCAGCTGAGCCGTCTGATGCGCCTGAGTTTACCTTTGCGACCCTGCCGTCCTTTGTGCTGACTGTTATATCGCATCCATTTCCGCAGAGGAGGCATACTGAACTCGTTTTTTCATATTCCCATTCTCTTCCTTTCCTCCACCTGTCTGCTTCGAGGAGTGCATTGACAGGGCAGGCATCAACACAGCTTCCGCAGAATGTGCAGGAAGATTCCTGGAGGGGCTTATCATTTGCCGTAATTACCTTTGCGCCAACACCTCTTCCCATGAAGTCGAGAACGTTTGTCCCCTGATGTTTGCATACGCGTACGCATCTGCCGCAGAGGATGCAGTAGTCAGGGTCGCGTTTTATGAAAGGGTTTGCTTCATCAATGGCAAACCCGAATTTTTTCCTTGTAAATGTTGATTCCTTTAGCTCAAAGTCATAGGCATACTGCTGGAGGTTGCATACGCCTGCTTTTGTGCAGGTCATGCAGTCGAGTGGATGCATCGAGAGAATCAGGTCAATGACAAATTTTCTGGTCTCCCTTATTTTCTCTGTCTGGGTATTTACTACCATGCCCTCTTTGACCTTTGTATTACAGGCAATCATAGGAACCTTGGAGCCTTCTATCTCTACGAGGCAGAGTCTGCATGCGCCAATACCCGGCATTCCTTTTAAATAGCAGAGATTTGGTATGTGTATTCCTGCGGTCTCTGCAGCATCAATGAGGTTGGCGCCCTCATGGACATTAACCTCCTTGCCGTCTATCGTGAGTTTTATCATATTTGCCATTTATTCCTCCCTCGCTTTATTGTCATTCCGCACTTGATGCGGAATCCATGGTTTCCCGTGAAAACGGGAATCCAATTCATTTATTAGTTCCCCTGCTTTCACATTGCTGCGTCTGGATTCCCACTTTCGTGGGAATGACAGAACAGGAAACTATTTAAACCCCAACCGGTTCTTTGCTTTTTATGTCAACAATTACGATTGCATCCGTAGGGCAGACCTTTATGCAGTCACCGCATTTAACGCATCTTTTTTGCCTTATCTCGAAAGGAAGATAACCGCTCTTGTAATCATTTTTCTTCTCACCGGTAATTGCATCATATTTGCAGGCTTCCTTGCACAAACCGCAGATGATGCATTTATTGGGTATTATCCTGTACTCTATTAATGCAGTGCATTCCCTGGAAGGGCATCTGCCCTCTGTATGTTCCTTAAAGACATCTGTACCCATCCATTCAAGGATGAATGTCGCAGTGTCTTTCCCTCTTTTGCATCTTGAAGATTCAAGCATGTCGGTTGCTATCCTCTTTATGGTAAAGATGTCTGCCTCCGAGCCCTTGCCTTTGGTGAGATTCCCAAGCCGTATCTTTGCTTCATAAACTCCCATCTCGCAAGGAAAGCATTTCCCGCACATGGGACCTGCGAGGAATTCCTCTATATAATACAGGGCCATGCTTACAGGGCATTTGTTATTGGCCTCTGCCTCTTTTTTTATCTCTTCAACCTTCTTTTCTTTCTGCTCCGCCATTATGCCTCCAAGTCAGTGAATAGTGAAAAGTGAATAGTATTTAGTTCGCTCTCTTACTGTTCACTGACGACTGTTCACTAACGACTTTTTTCTGTTTTTCAACCTTCACAGCGCCAATGGGACATGCAGCATAGCATGCCTTGCATTTTGTACAGTAATCCTGGTCTATAAAGAAAGACCTTGAAGTCTCTTTTACCGCGTCGAATGCACATGCCTCTTTGCACAGACCGCAAAGAAAGCACTCATCATGGTCAATTCTGAACGAACCCAATCCGCTGCATACCTTTGCCCTGCAGTATTTATCCCTTATATGTTCTTCGTATTCTTCCCTGAAATATTTTATTGTTGTAAGCACAGGATTCGGCGCACTGTTACCCAGACCGCAGAGCGCGCCTTCTTTTACGAGTTTTCCGAGTTTCTCAAGTTTCTCTATATCACCTTCTTCACCTTTTCCGGATGTTATTTTTTCGAGTATCTGGAGCATCTGGTATGTACCTATCCTGCAAGGAGGACATTTCCCGCAGGATTCCGACTGGCAGAACGAAAGGAAATATTTTGCAACATCCACCATGCAGTTTTCTTCGTCCATTACGACCATTCCGCCGGAACCCATCATCGAGCCGACCTTTGCCAGAGAGTCAAAATCCACGGGCAGGTCAAGATGCTGTTCGGGAATGCATCCTCCTGAAGGTCCGCCTGTCTGGACAGCCTTGAATTTTTTCCCACCCATAATACCGCCGCCGATTTCGTAAATAATCTCTCTCAAGGTTATTCCCATGGGAACTTCAACGAGTCCGGTGTTCACAACCTTTCCTGTAAGGGCAAATACCTTTGTGCCCGGCGAGGTTTTTGTCCCTATGCCCAGGAACCAGTCAGCTCCTTTTTCTATTATCGGAGGCACACATGCATAGGTCTCAATGTTATTCAGATTGCTTGGATAACCCCAGGCGCCTCCGCCCTGTTCTGAAAGCCTAGGAGGCCTCGGCCTCGGGAATCCCCTTTCGCCTTCTAATGAGGCAATGAGTGCAGTAGATTCACCGCATACAAAGGCTCCTGCTCCTTCTCTTACGTCAATTGTGAAATTAAGTCCGCTGCCGAGTATATTTTTGCCTAACAACCCTAATTCCTCTGCCTGTTTTATAGCATGACTGAGGTTCTTGACCGCCAATGGATATTCGTGCCTTACATATATCATTCCGTATTCAGCGCCTATTGCATATGCGCAGAGGAGCATGCCCTCAAAAAGACTGTGAGGGTCGCCTTCCATAACAGACCTGTCCATAAATGCACCCGGGTCGCCTTCATCGCCGTTTGCTATAACGAATTTGATTTTACCCCTGGAGTTTTTTGTATGTTTCCATTTCTTTCCCGCAGGGAATCCTGCGCCGCCTCTTCCTCTGAGATTTGCCTTATCGACTTCGTTTAAGACTTCATCAGGTGTCATTGAACTCAGGGCTTTTTCCAGGGCTGAATAACCGCCTACTGCGATATAGTGAGATATGTTTTTCGGGTCAATAAGCCCGTTGTTCCTCAGTGCAATTCGCAATTGTTTTTTATAGAAAGGAACATCAGTCATCTCAGGTATCGGTTCGCTGAGGAAATTTTCCCTGTAAAGACTCTGCCTGAAGGGTATTCCTCCTTGAATGGTATACGCCAGGATAGACCGTGCGTGTTCCGGTTTAACCTTTTGATAGAACATATTATGAGGTTCTACCCTCATGACCGGTCCCTTTTGGCACAGTCCCTGACATCCTGTTTTTACAACATCAAGCTCGATTCCGCGTTTACCCGCTTCCTCTTCCATTGCAGCGAGGACCTTGGGGGTTCCTGTTGCGGTGCATGCTGTTCCGCTGCATAGCCTTATCCTCGGTATTTCAGGCTTGAAAGTCTCGTCTTTGAGATGGCCTCTAAGCTTCTTAAGATCATCTATGGATTTTAATCTTTCCATGGCTATTTCCTTTTTACCTCTTTTATTATCTCGTTAACCCTTTTCGGGCTGAGGTCTCCGGCAACTTCCTCATTTACAGTAATAACAGGCGCCAGTCCGCAACAGCCCACGCAGCCTACTGTCTCGAGGGTCAGTGATAAATCAGGTGTTGTCTCACCTTCTTTTATGCCGAAGGACTCCTCTATCTTCTCAAGCACCTTATCCGAACCTCTGACATGGCATGCTGTGCCGGTGCATACGCATACAATATTCTTACCCCTGGGCTTAAAATAAAAGTGTTTGTAAAAAGTGGCTGTGCTGTAAACCTCTGACAATGGTATATTAAGCTTCTTTGACAAAGACCTCAAAACATCTTCAGGAAGATAATTGTGCTCTTTCTGTATCTGCTGGAAGGCGTGTATAAGAATGCCTCTTTTCTTCTGGGTCTCTGTCAAAATATCTTTTACGTTTCCAATTTTTTCATCTGCGTTGAGTTCTTCTACTCTCATTCAACCTCCAAAATATAGGTCATATATGTCCAATTTGACCTATGTTCAAAAGCGTATTAATATATTCCCAAATGCGGTTTCGCCGCTCTTTCGATCTCACGCCTTGCAGCCATATCCATAAGAACACGCTCTGCACCGAATTTACCCGGTTCATATTTCTTGAGTTTCAGGGCTTCTCTTGCCTTATCGATGTAATCAAGGGCCATTGCGAGTATCTTTTCCGGGTCAGGTTCGAAATGTAAAGCACCTTTAAATCTTTCAAACCATACTTCTGTCATTATCCTTGTAACCTCTGCGCTTGCCCCTACAGGTGATTCGCCGCCGAATATTACAGGGACGCCTGACGCCGCAAAATAGCATCCTATCGCGATCGCCTTCTCGGTTATCCATTCAGGGGCAATACCAACAGCAGGCATGCCGCCTATCTCATCAGAAAGTCCGCCTTCTGCCGCCATTGCAGTGGCAATGGTAAGAATCCTTGTATTATCAACACAGGAGCCGAGATGAAGTATCGGGGGAATTCCAATCGCCTCGCACACCTCTCTCAGTCCGGGGCCTGCATTTTCGAGCGCCATCTCAGGGGTTAAAAATCCTGCTGTGCCGCATGACGCTGAACTGCAGCCGGTGGATAAAACAAGGACATCATTTTTGATTAATTCCAGGGCCAAAAATTTGTGTACGCCTGTGGAAGGGAATCTCGGGTTGTCGCATCCTGCCAGTCCTACCGCCCCCCTGACCCTGCCGGCCATAATGGCATCGTTCAATGGTCTGAACGAGGCCCTCCATTTCCCGCCCTGCATGTATTCTATATATTCCTGTGAAAACCCCGCTATCACAGGGAACTTTTCGGTTACATGGCTTCCCTCGGTCGTTCTATTAGGAAAATTATCAATAGCCATCTTAACTATCTGGCGTGCAATGTCTTTTGCCCTGTGTTCGTCGAACTGAACATGTGTTGCACCCGGAAGCTTTACCTTTTCAGATGTTGTAATGACTTTTGTATGGAATTTTTTTGAGATTTCTGTAAGGGCAGGCATAATGCACTGCACGTCCACTACCATTGCATCAATCAGCCCTGTCATAATGCCCAGTTCCTGGTTTGTAAAGCCTCCGGCAGTTGGTATGCCGTGCCTCATCATTACTTCATTGGCTGTACAGCACATGCCGCCGAGGTTTACGCCTTTTGCGCCTTTTGACTGCGCATAGGCTATTATCTCCGGTTCGGATGTAACATCCACTATCGTCTCAGCCAATGACGGCTCATGGCCGTGAATAACGAGATTGACCTCGTCATTTTTAAAAATACCCAGACTGGCCTCTGCCTTTACAGGCATTGGTGTTCCAAATAGTATGTCTGTGACATCTGTAGATATCATGCTTCCGCCCCAGCCATTAGCAAGGGCTGTTCTCAAACCATGAGTCAGGAGAGAATCAGCATCGGCGTCCATTCCCATTGTAGTCCGGTCCATACACTCTGCAATTTCTCTGTCAATGCCTCGCGGAACAATGCCCCATTTCTCCCATCTCTCCCTGGTTTTTTTAGGAGCCCTTTTTGTGAAGTTGACTGTTCCCCTTTGCCTTCCAAAGTCCTCCAGAAGTTTTGTGGCCACTTCCTTTGCAACATCATTTACAGGTCTGCCTTCAAACTCCACGTTTAAATATCCTGCAACCTTGTAGAGCTTTTTCACGTCCTTTATTTTAAAGTCTTTTGTCTCGCCGTCAGCTACTGCAAGCAGTGTGAATACCATATCCCTTCCATGGTCGCCATGACAGGCGGTTCCTGCAGCTATCATTCTCACCAAGTTCCTTGCTGCAACAACAGGCAATGTAGCTCCGCAAACACCCTTTGCTTCTTCTTCGGCATTCTTGCCGACGAGCCTGCAAGGTCCCATATGGCAAACTTTACAACATGCCCCTGTTTCGCCTATGGGGCATGGTTTTAGTTTTTCTGCCCTGCTGAAGCAGGTCTCTATTCCCCGGGATTCTCCCCACTCTAATACCTGAGCTGCTTCTTTATTTGCTGTTTTTACCACTTTATCCATTTTATCCTCCAACTTTTATAGTGAAGAGTGAATAGTCTTAAACTAAATACTATTCACTAACGACTATTCACTTTATTATAGCATCGGATCCATGCCGAGCGCGGGATGTCCAACACTAGTAAGGAATTCGAGTAATTTTTCTGAGTCCTCGGCAATTGTTTCATCAGCAATTTTGTCAAGAAGATCAGGAACGCCTTCTTCCTCAGCCCTTTTATTAAATTCTTCTTTCAGGCTTTCTTTCAGGTTTTTTGTCATCCATACAATTCTCTTTATCCCGCCGTCTCCGTGAAGGAATTTTTTGGACACGATGAAGTTTCTTCCAATACCCATGAATCCGGGATTCTGTGTGCCTCCGCCCACGCTTCCTGCCAGCGTCGAAAATTTCATCCCTGCCGGAGTCATTCCTGTGTGTCCCCTCTGAACTATCATTATGCCGTTAGCCTCCGGGATTATAGCAACGATACATTCAAAGCAGCCGCATGAAGTCATGGGGTTTTCCATAATGGTATACAGGTTAAGCGTCTCTACAGCACCGCCGGATGCCTTTTTCAGGTAATCATCAATGCCGACATATCTTCCGAATCTTGCATCTAAAAGGTCGCCTTTTGCTATAGGCTGGTTCCCGCCTGTAGGGTCTATCTCATAGGCAGCCTTTCCGTCCAGCCAGTTGTAGGCGCCGCAAAGGCCGAGTCTTTCAGGACTGATAACACATACATGGCTTGGTGCAAATGACTGGCAGAGGAGACAGGAATAAAATGTATCAACTGCCTCATCAGTAAGATTTCCAAGCCTGTGGTCGCGCTCCTTATATGCCTTTCTTGCCTCTTCTTGTATGGCAAGAATATCTTTTTCATCCACATATATTGTAACCTGAACCTTGTCCACGATGGACTTAAACCTGTGGTGTGACATTGTGGCCTGAACTACACCTATGTGCTCCAGGGTCAGTCCGTCTTTTTTTGCATTATTGCTTATCCTTATCCAGTTAAGGTCGCGCTGGCCCATATGCCATAACCCCTGAGCTTCATTAAGGTTATGATGAATTTTTCTTTCTATGATAGACTCGAAGTCCTTCTGCATCTTTCTTCCTGCAACATCTATGACAATGCCCAAAGGCATTTGCCCGCCTTTTTCGAATCTCTCTTTCCAGTTTTCACCAACAATAGTGACTTTATTATCCTCTATCTCATCAAGTTCTTTCATTCTGACCCATTCGAAGGCAGGCGTCCTCTGACCGCCGAATTCAATGAACATGTCTTCTTTTCTTATCCTTTCACCTTCAAACGCAGGTCCATATGCAACAGGAATAGGGGGCTTTTCTACGGTTATCTTTAAACCTCTTACCTCGATCGCTTTCTGAACGATATGATTATGGTCAAGTTCTTTGTCGACTTCTTCATATATACAGACACCTGTTGGATGAATAACAGGAATATCTGTATCAGCTATTGCAGGGAATCCCATGTTTATCGCTCCTGCTCCTGTGGTCCATATGATGTTATCTAAAGGTCCGAGGACTATTGCAAAGGCAAAGACCCTGTCTTTCTGATATTTCAGGTGTTCTTTGTAATCACCGGGCTTTTTACCGCCGAATATAAGGGAGGCCCTTATTGCCCAGTCCAATGCATAAAGCGTATGCTCTGTGTCGGGACCGAGAGGAACAATTCTTGTGTCCCATCCAAGTTCAACACCTTTTCTCAAAAGCTGTTTTGTAACGTTGTTGCCGTTTACATGGCCTGAAAGGAATGACAGTATGTTTTTTTCCTGAAGCTCCCTGATTATTTTTACAGCTGTTTCGTCATCAGGTGCAGCGCCGATAACTGCGGCAAATCCAGGCATTGTGCCGTCAACAAGCTGAATACCCAGATTCCTCTGGATGGTGTCTGTAATAAATCCGTTATAGACATAGCCTGTCTCGTTGTCTTTGCAGGGCTCAAGCCCGTTTATATAGCGGAGGGCAAGGAATATCTCTTCTGCGAACAGCGTTGCCATTCCTGAATCAAGCGCTTCACCGAGATATGGTTTCCATAAATGCTCATCAGGTTCGTCATGGAGCAGTTCCTTTGCCATGCCGAGAGCAACCTTCATGTCTGCAAGTGTTTTGACAGGAAAGGCCGTCATCGCATATATCATTGGAAGATAAAATGCGGTATCAGGGAATTCAAAGGTGAAGTCTTTGCCTTTTTCAGCTATGGTTTTTTCGAGCATTTCTTCTGCTTGTTTGACTAATGTATGTGCCCCTCTTATGGCTGCAGAGGCTATTAACTTGGACATTGAAACCTCCTAAATTTATAGTGAATAGTTGTTAGTGAACAGTGAATAGTCATAGGTATTTATTTTTACTATTCACTAAATACTATTCACTAAATACTGTTCACTATTCACTGAATCTCAACTTCTTGATTTAAAAAATGCAGGTATTCCGTTAGCCTCTCTGGGGCCGACGGTAACCTTCCATCCCTCAAGTTTTTCTTCAATAGCACCGCTTAATATCGCTACATATCCGGGAATTATTAATTCCCTGTGTTTCACCTCATTCTCAACGCCGCTCTCTTTTATGAACTGCGCTATTTTTGACGCTGTGAACTTTCCTGCTGCCCACGCTGTTAATACTGACAACCCTTCGCAATCCATAACCGCAAGCCTGCATGGAACCTTGCTGTTTTCAAGCTCGCCCGAAACAATAAAGTATGTGAGGGAGAAATTAGTTGTGATTGTCAATGGCGACTCAGGTGACGGTTCTCCGATTTTGTATATCTTCTGCTCCACCTGCATAGGCACCTGTGGGTCGGTATAGATGTTCTGCCTCAATGTAAAAAGGGCAAGGTTTTTCCATTTTTCTATACTGCTCAGAACGATTATCGAGGCGTATTTTGTTATTCCTATCGCCGCAATCAAGGCCTCATGGAGACTGTCTTCTCTCTGAGCAAAAATAATAACAGGATATCCCAGTGCCTTAAAGTTTTTCTTTATAGCAGCCCTTCTTATGAGAGTATTGTATTCAATAATGTCTTTTGCTTTTTTCGCACCCGGGTCTATAACCATGTCCTCAACGCCCAGAGATTTTATTTTTTCTGTAAGCGTAGAAAGTTCGTCCAGGCTGTTTGCCGTTATGCCAAGGATGGCCTTTTCTGCCTTTGCAATATTGGCCATAGCCTCTGCATTGCCTGAATTCGCACCATAAATGACAGGTCTTTTGCCTGAGAAAAGCTTTGCCGCTGGTTCTGCAGCCGTGGGATCTGTTGTTGAAAGTATTACAGGGACATTGGGAGCTTTTGATGAGATAATTTTGGCGGCTGCCTCGAATTTCCCTTTATCGCCTGATGCATTTGTAAGTGCTATCGCGTCAATCCTGAGTTTCTGTCCTACACGGTCGATTTCTGATCAAAGGACTTCGTCAATTTTCTTTGAGATGTCAGATTCTGTAAGTGTATCTTTTATCTCAAGAGCCAGCACACATGGGTTTACGAATTTTTTGTCGTGCCTGAAAAGAACCGTCTCCTCACCCAGCTTGACAGCCCTGTCGCCTGAACCAAAGGTAATGGGTCGTACGGGAGGAGCTGAGGCCTCGCCTAGTATTTTCTTTGCTTCTTCTGATACATCCGGGCATAAATCAAGGGTTGCCTGTCTCTGTGCAAGCTTCATTGCAAAAGCCAGACAGGTAGGATGCCCGCATTTCTTGCAATTTGTCTTTGGTAGTAATTTAAATATTTCAACGCCGGTCAAAGCCATCTTACCCTCCGTGTAAATAATTGCAAATTTAAAATTGCATATTGCAAAATTTAAAGTCTATTTTTGAATTATGAACTTTGCAATTTTCATTTTGCATTTTATTAGCCTAGTTCCTCTATGGTTTTCTGTATTGCATCAACAGCCCTGGGATGCCTCATTATAAGGAGTTCAGCTCCTGCTACCAGCAGGGCCGTTGCGGTTAATGCCTCCCATGCTATTCCTCTTTCTTCTGCATTGCCCCAGAGAGGCACTTCTGATTCAGGGGCCTGTGTCTCTTTAATCTTCCACACATACATGCCGACATCGGCAAGCATGGGCGGCTGCATGGTCAGGTCATTCTGGGTTAAAGCAGCAAGCCTAATCCTTTCCATAACAGAGTATGTATATTCAAGCCCGTAGCCCAGTGCAGAGCACATCGGGTCGGTTATAAGTCTTTCCTTATCAAATCCCATCTGAGTTATCAGAATGTTAAGCTGTTTTGAGAGGTTTATGTCAAGCTCTGACATGGCAATCAGTTTGTGGTTGTTTGCCATCGCGGCAGCAGCTATTGTCTTGTAATTTGCTTCCTGTGCCTTACCGATTATGCAGTTCTTGTCCTTTGCTGCCTCGGCAGCTGCTATCAGAACAGGAGCATCTTTTTCAGCGTGGTTACTCCCTAGTATTATTAAGGGAACATTTATCGCTGAGAGCACATTTTTTACTGTTTTTGCAGCATCTTCGGGAGAGCGGTTTTCCCTGTCGGGGTGGGTGCCCAAAAGTCTTAAGGCTATTGCCTTTGCCTTGAGGTTGTCCTGACAGAACTTAGCCCAGGTAACCGGATCGCCTGAAACGCTGCTGAAAGGTTTCTGTACATTCTCAGGCCAGTCTGACGGTGGTATATCCTGTATTTCATAAGCTATCAGAGGTTTGTTCGGAACTGCACCTTCAAACGAATGAAAGGTAAGAACATTTTCCCCTCCGAAGCTGACGGCATTTCCACCCGTACCAATATGTAACTGGTAAACTTTGCCTGAATAAGTCTCCTTTGGAGCAACAAAAGCCATTTTATCCTCCTACATTTCTAAATATGAATGTGCGTAAAGGGTCCTGCCCATTATCACATCAAGCGTTTTTGTTATCTCTATCATTTTTTTAGCGTCATCAATCTTTTTCCCTGCCAGGACATCATCAATGAGTTTCTTCTCGTTCAGTGCTTCTGTCATCTCATGAGCATCGGCAATCGCTGAAGTCAGTCCGGCATTCATAAGCATTAAGAAATAGTATTTGTTCAATATCGGCCTTATATGTTTAGGACAGCCGTTCGAAATATTGCTCAGGCCTACAACGGTCTTCATCGGAGGATCGTTCATTTCCTGAAACATCTTTATCGCCTCAATAACGTGTTTTGCATGGTCCTGAGAAGTAGCAATCTGGAGGACCAACGGATCAAGATATAAGTCCTCCAAAGGCACCCCATATTCCATCGCCCTTGCCATTATATCTGCGGCTATAGCAGCCCTTTCTCCGGCATCAGCAGGAAGTCCGCCTTTCCCTACGGTAAGACCAATGACCTGTGCATTAT
>Ga0214473_10009451_pt1 | contig 11522 bp, 11 predicted proteins | sample RVTome_7_FD_203509 | JGI IMG/M metagenome (GOLD analysis project Ga0214473, IMG submission 203509) | Soil microbial communities from uranium-contaminated site in the Upper Colorado River Basin, Wyoming, United States - RVT98D197 | ecosystem: Environmental > Terrestrial > Soil > Contaminated >...
GCTGGGCGTTGGCGTTGGCCGTCTGGAGCCGGGCCGTCTCGATCTCCTGCTCGGTGATGGACTGCGTCTTGTACAGCTCTTCCGAGCGCTTGAGCTGGGACTGCGCGTTGGCCAGCTGCGCCTGGGCTACCTCGAGGTCGGCTTCGGCCTGCCGCAACGCGTTCTGGGGGACCCGGGGGTCCACCCGCACCAGCCGCTGGCCGGGCTGCACCGCGTCGCCGGTCTCGACGGTCACCTCGATGATCTCGCCCGAGGCCTTGGACTTGACCTCGACCGTGGTGACCGGCTCGACCACGCCGGCGGCGCTGGCCGACACCACGATGTCGCGCGTGGTCACCGGGATCGCCTGGTACACCGGCGGCGGCGGCGGCTCCTCGCACGCGGCGAGGGTCAGCACCGCGAGCGCAACCGCGGCAGTCGAAAACGGCGAACGGGATCTGGTCATGGAAACCCTATCTCATGTGTTCGTCGCGCTCGACCCGGCCGTCTTTCAAATGGATCTGACGGTGAGCGTGCGCGGCGATGTCGTGTTCGTGCGTGATGAGAACGATGGTCTGGCCATTCCGGTGTAACTCGTTGAAGACCTCCATGATCTCGGAGCTGGTGGCGCTGTCGAGATTGCCGGTGGGCTCGTCGGCCAGGAGGATGCTGGGCTGGTTCACCAGGGCGCGCGCGATGGCCACCCGCTGCCGCTGGCCGCCCGACAGCTCGTTCGGCTTGTGGTGGGCCCGGTCGGTCAGGCCCACCAGCTGGAGGGCGTGCTCCGCCCGCTGGCGCCGCTGCTTGGCCGGCATGCCGGCGTAGATCAGCGGCAGCTCGGTGTTGTGGAGCGCGCTGGCCCGGGGCAGCAGGTTGAACGTCTGGAACACGAACCCGATTTCCTTGTTCCGGATGCGCGCCAGCTCGTTGTCGTTGAGATCGCTGACCTTCTGCCCGTTGAGCCAGTATTCCCCATCGGTGGGCGTGTCGAGGCAGCCCAGCAGGTTCATCAGCGTGGACTTGCCCGATCCCGAGGGCCCCATGATGGCGGTGTACTCGTTCTGCCGGATTTGGAGATCCACGGCCCGGAGCGCGTGCACCGTCTCCGTGCCCACCTGGTAGTCGCGGGTGAGCTTGTACGTCAGGATAATGATGTCCGGGTGGGGAACGTCGCCGGTCTGGAAGTCCATGCGCGCGGCGGCGGTCACAGGGTCCTCCCGAGCAACGCCTCGAGCTGGGCCCGGGCCACCAGGAAGTCGAACTGGGCCTGGATCGCGTCCACCTCCGCCTGGTCCAGCGTCACCTGCGACGTCAGCACTTCGAGGATGGTGGCCGCGCCCAGCCGGTAGCGCTCCCGCACTACCCGCAGGTCTTCGTCGGCCGCCGCCCGACTGGCCACGGTGATGGTGATCCGCGTCTGGGCCGACTGAAAGGCGGCCAACTGCTGGGTGAGCTGCGCCGACGCCTGGCGCCGGGCATCGGCCGCCTGCGCCTCGGCGGTCTCCCGCGCCACGGTGCTCCGGGTGAGCCCCGCCTCGCGGGTGAATCCGTTGAAGATGCTCCAGCTGAGCGACAACCGGGCCGACCACTGGCCGCGCCACGTGATGCTGTTCGGGTCGCCGGTCACCGGATCGGTTCCGGTGGTCACGGGACCCGACCAGTTCTGCGAGAACGAGCCGGTGATGGTGGGGAAATACTGGGCGCGGTTCACCCCCACCGACGCGGCGGCCGACCGGGCGTCGGCCTCCGCGGCCAGCACCGCGGGGGCCGTGCGCAGCAGCTCGACCCGGAGCGCGGCGGTGTCCAGCGCCGTCATCCGGAAGAGGGTCGAATCGGGGAGGGCGCGGACCGGACGGTCCACGCCGATCAGCCGGGCCAGCTCCGCCCGCGCGGTGGCCTGCTGGGTCTCGGCGGTGAGGAGCGCGAGGCGGGCGTTGCCCATCTCCACCGCGCTCCGGAGCGTGTCCGAGCGGGTGGCACTGCCCGCCAGCAGCTTCTCGGTCGCCACCTTGAGCTGCTCCTCGGCCCGCTGGATGCGCGTGGCGGCCACGCGGACCAGCTCGTCGGCGGCCAGCGCGCTGAAGAAGGTCTGCTTCACCTGGAGCGAGACCTGGAACTGCTGATTGGTCAGGTTGGCGTCGGCGCTGGCGAGCTCGGCGCCCGCGGCCCGGCCCTGCGCCAGCCGCCGGAAGCCGTCGAACAGCTCGAGCGACGCCGAGAAGCCCGCGGACTGCGACGTGCTCGAGCCGCCGCTCACGAACTGCTGCAGGTCGTTGCTCCAGCGGGAGGTCGGCTGGGCGGTGTAGCTGCCCGAGCTGGTGAGGCGCGGCAACCAGGAGCCGATCACCTCACGGCGACCCGCGTGGGCGACGTCGACGTTTCCTCGCGCCTGCACCACCGCCGGTTGGGCGCGGAGCGCCAGCTCGACCGCGTCGGCCAGCGTGACGGTCACGTCCTGGGCGGCGGCGCCGCCCGGAACCAGCGCGAGCAGCAGGGCGAGCCCGGCCGCGCGGGAATGGCTATTTGTCACGGGTTCCCTCTCGTTTTCCGTTCCGGCTCGAATCCCGATCCCGGTCGGCGCGGCGGGTGCTGTCGCTCCGGCCGGCCAGCATCCGATACCGCTCCTGCTGGGTGGAATCCAGCACCGCCATGATCTGCCCGCGGATCTGCAGCCGGATCGAGTCCATGCGGGGCCGGACCTCGGTCCAGATCTCCTGCATGGCCCCCTGATAGCCGTCGAGAATCCGCTCGACCGTGTCGCGTTGGGCGGGCGCCAGGGCCAGCTCGGCCTCGAGCCAGCCGATGTAACTGCGCTCGCGCGATCGCTCGCGCCGGCCCGCCCGGGTGCTGTCGGCGTGGTCGCGCGCGTCCGCCTGGGGCGGCCGCGGGGCGAAGACCGCGGCGCCCACCACGGCGCCGGCCGCGAAGACGGCCGTCAGCAGCGCTCCCGCCAGAAGCTTGGATTTGTTCAGCATGGCGCCGTCATCGCCCCCGGGTGGCCGCCAGGACCAGGTCCACGTCCGGCGGCCGCGCGGCGGCGAAGAGCGCCGCGACGTGCCCGCTGTCCGCCAGGGCGGGCAGGGGGTCGTCCACCACGGTCACCGACTCGGCCCGACCGACCGAGCGTCCCAGCCAGAATCCCGCGGCCGCGCTCAGCAGCAGCGCCGCCGCCAGGCCCGGCCGGACCCAGGCGCCCAGGACCTCCCACCAGGCGGGGGCCGCGCCCGCGGCCGCCACCACCCGCCGCACGAAGCCGGCGTCGTCGTCGGGCGTCAGCGCCTCCCGCAACGCCGCCCCCAGCTCGGGGTCGGGGCGATGGTCGAAACCGGACTCGCTCATTGCTCCTTCTCCTTCCACGATCTCCACGCCGCCAGCGGCTCGCGGAGCGCGCGGCGGGCGTGGAACACGTCCGACCGCACGGTCCCTTCCGGGATCCCCAGCACCGCGGCGATCTCGCCGTGGCTGTATCCCTCGACGTCGAACAACACCACCGCGATGCGCTGTCGCTCCGGCAGCCGGCCCAGCGCCGCCGTGAAAGCCTCTCGCAACCCCCGCCGGTCCGTCACCTCGGCCGGATCGGCCGTGCGGGACGCGACCTGCGGCGACAGCTCTTCGGTGCGGCGCACCTTCAGCCGGCGCCGGCGGTCGGCCGCCGCGTTGGCCACGATCCGAAGGAGCCAGGGGCCGAAGGGCCGGCCCGCGTCGTACCGCCCGATGTGCCGCAACGCGGCGAGAAAACCGTCCTGCGCCGCGTCGTCGGCGTCTTCCGGATCGCTCAGCACCACGCGCGCCATGCGTCGGGCCTGGGGCGAGTATCGCATCACCAACGCGCCGAACGCCTCCCGGTCGCCGGCCTGGGCCCGCACGGCCAACTCGGCGTCCGTCTCTTCTTGGTTACGCATGCGGGGGGGCCGGCGTTGCGTCAGTCGCCCCGGCGCCGGGCGAGAATGTGACGCGCCGCACCAAGCGCCAGGACGAAGCTCACGATGGCCACGACCCAGGCCATGACGCGGGGGAGGGCGAGGAACAGGGCCGCGGCACCCAGCGCCGCGAAGAAGACGGCCCCGGCGATGGAGCGGCGGGCGCCGCTCGCCACCTGCCGGAGGGTCACGACGGCCCGCAGCGACCGATCCCGCCGGCCGGCGAGGCTCGCGCGCGCGGGCGCGACCGCGGGAACCACGGCGGGCGGCAGGCGCCGCGCCACCGCGGACGGGCGCAACACAATCTCGACCGCGTGGGAGAGGTCCCGGAGAAACCACGCCGCCGCCTCCTGGGCGGCCTGCCGTCCGTCCACCAGCAGGTCCAGCTCGTAGTTGGCGGCCAGGCTCGAGGGATTCAGGTTGGAGGAGCCGACCTTGAGCCAGCGATCGTCCACCACGGCGGTCTTGGCGTGGATCATGGGCCCCTGCCACTCCCAGATGCGGACGCCGGCCTTGAGGATCTGGCGGTAGCCCACGCGGGCAAAGGCGCGAAGGGCCGGCAAATCGGTGCGACCGGGCAGCAGCAGCCGCACGTCCACCCCGTCGCGCGCCGCGGAGGCGAGCGCCGCGGTCTCCGGCATGGGGGCCACCAGGTAGGGCTCGGTGATCCAGATCCGCTCGGCCGCGCTCGCGGCCAGCAGCTGGGTCACGCGGGCCATCCGCCACCGGCCCGGGATTCCTTCGACCACCCGGACCACCGCGTCGCCGCATTCGTCCACCGCGGCCGGCGGCTGCTCGGGCAATGGCTCGCCGCCCGCGGCGGCCCAGACGCGGAGGAACGAGTGCTCCAGCGCCAGCGCGGCGGGCCCGCACACCTCGACCCCGGTATCCCGCCAGGGCGGAATGCCGCGCGCCGGGTCGCCGGCCCACTCGTCGCCAAAGCAGAAACCGCCGGTCACGGCCCGGACCCCGTCGGCCGCCACGTACTTCCGGTGATCGCGGCGCAGGGACCGGAGCGGCCGCAGCGGATTCAGCCGGTGGAACGCCCGCACCAGCACGCCGCCCGAGCGCAACCGGCGCCAGAACCGCCGCCCAGTGCCGCGGCAGCCGAGACTGTCGTACAGCACCCGGACCCGGACCCCGCGCGCGGCGGCGGCGAGCAACCGGTCGGCGAAGCGGGTCCCGGTGGCGTCGTCCTTCACGATGTAGTTCTCGAAGTGGATCCAGCGGGCCGCGCCGTCGATCAGCGCTTCGATCGCGGGGAAGATCTCGGGGCCGTCGGCCAGCGGCCGGACCGCGTTCCCGGGAATGGCGCGCGAGCCCGCCGTCCGGTCGAGCGCCCGGGCCAGCGCGTCGGCCACGGGTCGGGGAGCCCGCTCGCCCGCCGGCGGGGTCACGCCGCGCCCAATCCCAGGCGCGATTCGTCCGGCCGCAGCGCCTCGATCACGAAGCGGATGTGATCCTCCTGCGGCACGCCCAGCTCCTCGGCGCCCTTGGCGATGTCGTCCCGCGAGACCCCGCGGGCGAACGCCTTGTCCTTGAGCTTTTTGTTGACGCTCTTGACCTCCAGGTCCATCAGGCTCTTCGACGGCCGAACCAGCGCGCAGGCCACCAGGAATCCGCACAGCTCGTCCACGGCGAACAGGGCCCGAGCCATGAGCGTGTCGCGCGGGACCCCGGTGTACGAGGCATGGCCCAGGATGGCCCGGCACAGGTCGTCGGCCATGCCGCGCTCGCGCAGCAGGCGCACGCCGAACGAGGGGTGCTCGTCGGTGGGCGAGTGCGCGTCGTTGGGGTAGCGCTCGTAGTCGAAGTCGTGGAGCAGGCCCACCAGCCCCCAGCGCTCCTCGTCCTCCCCGTACTTCCGGGCGTAGGCCCGCATGGCCAGCTCGACCGCGTACATGTGCTTGCGCAGCGCGTCCGACGCCGTGTACTCGTGCATCAGCGCCAGCGCTTCGTCCCGCGTCATTCCGCCTCCTCCAGGTTCCAGACCCGCAACCAGCCCCGCAGGACCACCAGCGGCCACAGGGCGCGGGCGTGCCGGACCACCGCGCCGGGATCCGCCAGCAGGGCTCCTAGTCCTTCAGCCGGCACCAGGCCACCGGTGAGCCGGGGCAGGTCGCGGCAGGCGGCGAGCGCCGCCGCCATCGGCCCCTGGAGCCAGCGCGCCAGGGGGACCGATAGCCCGCGTTTGGTTCTGCGGAGAATAAACCGTGGCACGGTTCCCCGTGCCACTTCCCGGAGCAGCCGCTTGGTTCCGAACGTCCCCACGTGCGACCCGCCCGGCGCGCCCAGGGCGGCCCGAGTCACCGCCGGATCCAAGAAGGGGGCCCGGGCCTCGAGCGACGCCAGCATGGTGGCCCGGTCCACCTTGACCAGCAGGCGCTCCCGGAGCGCGGTCGCATAGTCGAGCCGCATTGCGGCGCCGACCACGTCTCGTTCCTCCCGGTCGCCCACCGGGTCGGCCCCGCGCGCCGTGTGCGGCGTGAAGCCGCGGCTCGGCCAACTGCCGCATGAAGCGGCCCACGCGACGTCGTCTCCGACGACAGCTGGCCGAGCCGCGGCTTCATGCCGCGCTCCAGCGGGGCCGAGCCGCAAACCCGCGAGACCGGTCCCGAACCACGCCTCGTGCCGGTCCCGCCAGGGCATTGGGGCGGCGTCCAGGAACCGGTCGAGCAGGAACGGCAGGGGAAGGGGACCGCGGGAGCGAGGCAGGGCGCGTGCGACGGTACGGAGGCCGCGACGCACGGGCCCGGGGAGTCCGGCGAAGCGCTCCGCCCAGCGGTGGCCGAGGTAGGTGGGGTAGCCGCCGAACAGCTCGTCGGCCCCTTCGCCGCTCAGCACCACGGTCACGTGCTGGCGCGCGGCGCGAGACAACACCAGGGTCGGGATCGCGGCGGGGTCGCCGATGGGCTCGCCGGTAGCGGCCAGCGCGTCGAGGGCCTCGGGGACCTCGGCGTCCGACACCTCGACCTCGTGGTGCGGGGTGCCCAGCTCCCGCGCCAGCCGCCGCGCCCAGGGGCGCTCGTCGTAGGCGCGATCGGCAAAGCCCACGGTGAACGAGTGCACCTTCGCGGGACCCAGCGCCCGCGCCGCCAGCGTCGCCAGGAGCGACGAGTCGAGACCGCCGCTGGTGAAGACGCCGAGGGGGACGTCGGAGGCGAGCTGGCCGGTGACCGCCGACTCGATGAGCGCGGCCACGGCGGACACGACGGGCGCGACGGGCACGTCGGACGGCGCCGGGTCCCAGTAGCGGAGTTGGGTGACGCCCTCCGGCCCGAACGTCATGATGGTGCCGGCGGGCACCTTCCGGATGCTCGCGTGCAGGGTGCGCGGCTCGCACACGTAGCCCAGCCGCAGGTACTCGGCCAGCGCGGCGCGGTCGAGCGGGCGGGCGGGGATCCCGGCCCGGAGCAGGGCGCCGATCTCGGACGCGAACCAGATGGCGCCTTCGTGGGCCGCCCAGAACATCGGTTTCTCTCCGGCCCGGTCCCGCGCCAGCGTGAGCCGGCCGGCGCGATCATCCCAGATCGCCACCGCGAACATCCCCACGGCGTCGGCCAGGCCGGCCGGCCCGCGCTCCAGGTACAGCGGCAGCAGCGTTTCCGCGTCGGACCGGGACCGGTAGGGATAGCCGGAATAGCGATGCCGCAGGTCAGGGGCGTTGTAGATCTCGCCGTTCGACGCGAGGATGACGCCGGCCGGATCGCTGAACGGCTGATCGGCCCGCGGGTCCACGTCCATCACGCGAAGCCGGGTGAGGCCCAGGGCCGCGCGCGGGGTGCGGCAGAATCCGTCGCCGTCCGGGCCTCGGTGACGAAGCGAATCCCGCATGACCCGCAGCGCGGCGGTGTGGTCGGGCATGACCTCCGCCCCCGGAGCGGCGACACCGAAGATGCCGCACACTAGTCCTCACCCCCTGTCCCTCTCTCCCTCTTGGGAGAGGGGGAAAGGGGGTGAGGACCGCCAGCCAGCGCGTCCCCTCCACACGGCCCATACACCGCCGCCTTCCGCGAGGCCGCGACCAGCGGGAGGCTCGCCCCCAACCGCTCGCGCACCGCCCGTGCGTCGGTCCGGGTCACGAAGAGCCGGGGCCGGTCGCAGAACGTGAGGGCCTCTTCCCACCAGCCGGGTGGCCGCAGGGTCGAGCCGGGGACCAGCCGCAGCAGGTCGAGCCGCCGGGGCACGTAGTTGCTGGTCAGCTCGCGGCCGTCGGCGGTGGCGAGGGTGAGCCGGCGCCGGAGGTAGAAGGGCAGCGACAGCGGGTAGACGCCCACGGCCACGATCTCGGTGCGGTCGCCCATCAGGGGCCGCATCGCGGCGGCGAGGTCGGCGCTGGAGCGGTCGTGCCCGACGGCTTGGAGCAGGGGCATGCCGGCGACCGGCAGGCCGAGCACCGGGAGTGCGAGCGCCAGGAGCGCCCAGTCGCGGCGGCGCGGCAGGAAGAGCGCCGCCAGTCCGCCGGCCAGCGCCAGCGCACCCACCGCGCGCGCGGTGGGCGGGATCAGCGCGGCCGTTTCGGCGCCCGCCGGGAAGAGCCGCGCCAGGAGGCCGGCGCCCAGCACCAGCTGGAGGCCGAGCGCGGCCAGGGTTCCGCCGGCCACGCGAATCCCCCAGGTGAGGCCCTCGTCCCGGTTCCACCCGTGCGCCACGGCCAGGGCCCAGGCCGGCACCAGCGGCAGCACGTACTGCGGTCGCTTGGACTGCGACAGCGTGAAGAAGAGGAGCGGGATGGCGATCCAGCTCAACAGGAACACGGCGCGCGGGTCGAGCGGCCTCTCCCGCGCGGGCCGTTTGAGGCCGGCGAGGGCCAGAATGCTCCACGGCAGCGCGGCGCCCACCACGATGGGGAGGAAGTACCACCATGATTCCGTCCGCCCGAGCGCGCCGGTGGTGAGTCGCTGGGCGGTCTCGACCACCAGCACGTAGTGGAGGAAATCGGGCACCCGCCTCGACACGGCGAACACCCAGGGCAGCACCACCACGAGAAACACGAGGAGGCCGAGCGGGTCCAGGATCGCGCCTAGTCGCCGCCGCCAGAGCCCGTACGGGACCATGACCAGCAGTGGCACGGCCAACGCGATGGGACCTTTGGTCAGCACTCCGAGCCCGATGGCGACCCAACCAGCGACCGACCAGGTGGTTGGCGTTATCCCAGCCGACGGGTTTCCCGTTTCCCGTTTCCCGTTTCCCGCCATCGCGCAGTAGAACGAGACCATCGCCGCCACCATCCAGAGCGTGACCGCGCTGTCCATGATCGCGGTCCGGGCGTAGGCCAGCGTGAAGGGCGACGCGACGTAGGCGATGCCGGCCGCCCACGCGCCGCGCGGGCCGTACAGCCGATGGGCGAACCACGCGACCACGAGCAGGGTGAGCAGGGTGAAGGCGACCGACGGCAGCCGCGCCGCGAGCTCGGTGGGCCCGAGGATCTCCATGGCCAGCGCGCCGGCCGCGAAGTACAGGACCGGCTTGTCCACGTAGGGCAGGCCGTTCAGCCGCGGCAGGATGTAGTCGTTGGTGGCCGCCATCTCGCGGGCGACCTCGGCGTTCCGGCCTTCGTCGGGCTCGAGCAGGGCGTAGCCGTCGAGCTGATAGAGAAGGGCGCCGGCGGCCAGCAGGGCGGCGAGCAGGAAGGGAAGTGTCCTCAACGGTGGCCCCGGCTCCGCAGGTCGCGCGCCGTCCCGTCCACCCACTTTCGGATGATCGCGCGGCGGTCCGCCGCGAGCGGCAGGAGGTTGACGAGGCGGACGAGCTTGTTGGGCTGGATCAGCCGTTCCGCGAGGAGCAGGCGCACGAACTCGCGATCTTTGTCCCGCCAGGCCGCCAGTTTGCTCGCGGCGAGATCGTGGGCTTCGAGGCAATACCCCTTGTTGTCGGCGGTGTTCACGCCACAGACGACCGTCGTGCGGCCCTTCCATCCCCGCGGGAGCGTGGCCGTCTCGATCGAGACGCCGTGGACGTAGAATCCGAACGCCTGATGGAACGGCGACCCTTCACCCAGGGTCCCGTCGATGGCGTCGGCTCGTTCGGGGTGGTTCTTGGGGTCCACGTCCACCTCCATCGAGAAGCGGAGGGTGGCGGGAGCATCCGGGTACTGTGCCAGAATGCTCTGCCAGCCGAATATCCAGAGTTCGTCATCCCCGGCCACGTCGCCGGCGGCGCGAATGCCGTGTTCCAGCTCTTCTCGCGTCACGAGGCTTCGTCCGCCGCCTTGAGAAAGGCCAGAGGCAAGGATTGGCGCAGCCGCGTCGGCTGCTCGCCGGAGTCGACCAGCCACCGCCGGAGCTGCAGCGGCGTCATGCTCTCCAGCACCTGCTGCCACTCACGCAGGGTGCGCGCCTCGTGAGGTGGCGCCTGGGTGAGCCGCCGAGCGATCTCTTCGCGCGCGAGCGCGACCAGCTCCGGCCGCCGGCGCAGCGCGGCCGCCACGCCCCGGGCGCGCTGGGCCAGATGGGCATCGGCCACGGCGTGGGATCGCGGCCGCCGGCGACCCTCCGAGGGGTCGGGGGCCGGCCGGGGGGGCGCGCCCAGAACGGGGATGGCGGTGGCCAGGGCCGCGGCCCGCTCAGCGGCCAGGGCCTCGAGATCGGCATGGGTCCAGCCGCGTACCTCCACGAGGACGCTCTCCCGGCGCATCAGGTCGAGCACCGAGGCGCGAAGCGCGTCGGCGATGGCCGAAACCCTCGGGGCCGGGGCGAGCACCCCGAGCACGATGGGCGTGCCGGGCTCGTCGGTCCCTTCCGCCACGGGCCCCTCGAGCCAGACTGCCAGGGCACCCTGTCCTTCCGTGCGGGCCGCCTGACGCAGGGCCTCGAGGACGCGGTCCACGCGGTCCCGTTCCGCCCGGAAGAGCGCCTGGAGCGCCGGCGCCAGCGGGTGGTGCTCGGCCAGCCTGACCTGGCGGCTCCTGCCCGAGCCCACGCGCTCCACCACCCCGGTGGGTTCGAGCCGCTCGATCGCCAGGAGCATGGCGCGATGCTGCATTCGGCAGCGCCGGGCCAGCTCGCGGACGGACATGGGCTCCCGCGCCCGTTCGAGCGCGCGGAGCGCCCGCACGTGGCTTTCCGCCCCCAGTACCCAGTTCCACGGGGTCCGGAACGCGCTGGGAGCTGGGCTCTTCTGCATGGATACTCCACTATCCGTATGGATACTTTATTATCCAAGTGGATAATAAAGTATCCGATGGAAGCCGAGCCCGCAAGCGGGGCGCGGATGCCCGGCCGCCGGCTCAGCCCAGCCGGCGCCGAGCCGCCCGGCGGAAGGGTTCGGGGAAGTGGATGAAGCGGTCGAACAGCGGCGTCAGGCGCACGTCCCGGAGCGGGAGCGCCGGGAGCGGGCCCGGGCGGTCGCGGCCCTCCAGCAGGCCGAACCACTCGAGCGGTCGCAGGAAATGGTAGCGGACCGTGGGAAAACTGCATGCGGCGACGATGTCCCGCTCGTGCTGGTCGCGGGGTTGCCGTTCCAGGTCCACCGGATGCTCGTCGCCGGCGGCGTCCGCCGGCAGCAGGTCCGGGGCCAGCTCGTGCGCGGGGTGCCACCCGCTGCCGGCGGCGGTCAACCGGAGGAGGCTGAAGGGCACGAGCCGCTGATTCGGGTCCATCTCGTCCGGACCGAAGCGGGTCA
>Ga0214473_10009452_pt1 | contig 11522 bp, 10 predicted proteins | sample RVTome_7_FD_203509 | JGI IMG/M metagenome (GOLD analysis project Ga0214473, IMG submission 203509) | Soil microbial communities from uranium-contaminated site in the Upper Colorado River Basin, Wyoming, United States - RVT98D197 | ecosystem: Environmental > Terrestrial > Soil > Contaminated >...
AAAATCTATTGATTCCCCTTTGCCTGATTTTAATGTTTGTTCAGCTTCCTTTTGGCCCTCAGCCATCGGAGGAACCCGAGGAAGAGAAGTCGCCTGTCAAAGGATGGAAATTGATCTCCTACTTCGGTGCCCCTCCGACTCAATATTCAAAGGCTGGAAAAGGGATCATTAAGGCTGAAAGCCTGGGAGGCCGTGCCTCCCTTTTCAAGGAGGTTGGTGAGAAAGAGAAGAGCTTCTCCAGGCTCTCGTGGAAATGGAAGATTTCGAATGTCGTTCGTTCTGCCATTGAGACGAGAAAAGACCGGTTTGACGCTGCAGCCCGGGTGATAGTCGTTTTCGGAAAGGGGAGAAGTTTTGGTCTTTTCAAAAGAGAAGAGCCCGTGGGTTTCAAAATCGAATATATCTGGACAAACCGTCTGCCAAGAGGTCATGTTTTCGAGCATCCTGGAGATAAGTTCTGCAAGGTTTTTGTTCTGGAGTCCGGAGAAGGGAAAGTGGGTCAATGGGTCTATGAGGAGAGGAATATCCGTAAAGATTATAAGGCTGCCTTCGGAACAGAATCCGATGGTGTGTTAGCCATCGGGATTCAAACGGATACAGATCATAGCAATGAGATGGTCACCACCTATTATTCTGAACCCATCCTGAGGAAGAGATAGGAGTAACTGATAAGTGCCATGACATCGTTCACAGATTTAAGTGCCAGCACATCGTGCACAGACGCTCTTTGACAATCGAATAGCCACAGCATGCATTATCATGAGCATCATACCTTAAAGAGGAGGTGCTCATGAAGAAAAACGCAAAGAAAGAACGGGCTGTTGCTGTACAAAGGTTCTTGCAGGGAGAAGACCCGCAAACCATCTGTGCCTCTGTGGGTAAGTCCACGAGGTGGCTGTACAAATGGGTGTCACGGCATACCTCAGACGATCCGGCTTGGTGCGAAGATCAATCCCGGAAACCCCTTATCAGTCCCTACCGCACTCCTGCTGAGATCGAAGATATCGTCGCGATGGTGCGATTGAGCTTGTTCAACAAGGGGCTCTTCTGCGGCGCCCAGGCCATCCGTTGGGAATTAGAAGACCTAGGGGTACAACCCCTCCCTTCGCTCCGCACCATCAACCGTATTTTAAGCCGGCGTGACTTGACCCACCGTCGCACCGGACGGTATGAACCCAAAGGCAAAGCCTACCCCGAGCTTCCGGCGCTTTTCCCCAATCAGACCCATCAGGTTGATCTGGTCGGCCCCTGTTATCTTACCGGCCCGATCCGGTTCTACAGCCTGAATGCTATTGATATCATGCTCAACCGCTGCGGTATAGAGCCGATGCCCTCAAGGGCGGCGCAGAGCGTCTTGGACGCTGTCTATGCGGTCTGGAAGCGCATGGGCATCCCCAACAACCTCCAGGTGGACAATGAAATTGCCTTCTTCGGCAGTCCCATCCATCCGCGGGGAATGGGGCCGCTTATCCGCCTCTGCCTGCTTTATGGAGTCGATCTCTGGTTCATCCCGCCTGCTGAGCCATGGCGCAACGGGGTGATCGAGAAGTTCAATGATCATTATCGCCAGAAGTTCCTCGCCAAGACCACCATGACATCACGCGCCGAGCTTCGGCAGGCATCACTGGAATACGAGCATAGGCACAACAGCACCTATCGCTACAGCAAGCTCAAGGGACAAACACCGAACAATGCATTGTCTCGTATGGGGAAAAAACTGGTTTTCCCCAACCGAAAACAGGCACCCCGGCATCCGTTGGAGAAACCGGAAGAAGGATGTTATCATCTCGTCCGATTCATTCGGAGCAACTGTCAATTGAACATCTTCGGCGAGATATTCGCTGCTCCACCGGAAACTCAGTACGAATACGTTGTGGCTACTATCGATGTCAAAGAACAAAAGCTAATGCTTTTCCTGGATCATATCCAGGTCGAAGAATACGGATATCAACTTCGATGAGTGATGACATATGGGGCACGGCATCGTGAGATCGTACTCTCTCAAAGTTTCGATTGAACGATGTCGTGGCACTCTTTTCTGTGCACGATGTGCTGGCACTCATCAAGTAACCTTTTAAAAAAGGGTTCTATATCCCATGGTGATAAAGATCAGACTTAGAAGGGAGATGAGGATGAGCCGGAGGAATTTGACATGGATCTTTCGACTGACATAGGCACCTGTCAAGGCGCCCAATACAGAACCAGAAACCACAAGGGATGTAATAATCATATCAATATGTCCAACCCCATACTTTGCTCCAAAGGTTCCCAGCGATGAGATTAAAATGATCATAAGGGACGTCCCGATGGTTTCACGGAGGGGAATTCTGAGAATATAGATCATAAGGGGAATGAGAATGAACCCCCCTCCTACCCCAAGTAATCCAACAAGCAAACCACATCCCAGGCCGATCAGAATTCCCTCGATCTTGCTGAAATTTCCTTTTATGTAATTCCCTTCATAGGGCTTCAAAGGTATGAAAAGCAAGATAATCGCTAAGGCGACCAAAAAAAGAAAGATAAGATTGAGAGAGCGTGTCGATAGAAGGACGGAGAGAAACGAACCTAAAAACCCCCCTAAAATTCCAGCAGTTCCCAAAATTAACCCTGCTTTGAAATCAACCATTCCAGCGCGAAGATGAGACAACATTCCTGTTGCAGCAGCGACCAATACATGGACTAAGCTTGTTCCTGTGGCAAGTTTTAAGGGAACCCCTCCTAAGAAGGTAAGGAACGGAAGCATGATCACCCCCCCTCCTAAGCCGAGCAATCCCGAAAGAAATCCACCGATCAGGCCGATCAATGGTAGAACAGGCAGGGAAACATTCTCCATATTTTCTTAGAGGCTACGGTAATAATCGGTCAGAATTTGGAGGACTTCAGGCCGGCTGAACTCTTCGGCGATAGAATCTCCCTCCATCAGCTTATTCCGCAATAATGTCCCGCTCAACAATAGATGGTCCTCCTCAGGATGAGGGCAGGTCTTATAGGAAGTCATCCCCTTGCATTTATAGCAATAGAATGTCCAGTCAATCTTCAAGGGCTTAATCATCAAGGCATCCGATGGGATTTGATCGAAGATCTCCTGGGCTTCGAAGGGGCCATAGTAATCCCCAACTCCGGCATGGTCCCGTCCTACGATCAGATGGCTTGCGCCATAATTCTGTCGGAAGACGGCATGAAGAAGTGCCTCACGAGGACCGGCATAACGCATCTCCAAAGGATAACCCTTCTGGATCACACGATCTTTTGGAAAATAGTTTTCTACCAATACATCAACGCACTTCACTCTAATTTCAGCAGGAATATCTCCTTCCTTCAACTTTCCAATGAGTTGATGGATGAAAAGACCGTCAGAGACTTCCAAGGCAATCTTGGCAAGATACTCATGGGATCGATGCATGGGATTTCTGAGTTGTAAGGCGGCGATGGTCTTCCATCCTTTTTCCTCGAAGAGTTTTCGGGTGTCTTCCGGGGTTGCATAGAGGTCTTTGAATTTTTTCGGATATTCACCCTCACTCAGTACTTTCACCGGACCTGCTAAATTGACTTCCCCTTGTGCCATCGCCTTGGCCACACCAGGATGCTTGACATCATCGGTTTTGAAGACCTTCTTACACTCAAAGACTTTGTCAATAGAATATTTTTCACGAACGATCATGATACCCATGAATTCATCGTTTTCATCGTCAATAAGTGCGATTTCCTGGGATTCTTTTAAACCTTTGGCCATCTCCTTTGTCACTGACAGAGTGATGGGGATGGGCCAGAACGTCCCATCCGCCATCCTCATGTCATCGCACACCTCTTTCCAGTCGGACCTTCCCATAAATCCTTCAAGAGGGCTGAAGGCACCGATTCCCATCATGATCAGGTCATCCCTCTCACGAGTAGTCATCCTGACCCGAGGCAAGTGTTTGGCCCTCTCCACGACCTCCTTTACCCCTTCTCCTTTTAAGAGTAATGGTTTAAGCCTTCCCCCGTGAGGGGAAATCAAGGGTGACATTCGCTAACTCCCATTAATCCAAAAAAATTTTCGATCTCCTCTTTCAGACATTATTCTTCGATGAATTTCGATATTCGAATTTCGGATTTCTATTATGGAGGTTTACATGTATCCCAGTTGTCTCATCCGCTCCATAGCCTTCTCTTTGTCCTGTCTTCTACCAGCACGCTCCTCCGTATTCTCCAAATCTTGCTTCCAGGCAGGGACGCCCTCCATCGAAATCTGGCTGGTCGTCTTTGCCCCTAAGGAACGATACCCCCGTTCATAAAGGGGACAGAAAGGAATATTAAAAGCGGCATAGCTATCCCAGAGATCCTTCTCTGTGAAATGGAGAATTGGACGGATCCGCGTATGCTCCGGAACCATTGGACCCCCTGTCTTATACTCAAAATATGGATCGTCAAAGCGGGCCGGATGCTCATCCCATCTCAATCCCTGAAAGATTCCCTTGACCTTGTTTCGCTCAAGAAACTGATTGAAGACCACGGTCTTCATCAGATGGTTGCCCACATACGATTCCGCCTCAAAAGGAAATTCCTCTTCATCGAAACCGATCCATTTAAGTTCTTCACGGTTGCGTTCATTCAAATCCTTCACCTTCACAGGAGCATTGAGTTTATAGTTGGCTGCCTTTAGAACATCCTCATTCCGACAAACCTGCAGGGGGACCTTCCACTCCCTTTTGATCCTTTCAACAAACCCCTCGATCTCTTCAAACTCATCTCCCTCTCCGATGATCATGGTCTTGGGAAGGGGGATCCCCTTTTCTTGGCAGACCTGTCGGATGACCCAGAGGGTCAAGCCGCTGTCCTTTCCCCCCGTCCAGGTGATCCCCAGTTCCTCTGGCTTAAATTTATCAAGGGCCTGCTTAACGATATCCTTCGAAATCTCAACCAATTTTGCACATTGTCTCTTTCTCTTCTCACTGATTTCTTTGTCAAGCGCCATTCCATACCCTCCTTTTTATTGTTATGTGATGTTGAACACTAGATGAGGTTCATCATGATGTTTCTCACGAAGACCTTTCCGCTGTTATTAATAGAAAGACGCAGTTCTCCATAGGTGGCCTGGGGGGGGACTCTGACCTCAAAGATGTCATGGGTCCAATCGTTTGTTCCGGTAAAATATTCTCCCGTCGGCATCAACGTAATGTCACGATAAAGGCTTCCTCCATAGCTATCAAAAAAATCGATCATCAAGCAGGCTGCTCCTTTCACATCGATGGTCTTGACATCACCACCAATCCGATAACTGGTTCCTGGCTTCACAGCAATGTCCTGCTGAAGGAAGAGCACCCCCGGTCTGTCGAACTCCAAACCAGGACAGGGGTTCGGTTTATGATTGTTGTCCCAGATCACTTTTCCTCCGCCCTCTGAAAGTCGTCTGGCCAACACCCACTGTAAGGGATTTCCATCCGCTCCCATCTCCTTAAAGAACCCATTGGTCAAGCGAGAATAAATCGGCGCAGGTCTTCGATAATTCCGGAATAGCCATACGATATTTCCGGTCCGATCGACCTCGATCACTTGATGGTGACCCGTGCAAGCTATGAGAAAGGTACCTTCCTTTGTGGCCTGTGTAATATAAAACCTGTCTACATGCTCCGTTTGAAATGTCCAGACAGGCTTCCCTTCCGGAGAGACTTCGATAATTCGGTAGTTTTTACTGTCCGTTACCAGAGTATTTCCATTTTCCAACCGAATTCCACTTCGAGGCCACCAAAGGGTTTCAATGGATCCGTCCCCGTAAGACCAAACGATCTCTCTTTTTCGATTGATTTCAAGAATCCTATTGCCATCAGAATCTGAAATGAGAATATTCCCATTTGGGAGCGCGTTTGCATTGTGGGGATGCTGAAGCTCTTTTTCGAAAGTCCAGATAACCTTGCCAGCCCGGTCCATCTGAATGCAGCGGTCGTTATTGCGATCCGTCACAAGAAAGGTCCCATCCTCAAGCTCAAAGGCTTCATTGGGATAATGAAGATGAGATCCGTCAGAAAGTTTGCCTGTATTCTCACCCCAATCATCGGAGTTCATCACGATTTCTTTTTCCGGTGTGACCTCAATCAATCGATTGTTGGTGGTGTCAGTGATCAGGGTGTTCCCGTTGCTTATTCGGCGACCGCTGTGAGCGAACCGGAGGCCTTCCTTATAGTTCCAGACAATGTTTCCTACTGGATCAACTTCCACAATCTCACTTCCGAAGCCCGCTTCATCTCCTGCATCAGCAACAAGGGTATTCCCATTAGGTAACCGTTCCACCGCAAGAGGCATCTCCACATTACCAGGGATACCCCTTTTACATCCTGGACTCATCACTTCTGCCATAAAAATGCCTCCATGATGGGTTGAAATTGGTTGAATTGACACATGTCTTCTTGATCTATCCCCTACATTGCGGTTTCTTGCGAAAAAATTTTTCCCTTATGATCCAGAAGTCTACGGTCCTTAAACGATTCATCATGAATCATCACTCTCTCTTTACATATCGAATCAAGGAATAGCAAAGAAGGATGAATGTAATGAGAAGAGAGGCTGCTGCAATAGGACGTTGGATGAAGATTGAAAAACTACCGCCAGAGATGATGAGTGACTGGCGAAAGGTACGTTCCATAATTGGTCCCAGGACAAAAGCTAACACCAATGGGGCCAATTCAAAACCGGATCGTCTCAAAAAATAGCCGAGGATACCAAAGAAGATCATCAAGGTCACGTCAAAAAGGCTGTTATTCAAGCTATAAACACCAATGAGACAGAAAAGAAGGATGAGGGGGAATAGAATCTTATATGGAATTCTTAGAACGCGAACCCATAAGGGAATCAGGGGAAGATTTAAGATGAGAAGCATGACATTCCCAATATACATGCTTACGACTGTTCCCCAGAAGAGCTCAGGATATTTCTTAATGAAAAATGGACCGGGAAATATCCCATGGATCATTAAAGCGCCTAAGAGAAGGGCCATCATAATGTTGGGTGGAATACCAAGAGAGAGCAGAGGAATGAAAGCACCTCCAGAAGCTGCATTATTGGCAGCTTCTGGCCCAGCAACCCCTTCAATCGCACCCGTTCCAAATTTCTCCGGAGATTTCGATAATTTTTTCTCAATGGCATAGGACATTAATGGAGAGGTAATCGCCCCTGCTCCTGGTAGAATTCCTAAAAAGAAACCCAAACCCGTGCCTCGGAAGATGGGCATGATTGACTGCTTCCAATCTTTGAGGTTTGGAAAAAGGTTGTGGATCTTTGCCTTTAAGATCTCTTGGGGTACGGGTGCGCCGATATGGATCAACACCTCGGAGATTCCAAAAAGGCCCATGACAAGGGGGATCAATCCGACACCATCCATGAGTTGAGGGATATGAAAGGTAAACCGCTGTTGAGCAGTAAAGATATCCATTCCAACGAAACTCAATATTATTCCAAAGACAGCCATAATGAGAGCCTTGATCATTGATCCTCTGGCGAGATAAGTGACAAGAATTAGTCCTAGGCACATTAAAGTGAAGAATTCTGGAGGACCGAATCGAAGAGCCACATTAGCCAAAGGGTGGACTAAGAACATTAATCCAATGACGCTGAGGGTGCCTGCGATAAAGGATCCAAAAGCAGCTATTCCCAATGCAGGGCCTGCCCGGCCTTGGCGTGCCATTTGATATCCATCCAGACAAGTTACTACGGAGGTTGCTTCTCCAGGAATATTGACTAAGATGGAGGTGGTGGATCCTCCGTACATGGAGCCATAATAGATGCCTGCTAACATAATAATCGCTGAGACGGGAGGGATGTGGAATGTAACAGGTAAGAGTAAAGAGATAGCACCTGCTGGACCGATACCTGGAAGAACCCCAACCAATGTCCCGATCAGGACCCCTATAAAACAGTATAGAAGATTGATAGGCTGACCAGCGACTTGAAAACCGTAAAGGATATTTTCAAAAAATTCCATGGAGGAGTCTCATTAAAAGGAAAGAATTCCTTCAGGGAAAAAACTTTTTAATGCGACGGCAAAAAGGAGATAAGTGAGGATAGTAGAGAGAAAGGCACCAGAGAGCGCCACCCACCATTTCTGAGGCTCAATACCCTTATAGAGAAAGAGCATGACCAGAAAGGTGGTAATGAGATACCCAAGGATAGGAAGTAGTAGCGTGAAGGCGAAGAGGGTGATAATAATGAGAAAGAGCCGACTCCACCTCACCCCTTTGAATCCAATCTCCTCCCCTTTAAGTCCGCGAGCGTTTTTTAATAAAAGATCAGCAAGTGAGAGTATTCCTAAAAGGATACCTCCTCCGAAAGGCATTAAGCCCGGGCCCGGCTCGTTCAGCTTTCCAATACCCATTTTTATCGAACCCAGGCTGATGAAAACAGATAGAGTTAAGAAAAGGACCGACAATTACTTGGCCCCCTCTTTCATTCTCTGGAAATATTTCACATCTTCTTCGATGACCTTTTTAAACTCCTCCCTACTTAAGAATTCAATGGGTTGTCTCAATTTTTTCATGGCCCCCTGAAATCCTTTCGAGAAAACAGCTTCTCGGACCGATCTTTCTAATAGATCTAAGATTTCCTTTGGTGTCCCTTTCGGAGCAAAGATCCCATTCCATATCTTCGGCAGCGCCTTGACCCCCAGTTCCTCGGAAGAGGGGACATCTGGAAATTCCTCCCATCTCTTCTTTCCAAAGAAGACAAGCAGCCGAATCTTATCTCCTTCCATATAAGGGACAATCTCACCGATCGATGCAGGGCCGGCATCGACATGTCCCCCAATCATATCCATGACCGCTTTGCCCATCCCAGGATAAGGGACTGCCTTGACGATCTTAATTCCTTGGACAGAAGCAAAGGATTTCAAAGAGAAATAGGGAACCGTTTTATCGCCCGGATGGTGGTAAATGACTTTTTCCGGATTTTTCTTAGCAAATTCGATCAGTTCCTGGGCGGTCTTGTAAGGCGTATGGGCACCACAGATTAAAAACAGGGGGAGATAAGAGAATTGGCAGATGGGCTCTAAATCTGTGTGAACATAGGGTGTTTTTTCAAAGATGGGTTGAGTCACAACTGGCCCAATAGGAATGGAGCCCAATGTATATCCATCGGGTTTGGATGTGACGACTGTATTGGCCCCCACCGTTCCCTGAGCCCCGGGCATATTGTGGACCAAAACGGCTTCTTTGAGAATGGGTTTCAGATGGTCAGCCAAGGCGTGGGCCATAAAAGTGGTTACCCCCCCGGTTGCCCAAGGGACGATTAACTTGATGGGTTTGGTAGGATAGTCAGCACCAAAAGCGATAAACGCATTGCCTAACGTAACGACACTCAAAACAAGAATTATCAAGAAAATCTTTTTCATAACCCCTCCTTTCTTCCCTCATTTCACGATGGGAGCTATTTCTCCTTATACTTCCCGATCTTCAGGGTCTTGATGATTTCCCCGTATTCGAGATGTTGACGCTTCAGCTCGCGATGGACTTCATCTCCGCTTATATATTTCGTGTCAATCTCCAACTTCTTGGCTAAGGCAACGAATTCAGGATCTTCCAAAGTTTTCTTAAAGGCTGCATGAAGCGTGGAAACCCTCTCTTTCAGTGTATCTTTTGGCGCGAAGAGAAGCGTGAAGAGAGAGTGATCGATATTGATCCCCTGTTCCCTAGCGGTAGAGATGTCTGGAATTTTTTGATACCTGTCCTTTGAATAAACGGCAATGCCCTGCACCTTTCCATCTTTGATGTGGGGGATGGCTTCCGGTCCGAGAAGTAGGGCAAAGTCCACATGCCCCCCAAGGAGATTCGTCAGTGTTTCAGCACTCCCTTTAAATGGGACGTGAGATAGCTTGATCCCGTATTTCATTGCGATCTGCTCTGTTCCGAGGTGATGATAACTGCCAATGGCTGGAGTCCCATAGGTGATCTTGCCTGGGGAAAGTTTCTTGGCCGCCTCCACTACATCCCTGATGTTGTTATAAGGAGACTGGGGTAGGGCAATAGCAACGATTGGGGAGCTCGCCACTCCAATGATATATTCGAAATCATCGATGCTGTAAGGAATATCGGTGAGATGGCTCCTTGTGGTAAGAAATCCTGCCCAGGTCATCCCGATCGTGTATCCATCATTTCTCGATTTCTTGACCTCCATCATCCCTACAGCGCCCCCTCCCCCGGGCTTGGTGATGTTTAGAAGGGATTGACCGAAGTATTTTGGAAAGATCTCATTGAGAGCACGAACAAGGGTTTCACCTGCCCCACCTGGTTCAGTGGGCCGAATGATGGCAACCGGTTTTTCAGGATATTTTTCCGCACCTTCAACTATACCTTGGACAATGAAAAAACTAATAAAGAAAAGCATGAAAAAGTAAACAATGGGGATGGATTCTTTTTTCACCATCATCACCTCCTTCTTTTTTATGACCCAACCATCTTCTTCATTCGTCTCTTTTAATAGAGGACCCACTTAGTCTCTTTCTCTTTCTGCTCTCGGCCTAAATGGACTGAGAATTTGAAGTGTTCTGCGCGGGCATAAGTTAATTGCAAAAGGATTGGGAGGCCTGTCTCACTATAAAAAATTCTTTCCATGTAGAATAAGGGAGAACCCATTTCAACCTGAAGAAGAGAAGCGATCCGTTGATCGGCTGTTGAAGACTCAATTGTTTGTGTTGCCTCTTTCAGAACGAATCCCTTTTTTTGGGTCAAGATAAAATAAAGTGACTTTATGGATTTTTTATTTTTAGATAAAGCTCCAATAAACGATTGGGGGACATATTCCTCCACCACCATAAAGGGAGTCCCTTTCCAATATCTCAACTTTTCAACAAAAAACACCGGATCTCCCTGGTTCAACCTTAAATTCCGGGTGGGCTTGTCAAGCCTTTGAATTACTTCTGAACGGAGAACCGTTGTTTCAGTCTCCTTTCCGATTGATAGAAGTTCATCCATTCTCCCCGATAGTTTTAGGATGATCTTTTCATTCGGATTCTTCTTAATCATCGTCCCTATTCCTGGTTTCCGATCCAGCAGCCCCTCTCCCACCAGGGAGGATAAGGCTTGTCGCACGGTTAATGGACTCACTCCGAATTGATTTGAAAGCTCGTTCTCGGGTGGAAGACGATCACCTTCCTTCAATTCCCCTGTAAGAATTTTCGATTTGAGAATGGCCTCGATTTGGAGGTATAAAGGTAGTTTCTTTCTTAGCGCCATCGTCATCTTGCTTTCTATATTTATCTATATATATATAGAAATAAATAAATGTCAAGAAAAAAATTAAGGTATTTTCCCATTTACGGCCAACCTTTTGTGACCGTGGAGATAGCAAAGAGAGGAAAATTAAGTTAAAAGATTAAGTTGCAGGAACCAAAATATATTTGAAGGAGGGAAAACCATGCAGATTTTGGTACTTTATTACTCAAAGGGAGGCAACACACGAAAGCTGGCAGAGCGAATTGGAGAGGGGATTGAATCCGTTTCGGGTGTCAAAGCCTTATTAAAATCAACCCAGGAAGTGAAGAAGGAAGATTTTGTTGATTC
>Ga0214473_10009453_pt1 | contig 11522 bp, 6 predicted proteins | sample RVTome_7_FD_203509 | JGI IMG/M metagenome (GOLD analysis project Ga0214473, IMG submission 203509) | Soil microbial communities from uranium-contaminated site in the Upper Colorado River Basin, Wyoming, United States - RVT98D197 | ecosystem: Environmental > Terrestrial > Soil > Contaminated >...
GAGCCCCATGATCGTGCCGGCGCAGAAGAAGCGCAGCGCCCCCGCGGCGAGCGGCGGCATGTCGTGCACGACCACGCGTATGCCGAGATAGGTGGAGCCCCAGACGATCCACACCACGACGAGCGCGATCCAGGGCAGCAGCCGGCGCTTCGGCGTGACGCGGGGGTCGCTCACGGACATCCCGCGAGTCTATCGCGGGGCGACGCGCGTCCCGGACGCGGGGGCGCGCGCGAGGCTCAGGCGAGCGGCCGCGTGCGCAGGGCCGCGAGGCGCTGGCCGGCCCGCGCCACCTCGCTGCGGTCGACCTGGCCGAGCTTCCAGTAGCGGAGGTAGCGCTCGTAGAGCCCGCGGGCCTCGCTCGACCGCCCCTGCTTCTCCTCGAGGGCCGCGAGCAGGGCCAGGCTGCGCACGTAGGGGATCGGCGTGCCGACGCGGCGCGGCCCGGCCTCGACCACGAACGCGAGCGACTTCCTGGCCTCCTTTTCGGCGCCGGCCGCGAGCGCGGCGCGTCCCAGCGCGAAGTGGATCTCCACCGGAGCGGAGTCCATCGAGACGCCCAGCGGCGGCAGCAGTTCGACGGCCTTCGCGAGCGCCTTGCGCGCCCCGGCGTGATCGCCGCGCGCGAGCGCCAGCTCGCCGGCCAATTGCAGCCGGGCGGGCTCGGCCTTCACGGGCGGGATGGCCGACAAGAACGCGTCCACCTTGGCGACGCTCGCGGCCGCTTCTTTCTCACGCCCGAGGTGCGTGAGGCAGAGGGCCCGCATGCCGTGCCCCTCGGCGAGCAGGTTGGGCTCGGCTCCCTTTTCGGCGAGCACGCGCTCGGCCTCGGCGAGCGCCTCGTGGTGGCGGCCGAGGTCGGACTCGAGCCGGGCCTTGAACAGGCGCGCCCCGACCCGCTCGTAGCTCGAGCCGCCAGACCTGGCGCCCTGCACCGCGAGGCGGCGCGCCTCGCCCACGTCGCCCCGGTACAGGCTCGCGATCGCGAGCGTCGCGCCGCCCTGGTAGCGCTCGCGCGGCTCGTCGGAGTCGAGCATGCGCTTCGCGCACTGCTCGGTCGCCGGCCACTCGTCGCGCAGCGCGTGGGCGGTCGCGCGGCCCATCTCGATCTTCATCATGTCCGACGGGGCGAGTGCCGCGGCCTTGTCGAAGGCCGCGAGCGCCGCTTCGGTCTCGCCTTGGCCGAGCTCGAAGAAGGCCAGGTTCTCGAGGCCGGCGCTGCTGTCGGGGTGCACGATCGCGTACGCGGTGAGGGCCTCGCGCGCCTTCTCGGGCTCGCCGGTCGCGAGGTAGGTCTCGGCCAGGCTCATGTAGCTGCCGGGGAACGACATGCCGCGCCGGCGCAGCTCCTCGAGGTGGCCGAGCGCTTCCGGGTAGCGGCCGAGCTCGATCAGCGTCTGGGCCAGGTTGTTGCGCGCGGCGGTGTGGTCGGGCGCGGCGTCGACGGCCTTCTGGTAAGCGGCGACCGCCTTCTCGGCGGATCCCGGGTCGAGCGAATAGTGCCGGCCCTCGATGTAGTAGCGCTCGCCCGGTGGCAGGGACTCGGCGCGTGCGATCGCCTTGGCCGAGTATTGGCGCGCCGCCTCGATGTCGCCCAGGTTGGCCGAGACGACCGAGAGCTTGGCGAGCGCCATCGCGAAGCCGGGATCGGCGACGACCGCCTTCTCGAAGTGGGCCCTGGCCTCCCGCTCCTGCATCCGCTCGTGGAAGCGGCTGCCTTCGGCGTAGGCCTTGTAGGCCTCGAGCGACGTGGTGGTGACCTCCTGCAGCTTCTTCCCCTTCTTGTCGGCGAAGCGCACGAGCGACGGCGTCTCCAGGCGCTTGCGGATGCGGGCGGTGAGCTCGTCGACGAGCCCGAACAGCCCCTGCTCGGGATCGCCCTCGACGCGCTCGGAAGCGATCACCTCGCCGGTGCGCGGGTCCTGCAGGCTCGCCTGGATCCTTATCCGAGATCCCGCCCGCACGAAGCTGCCGACGAGCGCGGTCGTGGCCTGCGCCTGGCGCGCCACGGTGGCGACCGCGTCTCCGGAGAGCGAGCGGTCGTCGCGGTGGCCGCTCTCGTCGAGGATCTGGTAGAGCCGCTGGGTGCTCAGCACGCGCAGCTCGGGCGCCTGCGACAGGTTCGTGACCAGCATGTCGGTGAGGCCGGTGCGCAGCCAGTCGAGGCCGGGCTCGCCCGTGATGTTGTCGAAGTACAGAACCGCCAGCGAGCGGCGTCCGTCGTCCGCCGTGGCGGGGGCGCGCCCCTTGAAGAAAAGCGCGGCCATCGCCGCCAGCACGACCAGCGAAGCCGCCGTGGCGACCGGGAGCGCCCAGCGGCGCCGCCCGGAGACGGCCGCCACGAGCCGCCTGCGGCCCGCGGTCGTGCCGAGCATCACCTCGCCGGTGTCGACGTCGCGTTTCAGGTCCTCGAGGTCGCGGCGCAGGTCGGTCGTGGACTGGTAGCGGTCCTCGGGCCGCTTCTCGAGCGCGCGCTGGATCATGCGCGCGAGCGGCTTCGGGATGTCGTCGCGCAGCTCGCTCACGGGACGCGGCACGTCCTTGAGGATCGACGAGAGCACCGACATGTTGGTGTTGCCGCGGAAGGGCCGCTCCCCCGTCGCCATCTCGTAGAGCAGGATCCCGAGCGTGAAGATGTCGGAGCGGTGGTCGAGCGGCAGGCCTTGCGCCTGCTCCGGCGACATGTAGGCGACCGTCCCGACGATGCGCCCGTCCTGGGTGACGGACTGGGTCTCCTTGGTGGTGCGGTCGGCGTCGTCCGCGTCGAAGCGCAGCTTGGCGAGGCCGAAGTCGAGCACCTTGAGCCGCCCGTCCGGGGTGAGCATCACGTTCTCGGGCTTCAGGTCGCGGTGCAGGATCCCCTGCCGGTGGGCCGCGCTCACCGCGTCGGTGAGCGCGATCGCGAGCGAGAGGAAGCGCTCCATCGCGAAGCCGCGCGAGGGGATCGCCTTGCTGAGCGTCTCGCCCTCGACGAGCTCCATCGTCAGGAAGCGCAGGCCGTCCGCCTCCTCGATCGAGTGCAGCGTGACGATGCCGGGGTGGCTGAGCGAGGCCACCGCCTGCGCCTCGCGCTCGAAGCGCTTGATCTTCTCCGGGTGCGACGCCATCTCCGGCGGCAGCACCTTGAGCGCCACGCGCCGGTCGAGGCGCTTGTCGAGCGCCAGGTACACCTGGCCCATACCGCCCGAACCGAGCGATTCGAGGATCTGGTAGGAGCCGATGCTGCGGCCGACGAGGCCTCGATCTGGCTGCACCTGACCCATGCTGGCCATTATGACGCCGCGGTTCCAGTGTTGGATCCCGCCGTGACATTTGTTCACACGAACTGTTCGGGGTGTTCAGAGGATTGATCCACTCTCTCTCGGCCGTGAACTTCAGCGGCGAGTCATCGCCTTCCGCGGCGGTCCCGCATCCCGGGACGGGCCCTCCACTCGACCAGCGACCCGCCCCGGGAGCCCTCGGGATCCGCCGCTATCCGTCGCTTCTCAGCCGTGGACTCCAGCGCAGAGCCATCGCCCGTCACCGGTTTTGGTTGACTCCGAAAACCGAGGCGACACACAATCCCGACGCACACGAAAAAGCAGAGGTGCCCATGGCCCGCAAGACCCCGCCCCCGGACGACCAGGGGCGTGAGCAGCCCTCCTTCTCGCGCCGCAGCTTCCTGAAATCGGCAGGCGTGTCGGCCGCCGCCACCACGATCGTCGGCGCCGGCGAGCGCGCCGAGGCGGCCCCGAGCGTCCTCGGCCCGGACGCCGTCACGCTCAACCTCAAGGTGAACGGCGCCGCGCGAGCGGTCAGCGTCGAGCCGCGCGTCACGCTGCTCGACGCGCTGCGCAACGAGCTGGACCTGACGGGCGCGAAGCCCGTCTGCGAGCGCGGCGGCTGCGGCGCCTGCACGGTGCTCGTCGACGGCGCGCCGATCGCGTCGTGCCTGATGCTCGCGGCCGACGCCGAGGGCCACGAGATCACCACCGTCGAGGGCATCGGCACGCCCGAGAAGATGAGCCCGCTGCAGGCGGCCTTCGTCGAGAAGGACGCCCTCCAGTGCGGCTTCTGCACCCCGGGCTTCGTGGTCGCGGGGACGGCGCTGCTCGCGAAGAACCCGCGCCCCTCGCTCGACGAGATCAAGGCCGGGCTCGCCGGCAACCTGTGCCGCTGCGGGACCTACGGGCGCATCTTCGAGGCCGTGCAGGCGGCATCGCGGGCGACGAGGAGATAGCCATGCCGCAGGAACAGAAGCCCGAGCCGACCGCGACCTTCAAGGCAAAGGCGGGCCTGCCGGCCTCGCCCCAGCCGCTCGAGGTCCACCCCCCGGCCAACGACATCAAGCCCTGGGACGTCGACAGCATCCCGCAGTTCGAGCACATGGGCCGGCCGCGCCCGAGGATCGAGGCCCCGCTCAAGGTCACCGGGAAGGCGAAGTACACGTACGACGTCAAGCTGCCCGGGATGCTCCACGGCCGCATGATCGGCGCGAGCGTCCCCGCGGCCGAGATCCTGGAGATCGACACGTCGAAGGCCGAGGCACTGCCGGGCGTGAAGGCGGTCTGGACCACCGACTCGCGCGTCGTGCGCTTCGCCGGGCAGGACGTGGCCGCGGTGGCGGCCGTGTCGCCCGACGTGGCCCGGGACGCGGCGCGCCTCGTCGAGGTGCGCTACAAGGAGCGGCCCTTCACCCACGAGCTGCGCGAGGCGATGAAGCCGGACGCCCCGCGCGTCTTCAACCTCGACCGGCTGCCGGCCGGTCGCGACATGGGCAGAAACGGCAACGTGGCCGGCCCGCGCACGAGCCGGGCGAACCGCGGCGACGTCGAGAAGGGCTTCGCCGAGGCCGAGGTGGTGCACGAGGGGACGTACTACTGCCCCGTCCACACCCACGCGCCGCTCGAGACGCATGGGGTCGTGGCCGCCTGGGAGGGCGAGCAGCTCACGATCTACGCCTCGACGCAGGCGATCTTCGCCGTGCGCGAGGGCGTCGCGGAGGCGCTCGGCGTCGACCGCAAGAACGTGCGGGTGATCTGCGAGCACATGGGCGGCGGCTTCGGCAGCAAGCTCGGGCCCTCGGCCACCGGCAGCGCGTTCTCGGTGGTGGCGTGCCGGCTCGCCCGCCAGGCCGGGGCGCCGGTCAAGCTGATGCTCGACCGCCACCAGGAGCACCTGTGCACCGGCAACGCGCCGAGCGCGCTGATGAAGGTGAAGCTCGGGGCGAAGAAGGACGGCACGCTCACCGCGGCGCATTTCCAGTCCTGGGGCTCGGCCGGAGTCGCCGGCGGCGCCGGCACCTCGGGGCCGGCTGGCGCGCTCCACGGCAAGAACCCGAACTTCAAGGCCGAGGAGTGGGACGTCTTCACGAACGCCGGCCCCGCGGCGCCGCTGCGCGCGCCGGGCCACTCGCAGGGCGCCTTCGGGATCGAGTCGGCGATGGACGAGCTCGCGGACAAGCTCGGGATCGACCCGATCGAGCTGCGGAAGAAGAACGAGGCGAGCCCGGTGCGGATGGCGCAGTACGACCTGGGCGCCAAGGCGATCGGCTGGGAGCGCCGCAACAGGAAGGCCGGCGACATGTCGACGGGCGCCTGGGGTGCGTCGGCGCCCCCCGCTCGCTCGAAGAAGGTCCGCGGCCTCGGGATGGCGAACGGCAACTGGTACGTGTTCGCCTCCGAGAACTCGAACGCCCAGGTGCGGGTGCACCGCGACGGCTCGGTCGAGGTGATCACGGGCTGCCAGGACATCGGCACCGGCTACCGCACGGCAATGATGGTGGTGGCCGCCGAGGAGCTCGGGATCGAGCCCGGCGACGTCACGCTGCGCCTCGGCGACACGCAGTTCCCCGAGGGCCCCGGCTCCGGCGGCAGCGTGACGACGAACTCGATGGCGCCGGTGGTGCGCCTCGCGGCGAACCAGGCGCGCGCGAAGATCCTCGAGCTGGCGGCGCCGCTCGTCGGGGCGAAGCCCGAGGAGCTCGACGCGGCGCACGGGAAGATCTTCCTCGCGAGTGACGCCAGCAAGGCGAAGTCGGTCACGTTCAAGCAGGCCGCGGCGAAGATGAGCGGCGAGTCGATCGACTGCCTCGCCAAGCGCCCGAAGCAGTACGAGACCTACCGCGGCGACCTCGCCGGCACGCAGTTCGCCGAGGTCGAGGTGGACGTCGAGACCGGCGTCGTGCGCATCCTCAAGATGGTCTCGGTGAACGACTGCGGGCTGCCGGTCAACCCGCTCACCACGCAGAACCAGGTGCTCGGCGCGATGATCCAGGGCGCCTCGTGGGCGCTATTCGAGAACCGCGTGCTCGACCGCAACGTCGGCACGATGCTGAACCCCAACCTCGAGTGGTACAAGATCCTGGCGCCCGCCGACATGTTCGAGGCCGAGTCGATCCTCACGCCGCAGGCCAACCTCGGCAACAACACCTCGACCGCGGGGATCGGCGAGCCGCCGATCGTCCCCACGCTCGCCGTGATCGCCAACGCCGTCTTCAACGCCATCGGCGCGCGCGTCCGCGAGCTGCCGATCACGCCGGACCGGGTGCTCCTGGCCCTGTCCGAGGCGGGGAGGGCCTGAGCCATGAACCGCTTCGAGCTCGTACGCGCCCAGACGACCGCGCAGGCCCGCGACCTCGCCGCCGAGAAGCCCGGCAGCGTGCTGAAGGCCGGCGGCATCGACGTCCTCGACCGCCTGAAGGAGCACCTGATCGAGCCGCCGCGGCTCGTCGACCTGAAGACGATCCCGGGACTCGCGCAGATCAGCGTCGACAAGGACGGCACGCTGAAGATCGGCGCGCTCGCGACGCTCGCGCAGGTGGCCGGGCACGCCGCCGTGCGCGCCAGCCACCCGGCGCTCGCCCGCGCCTGCGGCGAGGCCGCCTCGCCCCAGGTCCGCAACGTGGCGACGATCGGCGGCAACCTGCTGCAGCGGCCGCGCTGCTGGTACTACCGGCTCGAGTCGTACAAGTGCCTGAAGAAGGGCGGCGACGTGTGCTTCGCGATCGCCGGCGAGAACCGCTACCACGTGATCTTCGGCGGCGGACCCGCCTTCGCCCCGCACCCGTCGAGCGCCGCCGTGCCGCTCGTGGCCTACGGCGCATCGTTCGTGCTCGACGGGCCGAAGGGCGGGCGCGTGGTGCCGGCTGCCGACTTCTTCCTGCTGCCGGCCCAGGACCCCACCCGCGAGAACGTGCTGGAGCCGGGCGAGCTGCTGAAGGAGATCCGCGTGCCCTCGGCCGCGGGCTGGAAGTCGGCGTACTACGAGGTGCGCGAGCGGGCGGCGTTCGACTGGCCGCTCGTCTCGGCGGCGATCGCGCTCAAGGTTTCGGGCGGCGTCGTGCGCGACGCGCGCGTCGTGCTCGGGCAGGTGGCCACGATCCCCTGGCGCTCGGCCGCCGCGGAGAAGGCCCTCGTGGGCCAGGCCGTGGGCGCCACCTCGGCCGAGGCGGCGGGCAAGGCCGCGGTGGAGGGTGCGCAGCCGATGAGCGACAACGGCTACAAGGTCGACCTGACGGCGACGCTGGTGCGCCGCACGGTCGCCTCTCTCGCGTGAGGACCGCCATGGAATCGAACCAGACGGACCCGAACGAGACGACGCTGGAGACGCCGGTGTGCCGGAGGCTCCGCACCAAGATGTACTACGTGCTCGGCCGTGAAGCCGTGAACCTGCGCGTGTCGTCGCCGACGGCGCAGTACTGGTGCTCGCACACGGCCACCGTCATGGGCCCGGACGACGAGCCGTGCAGCCCGGAGTCGTGCCGGACCGACCGGGGCTGCTTCGAGACGGAGTAGCGCAGGCGCCGCTCTCGACGAGGCCGACCCGAAGCGTGTAGTCGCCCGCCTCGACTTCCCCCGGGGGCTAGGTAGTGCGCACCCGGCAGCCAAAACATTGGACGGATTGCCCTGTGGGATTCGAAATTTTGGATGCCGTTTCGTGCCGTTGGATGGTTTGGCCCGAATCCTCATGGACATCATCATAGCTAACTTCAGTATTAATAGATGTTTGCGGAAATAGACGCATGTTCAATAGATTGGCACAGAGGTTGCTCTCCAATGACAACAATCTACATCCTAGGACTCAGTTCCTTCGATGGAGTTCATTTTGGCCCCCCTTTCGACGGAGGTTAGCAGTGAGCAAGAAGATCCTGGCCCTGGCGCTCGGCCTGGTCCTCGCCCTAGCGGGCGCGGCCTCGGCCCAAGTCTCCACGGGCAACATCTATGGGATAGCCCAGGACGAATCCGGGGCCATCCTGCCGGGCGTGAACGCCACGATCACCAGCGAGTACGGGACTCGCTCCACGGTGTCCGGGGGGGACGGCTCGTTCCGCTTCCTCGGCCTCAACCGCGGCGAATACACCGTCACCCTCTCCCTCGCCGGCTTCGCCTCGACGGCGCGCAAGGTGCGCGTCACGACGGGTGAGAACGTCGAGATCGAGTTCCGCATGAAGGTTTCGGGCGTCGCCGAGACCATCGAGGTCCAGGCCGAGACCCCGCTCGTGGACTCCAAGAAGCGAGGCACCTCGACCACGATGACGACGGAGGAGCTCCAGAGCATCCCGAACGCGCGTGACCCCTGGGCCGTCCTCGCGGCCGTCCCGGGCGTCCTCGTCGACCGCGTGAACATCGCCGGCAACGAGAACGGCCAGCAGTCCGCGACCGCCGGCAAGGGCACCGGCTCCGCCGACCGGATGTGGAACCTCGACGGCGTCGTGATCACCGACATGTCGGCGACCGGCGCCTCCCCGACCTACTTCGACTTCGACGCCTTCGACGAGATCGCGGTCACCACCACCGGCGCCGACCTCACCACCCAGGGCGGCGGGGCGTCGATCAACCTCACCACCAAGCGCGGCACGAACTCCTTCCATGGCAGCGCGCGCTACATCCTCGCGCACGACGACCTGAGCTTCGGCAACCTGCCGGACAGCCTCGCCAACGACCCGCGGCTCGAGAACCCGGACGGCACGCGGCGCGACAAGGCCGACCACATCCAGCAGATCAGCGACTACGGCTTCGACGTCGGCGGGCCGATCGTCAAGGACAAGCTGTGGTTCTACGGGACCTGGGGCAAGCAGGACATCCGGCTCACCCGCCTCGTGGGCACGCCGGACAAGACCCTGCTGCCCTCCTACAACTTCAAGGCGAACTGGCAGGCCAGCACCAAGACGATGGTCTCCGGCTTCTACTTCCTGGGCAGCAAGCAGAAGTTCGGACGCCAGCCCAGCAAGCCCGTGCAGGGAGAAGACGGGTTCAACTGGGACCAGGACAACGCGTTCATCGATGGCGGGCTGCCGGGCGGGTTCTGGAAGCTGCAGGTCGACCAGACCTTCTCGCCCAACTTCTTCGTCTCCGCCAAGGGCGCCTACTACGACACCGGCTTCGGGCTCTTCCCGCGCGGCGGGACCGAGCAGCCCTGGACGATCGACTACGTTCGGGGCGAGGGCCTCGGCTCGTACGTCCAGTATTCGGCGATCCGGCCGCAGAAGAACATCACGATCGACGCCAACTACTTCTTCGAGGGCATGGGCGGCAGCCACGAGCTGAAGTTCGGCTTCGCCTGGCGCGACTACAAGACGATCAGCACCTCCACGGTCGGCGGGAACCAGCTCGTCGGCTACATCGAGAGCACCGACGGCTGCCCCGGCGGCGCGGCCAACTGCGGCACCGTCGAGATCACGCGCGTGGGATCCTACGAGTACACGGGCAAGTACTACAACGCCTACCTCGGGGACACCTTCACCAAGGACCGCTTCACCCTGAACGCCGGCGTCCGCTGGGACCTCCAGTCGGCGAAGAACTCCCCGGCCACGGTGGCGGCCAACAAGTCGTTCCCCGCGCTCCTGCCCGACCTCGTTTACGAAGGGAACGACTTCAACCCGATCTCGTGGACGACCTGGTCGCCGCGCGTCGGCATGAGCTACGCGCTCAACGAGTCGCGCCGGACGATCCTGCGCGCGAGCTATGCCCTCTACGGGAACCTGCTCGCCTTCGGCGACGTCGCCACGATCAACCCGATCAGCTACGGCGCCCTGGCCTACGGGTGGAACGACCTCAACGCCGACCGCTTCGTCCAGCCGAACGAGGTCGACTTCGACAACTTCTCGTACAGCTACGGCGTGAACCTCGCCAGCCCGGGCTCGGCCTCGTCTCCGAACCGACTCGACCAGGACTACAAGTCGCCGAAGCTGCACGAGTTCGTGGTCGGTGTGGATCACGAGCTCACGCCCGGCCTGGCGGTGGGCGTCAACTACACCTACCGCAAGGGCAGTGACTACGCCCAAAGACTGTGGCTGGGGGGCCAGTGCGATTTGGAGACGGCGACTCTCGCCACCTGCCGCACCCTCGGCTCCAGCGACTACACCCAGAACGCACCTTCGAGCGCGAACGGCTTCACGGCCAACACCTACTCGCCCAACGCGGCACTCAGGGCCGCCGGCAACGGCGGACGCATCCGGACGAACCGCGCCGGCTACGCCACGAGCTTCAGCGGCCTCGAGCTCACGCTCGTCAAGCGCCTCTCCAACCGCTGGATGACCCGTGTGGCCTTCTCCTGGAACGACTGGACGGAGGACTGGGACGGCACGCCCACCTCGTTCCTCGGGAACCCGGGCCGAACCGAGACGGACCCGCTCGTCGGTGGCGGCCAGGTGGCTCTGCTCTCCGGAGGCTCGGGCAAGGCGTCCTTCTACAGCAGCATCAAGTGGCAGCTCTACGCGAACGCGCTGTGGCAGGGTCCCTGGGGTCTCGACCTCTCCGGCAGCCTCTTCGGCAAGCAGGGCGGCCCGTACCCGATCGACCTCCGCATCGGCGCGGGCGGGGACGGCACGCTTAGTGCCCTCGCTATTCCGGAGATCGACACCAACCGCTACGACGACGTCTATAACCTCAACCTGCGCCTGGCCAAGACGTTCAAGTTCGGCAAGGGCTCGGGGGTGACGTTCTCCGGCGAGTGGTTCAACGTGCTCAACACCGGCTACGTCCTCTCGCGGTCCCGCTTCGCGAACGCCGCGGCCTTCACCCAGACCAACGCGGGTGCCGAGCCGGGCATCGGCCGCATCGAGGAGATCATCGCTCCGAGCATCTTCCGCGTGGGGGCGCGCCTCTTCTTCTAGAGCGCACTTCACGTCGCGGAACGCACCGGCCCCGGGGGCTCGCCCCCCGGGGCCGTTTTCTTTTCTCGCCCTTCGGCATAATCGTCCCGTGAAGCGCCCCCGCCCGCCCCGCGTGCTCACCCTCGCCGCTTCGCTGGTCCTCGCCGCCGCCGCGGCGTACCTCATCTTTCGCTCCGCGGCGGGCACGGGACGACTGCCCGGCGCCACTCATCCGAGTCTCCTCCTCGTCACGATCGACACGCTCCGGGCCGACCGGGTCGGGGCCTACGGCTACCGGCCGGCCGAGACGCCGGCCCTCGATCGCCTCGCCCGCGAGGGGCTCCTCGTCGAGGACGCCGTCGTCCAGGTGCCGCAGACCCGCCCCTCCCACGCCTCGATCTTCACGGGCCGGCAGCCCTACGAGCACGGCATCCGCGACAACTTCTCGCCG
>Ga0214473_10009454_pt1 | contig 11521 bp, 8 predicted proteins | sample RVTome_7_FD_203509 | JGI IMG/M metagenome (GOLD analysis project Ga0214473, IMG submission 203509) | Soil microbial communities from uranium-contaminated site in the Upper Colorado River Basin, Wyoming, United States - RVT98D197 | ecosystem: Environmental > Terrestrial > Soil > Contaminated >...
CGAGCTTTCTTTGAACGGGGAGGGACTCCGCCCCCCAGACCCCCCGGGTTACTTCTTGGTCTTCTTGGGCGCGGCCTTTGGCCGCGCCTTGGGTGGGGTCTTCGATTTCTTTTCTGGCTTCTTTTCTGGTTTCTTTTTTTTGGGCGCCTTTTTCTCGGGGGGTGGCTCCGCGGGCGGCGCGGGCCTGCGGCGCGGGGTCTTCTTGGCCGCGACTTTCATGGTCGCCGCCACCAGGGCGGCCTGGCGGGCTTCCTCGGTCACCTCGGTGGTGAGCGGGTAGCGCTCGAGGTCGCGTGCGGGTTCGTCGTAGTCACAGCCCTCCGCCTCGCACACGTAGAACGACCCGCCCTTGCGCTCGCGCACCAGGAGGTACGCGGTCCCGCACTTCGGGCACGCCGCCGGCACCGGGCGCGCGCGGAAGTTCTTCGTGCACTCGGGGTAGCGCGCGCAGCCGTAGAACGGCCCGAAGCGGCCCTTGCGCTCCAGGATCTGTCCCTTGTGGCACTCGGGGCACGTCACGCCGGTGAGCGTCACGGGCTTGGGCGGCTTGTAGCGGCAGTTCGGGTAGTTCGAGCAGGACACGTACTCGCCGAAGCGGCCGTGCCGCTTCACGAGGTCGTGGCCGCACACGGGGCACTTCTCGCCCGTCGGCTCGTCGGGTCGCGCCTCCGCCTTGCCGCCCGAGACCCGCACCGAGATGGCGTTGCGGCACTTCGGGTACGCCGTGCAGCCGAGGAACGCCGAGCCGTTCTTCCCCGTGCGCAGCCGCATCGGGCTGCCGCACTCGTCGCAGATCTGCGCCTCGAGATCGGTCGGGTCCACGGGGTCCTCCTCCGTCTCGGGGATGTCGACGGTCCAGGTGCACTCGGGGTACCCGCTGCACGCGATGAACAGGCCGGCCTTTCCCATGCGCAGCTTCAGCGGGTGGCCGCTCTCGGGGCAGGTGTCGCCGGGGTCGTTCGTCAGGCGGAAGTCCGTGAAGGCCGAGCGCACCAGCGGCATCTCGAGCCCCGCCTTCACCGAGTGCATCTGCTTCTTCGCGCGCTCGCGGTCCTTCGAGAACTTGCCGTCGAAGTCGCGGAGCGCCTGGCGCCAGTCGAGCTTGCCCTCCTCGACCTCGTCGAGCTCCTCCTCCATCCGCGCCGTGTACTCGGTCTGGAAGAAGTCCTCGAAGCCCTCCTTCATCAGGTCCACGACCAGGCGGCCGAGCGGGGTCGGGATGAAGCGGCGGTCCTGCTTGCGTGCGTACTCGCGCTGCTCGATCTTGCGCAGGATGTCGGCGTAGGTGGAGGGCCGGCCGATGCCGTTCTCCTCCATGAACTTCACGAGCGAGGCCTCGTTGAAGCGCGGCGGCGGCTGGGTCTCGTGGTCTTCCACCCTCGCCTCGCGAAGCGCGAGCACGTCGCCCTCGGCGATCGCGGGCAGCCGGACCTTCGCGTCGTCGCCCTCGGCCTCGTCCTCGGGCGCGTTCTGGGCTTCCGTCTCCGAGACCTGGCCGTAGAGCCGCAGGAAGCCCGGGTCCTTGAGCACCGAGCCGGTGGCGCGCAGCGTAGCGAGGTCGGGCGAGCCGTCGCGGCGCGCCTCGATCTCGACCGTCGTCACGTCGCTCAGCGCCGGGTTCATCTGCGACGCGACGAAGCGGTTCCAGATCAGCTGGTAGAGCCTGAGCTCGCCGGGCTCGAGGTAGCCCGCGACCGCTGCAGGCGGCAGCTCCAGGGTCGTCGGTCGGATCGCCTCGTGTGCATCCTGCGCGTCCTTCTTCGACTTGTAGCGCCGCGCTTCGGCCGGCAGGCTGGTCTCGCCGTACGTGGTCCGGATGTAGTCGCGCACCGCCGTGAGCGCCTCGTCCGCGACGCGCACGGAGTCGGTCCTCATGTAGGTGATCAGCCCGACCGTGCCGTGGTCGCCGACGGCGCGGCCCTCGTAGAGCCGCTGCGCGAGCGTCATGGTCTTGCGCACCGAGAAGCCGAGCGAGCGCGCCGCGGCCTGCTGCAGCTTGGGCGTCGTGAAGGGCGGGGCGGGGTTCTGGCGCCGCTCGCGCGCCTCGACTGACGCGACGCGCAGGCTCGACGCCTGCACGTGAGCGCGCACCTCCTCGGCCGCCGCGTGCGTGGCGAGGCGCGGGTCCGTGCCATCGAAGTTGAGCTTGTCGCCGCGCCAGCCCACCACGCGCGCCGGGAACGCCGCCTCGCCCTTCGCGAGCGTGACGGGCACCGAGAAGTAGGGGATCGCGACGAAGGCCTCGCGCTCGGTCTCGCGCTCGACGATGATCCGGAGCGCCACGGTCTGGACGCGTCCGGCGGAGAGCCCGCGCCAGACCTTGTTCCAGAGCAGCTCCGAGACCTCGTAGCCGACCAGGCGATCGATGATCCGCCGCGCCTGCTGCGCGCCGACGCGGTCCTTCGAGATCTTGCCGGGCTTCTCGATCGCGCGCGTGACCGCGGATTTCGTGATCTCGTGAAACTCGGCGCGGTGGAAGGTGGCGTCCGGCGCTTCCTTCTTCAGCAGCTCGTGCAGGTGCCAGCAGATCGCCTCTCCCTCGCGGTCGGGGTCGGCCGCGAGGTAGATGGTGTCGGACTTCTTCGCGAGCCGGGCGAGCTCGGCGACGGTCTTCTCCTTGCCCGGGACGATGCGGTAGTTGGGCTTGTAGTCCTTCGTGCGGTCGACCGAGAGGCCTTTTCGGTCGAGATCGCGCACGTGGCCGTAGCAGGCGGTGACCTGGAAGTCCCTTCCGAGGAACTTGCCGAGCGTCCCCGCCTTGGCCGGCGACTCGACGATGACCAGAGAGCGCGCCATTGGAACCGAGAGGATGCCACGCCTGTCAACCCCCCCGCGGTGACGGGGCCGTCGGCTGGAGGCCAAGCCGGGCGTATAAGTCGTTTGGTGGCAGCAGTTATGGATTCTGCCGCCCCGACGGATCGTCCGCGCGTGCTTCTGGGGGGTAGACTGCCGCCCATGCGCCGCGCGCTCCTGGTCCTCCTCCTCTTTTTTGTGTCCCTCCTGGAGCCTGGAGCTCTCGCGGCGAGCCCGCCGGACGGGGTCTTTCCGATGGCGGTCTGGTACGGCGGTGGCAAGGCGCGGGCGCCCATGCTCGAGGGCGATCCGCGCTCGAAGAAGGAGCTCTGGCGGCGCGACCTGAAGCAGATCAGGGCGCTCGGGTTCAACACGATCCGCAGCTGGGTGGACTGGGCGAGTGGCGAGCCGGTGCCGGGCGAGTACCGTCTCGACACCTTGGACGTGCTGCTCTCGCTCGCCGAGGAGGAAGGGCTCAAGGTCCTGGTCCAGGTCTACATGGACTCGGCGCCCGAGTGGGTGGGGCGGCAAAACCCGGACGCCCTCTTCGTGAGCTCGAACGGGCAGGCGATCCGGCCCGAGTCCTCGCCGGGCTACTGCCTGGACCACCCCGGCGTCCGCAAGGCCGACCTCGCCTTCTACGAGGCCGTCGCGCGGCGCGCCGCGGCGAGCCCCGCCTTCCTGGGCTTCGACCTCTGGAGCGAGCCGCACGTCATCAACTGGGCGAACCCGACCTACATCCAGAACCCCGAGTTCTGCTTCTGCCGGAACACGGTCGAGCGCTTCCGCTCCTGGCTCCGGAAGAAGTACGGCACGCTCGACGCCCTGAACGCGGCGTGGTACCGCCGCCACGCGTCCTGGGACGAGGTCGAGCCCAACCGCTTGAGCACCATCCTGTCCTACACCGACTACATCGACTGGAAGCGCTTCATCGCGGACAAGCTCGGGGAGGACCTGCGGGCCCGCTACGAGGCCGCCAAGCGCGGCGCCCCGCGCCACGTCGCGACCAGCCACGCCGCGGGGGTGGGGCTGTTTTCGTCGCCGCACTACTGGGAAGGCCAGTCCGACGATTGGACCATGGCGGCCCAGGTCGACTACTACGGGACGTCCTTCTATCCGAAGCACTCGGCGTTCGTGGACCGCGACGCCCCGTGGCGGGCGGCGCTCCTCGACTTCGCGCGCTCCTTCGGCTACGCGAACGGCCGGCGCGGCTTCTGGATCGGCGAGCTGCAGGCCGGCTTCGGCACGATCGCGCTCAACGTCTCGCCGACCGTAACGCCTGCCGACCTCCGGATCTGGACCTGGAGCGCGCTCGCACGCGGGGCGAAGGCGATCGCGACCTACGCCTACTACCCCATGAGCACCGGCTACGAGTCGGGCGGGTTCGGGCTGATCCAGCTCGACGGGACGATCACCGAGCGGGCCAGGACGGCCGGTGCAATCGCGCGGCTCGTCGGCGCGCATTCGCGGCTGTTCCTGGAGGCGCGGCCCGTGGCGGCGGAGCTGGCGGTCGTCTACAACCCGCTCTCGCACTTCGTGGGCGGGCGGCAGCGGGCCGCCGCCTACGGCGGAGCGCAGGGCGAGGTCGCGGGCATCGAGCGCGACTCGCTGCTCGGCGTCTACCGCGCGCTGTTCCCGACCAACGTGCCGCTGGATTTCGTGCACGCCGACGAGCTCACGGCCAGGAGCCTGGCGGCGTACCGGCTAGTCGTGCTGCCGTATCCGCTGATGCTGCGGGCGGCGGCGGCGGCCGAGCTCGGCGAGTACGTGCGCGCGGGCGGCGCGCTCGTGGTCGAGGCGCGCGCCGGCTGGAACGACGAGAACGGGCGGGCCGCCGCGACGATCCCGGGGCTCGGCCTCGCCGAGGTGGTGGGCGCGCGCGAGACGGATGTGCAGACGGTCGCGAAAGGCGCGGCGTCGCTGCGGGCGGAGGCGGGCTTCCCGGGCCTGCGGCCGGGCGAGGCCGTGCCGGGGCGCTGGTACGAGGAGGCGCTCGAGCCGTCGTCAGAGGCCGCGCGCGTGGTCGCCCGCTTCGCGAGCGGCGCGCCCGCCGCGGTCGCCTCTGCCTACGGCCGGGGCCGGACCCTGATGCTGGGCTCGTACGTGAGCGCGGGCTTCGTGAGCCAGCCCGAGGAAACGACCCGCCGCTTCTACGCGGGGCTCCTGGAATGGGCGGGCGTCGCCCAACCCGTCGGCGTCTCGGGCGATCCCCTCGAGGTGCGGCTCGTCGAATCGGGCCGCGACCATCTCGTCTTCGTCTTCAACCACGCGGCGGCGCCCGCCACGGCCACGCTTCGCCTGCGCGTGCCGCTCGCGGGCCGCTCCGTCCAGGACCTGGCGAGCGGCGACGTCGTGAGCGTGACCGCGCTTGCCGACGGATTCGAGTGGCGCGCGACGCTCGGCGCGCTCGACGTGCGCGTGCTGCACGTCAGCGTCGGGGGTCAGGTCTTGAATTGAGGCGTCGTCCGGCCGCGGGCGAAACCAGGCGGGCGACCGGCATCGGCCGGGAGGTGAAACGCGCAAGGCCGTGCGGCACGAGCCTGCGTCGCAGCGCGGCGGGCAGCGCGGCAACGGCGCCCGGAGTGAGCAGGATCTCGCCCGGCCGCGCGCGGTCTTCGCCGAGCTTGGAGGCGAGGTTGACCTCGAGCCCGAGCAGGTCGTGGCCGAGATCGAGCACCTCGCCGAAGCCGATCCCGAACGAGAACAAGACGCGCTCGCTCGCCGGCCTGCCGCGGTTCAGGCGTGCGATGCCGGCCGCCATCGCCAGGGCCGCCCGGCAGGCCGTGTCGGCGTCCGGAAAGGCGAACAGCAGGCTGTCCGCCTCCACCTTGACCAGCCGGCCGCGGTGGCGCGCCACGAGCGGCCGGAGCGTGCGCACAGCCCGCGCGAACACCATCAGGAAGTGCAGGATCCCGTGGCGGGCCACGCGCAGCGTGAAGTCGGCGGTGTCCGTGTAGACGACCGCGAGCGGCCGGGCGAGGCGCCTCAGCGTGCGCGCGTCCAGCCGCTCGCGCTCGGCCGGCGTGCCTCGCTCGCGGCGGCTCAGGGCGGCGGCGAGCAACGATGCAAGATTCAAGATCGGGCCTCTTCCGCTCACGGCTTCCGGGGGGCGCTCTACCGCCGCGCCCCCCGGACCCCCTGGGCGGTGCGTCAGTCGAAGAAGGGGAACAGCTTCCGCAGGTCGGCTTCGCTCGGGCGGCGGCCGTACTCGCACACCTCGAAGGCCTCGGCGTCCTTCACGGCGTCGGCTTTCGCTCCGTACCACTTGCGCAGCGCGGCGCGCACCTCGTCGCTGATCCGCTGGCCGCTTCGCTGCTGGCGCAGCCACGAAAGACGCGCGGCCTTGTCCTTCGGCACGCTTTCGAGCGACCCGTCCACCCAGGGCAGCCACTCGTAGACCTGCGACACGTGCGCGTCGAGCGCGTGGATCTTCTTCTCGATCACCGAGTCGATCGCGACCGCCACGTCGGGCCGGAACGGGTTCGGCCGCTGGAAGTGGTCGTAGGAGTAGAGGAACACGGGGTTCTTGCGGAGCGGCGGCGTGTCGGGTGTGACGTTCGGCACCACGACCATGTACGCGGTGTCCTGCACCACGACGCCGGTGTAGCGGTGGTCGGGGTGGTAGTCGTTCGGGCGCGGCGCGAGCACGACGTCGGCCTGCCACTGGCGGATGCGCCGGATCACCTGCTGGCGCACCGCGAGCGTGGGCTCGAGCTCCCCGTCGTGGTTGTCGAGCACCTCGTACTCCGCGATGCCGAAGCGGCGCCCCGCCTCCTGCGCTTCCGCGCGCCGGCGTTTCGCGAGCGCGCCGCCGCCTTCCGACTGGTGTCCGGCGTCGCCGTTCGTGAGCGCCACGAACTTGACCGCGTGGCCCTTCGCCGCCCAGAGAGCGGCGGTCCCGCCCGCGTCCATGTCGCAGTCGTCCGGGTGCGCGCCGAAGACGATGATGCGCAGGGGTCGTTCCTGCGCCGGCGCCGGCGTGGCTACAAGCAGCGCGCCGAAGGCGGCGCTCGCGAGGACGGCGGGACGAATCGGGTGTCGGGTCATGGCGGCTCCTCCATAGAGAGCGGCGGGTTCAGGGCAGCGCGTCGAGCACCCGCTTCTTCGCGAGCGGGTCCACGTCGAGTGCGACGGCGAAGCGCTTGCCGGCCTCGGCGCCGCGCACGCGCGCGAGCGACTCGTAATACTCGAGGTAGGGGAAGGGCGAGATCCCCCCGCGAACGAACTCGTAGCAGGTCACCGCCGCCTTCCAGGCCGCGAGGTCCTCGCCGACGTCCACGTAGAGGTAAGGCCGGAACTCGTCGGCGTCCTCCCAGTTCTCGGCGTAGTAGACGCCGCGGACGCCGCGATGGCGGGGGAGCTTCGACGGGTAGCCCCCTTCGAGCGAGGCGGCGAGCAGCGCCTCGCGCACGATGCGGTGGGTCGCCTCGTGGTCGCGATGAATGCTGCGGCGCCAGTGGGTGATCACGTGGGTCGGCGTCACCTCGCGGATCACGTCGGCCACGAAGCGGACCGCCTCGTCGCCTTCCGGCAGCTGCCCGTCCCGGAACGGACCGAAGATCACCTCGGCCCCGAGCGCCTTCGCCGCCGCCAGCGCCTCGCGCTTCTTCTGCTCGGCGTAGGCCGCGGGATCGAGGCGCGGGTTCCCGCCCTCGCCGAGCGTCATGTGCAGGATCACGACGCGGTCGCCCAGCCGCTTGTGACGGGCGAGGATCGCCCCGGAGCTGTTCTCGACGTCGCCGGCATGGGCGCCGATCGCGAGCAGGCTGCGCTCGGCGGCGCTCGCTACGGGCGCGACCCAGGCAGCCGTGGCGAGGGCCAGCGCGAAGACCACGCCCGGATGCGGCCTGGACGGGCGCAGGCACTGTGGCATGGCGGCGATTCTATTAGAATCCGCACGCTCGATCCTGGGAGGTCCCCATGCCCCTCGTCCGCCGCGCCGTCCCCGCCTGTGGGTTCACGCAGCTCGCGCTCGCCGTCTGCATCGTGGCCGCGCTGCCAAGGGCGAGCGCCGAAACGCACCGCCTGCGGCCGAGCGTGGGCCACCCGACCTTCGCGGTGCGCGAGCCGGTGCTGACGGTCAAGCCCGGGGACGTCGTCGAGAGCGAGACGCTCTGGGGCGAGTGGTACGAGAAGGCCGGGGGGAAGTGGCCGGGCGAGGTGGGACCGATCGCGATCGAGGGCGCGCAGCCGGGGGACACGCTGGTGGTCGAGATCCTGAAGGTGCGCCCGAACCGCGACACGGCCGTTTCGACGCAGGGCGGCCGCTTCGGAGCGCTCGTCCCGGACTCGCGCACCGCGTTCTTGAACGAGACGTTCCCGCGCGGGCGCTACGTCTGGCGCCTCGACCGCCAGGCGATGACCGGGAGCGTCGAGCTGCCGACGAGCGCAACGAAGACGGCCACGATCCCGCTGCGGCCGATGCTCGGCCGCGTGGCGGTCGCGCCCGAGGGGGCCGAGGAGTTCGGCGGCCTCTGGCCCGGCGACTTCGGCGGCAACATGGACACCTCCGACGTGCGCGAGGGCACGACCGTGTACCTGCCCGTGTTCCACCCCGGGGCGCTCTTCTACTTCGGCGACGGCCACGCGGCGCAGGGCGACGGGGAAGTCTGCGGCTCGGGCCTCGAGACCTCGATGGAGGTGGCTTTCCGCTTTGGCCTGCGCAAGGGAAAGGCGATCGCCTGGCCGCGCCTGGAGGACGCCGAGCACATCATGGTCGCCGGCAGCGCCCGGCCGCTCTCGGACGCGCTCAGGATCGCCTTCGTCGAGCTCGTCGAGTGGCTGGTCGCCGAGCACGGCTTCAGCAAGCCCGACGCGTACCAGCTCGTCTCGCAGGTCGCCGTGGTGCGGGTGGCCAACATGGTCGACCCGCTCTACACGGTGGTCGCCAAGTTCCCGAAACGCCAGCTGCCGGCCCGCTAGCGCACCATGCCGAAGATCGAGGTGGTCCGCACCTATCTCGAGATGACCGAGCCCGGGGCCTCACGCCCGGTCCCGAGCCCGGACCCGCGTGCGCGCGTCGAGAAGCTGACGGGCTGCCCCGCCTCGTTCTTCCGCTACCTCTACGTGGAGGTGGGCCGGAACTACCACTGGGTCGACCATCTCGGTTGGACCGACGACGAGTGGCGCGCGCGCCTCGCGAGCCCGGCGGTATCGCTCTTCCTGCTGACGCTGGCGGGGGCTCCGGCCGGCTACTTCGAGCTCGAGCAGCATGCGGACGGCTCCGTGGAGATCGCCTATTTCGGACTGCTGCCGGAGTTCCTGGGCCGGGGCCTCGGCAAGTACCTGCTGAGCCAGGCGGCCGAGGCGGCGTGGGCGCTCGGGCCGACGCGGGTGTGGCTCCACACCTGCACGCTCGACGACCCGGCCGCGCTGCCCAACTACCTGGCGCGCGGCTTCCGGGCGTTCAAGAGCGAGACCTACGAAACCGAGATGCAGGCTGGCTCGAGTGGATGAAGAGCCGCGCTTCGACCGCCTGGCCCGGATGGGCGAGGCCTACCTCGCCCGCCACACTCCCGAGGAGCTCGCGCTCCACGCGCGCCTCGCGAGCGAGCTCGTGGCGACGCGCCCCGCGCGCGTGGAGGTGAGCCCGGCTGCCGAAGGGCGGTTCGACGTCACGGTCGTCGCCTTCGATTTCTTCTCGGCCTTCGCTCTTCTCTGCGGCGTCCTGGCTGCCCGGGGCCTCGAGATCGAGTCGGGCCGGGCCCACACGCAGGCGCCGCCCGAGGCCCCCTCCGGCGTCCTGCAGCCGCGTCCGCGCCCGCGCGGCCGCCGACCACGCCGCCCGGCCCCGGCGCCGCCAGCGTCCCGCACGATCGTCGACGAGTTCCGGGTGAGCCCGCGCGCCGACTCCGCCGGCATCGAGCCGCGGCGGCTCGCGGCCCAGCTCGAAGACGACCTCGCCCTTCTCCTGGCGCTCGTGGCTGAGGGCCGCACCGACGAGGCGCGCGAGCGGCTGGACCGGCGGCTGGCCGAGCGGTTCTCGGGCAGCGAGCCTCCTGCCGGCGCGCTGCAGCCCCTGAGCATCGACTTCGACAACGCGGCCGACCCGCACTGGACGCGGATGGAAGTGCGCGGCCGCGATACGCCGGGCTTCCTGTACGCCCTGGCCACCGCACTCGCCGTCCGGAACCTCTACATCCAGGAGGTCGAGATCGCGAGCGTCGGCTCGGAGGCCCGCGACGCCTTCCTGATCGCGAGCCGCGAGGGGCGCAAGATCGAAGACCCGGCCGAGCTGGTACGGCTGCGGGTGGCCGTGGCGCTGATCAAGCAGTTCGCGCACCTGCTGCCGGTCGCCCCCGACCCGGTCCGCGCGCTGCGCTCGTTCGGCCAGCTGGTCGACCGCGTGCTCGCCGGGGAGCCGGCAGCGCCCGCGCTCCAGCTGCTCGCGACGCCCGAGGGGCTGCGCGAGCTGGCACGGCTCCTGGGCGCGAGCACGTTCCTGTGGGAGGACTTCCTGCGGCTGCAAGCGGAGCACCTGCTGCCCGTGCTCGACACGTGGAAGAGGCGACCGCTGCGCGGCCGCGCGGAGCTTCACACCGAGCTCAGGGCTCGTCTCGGCACCGCCGGCCCGTTCGAGGAGCAACGCCGCGTGCTCAACGAGTTCAAGGACGAGGAGATGCTGCTCCTCGACATGCGGCAGCTCGTCGATCCCGGCGTCGGCCTCGTCGGCTTCTCGCAGGCGCTCACTGACCTGGCCGAGGCGGTCGTCGAAGCCGCGCTACAGTCCTGCCTCGCCGAGGTGGCGCGTGCTCACGCAATGCCCCCCGCCGAGCTCTCAAGGCTGGGCCCGCTGAGCGTCCTTGGCCTCGGCAAGTTCGGCGGTCGCGAGATGGGCTACGCCTCGGACATCGAGCTCATGTTCGCGTACGCGCCGCCGGCTGCGACGGGCGCTCCGGCGATCGACCCGGGGCGCTTCTACGAGCAGGTGGTCCAGGAGCTCAGCAGTTTCATCGCGGCGCGCCAGGAGGGGATCTTCCACGTCGACCTGCGGCTGCGACCGCACGGGGCGAAAGGTCCGCTCGCTAGCCCGCTCGCGGCGCTTCGCGAGTACTACCGGCCTGGCGGCGGGGCTGCCGCGTTCGAGCGTCAGGCCCTGATCAAGCTCCGGCACGTGGCGGGCGACCCGGCGCTCGGCGCCGAGGTGCTGCGCGTGCGCGACGCGTTCGTCTGGAGCGACGAGCCGTGGGACCGGACGAATGCCCTTCACCTGCGCGACCGGCAGTGTCGCGAGCTGGTGCCCGCGGGTCGATTCAACGTCAAGTACAGCCCCGGAGCGCTGGTCGAGGTCGAGTACGCGGTGCAGTACCTGCAGCTCGAGCACGGTCGTGAGCGGCCGGAGCTCCGCACCCCGGCGACGCTCGAAGCGCTCGACCGCCTGGGCGAGGCGGCCCTGCTGGGCGCGCCAGAGCGTGACGCGCTCCGCGCCGCCTATCTCTTCTGGCGCCGCGTGGCGGACGCGCTGCGCATGGTGCGGGGCAACGCGCGCGACTTGCTGTTGCCCGAGCCGGACTCGGAGGAGCTGCGCTTCCTGGCGCGCCGCCTCGGCTACGCAGGGGCGGATTGGAAACAGGCCGGCCGCGCGTTCCTGGCCGACCTGGACCGGCATCGCGAGAGCGCCTCCCGCTTCTTCACGGAGCGCTTCCGACGCTGAGAGGCCGCAGCAAGAGCTCCTGGAACAGCCGATGCACCGTCTCGGCGTGGCCGGAGAGGTCACTCCTGAAGCGGA
>Ga0214473_10009455_pt1 | contig 11521 bp, 6 predicted proteins | sample RVTome_7_FD_203509 | JGI IMG/M metagenome (GOLD analysis project Ga0214473, IMG submission 203509) | Soil microbial communities from uranium-contaminated site in the Upper Colorado River Basin, Wyoming, United States - RVT98D197 | ecosystem: Environmental > Terrestrial > Soil > Contaminated >...
GCGATCGGCATCTCCGCCACTCGAGTTAACTGCTGCGCGTCGCTTGCTGAACTCATCGCACACCTCTCTGACCGCTATCGCGATCCACTCCCAGGCCCAGGGCCGTTTCAAGTTCGACGGTTTCGCGTTGCCACCTGCGGCCCAGTGGCCGATGAGCCGTCGGCCGCTACGGCAGTTTCTCGAGTGCGGCCTTGGCTTTCTCCTCGAACTCCGGCATGTGCTGGTCGGCCGCCAGCGTCTCGGCCCGGCGCAGCGTCGCCCGGGCCTCGGCGGTCTTTCCCCGATCGGCGTAGAGCACGCCCAGATGGTAGGTAGACGCGACGTCGTCGGGCTCCACGCCCAGCGCTTGCTTCAGCGTCGCCTCGGCCTCTTCAAAACGGCCCACCCGGAAATACACCCAGCCCAACGTATCCAGAATCTCAACGCTGCGCGGATTCAGCTCGCGCGCTCGTTCCGCGTAGGGCAGCGCTTCTTGCGGACGATTGGCGCGATCGGTGAGCAGATACGCCAGGTTATTCATCGCCGCCGAGTGGTTCGGGTAAGTTTGCAGGATCTGTTCCAGCAGGGCCACCGCCTGGGGAACGTCATCCGCGCGATCGAGAATCTGCGCCCGCACCATCGTCGCGGAGGCGCGCTCGCGGGCGAACTCGGGCGTGTCGGGCGGCGGCTTGGCCAGGACCGCATCGATCACCCGCGCCGCCTCCGCCAGATTGTCCGCCACCATCAGGTGCGTGCCGAGCGACGTGCGCAGCCGCGCCCCCTCGGGCGCGGTCGGGGAGCTGCGCTCCGTGACGGCGCGAAGCACTTCGGTGACGCGCTCAAAGCGCACGTACTCGCTCGCCAGCCCGAGCACCGCCGACATGGTCGCGGCGCTGTCGCGCGCCGCCGCCTCGAGGGCCTGCTCAAGCTGTGTCAGGGCGTCGGGTTCGCGCTTCAGGGCGACGTACACGCGGATGACCGCCGCGCGCACGATCGCGGGCACCTCCCGGACGCTGCTCACGAGCTGCTCGAACTCCCGCGCGGCCGGCCCGGCCTGCCCCCCCGCCGCCAATGCATCCAGCCGGAACGCCGCACACTGGGCCGCAAAGCGCGGTTCGCTGGTCGCGAGCCCGGCCGCGCGCTGGAAGTAATCCGCGGCCGTCTGGTATTGCGTTTGCGATTCGCGCACCAGGCGCTGTTCGTCCGCGCGGCGTTCCCCCTTCCGCGCCGCCTCCGCTTGCCGCAGGGCCTTGAGCCCCAAGTCATTGTAGACCAGCGCAAAACGGTACGGCCACCCGGCGACGTTCGGGTAGCGCTGCATGTACTCGCTCGACACGTCCCGCGCCTTCTCGAGCTGGTCCGTGTGCCGCAGCAGCGTGATGAGCCGCTCGGCGACTTGATCGACCATCGGCAGCGCCTCGGCGCTCGTTCCTGCCAGCCGCAGGACCTCCCGCAGCTCGTTCTCGGCCAGCTCAAAACTCTTCTGAATCTCGTACACTTCCGCCACATCGAAGCTGATGCTCAGATACTGCTGGCCCGTGTCCCCCGCCGCCCAACGCTGGCGCGCGGCGGCGTCGTCCGGCGGGGCGAGGAGCGTCCGCGCGCGGCGCAGGTCCTCCAGCGCCTCCACATAACGACCATACCGCATCGACAGCCGCCCCCGCGTGCTGAGGGCCCACACGTTGTCGGGGACTTTCTGCACCACCTGACCCAGCGTCTGATACGCCTCCGTCCACTGCCGCTGGCTCATCTTGAGCTGGGCCCGCGCCGCCAGTGCGGCCGCGTCCTCTGGATAGTCCCGGAGGAACGACCCGATCTCGCTCTCCGCCTCGCCCAGCCGTCCCACCACCAGCAGCCCCTGGACCACCGTCAGCCGCGCCAGCCGACGCCGCCACGCGTCGCCCGGCTCGTCCGCCCGCAGCTTGTCGATCGCCCACCGCGACGCGTCGATCATCTCCGTCTCGCGCCCCGGCGTCCGCCGGTAAAAGTCCATCAGATCGAACCCGATCTCCAGCAGCGCCTGGCGGCGCGCCTCGGCGCCCTCCACCGCTTCCTCGACCGCCCGCTTGGCGTCCTGGTAGGCCGTCTCCGTCGCCGCCGCGTCGGCCAGCTTGTCGTAGAACTGCGCCAGCACGCGATAGGCCTGCCACCGCTCCGCGGCCGGCTGCGCCTCCAGGAACGCCCGCAGCAACGTTTCCCCCTCGGCGCGGCGCCCGGCCGTGGCGAAGAAGACGGCCACTGCGCCGGCGGAGTCGCGGCTGGCCGGCTCGATTTTCACCGCCTCGGCGAATCGTTCGGCGGCCCGCACCTCGTCGCCGACCTTCGCGTACAGTTGGGCCAGCCGGATCAGATTGGTCACGTCCTGCGGGGCTTCGGTGCGGCGCTGCTCGCGTTTGGCAATCCCGGCCCGCGGGTTCGTCTTCTCCGCAATCTCCTCCGCACGCTGCTGGATGAAGGTGTCGTTCGGATTGAGCTTGGCGGCAATCAGGAGGTAGGAGTCGCCCCCGTCCGCCGGCCGCCGCTCGGGCGGCGCCATCTGGTACGCGACGTACAGCAGCTTATTGGCCTCGAAGTCCCGGGGATTGGCGGCGACTGCGTCCTCGAGCGCCTCGACCGCTTCCACCGGGCGATTGGCCATCAGCAGCGCCTGCCCGAGGGCGGTCTGCAAAGCGCTGGAGCGCGGCAGACGGTCGCGGGCGGCCAGGAATTCCTTCACCGCCTCGTCCGGTTTGCCTTGCGCCAGCGCCAGTTGCCCGCGGAACGTCGCGCCACCGGCATGATCGACGTCCTGCTGGCCGAGCCGGACGGACGCCTGCGCGGCGCGGTCGAAAGCCCCGGTCAGGCCTGACCGGGGCTTTTCCGCCTGGGCCGCCAGGCGCAGCTCCAGTGAGAAACGTTGCACCAGCAGGGCCGGGTCGTCCGGACGCGCCTTTTCCAGCGCCTCCAGGTGCTCGTTCGCTTTCGCCCACTCCCCCGTCCCCAGGTAGTAGTTGAAATACGCGGCCGCGCGCTTCACCGGATCCGGCTCCTGCGCGATCAGCTCGAACCACTTGGCGCGCGCTTCCGGCGTATCGCCGTACTGGACCAACACCGCGACCTGGTCGAGCGCGCGGCTCAGCGCGGCATCCTGGCCGAAGCGCTGCCGCACACTCGCCAGGATCTGGCCCGCCGCGGCGGTCCGGCCCGCCTTCGTGAGCGGCTGGAGCAGCGGCAGCATCTGGGCCGCCATTTCGGCCGTCAGGTCTTCCCGGGCCGTCAGCTTCTGGAGGACCTCTTCCAGGGCGCCCCAGTCCTCGCCCGTCAGCGCCGCCTGCGCCGCGGCGAACGTCGCCCGGATATCCGCTGGATCGAGCGTCTGGAGGATCCGCTGTGCTTCCTGCGGCAGATTCAGCTTCGTCGCCGCGCTCGCTTCCGCCGCCGCCAGTCGCAGGCGCAGCGTCTGGTCGCCCGCCAGGGCCGGCGCGTAGGCGCGGTGGATTCCCGCCGCGTAGTCCCGCGCCTCCTGCGCTCGGCCCAGCTCGTTGAGCAGCTCCAGCCGGTTGAGGACCAGCACGAGCGGGGCCGGCTGGCCGCCGCGGAACAAGCGCTCGTGCTGCTCGAGCGCTTGCTCGGTACAGCGCAACGACTCGCCGGGCTGATTGTGCTCGCGGTACAGCACCGCGAGCCGCTGGAGCGGCACGACGCCGTTGAAGACCTCGAACCACAGCGCCGGGTAGCGCCCGCTCGCGTCCCCGCTGGCCCGCTGCTCGGCGAGCTTGAAGGCCTGGAGCGCCGCCGTTAGATCCCCTTGCACGATGGCGGCCTGGCCCCGCATGTAGTACGTGAACGCCTCGTCCTCGTAGCGGACCGCGGCGGCCTCCAGAAACTTGGTGAGCCAGGCACCCCGTTCCGTGCGCTCCTGGGGCGTGGTCGCGCCGGCCACGTACGAGAGCGCGGTTTGGAAGGCGCGGGCGTGCATCAGCCGGCGCTGCACGTACTCCCCGAGTGTCGCATGCAGGCTGCGCGCTCCGACCGTCGCTTGAATCGCTTCATCGTAGACTTGGAGCGCGGCGCGATAACGCTCAGGGGCGATCGTCTCCGGCTGGGCCGGTTGTGGCTCCCGCGTCAATTCGCATTGGGCCAGCAGCACCCACGCCTCGTACAGGGCGGGCTCCTGCCGGACCGCCGCGCGGGCCTGCCGCACCGCCTCATCCATCCGTTGGGCATAGCCGTCGGGGCTGAGCGTGCTCCGCTGATCGTAAGCCTCCTGCCACGCCAACCGCGCCATCAGCAAGCGCAGGTCTGGATCGTTTTCTTTCTCCGCCAGCGCGCGCTCCAGCACGGCGCGGGCATCCTGCATGTGCTGTTGCGCCTGCTGCGCGGCCTTTTCGGCCTCCGCGCCCTGACCTTGCGCGCGCAGCTCCGTGGCCCGCGCCTGCTGCCCTTGCGCCTGCGCGCGCAACTCGCCGACGTAAACCCCGACCAGCCGCCAGTCGGCCGGCGCGGCCTCCAGGCCGGTCCGTAGAATCTGGCGCGCGCCGTCCTGGAACTCCTGGCGCAGACCCTCGATCTCGGGCCGGCCCGCCGCTTGTTGTTGCGCTAGCCGCGTGCGCTCGTCCGTCTTCGCCCGTTCGCGCTCGATCCGCGCCCGCACGACCCGTGGATCGTTCTCGGCCAGTTGGATAGCGCGCGTGAGGGCGGCATCGCCTTGGGCCAGGTTGTCCGGCCCTTCGTCGGCCATGGCCCACCGCGCGACGGCCAGCGACAGCGGACCCACGACGTGCGGCGCCGGCGCCGCGCCGCGCGCTTCCACGTCTTCCAGCGCCTGCGCATACTCGAGCATCCTGGACCGCATCTCCGGCCGCAGCTCCCAGTAGCGCTCCGGGCGGAAGACATCCCACACGCGCTCCAGGTACGCCACGATCGCGCCGACGTGGTCGGGCTGTTCGGCGTGCGCCCGTTCCAGCAAACCGAGCGTCGCACCGATTTCACCCCACTCGAAGGCGCAGCGGGCGGCCTCCACCAGGTACGAGACGTCCCGGCCTGCGCCGCGGCGGCCCTCACTGGCATTGTAGGCCCGCTGCCACATCTGAATCGCGACCTCGTAGTCGTGGCCCTGCTCTTCCTGGCGGGCCTTCCCGGCCCAGAACTCCGGGTCCTTCTTGGCCACCTGGCTGGTGCCCAGGGCGACCACAATCACGGTGAGCAGCATGCCCATGATCGTCAGAAAGGCGACCAGGTTCTTGTTGACGCGTTTACGAGCCATCGCAGCCTACTTTCATCCCTTTCTGCCGGCGCGTCGGTCCGCTCCCGCGGCGGCCGCGGCGACACGCTCCCACGCGAGATGATCGGCCAACAGCACGGGCATGAGCTTGCGCAGCAACGGACCCATCGCCGCCAACGCCTCGGCCTTTTCGGCCCCGCGCGCCCGGCCGCCCCCGACCGGGTCTTCCGTGAAGTTCACCTCGATCTTCGCGTAGTACGCATACTTTTCACCCAGCCGGGCCAGTCGCACGCGGACCCCGTCCCGAGTGGTCTTGTATTCGCCATTACAATGAAAGAAATAGAGCACCGTGGGACGCTCGCGGCCCTCGCGCGACTGAAACTCCACGATCCGCACCGGCAGCTTGTCGTGGGGCGCGCCCACGCCCGGCACGCCCAGCTCCGCCACTTCCGGCTGCCCCACCGCGTCGAACCCGCCGGCCAGGTAGCACTCGTCCGGCACGTGCGGAACCATGTCCGGCTGACCGGTGTAATACGTGATGAACACGTTGGCCACGGCGGTGCGCTCCGTACGGGTCCGCCGCGTGTCCACCAGCCGGATGTGCAAGTATTGAGGAGTGCCGAGCTGCTCGGTCTGTTCCTCGCTGAGCGGGGGCGCCTGAATGAGGTGCGTGCGGTACTCGGGCGCCAGCTTGTCCCAGTCCAGTTGCGCCAGCGGGCGTTTCAGGTCCAGCGCCTCCTTGCGGAACCGGGCCCCCAAATACTCGGCGAGCATGCGCATCCCGCCGGCCGACACCACCAGGATCGCCACGCACACGTAGAACCGCGCGCTCGCGGGCCCGCGCCGCCGCACGACGCTTTCCGTCGCCGTCAACGTGGGTTTCGGCACGCTTGCGGACATACTGGTCATCACGTCTACCGAACGGCTAGGCCGGTCGCCCGGCGGCGGCGGGCTCGTCCCGCTCCTCCGTGAACAGGTTATTCAGGACCCAGCCAATAGACAGAAAGATCCCAAACGCCAGCAGGATCAGCACGAGTCCGAGCGCCGTGTGGTACTTGCCCGTGGCATACTTCGGATCGACGAAGATGTGCAGCCCGGACGTGGTCGTGACGCGGATCGCGTTGCAGAACGTCGCGATCGGCAGGCACGACGCCAGCAGGATCACGCGGTGCCACCACGGCCGCGCCGTCGCGAACGCCACCGCGGTCCCCAGCGCGCAGAGCACCATCGTGCTCCGCATGCCGCTGCACGCATCGCTGACGGACAGCTCGTGCACGTGACCGGCGTACGTCGCGTGGATCATCGTCCCCAGCCGCTCGGTCTCCACCTGGGGAAACACCTCGAGCACGCCCACCGCGACCGTGGCCGCCAGCCGCTGCAACGGGTCGGTGAGCCGGAAGTAATACCGTTGCGGGATGGGAATGGCGAAGAACAGGTAGAGCCACGGCAGCCACGCGTACCGCATCACCGGGAGTCCGCACAAGAGGATGAGGACGCCGAGCAGGCAGATCATCATGGCGACCGGCCGCACGTACCCGATCTGAATGCCCCACAGCGCATACTGATAAATTCCCAACCCCAGCAGCAGGATCACGAGCCCGACCCACGTGTGCCGAATCCGGCAGCGTCGGATCGGTTCCCAGCGCAAGTACACGAGGTACGCGCTGAACAGCGGGATGATGGGTCCGTGCGACCAATCGCCCTCATGCACCCACCGGTAGACGATGGACCCGAAGCCGCCGGCGGGGATGAAGTCGAGCAGTTCCCAGAAGAGGGCGACGAAGGCGGCGGCGACAATGGCCGCCTGGATCCGGGCCGGCCGGTCAAACGTGATCGACCACCGGGGCGCCGCTGGGAGCACTTGCGTTGCCATGCCTAGCCCCACTCGGCTCCTCAAAACGGCAGCCCGCGGGCCTGCCGCTGCTGCAACCGCAGCGTTTCCGGGTTGATCCGGCCCTCGATCGCGTCCTGGTCGCCGAAATTCCGGTCGTACACGAACCCAAAGCCGTACGTGAACCGGAACGAGTTACGAATCACAAACAGGAACGGCGTCACGAAATGGGACCCGACGTTCACGATGTCGTCGTCCCGCAAATACACGTCGTCCTCCAGACCCGCGAAAATCGCGTCCACGTTGACCGGGATGGTCACCTGCTTGTCCGTCCCCGGCTCATGGCGGATGATCTCGCAACGCTGCGGCCAGGCCAGCGGCGAAAGTCCCCCGCTGGATGCGACCGCCTGCTTGAGCGTGATATCACGCCCGCCGAAGGAGTAGGCCCCCGGACGGTTGACCTCGCCCATCAGGTAGTACACCGACGTGTCGACGGGCACGTTGATCACGTCGCGGTCGCGGATCACGATGTTGTACCGCGGGTCGCCGTCCAGCAGCGAGCGCACGTCCACCTCGATCACTCGCTGGCCGAGTTCCAACTCCGGCACTTCCTCCCAATCAAAGGGCTTCTCCTTCTCGGACGGCACTGGGCGGGCCATCGCCTGCGGGGGTGTCGGTGCGGCCGGCTCCGAGGCTGCCGCGCCGGGCTCACGCTCGATGATGGCGCCGGTTTGTGGATCAAAGATCAGCGGCGGCAACGTCGGTTCCTGCGGGGCAACGACCCCGGGCCGCGTGGCCTGTCCGGGTGCCAGGACGGCTTCCAGATCAGCTTTCTCCAGCTTGGGCTCCTCCCGTGTCGTCGTCGGGGGCTGCGCGCGGGAACCTCCCAGCGCCAACAGGTCGGCCCGGAAGTGCTCCGGCTCCGTCTCCGTCGGCGGCGGGATCACCAGACCCTCTTTTCCGGCTTCGCCCTCGCGCGGCGCCGGCTCCCCCGGGCCCTTCGGTGGCGTCGTCCTGCGGATGATGTACAGCTTCTGAACATTCGCACCGATGTCCGAGACCGCGCCGATGACATCCAGCAGCCGCAAATCCGGGTCGGTAATCGGGTACACGCCCGCCCGCCCGACGGACCCCCGCACGGTGAACACGCGCTGCCGCTTGCCCTGGGCGTACGCGCGCACATCCGCGTCCGGCAACAACCCGGCTTCGCGAAGGCGAGCTTTCAGCTCGTCTTCCAGCTCCTGCTCCGTCAACCCGGTGGCCTTTACCGTGCCAAGCTGTGGAATCCGGATCATGCCCGTGGCGCTGATTTCCACCTGCGACTGATCCGGCACACCGGCTGAAATCAAGTCCCCAATGATGAGCAGCAAGATATCGCCCGGCGCGAGACGGTAATCCTCGTACACCGCGACCAAGTCCTCGGGCGTGGGTTCTGCGGCGTTCGACGGCCCGGGCGGCGCGTCCCGCGGCGTCAGCCGCCGCACGATGCCGCGCTCCTTGTATTGTCCGGGGAACTGCCCAATCTTGGTCGGGTCCAGAAACCCGTTCAGCAGCGCACAGCCGCTTTGCCCGACCAGCAATGCGCCGAACAGTGCCGTCACCCAGACCGCCCGACCGAGTCCTCGCCGGTGACCCATCGCACACTCCTCAACACTCGCCGAACGCCCGGTTGGCCCGCGACGATAAGGGCGCGGCCCCACAATGGTCTTGATGGGGTACCTCCACAGGATTCGCGAACCGAACAATTCAATCTAACCGGGCTGGTGGAGGACTGTCAAACAGCGCCCGGCGCTCCGCAAAGGGCGTTCGACAGTCTGGTTACGAGCCCGACCGGTCGTCGGTTCAGCCTGCCGGCCAGCCCGCGCCGGCCGGTTTTCTCAGAATTATCGGCACGTCCGCGCGCCCACCTTGCGGTCGGTCGGCTGCCTCACGCCGTGCCGCCCAGTAAACGCCACCCGCCCGTTGCCGACCCAAACCGTTTTCCTCCACGACCGCCCCGTGTCCACCCGATAGATGCGCGGGGACTGGCTCCGAGCCGACTCCGCTGCCCGCGGAAGAGAATCCGCGCTCGCTCGGTGCCTGTCCCCTTCCGCGGCGCCGGCTATGACGAATCCCCGCAACCTCACTCCCGCACGTGTGCTCATCCTCGGCGCCGGCGGTCATGGCCGTGTCGTCCTCGACATCCTGCTGCAAGCCGGCCGCTATCAGGTCGTCGGCTTCCTCGACAACAACCCCGCCATTCACGGACGCCGCGTGGACGGCATCCCCTGCTACGGCGGCATCGGCGAGCTGGAGCGCCTCCACGGCGAGCTGGACATCGCGGGCGTCGTCGTCGCCATCGGTGACAACGGCAGCCGCCGCGGCCTGGCGCGACAGGTGGAGTCCGCCGGCATCGAACTGATGTCCGCGATTCATCCGTCGGCCACGGTCGCGAACAACGCGACCGTCGGCCGCAACGTGGTAATCGCCGCTGGCGTCGTGGTTTGCGCCCACTGCCAGATCGGCGACTCCACCATCCTGAACACCGGTTGCATCATCGACCACCAGTCGATGATCGGCGAGGGCAGCCATATCTGCCCCGGCGTGCGCATCGCCGGCCGCGTCAAGGTTGAGTCAGGCGTCTTCGTGGGCATCGGCGCGACCGTCATCCCCAACGTGACACTCGGGTGCGAGTGCATCGTGGGCGCCGGCACCGTCGTGATTGAGGACGTTCCGCCCATGGCGACCGTGGTCGGCGTTCCGGCCCGACCGATCAAGCTCGCAGCGGCGTCGGAGGACGTGGCCGCCATGCTCCTGCCCGCGCGCCCCTGACGTTTTTCTATTCGTGTGCGCGGCGGTTTGGGGCACCCGTGTCTCGCAGGATGCGCCCTCCCTCCTCGCAAAAGCGCCGTGCTTCGGCTTGTGCAGCTTCGCAGCCCGTGACGATCAGGTTCCGCAGGGCGTCGAGAGCGCTCCCGAACCCGCGGCGTAGCCCGCGCCACACCGTGCGTTCGACCGACGGCTTGAGCAGCCGGTCCAACATGAATGGCAGCGCCGTCACGAGACACCCGGTGCTCCGTCGCCCGAGGCGCAACAATCGCCCACCCCGGCGCCGGCGGCGTCATCCGTCCCCCGGAACCGGCGCTTTCACCAGGCCAGTCCGCAGTCCGTAGTCCGTAGGTCGGGTCATCGACCCGACTTATTCCGACACCGACGCCTCGATGGCCGAGAAATCCGGGGCTGGGAATTGCCGGCGCCGGCAACCGCAGCACCAGTCCGCTTCGTAGATGCCCGCCCTCACCCAGCGATGAAATGACGAATACGGCCAGTCGTGCGCGTACCGGACCAGCGCGTGCTTGACCGGATTGAAGTGAATGTAATCGAGATGCCTGCCGAAATCGTCTTCGTCTCGAATCGTGTGCTCCCAGAACCGCGGCTGCCAGACGCCGTGCTGGCCCTTGCGCTTCTGCCCCGGCGGCGGCGCGGCCTCGCGCCCGCCCTTGACAGACCGCAGGTCAGTCAAGGGCCCGCCCGCGGCCAGAAAGGCCCGCGCAAACGCCTCCTTGATCTTGCGCCAGCGCGTCGAGAAGTCGTGATCGCCGGCCGGCAGCGTCCAGAGACAGTGCAGATGATCGGGCAGCAGCACGACGCCCGACATGTCGAAAGGTCGCCGCCGCCGCGTCTCCCGTAGCGCCTCGCGCAGCAGGCGGCGAGCCGCGGGCGAGCGAAAGATCGGCCGTCGGCCGAAGGTTACGAGGGTGAAGAAGAAGGTTCCACCCGGCGCGAAGAACCGTCGATAGTCGCCCATGCGGGCCCATCATACCGTAGGTCGGGTCATCGACCCGACATTGTGGGGGTCACGCCAAGAATCGGCGGGTCATCGACCCGACGTTTCGCCAGTCACGGCGTATCCTCCCCGGCCGAATGAATGTCGGGTCGATGACCCGACCTACCCGGCTACCCGGCTTCACCCGCCGACCATAGCACGGTTCGCGATGCTTAATCAAACTACGTTTGGGGCACCGTACAAACCACCGTTGCTCCATCGCTTCGTTGCGGATCTTGAACCCCAGAGCGACTTCGCGATCACGCACTCTTACGTCGAATTGACTCGCTCGGGACTATTTGCGCCGTCCCACACTTAGGACAAACCCCCTCGGTCCCGGCATTGCACGCGTAGTCGGAAACATAGTGCCCACACGATGTGCACGGAAAGCTCAGTTTACGCCCACGGTACACCGGGAACGGCGGTGCCTCACCAATGGGACGGTAATTTGCGCAAATGAGAAGGATAAGCAGCCCAAACCAGGTTAGACCCAGGAATGCCCAGAGGGCGGACACAGCTTCCCGGTTCCCTTTTAGTCGAGCTATTCTATAGGCGCACACGGCCCAGAACGCCATAAGCACGAATAGGCCGCCTAGTACTACAGTTGCGCATTGATTGATCTTGCGGTATAGTATCTCTGTCGGGCCGTATTCGCCTGGCAGGGAGTCGTCATGGGCATGGATGCCGCTACGGTTGCTCGCTT
>Ga0214473_10009456_pt1 | contig 11521 bp, 6 predicted proteins | sample RVTome_7_FD_203509 | JGI IMG/M metagenome (GOLD analysis project Ga0214473, IMG submission 203509) | Soil microbial communities from uranium-contaminated site in the Upper Colorado River Basin, Wyoming, United States - RVT98D197 | ecosystem: Environmental > Terrestrial > Soil > Contaminated >...
GCGCGCGAGCAGGTCGGGGTGATGCGCCAGCAGACCGTCGCCCAGCAGGATGTCGTAGGAGGCGTCCGGCAGCGGGACGCGGATGGTGGCGGTGGTTATAGCTGGACCTCGCCGGTGATCACCGTGACGGCCTCGCCCCCCACCCGCACCGCGGTGATCTCGCCTCCGTTTCCCACCGCGACCTCCACGTGGATCAGGCTGGGCCGGCCGATCTCGATGCCCTGTTCGATGACGATCCGCGCCACACCGTCGTGCGGCCGGACCTGCCCGTGCCAGACGAGATAACATCCAAGGGCTCCGGCCGCGCTCCCGGTGGCAGGGTCCTCGACGACGCCCAGGCCGGGGGCGAACATTCGACAGTGCACATTGGCATCGGGTCGCTCGGTCTCCAGCGTGTAGCACATCGCGCAGTCGGAGCCCAAGGCGCGGAGCACCGAGGTCAGCCCCATCCCGGCACCGCCGCTTGGGAGCGCCCGGAGTTTGGCCAGCGACTTGATCGGCACCATCAGCTGAGGTAGCGCGGTGGAGACCACCTGGGGCGCGGGCTGTCTGGGCAACAGGCCCACCCCCCCGCCCAGCGCTTTGGCCAGGCGGGCCCCGGGGGTGACCGGATCGCCGAATTGCGGTTCCGCCTGGGTCATCACCACCCGCGTCACTTTGCCGTTCTCGGCCTGGATGTCCACCGGCAGCACGCCGGCGCCGGTTTCCTGGGTCACGCGGGTGACGCCCGTGGGTTTGATCGGAACCACGCCCGACTCCGCCAACATCCACCAGGTGCCGATCGTTGGATGCCCCGCCAGCGGAATCTCGGCACTCGGCGTAAAGAATCGGATGTGGCGCGTGGCCGAGGTCGAGGGCAGGACGAACGTGGTCTCCGACAAGTTCATTTCGCGCGCCAGGGCCTGCATCGTCCCGGCATCGAGACCGGTGCCGTCCGGGAACACCGCCAGCGGATTACCCGCCAGGGGTTGGCGGGTGAAGACGTCGAGTTGGACGAAGGGATGGCGGGGCATGGCTACCAGGGCCGTTCCGTGGCGCCGGCCTTATGATTGACCAGGCGCGCGAGCGTGAACAGCAGGTCGGACAGGCGGTTCAGGTACGCGAGGATCTGGGGCGGCACCGCTCCCTGCGACGACAACGCAACCACCGATCGCTCGGCGCGGCGGCACACGGTCCGCGCGACATGAAGCAACGCCGCCTTCATGGTGCCGCCGGGCAGGATGAACGTGGAGAGGGGAGGCAGCACCGCGTCTGCCCGGTCGATCGCGGCCTCGAGCGCCGCGATGCGCTCCGGCGTGACCCGGGCCTTCTCTAGGGCCGCGCTGACCTTGCCCAGATTCGGGCTGGCGAGCCTGCCGCCGATGGCGAACAAGTCGCGCTGGACGCTCTGGAGCAGTTCACGCTCGAACTCTACGGGCCCACACGCGAGGACGGCGCCCAGCGCGGCGTTCAACTCGTCCACGTCGCCGTAGGCGGCGACGCGAGCGTCGGCCTTCGATACCCGGCCACCGCCGAAGAGCGCGGTCTGGCCGGCATCGCCGGTGCGGGTGTAGATCTTGGACACGCGGTCCAAGGTACTTCGGAGGGACATTGACGCAACTCGGCACCGCGGAGCATCCGCTCCGCGTCGCGATCGTGGGTTCGGGGCCCGCCGGGTTTTTCCTGGCGCAGCACTTGCTGGCCCGGACGGAAGTGGTGGCGACGGTGGACCTGTTCGAGCGGCTTCCCACGCCGTTCGGCCTGGTGCGCTTCGGCGTGGCGCCCGATCACGAGGAGATCAAGCGGGTCTCCCGGCAGTTTGAGAAGACCGCCGCCAAGCCGGCGTTCCGGTTTTTTGGCAACGTGGACTACGGCCGCGACGTGACATTGGACCATCTCCAGCGCCACTACCATCAGATCTGCTTCACCACCGGGGCGCAGACGGATCGCCGGCTGGGCATCCCCGGGGAGGATCTGCAGGGAAGTCACGCCGCGACCGAGTTCGTGGCCTGGTACAATGGGCACCCCGAGTATCGCAACCGCCGGTTTCATCTGGCCGCCGAGCGGGTGGCGGTGATCGGCGTGGGCAACGTGGCGGTGGACGTGGCCCGCATCCTGTGCCGCACCCCGGAGGAGCTCGTCAGCACGGACATCGCCGACTATGCCCTGGAAGCGCTGCGTCACAGCTATGTGCGCGAGGTGGTGATGGTGGGCCGGCGCGGTCCGGTGCAGGCGGCGTTCACCAATCCCGAGCTGAAGGAGCTGGGTGAGCTGGCCGGCGCGGACGTCGCGGTGCGCGCGGACGAAATCGCGCTCGACCCCCTCAGTCAGGCCGAAGTGGAACGGGCCGAGGATCGGCGGACCCTGGAGCGCAAGCTGGAGATCCTCCGGGAATTCGCGAACCGGCCCGCTGCCGGGAAGCCTCGCCGGCTGACGCTACGGTTCCTGGCGTCGCCGGTCGAGCTCAGGGGCGACACCTCCGGCCACGTCGCCGGATTGGTGACGGTACGGAACCGGCTCGTGGCGGACGGCAAGGGTGGTCTCCGGGCGGAGCCGACCGGAGAGACCGAGACGCTGCCGGTGGGCCTGGTGTTTCGGTCCGTGGGTTACTACGGCATCGCGCTACCGGGTTTGCCGTTCGACGACAAGCGGGGTGTGGTGCCCAACCAGCGAGGGCGCGTGGTGGATGCGCGGACCACGCAGCCGCTCGCCGGACTCTACGTCGCGGGCTGGATCAAACGGGGACCCACGGGAGTGATCGGCACCAACAAGCCGGACGCCCTGGAGACGGTGGAGGCCATGTTGGAAGACCTCGCCGCCGGCCGGGTCCCGAACCCGGCGCAACCCGATGCCACCGCGTGCGAAGCCGCGATGCGCCGGTGCCAACCGGCGCTTGTCTCGTACGCCGATTGGGCGAAGCTCGACCGGTTGGAGCAGGACCGCGGGAAGCCCCTGGGTCGGCCCCGGGTCAAGTTCACGTCGGCCGAGGAGGCCCTGGCGGCAATTCACGGAGGATGAATCGGTCGGAGGCTACCGGCCGGCCGACGGTTCGCACCGGTCGCCGGAGGCCACGCCCCGCACCGGCATCCCCGGCCCCGCCAACGCCAGCACCAGCGTGTCAATCTGCGCCACGCCGGCCGCGTACCGCGCCGTGTGGTGGTTCGCCACGATGTCGAACACGTACCCGCCGCCGTTCGGGCGCTCGAGATAGCCGGCCAGCGAGTACACCTCGTTCAGCGATCCCGTCTTGGCGGAGAGGCGCCCTTCCGCCGATGTGCAAAGCAGCCGGTCGCGGAGGGTTCCCGTCCCGGGTTGAGGCAGGGCGTGCAAGAACGCGGCGTTGTCGGGGCGCGCGCGCATGTAGAGCAGCAACTGGACCATGGCGCGCGGGGTGATCAGGTTGCCCCGGGCCAACCCTGAGCCGTCGTGCAGGTCGAAGGCGGACGAGTCCGTGCCCACGGAGTCCACCAGGAACCGCCGGATCACCTCCAGTCCCGCCGGCCAGGAACCGCCCTCGCCCCGCTCGCGTCCCAGCAGCTTGACCAGCATCTCCGCGTACCAGTTGTGGCTGTCGTTGAGGAGCGGATAGAGCAGATCATTCATTGGGCGCGAGGCGAAGGTCGCCAGCGCCGGGGTTTCCCGGGCGGCCCGGTACAACATCGGGTCGGTGGTGGCCACGGTGGGACCGGCCACACCGATGCCCTGTCGTTCCAGGGCGGCCCGGAGCGCCTGGGCGAAATAGAGATTGGGATCCGGCAGCGCGAAGTACTCGGTGCGCCCCGGATGATCCAGGGGCGCGGCACCTTCGCCCCAGATGAACATGGCGCCGGACCGCCGGAAGAAATCGATCGTGCGCCTGCTGCGAGCGCGGGTGGTGCGTGTGCGGTTCTCGAACTCGAAGTTGCCCAGGTTCGGCTCGATGGCAATCGCGGCGGGAGCGCCCGCCCGCGGTCCGGGCCGCCAGGTGATGTTGATCGAGTTGCCGTTGAACCCCAGGGCGGCGACCGGGGCGGCGTACCACCAGTTGAGGTCGTAGCCTTGCCAGTCAGGATGGACCAGGATTCCGTCGAAGTAGCTGCCGTCGCCCACGATGGACCCGGCCACCTCGCTCACACCCCGCGCCGCCAGGCTGTCCGCCAGGGCGTCCATCCGGGTCCACATCCGGTCGCACACGCCGGCCGCCAGAGTGTCCGGCCCGTAGCAGTTGGCGCCAAACCCGGGGTCGCCTCGCCCGTATACCACCAGGTCTCCCTGGAGCATGCCGTCCACCAGCGGGCCGGTGTCGTAAAGGCTCGTGGTGATACGGTAGTCCGGCGGCAGGAGTACGCTGGTCGCCGCGGTGACGGCCAGCTTGGCGGTGGAGGCCGGCACGAAGAGGCGGTCGGCGTTCCGCTGGTACACGGTCCGGCCCTGCTCGTCGACGACCAGCACGCCCCAGGTGGCGCGATTGAACGGCCTGCGGTCGAGCAGGCGCTCGAGGCGCCGGGCCACGCCGCCTTGCGCCGTCAGCAGGGAGGGCCAGGAACCGGCGATCCCCACGAGCAGCAAGAGGGTACGAACCAGAGGAACGCCCCGCGACAGGTTGACGGGAATGATTAGGTTTAGCACGTGCGGTAAACGACTCAAGCTATGAGGGTTACCTGAGAGGGTCAAACGTGCGGTTCCTGGCCGCGGCCGGGTTGGCGCTGGCGGCGGTTGTTGAAGCCGGCTCCTCGGTCCCGCTCCTGGCGCAGGGGATCGAGGAGCCGCGGCTCGTGGTGCGCGGTCTCGACTTCCGCGGCAACCATGCCATTGACGACTACTCCTTGCGCATCTCCATTGCCACCACCGAGTCGGCGTGGCTCGCGCGCTTTCCCCTCACGAGCTGGATGGGAGCCGGTGAGAAGCGCTATTTCGACGAAACGGAGTTCCGCCGAGACGTGTTGCGCCTCGCGTTGCTGTACCGGGTGAGCGGGTATCTGCAGGTGCGGGTGGACACCATCGTGCGCCGGACCAACGACGCAGCGCGCATCCAGGTCCTCATCCACGAAGGCCCGCCGGTCAGGGTGCGGTCAATCGACATCGCGGGGGTCGAAGGGATCGTCCCGGTGCGCGATCTGCTGCGCGACATCCCGCTGGCGGTGGGCGATCCGTTCAACCGGATCCGGTTCGAGTGGGCGGCCGACACCATCCGTGCCGCCGCGCGAGATCGAGGGTACCCGTTTGCCGAGGTGTTTCGTTCGTACGATGTGAACGAAGACAGCCTGATCGCCGGGATCCGGTTCGAGCTTGAGCCCGGCCCTCGCGGCCGGGTGGACAGCGTGATCGTCGAGGGGACCCGCCAGATCGCGCCCGAGGTGGTGCGTCGCATGATCCCGATCCGTCCGGGCGCCTGGTTCAGCCAATCCGCCCTGTACCGGAGCCAGCGGGATTTGTATCGCCTGGGGGTGTTCGGGTACGTGAACGTGGCCATGGCGGACTCGGTCCCGGCCGGGTCCGGGGACTCCGGCGTCGCGGTCCGGGTGCAGGTGACGGAAGGCCAGCTGCGCCGCCTCCGCCTGGGCGCCGGCTACGGCACGGTGGACTGTTTCCGGGCGCTCGCGGGCTGGAGCGCCAGCAACGTGCTGGGAGGAGGGCGGGTGCTCGACGTCACCGCGCGGGTCTCCAAGTTGGGCGCCGGCGACCCGCTGTCCGCGGGCTTCGAGCGCTGGCCTTGCGGCGCCCTCAAGCAAGATGTGGGGACCGAGCGCTTCAAGCTGAACTACAACGTGTCGGCGAGCTTTCAGGAGCCATATCTCCTTTCGCGGCTCATGCGGGGCACGGTGTCGGTGTCCGCGGAGCGGCACAGCGAAATCCAGGCGTATCGCCGCGACGCCTTGAGCGTGGGCCTATCGGTGACCCGCGAGACCCCTTGGGACATTCCGGTCACGGGCGGGTACTCCCTGTCCCTCACGCGGACCTTCGCGGAGCCGGCCATCTTTTGCTCGTTCTTGAGTGTATGCCGGCTGGAAGACGCCGAGCAATTCTCGGAGCAACGGCTCCAGTCCATGGTGACGTTCGGCTTCGTCCGGGATCGGTCGAACTCGGTGTTCGATCCCACCCGGGGGAGCACCCTGAGCGCCGAGGCGCGCTACGCCTCGCGCTTCCTGGGATCGGATTCGCTGATTCAGTTCGCGAAGGGCGTGGCGGAGCTGGCGGCCTACTACCCGATCAGCCGGCGCACCACCTTCGCGTGGCGGGTCCGCGCCGGTGGCATCGTCTCGCCTACGCTGGGGTTCAGCGGGCAAAGCGTGCGCTACATTCCGCCCTCGGAGCGGTTTTACGCCGGTGGGGCCAACAGCGTCCGGGGATTTGGCCAGAACCGGCTGGGGCCAGTGGTGCGCGTCGTGGATCCCGAGCGCACGCATTGGAGTGCGGTGCGGGACTCGCTTGGGCACATCGTGTACGATCCCGTGAGCGGGAAGGAAGTGCAACAGTTGGTGCCTGACACGCTCACCGCCGCGACCGGTGGCAACTCGCTGATTGTTGCCAACGCGGAGCTGCGTTTTCCGTTGCCCGGGTTTGGAGGACGCTTGTCCGGTGCGGCGTTCGTGGACCTGGGGCAGCTCTTCGAGCGCGAAGACGAGCTGGTAAACCTGTCCAAGACGCGTATAACGCCGGGCTTGGGGATCCGCATCGCGACGCCGATCGGCCCTATGCGTTTTGACGTGGCGTACAATCCCTTCCGCCCGGAAACGGGCCCCCTCTACCGGAAAGAGGGCCAGGAGCTGGTGCTGCTGGACCCGCTGTATCGGCCGGACCAATCCCGCATTTCCTGGGTACCCCGGCATCTGGTGCTTCACTTCTCCGTGGGGCAGGCGTTTTGAGTCGGGCGCGGGTGCTGCAGGCGGTCGCGCTCGGAGCCGCCGCGCTGGGCGGCGTGGTCCTGGGCGCGTCGGGCGCGGCCCTGCGCACCCCCGCCGGGCGCGCGGTCGTGATCCGGGCCGTTCTGGAGGCGGCGAACGGCCGGATCGACGGCAGCGTCAGCATCGGTGAGGCTGGCGGGTCGTTCACCGGTGGACTGGACGCCCGCGACGTAGAGCTGCGCGACTTCGTGGGGGCCCGGGTCGTGCGAATCGCTCGCCTCGAGGTTCGCTACCGAGTTCGCGATCTGCTGGGCGGGCGCGTGGTACTCGGCCAGCTCACGCTCACGAACCCCACGGTGTATCTGGTCCAGGATTCGACCGGCGCCCTCACGCTGGAGCGGGTGCTGCGACTCGACCGGCCGGGTGGCGGCGGCCGGCGGCCGCTGATCGCCTTCCGCGACGTGGAGATCACCGGCGGCACGGTCATCATCCGGACCGGTGGCGGTTCCAACGGTGACGATGGCCGCGTGCGGAGTATCGAGCACCTCGACGCGCGGCTTGCCTACGCCCGCCTGTCGTCGCCCCTCCCCGGCGAGCGACCCATGCGGTTCGAGATCATCACCCTGCAGATGCTGGTGTCGGACCCCGCGCTGGATCTCCGGGGCGCGCGGGGCACGGTGGACATCCTGGGCGACTCCCTGGCGCTGGATCTCGATGAAGCCCGGCTCCCCGGCTCGAACTTACTGGTGCGAGGCGCCCTCACCTGGCCCCGGGACAGGCTGCTCTACGCGCTCGACGTGCGCTCCAACCGGTTTGCCACCGGGGATCTCCAGTGGATTGTGCCCGAGCTCAAGAGCGGCCTGGCTGGTCGTGGCAGCGCCACCATTCGCTCCCAGGGTGGGGACGTGCTTCGGGTCAGCTTGACCAACCTGGCGCTCGCAGGCGCGGGGGGCGGAGGCAGGCTGCGGGGCACGCTCGGGCTGCTGCTGGGACCCGGCGGTCATCGTACCGTCGAGGGAACGGACCTGGTCGCCGACAGCCTGGATCTGGAGTACGTCCGGCCGCTGCTCGACACCCTCCCCATCGCGGGCCGGCTGACGGGCCGGTTTCAGGGTGAGGGCCCGGAGGAGCAGCTCGCCGTCGAGGTGGATTGGACCTTCCAGGACTCGCTGGTCCCCGGCCGGCCCCGGTCTCACCTGGTGGGAAGCGGCGTCGTGACCTTGGGCGGACCGGATGGCCTGGCGTTCCAGGATTTCGCGGTGCGAGCGGCGCGTTTGGACATGGGGACCGTGCGACGATTGGTCCCGCTGGACCTGGTGGGGGAGCTGGACGCGATCGGAACCCTCAACGGCCCCTGGAAGCAAGCCGAATTCAGCGGCACGCTGCGCCATCACGACGACACCCTCCCGCCCACGGTGGCTCGGGGGGTGCTGCGGGTGGACAACCGCGTGGACCCCCTGGGCTTGTGGGCGGACCTGTCCCTGGACTCTCTGGCGCTCGACGGATTGCGATCCAGCTACCCGGTGCTTCGGGTCGGCGGCGCGTTCGCCGGGGATGTCAGGCTGGGCGGGCACCTCGATTCGCTGGATCTTGAAGCGCACCTGATGGGTCCCGCCGGCGAGGTCACCGCGGAAGGCGCCTTGCTGTTCGAGGAATCGCGCCGCGGCTTTCACTGGCTCGACGCCACGTTCGCGCGGCTGGACCTAGCAAGGCTGGACCGCAGCTGGCCGGAGACGTCGCTCCGGGGTCGCCTGCGCGGGCGCGCCGTGCTCGATACCGCGGCGGCGGCACGGGCTGACGGCGCGCTCGAGCTGGGCAGGTCTGTCGTCGCGGGCGCCACGGTGGACTCCTTGCGCACCCGCTTCGCTCTGGCCGACTCGGTGCTTTCGGTTGACACGCTCTCCCTGTTCGGCCCGCAACTCGTCGCCTGGGCTGGCGGGGGGCTGGGGTTGGGCGGGGATCGCGAAGACACCCTTCGGATCGCTGGTCGGACGGACTCGGTGGGCGTGCTGGAGCCGCTGGCCCGGTGGATGGCCCCAGACCGGTTCGATCGCGGCCGGGACTCTTCCGGGACGGAGCCGGCGCGCGCGCCGTCCGGAGCGGCCGAGACGCAGATCACCATCGCGGGCGCGTTGAGTCGCTTCACGGTGCGCGCACGGGTGCGCACGCCGGCCTTGCGGTGGGGACGGCTGCGGCTTCGGGGCGCCGAGGCGACGGGCCGGTGGCAAAGCACGGAGCGGGGTGTGGTAGGGCTGGACGGCGCGGTGGATTCGCTGGCGTGGGCCGGGCTCCATGTCTCCGGTGTCGAAGCGCGGGTGCAAGGACGTCGTGACTCGCTCGGTTGGTTCGTCAGGAGCCGATGGGGCGAGCACGCCGCCTGGCTTGCCGGGGGCGCGATGCGGACGGACTCCCTCAGCGCGCACGTGGTCATCGACTCTATGGCCGTGCTGCTGCCGTCAGAGGTGTGGTTCCTGGACCGTGGTTCCAGGCTTGAGGTGTCCGACAGCGTGATTGCCATGGACAGCACGGCCCTGTCGAGCGCGAGCGGCGGGGCGAGACTGGTGCTCTCGGGCTCGGTTCCTCGCGCCGGCTTGGGGGACCTCGCCGTCTCCCTGGAGCGGATCCCCTTGGCCGACGCCTGGGCGCTGGTGCAGCGGGACCCCGGTGAGATCTCCGGGGTGCTGAGTGGGACCCTGGCCGTGGCCGGTACCGCGCGCGAGCCCGTGATACAGGGGAAGACGGCGCTGCAGGATGTCGCCTTCCGCGGCTTCCGTGCTCCCTACCTGGACGGGGCCTTCGACTACCGCGTGCGGCGGCTCGGTGGCGAGTTCGCGCTGTGGCGTGGCGGGCAGCGGGTGCTGGGGATCAGTCTGGACCTGCCCATGGATTTGGCGCTGCGCGATGCGCCCCCGGATCGCAAACTCCCCGGCCCCCTGTCCATCCGGGTCCGCGCGGACTCGGTGGACCTGGCGTTCGTGGAGGCCATGGTGCCCGTCGCGCGACAGACCGGCGGACGGATGTCGGCCGACCTTGGGATCGCCGGGACCTGGAGGAGCCCCCAGCTGACCGGAACGGTCTTGGTGACGGACGGGGCCGCGACCTTCCCCGCGCTGGGCGTGCGCCACGAGGAGATGTACGGCCGGCTCACGCTTGGAGGAGACACCATCCGGGTGGACTCCCTCTCGTTCCGGAGCCGGGGCGGCGAGGCCGCCATACGCGGGTTCGTCAGGTTGGCCGAACTGACGCAACCGCTACTCGATTTGCGCATTCAGGCCCGCAACCTCCAGGTGATGGACGTGCGCGACTGGCTCAGCTTCTCGGCGTCCGGCGAGATGGCGCTGCGAGGCCCGGTGTACGGGGCCACGCTCACTGGCCGCGGGACGCTGCCGAGCGGCGTGCTGTACTTCACCGACCTGATTACCAAGCAGGTGATGAACCTCGAGGACGTCCGCTACGCCGACCTCATTGACACCTCGCTGGTCCGGCGGCAGGGCCTGCGGGAGGAATTCGAGAACCGCTTCCTGGACAGTCTCCGGATCAACGGTCTCTTGCTGAACATGGGCTCCGAGGTGTGGATGCGGTCGAGCGAGGGGAACTTCCAGCTCAGGGGAGACCTGACGGTGAGCAAGGTGGCCGATCGCTATCGGCTCGACGGGATCCTCGAGACGCCGCGCGGGACGTACCGGTTGCCGCTGACCAGCAGAGTCAGGAGCGACTTCACGGTGACCCGCGGACAGCTCCAGTATTTCGGCACGCCCGACCTGAACGCCGTGGTGGACATCGACGCGCGTCACGTGGTGCGGCGCCCCGAGCGCAACGTCACCGTCAACGTCCACATCGGCGGAACCCTGTACACACCCCGCCTGACGTTAACGAGCGACATTCAACCGCCGATCGCCGAGCCGGAGATCGTTTCGTACCTGCTGTTCGGGACGTCCAACGAACAGGCCATCGGCGAGGGCGGCCGGGCGCTGGCGCGTGCCGCCGCGGCGACCCTGTCCGGTGAGATTGAGCGTTCGCTGATCACCGACCTGGGATTGCCGCTGGATTTCTTCCAAATCCGGCCCGGCGACGTCGTGGGCCAGGGCATTAGCGGGACCGAATTCGCCTTCGGGAAACAGGTCACCATGTTCGGGCTCCCAACCTTCTGGACCTTGAGTCCGCGAATATGCCCCAATCAGCTGAGTGAGGTGACGGACGTCATCGGGGAGTTCGGGGTCAGCGCGGAACTTCGACTCAGCAGTCAGTGGCGCCTGGCGGCGAGTCGCGACCTCGTTGGGCCGTGCAGCGGTTTGACCTCGCCGGCCGGCAGCACCTTGCGCTCGCAACTCGGACTCGACCTCTTCTGGCAGCGCATCTACTGATGGCCAGAGTCCTGCTGATCACCAACCCCGCGGCCGCCCGCTCGGACCCCAAGGTCATCCGGGCGGTGTGCGACGTGCTCGCCCGCGGCGGTCTCCAGGTGGACGTCGCGGGCACCACCAAGCCGGAGGACGCCGGGACGCTCGCCCATCAGGGTGTCCTGGACGGCTTCGAGATCATCGCGGTGTACGGCGGCGACGGCACCACCATGCGCGCGGTGCGGGGCATCGTGGGCCAACCCGTGATCCTGGGGCTCATTCCCGGCGGGACCGGGAACTTGCTCGCGGGGAACCTGCGGGTCCCCAAGAATCCCACCCAGGCGGCCAAGCTCCTGACGATGGGAAGGCCGCGAGCTA
>Ga0214473_10009458_pt1 | contig 11520 bp, 10 predicted proteins | sample RVTome_7_FD_203509 | JGI IMG/M metagenome (GOLD analysis project Ga0214473, IMG submission 203509) | Soil microbial communities from uranium-contaminated site in the Upper Colorado River Basin, Wyoming, United States - RVT98D197 | ecosystem: Environmental > Terrestrial > Soil > Contaminated >...
GCCGCGACGAACCGGAACCTGCCGAAGGAGGTCGAGGCGGGACGGTTCCGCGACGACCTCTACTTCCGGCTGAACGTGTTCCCGATCCTCGTGCCCGCCCTGCGCGACCGCAAGGAGGACATCCCGCCGATCGCGGAGCATTTCGTCGGGGAGATCTGCGCCGAACACGGAAAGGAGAGGAAGGAGTTCTCCCGGGAATCCAGGGAGCTTCTTCTCGCCCACAGCTGGCCGGGAAACGTCCGCGAACTGCGCAACGTCGTGGAGCGGCTCGTGATCCTGTCGATGGGGCCGTCGATCGGGGAGGATACCGTGGGGCACGTCCTCGCCGCCGAGCCGGCCCGGGGGGAAGCGCCGGCGGGGGAGCAGGTGTTCGACCCGGAAAACTTCCGGGAGGCGGTCCTTGCGTTCGAGAAGGAGTATCTCACCAGGAAACTCCGGGAAAACGACTTCAACGTGAGCCGGACGGCCGAGAAGCTCGGGCTGGACCGCACCAGCATCCACCGGAAGATGAAGCAGCTGGGGATCACGCAGGAAAGCGCCAGGAGGTAGCCGGATGGTCCCGGGGCTTCCCGGAAAATATGCCGTCCTCCGAAAAATCGCCTCCGGAGGGATGTCCGAGGTGTACCTTTGCCGCCTGCGGGGGGAGGAGGGGTTCGAGAAGAAGGTCGCCGTCAAGGTGATCCACCCCCGGCTCACGGAAAACCCGCGCTTCCGGGAACGGTTCGTCCAGGAGGCCCGCATCGCCGCCTCCCTCTCCCATCAGAACCTCGTCCAGGTCTTCGATTTCGGAAGGCAGGGGAATTCCTTCTATCTCGCCATGGAATATGTCGAGGGGTGGAACCTCGCGCAGGCGTTTGCGCAAATGCGGATCCGGGGGGTTCCCGCACTCCTGGCCGTCTGGAGGCACTGGATGGAGGGGATGCTGGACGGGATCGCCTATCTGCATTCCCGGAAAGTCGTCCATCGCGACATCAGCCCCGGAAACATCCTGCTGTCCCGCGGGGGAGCGCTGAAAATCACCGATTTCGGCATCGCCCGGGGTTCCCGTCTCGGACCGTACCGGGCGGAAGGGTGGGAAGGGAAATTCTCCTACATGTCTCCGGAGCAGGCCCGAGGGGAAGAGGCGACGGTCTCCTCGGATCTGTTCTCCGCCGCGTTGATCGGGGCGGAATTCTTTCTCCCCACCAGGCTTTTCGACGGAGAAAACCGGGACGAGATCCTTGCCCGGGTGCGGGACCACGACGGGGAGAAACTCCCGCTGGAACGGTTCCCGCCCGGGATCACGGGGATCCTGCGCCAAAGCCTGTCCCGGGAGCCGGGGGACCGATTCGCGGATGCCGCAGGTTTCGCGAGGGCGATCGGCGCGGCGGTCCCCGAAACGGTCTCTCGCGCCGACCTGGCCGCCTTCTGGGACCTCCTGTTTCCCGGCGCGGGCCATGGGGAAGAGGACACGGTGGTCATCGACGCCCCTCCGGCCGGGCGAGACGCGGACCTGATCCGCGAGAAACGTGAACCCTACGGGGGGAGGGGAAGACGGGGATTGCGGATCGGGGTGACTTCGGCGCTGGTGGCGGCTTCGGTGGGGGGAGTGCTGTTGTGGCGGGAAACCGTCCCGAGGGAACGCGGACCATCTTCCGTCGCGACGAAGGAAGCCGTGAAACCGGACCCGGTGACATCGGATCCGGGGATCGATTCCCCGAAACCGGGGGCGGAGACCCTTCCCGGAGGCATTTCCGTTTCGCTTTCCCCGGAGGGACAAAAGCAGGGAACGATATTGCCTTCCAGGGAGGCGAAGGTTCCCCAGGGCGCTCCCGCGACTGCGCAGCAAATAGATTCCGAACGGCCCCGGAAGGGGAAACGGGTGTGGATCGAGACGGACCCGAAAGGCGTCTCGGTCGATTCCGGGGACGGGATCCACCTCGGCTCCACGCCCTTCTCCCTGGACACCGGCCCGCTGGAGGGAGGGAAAATCATTTTCCGCAAGGAAGGGTATGTCACGCGAAGCGTATCCGCCGACGCGCTGGCGCAGCTTCCGGGTTACCGGATGGGGTTGGAGCGCCTGATGGGGACGCTGGAAGTGGTCCAGGCGATTCCCTGGGCGGAGGTCTACGAGGGGAATCGGTACCTCGGGGTGACCCCGATCCCATCTCTTTCGCTTCCCGTGGGGGAGCACCGGCTGAGATTCGTGAACGAACCTCTCGGTGTGAACCGGGTGGAGACGGTGACCATCGAACCGGGGACGAACCCGAAACTCATCGTCCCGCTGATCGGAAACCGGTAGGGGCTTTCCGGAAGAAGGCCGGGGAGAGGAAGGAGGGAAGATGGAATATGTGCGTCTTGGCATGACCGGTGTGAAAGTATCCCGCATCTGTCTGGGGTGCATGACGTACGGCGCGAAAAGCTGGCGGGAGTGGGTTCTCGAGGAGGAGGAGGGACGGCCCTTCATCCGTCGCGCGCTCGAGGCCGGGATCAACTTCTTCGACACCGCCGACGTCTACTCCCTCGGGCGGAGCGAGGAGATTCTCGGTAACGCCCTCCGGGACTTCGGCCCGTCCCGTGACAAGGTGGTCATCGCCACCAAGGTGTTCGCCGCGATGGGGGACGATCCCAACGAGCACGGTCTTTCCCGGAAGCACATCCTGCACTCGATCGACGACAGTCTTCGCCGTCTCGGGACGGACTACGTCGATCTCTACCAGATCCACCGGTTCGACCCCGATACGCCGGTCGAGGAGACCCTGGAAGCATTGACCGACGTGGTGCGCTCCGGGAAGGCGTTGTATGTCGGGGCATCGTCGATGTACGCCTGGCAATTCGCCCGGATGCTGTACACGGCGACCCGACACGGCTACAGCCGCTTCGTCACGATGCAGAACCATTACAACCTGGTCTACCGGGAGGAGGAGAGGGAGATGATCCCCTTGTGCCGGGAGGAGGGGATCGGCGTCCTTCCCTGGAGCCCTCTCGCGCGGGGATTTCTCGCGAGAACGCCGCCCGTCGAGGGGTACAGCGAGACCTCTCGCGCCCGCACGGACGAGTACGCCCACAAGATGTATTACCGATCGGGAGACGACGAGGTCGTAAGGCGCGTGGCGGGGATTGCCGGAAACCGCGGACTGTCCATGGCCCAGGTAGCCCTCGCGTGGATTTTGCACCGGCCCGGAGTGACGGCCCCGATCATCGGCGCGAGCCGGATGGAGCATCTCGAAGAGGCGTTGAAGGCCCTCGAAATCAGCCTGGACGATGAGGAGCGGAAAACCCTCGAGGAGCCCTACGTGCCGCATCCCGTGCTGGGGCACGAATAGGGGAAAAAACCTCGGGATAGGATGCACGACCCCTCGCGCTTCTTTGAGGAATCTTTTCGACGAATCGGCATCCAAAGGAAGGAACAACCGCCAGGTCGCCGACTTGCCACCAGGGAAGTACCCATCCGGGATCGGAGGAGGGCAGCCATGGATCCGGAAGAAATGGCCGATGCGTATGTACGGGAAGCCGACGCTCTCGCCTCGGGGAAACGGTACGAGGAGGCGATCGCGGGCTACGACAGGGCGATCGGGGTGTTCCCCGATTGCAGCGAGGCCTGGACGAACAAGGCCGCCGTCCTGAGGTTGATGGGGAAATTGCAGGAGGCTCTCGAATGCGCGGAGAAGGCGCTGGATATCGGGCCTTCCCCGATCGCTGAGGCGCTCTGCGACAATCTGATCGACGAACTCCGGAGGAAAGGGATCATCCGCTAGGCGGTGAGATCAGGGCCCGACCGGGGCAAGTGCCAAATGGCGGATCGAATTGGCGTAGTATTGCAGGAGGGGGATGTTCGCGGGGTCGGCGGTAAAAAGGCCCTCTTCCTCCTTCACGATGTGCCGCAGGGTAAGCATCCGCAAACCGACGTTGACCGCGTAATCGTCATCCTTGCGGGGGATGTAGATGTGGGCACCCGCGGACGACAAGGAGGCGAGCAGCCGGTGGGCCTCGGCTTTCAGTTCGAGCTCGCTCAAACCGTCCCCGCTGTGGTTCAGGAACACGGTCGCAACGAGGGAGACCGGCAGCACGGGGATCACCCTTCCCACGGACGTCATGAGTTCCCGGGCCAGGGCCTCCACGTGGCGGAAACGTTCTTCCCTCTCCAGAGCGCGCCAATCCACCCCGAGTCTGCGGCAATACTCCTTCATGGAAAGCGGCGAGCCGAAGTTGACGCATGCGTAGCCGAACCGGTACCACCGGCCGCGAACCATGAGGAACAGGTTGCGCAGGAAAAACTTGAGCGAGGTCCCGATCACGAACAGGAGGCTTTTCCCGGGAGCTTCCCTGTTAAGGGAGATCAGCTGGCTGCGGTCCTCGAAGGTCCGATCGTAGTTGATTCCGACCGGGATGAAGACGAGATCCCGGGCTCCTGCGGGGTGGAAGGATCGGACCATATAGTCGAGCAGCCCGAGTTTCGGGGGGCGAAGCGCCCCGTCCCGGGTCAGGCCGCCTTCCGGGAAGATCGCCTGCACGACGCCTCCCTCGGTCGCCATCGCGACGTACCGTTCCAGCACGACGCGGTAAAGGGGGTTGCCGGAGTCGCGCCGGATGAAGTAGGCGCCCATGGCCCGGATGAGCGTCTGCAGCGGCCAGATCCGCGCCCATTCCCCCACGGCGTAGCTGAGCGCGGTGCGGGTCGCCGCCAGGTAGGCCACGAGGACGTAGTCCATGTTGCTGCGGTGATTCATCACGAAGACCACGCTGGATTTGGGGTCTACCGCGGCAAGCCCGGCTTCGTCGGTGTAGCCCACCCGCACCCGGTACAGGATCGACGCGGTCTTTTTCGCGAGCCAGTACCCGATCCGGAAGTAGATGTACGCGTTGAACGAGGGGACGATCTCCTTCGCAAACCGCTCGACTTCCGCCATCGCGATGTTGCGCGGGATCCCCTTTTCCTTCGCGTGGGCTTCCGCCGCCTCCAGGACTTTCGGGTCGTACAGGAGCCGGTCGATCAGCACCTGCCGCTTGGTCAGGGAGAACGGGCGGATCTCCAGATGGAGGCGCTTGCCGATCTCCTCGAGCACCAGGTTGACGCGCCGGCGCAGAAACCAGCGAACGCTCGGGATGAGAAGGCGGTCGATGGCCGCCCATGCCGCGAGGAGAAAGAGGGCGATGGCGAGCCAGGCGGGTAGGGTAATGTTACCGCTCATGGGCGTTAGGGGTAGAGTCTACCATCATCAGGCCGTCACCGGAATCGCTTCGCTGGAAAGGGAAAAAACCCGACGGAAAAAGGTTGCTTCCGCCCGGGGGATCATGCAGTGGTAGTATATAGAGATATACTTATATATTGCGGCAAGGACGAAATCCGGGGAAAACGGACGGGAGAATATGAAGATCGCGATTCTGGGCACGGGGTGCCCCAAGTGCAGGCAGATGGTCGAAGTCGTGCGCAAGGCCGTGGAGAAGTCCGGGAGGGATGCCTCCATATCCAAGGTGGAAGACGTCCGGGAGATCATGAAATTCAAGGTGATGGCCACCCCTGCGCTGGCCATCGACGACGAGGTGAAGATCTCCGGGCGGGTGCCGACCGTGGAGGAAGTGACATCGCTTCTCGTAACGTAAAGAGCGCGCGCGATAACGCCTGGTATTTCGGGGTGGGCCTGCTGGCGCTCATGACCTGGGGACTCGTGTACCAGGGGTTGTCCCCCTTTGCGAAGTGGGTCACCCATTCGCTTTTCCCCCTTTCGCCCGGGACGCGCCTGACCTCCGCGCTGGAATTTTTCCTCTACGAGGCTCCCAAGGTTCTCCTGCTGCTGACCCTGGTGGTGTTCGTCGTGGGGGTGATCCGTTCGTTCTTCACCCCGGAGCGGGCCCGCGGCTTTCTCGCCGGAAAGAAAGAGATCGCGGGGAACGGGATGGCCGCCCTGTTCGGGACCGTAACCCCCTTCTGCTCGTGCTCCGCGGTCCCCCTCTTCATCGGTTTCGTGACGGCCGGGGTCCCCCTCGGGGTGACCTTTTCCTTCCTGATCTCCGCTCCCATGGTCAACGAGGTCGCCCTGGTCCTTCTGTTTGGACTCTTCGGGTGGAAGATCGCCGCGATCTACCTGGGGATGGGCCTTGCGATCGCGATCGGTTCGGGGTGGGTGATAGGCAGGATGGGCATGGAGAGATACGTGGAGGAGTGGGTGTTCGCGAACGCGGAAGTCGAGAGGGGCGTGATTCCGGAAGAGCGGGAAATGCCGTGGAAGACGCGGGCGCGCCTTGGCCTGGAAGCGGTCCGCGACATCGTGGGGAAGGTGTGGCCCTACCTGCTCGCCGGGATCGCCGCAGGCGCTGCCATCCACGGGTATGTGCCGGAGAACTTCATGGCCTTTGTCATGGGGTCGGGCGCATGGTGGTCCGTGCCGGTGGCGGTCCTGCTGGGGATCCCCCTCTACTCCAACGCCGCCGCGATCATCCCCATCGTACAGGCCCTGCTGGGAAAGGGGGCCGCTCTGGGAACCGTCCTGGCCTTCATGATGTCGGTCATCGGACTGTCGCTGCCCGAGATGGTCATCCTCCGGAAAGTGCTGAAGATGCGTCTGATCGCCACCTTCGCGGGCGTCGTCGGCGTGGGGATTCTCATCGTGGGGTACCTGTTCAACCTCGTGATGTGACGGAGCGACGCCCTCCCGTTTCACGGCACCAGCAGGACCTTCCCCGTGGTCTGCCGGCCTGCCAGTCTCCGGTGGGCTTCCCCCGCCTCCTCCAGGGGGAAGGCCGCTCCGATCCGCACTCCGAGGGTCCCATCGGCCACCCAGCCGAGAACCTGGTCCGCCCGCGAAAGGAGTTCCTGCCGGTCCCGCGTGTAATGTCCCAGGGAAGGCCGGGTGAGAAAGAGGCCTCCCCGGGCATTGAGGACCTGCGGGTCGAAGGAAGGGACGGGGCCGCTCGACTGGCCGTACAGGACCAGGTACCCGCGGGGCGCCAGGCAATTCAGGCTTTTCTCGAACGTTGCCTGTCCGACGGAGTCGTAGACCACCTGGACCCCCTGTCCGCCGGTAAGCCGTCTCACCTCGGTTTCGAAATCGTTCTCCGTGTACAGGATGACGTCGTCGGCGCCGGCCTCACGGGCCAGCCGGGCTTTCTCCGGCGTGGAGACGGTGCCGAACACTCTCGTCCCGCGCCGCTTGGCCATCTGCACCAGCAACAGGCCGACCCCCCCGGCCGCGGCGTGTACCAGACAGGCGTCCCACGGCTTCAGCGGATAGGTGTCATGGGAAAGGTAATGGGCGGTCATCCCCTGGAGCATCGCGGCGGCCGCCGTTTCCGGGTCGATCCCCTTCGGGACCTTGACGAGACGCCAGGAAGGGACCACCGCGAATTCCGCGTACGAACCGGATACGCCGGCGTACGCCACGTGGTCCCCGACGGCGACCTCCGTTACCCCCGGCCCGGTTTCCTGGACGATTCCCGAGCCCTCGTTGCCCGGGGTAAAGGGCAACGGGACGGGATAGAGCCCCATCCGCTGGTAGATGTCGATGAAGTTCACGCCGGCGGCCTGGAGCCGGACGAGCGCTTGCCCCTCTCCCGGCTTCGGGGGAGGGATCTCCTCCAGGGTCATCGCCTCGGGGCCTCCGTACCGGAGAACTCGCATCGCTTTCATCCTCACCTCCACGGGAACGGGCCGCTTGGGATTGTCGGGATACCGCGGACTCCTTCGCATATTCTACATGGGGAAAGCGGGGTTCAACCGTCACGGATTGCATTATACTGACCCACGGCGATGAACACGGCGATCAAGGATCCGTCCGGTACCCTGACGTAAGGAGGGCTCGCATGGCGAAAGGATTGTCCTTCGAGGGGGTCTTCCCCATCCTGGTGACTCCGTTCGACGAGCGGGAGGAGATCGACCTCGAATCGTTCGCCCGCGTGGTCCGGTTCATGGCGGACATCGGCGTGAACGGGGTGACCATCCTCGGCGTGCTGGGGGAGTCGAACCGGCTCGGGGACAACGAGCGGGAGCGACTCATCCGCGCGGCCGTTTCCGCCGCCGGAGGGAGAATCCCGGTGATCGTCGGAACGAGCCACCGGGGGACGCTCGCGACGCGCCACCTGAGCCAGATGGCGGAGGCGCTCGGCGCGGACGCGGTGATGGTGACCCCGTCGCGGGAACCGGTGCCGGGGGAGGAGAAGGTCTTCGAATATTTCCGGCGGGTGGCCGACGGGATCTCCCTCCCGATCGTGGCGCAGGACCATCCCGTCTCCACGGAAGTTCACATGCCGGTTCCCTTGCTGCTCCGGCTGGTGAACGAGATCCCGCGGGTGGGGTGCATCAAGGAAGAGGCTCCTCCCACCCCCGCGAAGATCCACGCTCTCGTACAGGGCATGACGGGGCGGAAGGTTCCCGTTCTCACGGGACTGGGGGCTCTCTACGGGATCTTCGACCTGGAGCGGGGGAGCAGCGGGTTCATGACCGGGTTTGCCTTCCCGGAGGTCCTGGTTGCGATGGTCCGGGAGACGCGCCGGGGACGAATGGATGCCGCCTGGGACCTCTACCGGCGGTTTCTGCCGCTGATCGTCTTCGAGCAGCAGCCGGGGTTGGGGATCCGGAAGGAAATCTACCGGATGCGCGGCCTGATCAATAGTGCCTGCGTCCGCCACCCCGGTGCGGGGGTATCTCCGGCCGCAGCCGACCAGCTGCGCGCACTTCTCGCCCGGATCCTTCCGGGGACGGACATCACCCGGCCTCTTGCGCTTTGATGAACCCGCAGGGTCAAGCCGCGCCCAATCTTGCCGGGATTGCGCTGTTCCATGCATTTGCTGTATCTATGTAATACATTACATTATAGAATATAACCAATCAAAATACATTGTTTATTATGGCTTGAAGATTGCTCTTCTGGTAGGGTCGCTTCCCAGACGTGAAGGAAGGATGGGTCGCGACCGTTCTCATGCCGGGATATCAGCAGTACAATGATAACCGGGAACCCGCGCAGGGAAGATTCTTGCCCGATGTCATGGGGAGCCGCGTCATCTCCGGGAAAATGGAAACATTCGCTTCCGTGAAGATTGAAATCGTGTCGCGCCTCCTGGAGGTGGGGAGAGCCGACACCGTGTACCGCGATCTCTACCTGCAGCGTGCCTTCGACTATTTCGCCCCCCTCTTTCCGGACGAGGAATATCTCCGCCTGAAGTCGGAGAATGCCGAGATCGATCATCTGCTCCGGCAGAACCGCTCCGCCGTGGAGAGCGGAGACTGGCTCCGGGTCGCGCAACTGTCGGACCGCATCCGGGCGAGGAAGGAGGCGGTGGACGAGAAACGCACCCTCCTTTCCCTGGGTTCCGGGATCTACGACCCTTCGGACGTCGTGCTCGATCCCTTCTCCCCCGGCCTGCAAGGGTTCCTCCTCGCTTCGGGACAGACCCCGGGAGAGGTCCGCGGGCGGCTGATCGAGAGCCTTGCCTTGCTGGAAAAGGAAGACGAAGGATGGAAGGATTTCTACGCCGGCAGGCGGGATCATTTCCGGAATCTTCCCTCCCTCTCCGTGGAATCCCGGCAATCCCCCGGGGAGGTCGACCCCTCGAGGATCCGGCGCGAAGCGTTGCAGGCCCTCGAAAAGGGGAACATCGGGCGGGTGGAAGAACTGGCGAAAAAGATGCTCGGACGCGATGTTCCCCATCCCGTCAGGCCATCCTCTTCCGTTTCGGCTCATGCCGCGCGGCGGGATCTCTCCGTTCCGTTCCCGCCGGAGTCCCTCCCGAAGGCCGGGAGTCTGGGGCTCGCTCCCATGACTCTTGCGCCGGCCGTCGAGGTGGGGGAATACTTCGGTCATGTGGCCTGGCAACCGGATTTCCGGGACCATCACTCCGGCGACGAGGAGTGGATCCACCTCCACGGTTTCCCCGACCGGAGCAACGTTCCTCCCGACGCAACCCGAAGGCTGAAAGACGTCGTCTATCTCCTCATGCATTGTCCCTTCGTCAATTCCACGGGCGTCCGGTATCTTCCCCCCATGGAAGCCGAAGAGGTGCTGGTGGAGGAATTCCCCGAGGGAAAAGAAGCGGGACCGGAGTCGAAGCTTCTTTCCGCGCTGGGGTTTCCGCGGCGATACGGCCTGTCCCGCATGGAAATCGAGCTGGCGCTGTTTCGGCGGGGTCCGCAGACGGTGAAGGACGGGATCGGTCTCGATCCTGGCGAGTTCCGTCTGGTGTGCATCCCCCCCGACGTCTATTCCCGGCTCGGCGTGGAGCGGGGCTGGGGGAGGCAGGAACAATGGACCCACTTCGACGGCTACCAGGTACTCACGGGAGGGAGGATCCGGGCGCTTGTGGGGGGAGACGTACGGTTCGGCGGGGTCTTCGACCTTTGCAGCATCAGCCGAGTCGACCGGCGGGAGGGCGTGGTCGCCCGCTTTGCCGTGGTGCGGAGAGAGCGACTCGGGTACATTACGAAATGACGATCGGGAAAGGGAAAAGGGCGGGAACGGAGGCGGGGTGCGGGGAGTCGCGGTAAAGGTTCTGCTGACCGGCCCCCCGGGATGCGGGAAGACGACCGTGGCAAGAAAGATCGCGGGGATTCTCGGCGGCCGGGCGGCCGGGTTCTTCACGGAGGAGGTTCGCGACGCGATGGGATCCCGAACCGGGTTCCGGGTGGAGTCGATCGACGGGAGAACGGGCGAGCTGTCGGGCAAGCGGGCCGGCCCCGGACCGCGGGTCGGCGCCTACCTCGTCGACGTCCGGTCCTTCGAATCGGTCGCACTTCCCTCGCTTGCGGGAGAAGCCGGCAAGGTCTTTCTCATCGACGAGATCGGGAAGATGGAATGTTTCTCGGAGGCGTTCCGGGCCCGGGTGCGGGAGATTCTCGACTCGGAGGCCCCCGTCCTGGCCACGATCCCGTTGCGCGGCGGTGGCTCCTTCCTCGACGGGATCCGGAACCGGCGGGACGCAAGGAACATCGTCGTGACGCGGGAGAACCGGGATCGGCTTCCCGGGGAAATCGCGAAGATGTTCGGCGGGATCGTTCCATGCCCGTGAATCCTCTGGCGGGAAAGCCGGCCCCGGCGTCGATGCTGGTGAACGTGCCGCGCCTGGTGGCCGCCTACTACACGGAACGCCCCGATCCCGCCGTGCGGGAACATCGGGTCTCCTTCGGCACGTCCGGCCATCGCGGTTCCTCTCTCCGCTGCGGGTTCAACGAGGACCACATCCTCGCCGTGAGCCAGGCGATCTGCCTGTACCGCAAACAGCGGAAGATCACGGGACCCCTGTTCCTCGGAATGGACACCCACGCGCTTTCCGAGCCGGCGTTCGGAACCGCTCTCGAGGTGCTTGCCGCCAACGGCGTCCAGGTGATGATCGACCGCGGCGGGGGGTACACGCCCACGCCCGCGGTTTCCCACGCGATCCTCGTCCACAACCGGACGAGGGATACGGGGCTTGCCGACGGAATCATCATCACCCCGTCGCACAACCCGCCCGAGGACGGCGGCATCAAGTACAATCCCCCGCACGGAGGTCCCGCGGACACGGACGCAACGCGCGGGATCGAGGAGAAAGCGAACGAGCTTCTCGCCGGCG
>Ga0214473_10009459_pt1 | contig 11515 bp, 5 predicted proteins | sample RVTome_7_FD_203509 | JGI IMG/M metagenome (GOLD analysis project Ga0214473, IMG submission 203509) | Soil microbial communities from uranium-contaminated site in the Upper Colorado River Basin, Wyoming, United States - RVT98D197 | ecosystem: Environmental > Terrestrial > Soil > Contaminated >...
ACCCTGTCGGTCACGGCGGTCGCCCCGAGCGGCGTGTATGGCGACGCCCTGTCGACCGCGTGTTTCGTCATGGGAACGCAGCCGTGCCTTCAGATGATGGCGCGCATTCCGGGTGGGGGCGAGGCCGTCGTCGTGGACTCGACGTTCCATGTCGTGACGACGCCCGGAACGCTGGAGCGGCTTCGGTTCAACATGCCGCTCGAAGACGGGACCCTGCCCCACTGAAGACGTCGCGTCTCGAGGTGGACCCGACGAATTACGGATCCAGGAAGAAGACGCCGCCGAAGGTGATCACCCAGAGGGTGCCGGGGTGAGTCGCGTTGGGAAGCAGGAAGCCCAGCCGCAGGTCCGCCGAGGGACCCTGGCTCCCGGTCAGCGTGCCGCCGAGGAAGACGCCCGCGGGGATGAAGGCATCCCATTCGCGACCGCCGTCCCCGTCGATGTCCACACCGGAGAGCTCCATGCCGGATTGCACACCGAGAAAGAACGTGTCCGACGTCTGAATCGTGAGCGTGACGGGGAACCGCAGCTCGAACCACGCCGGGTTGTGGAGCGCGGCGCCGAACGTCACTCCCGAGTCCAGTCGGATCGAGTCGCCGGCATGCCACGTGGCGAGCAGGGAACCCAACGTCCCGAACGCGGATTCCCCGCTTGCGGGCACTCGCAGCTCGAGCATGAGCCCAAGCTCGACTGGACCGTCGAGGAGGCGCAACAGACCGTAGGCGCCGGGATCGCCGAACGCCCCGTCGGGGGCGAGCTGGACGGGCAACACGATGGCGCCGACCTCGAGGTCGTCGGTGGTCCCATAGGCGACCAAGCCGAGGAAAGAAACGAAGGCCTGCCGCTCGAGCCCAGGACGCTCCTGCGACGCCAGCGACAGGGTGGTATCAATGCGGACGATGCCCGCCGGCAAGGTCATGGGGCGCTGGGCGAACGCCATGGGCTGCCGAAGCTCGGGCTCGGGCGCGAGCCCCGCGCCGGGCGCCCACTCGGTCTGGGAGCCGGAGGCGGGTGGCGCTGGCACGCCCTCCCCCGTCTCTGCCGGAGCGGGCCCGTCACTCGAGGTGGGCGGCTGTGGAACGGGATCGCTCTCTGTGGTCGGACCGCCGAGGCCGCCGTCCGCGACGGAGCCGCCGTCTGGCTCAGCCGCACCCGCGTCCGCGAGGCTTGGTGGGACGCCCCCGTCGACCTCGGTAACCTGGGCGACTGCGGTGGACGCGACCGCGAGGACTCCCGCCGCAGCCAACGGCAGGAGGAAACCGGTGCGTGTTCTGTGCCGAGGCGGCGCGCCCATGGGGCGCTAGTATGCGTTGGGGGGCTCAGGGCCGTCGAGCCACTTGCGAAGCTCGCCCGGGTCAACCGCCGCGTTCGACCTCGAGCCCGTCGGCCTCCCAGTGGAGGAACCCTCCGACCAGGAACGCCACGTCGACGCCCTGGCCGCGCAGCACCTGGGCGGCATCCCTGGCCTCGTCGGTAGTCCGGGAGTAGAGCACACGCACCTTCCCGTCGGCGGGACGCCACGTCGCCGCGCGCGCCGCGAGATCGCCGGCCGCCACGTGGACGGCGCCCGGGATCCGGTATCGCCCGAAGGCTGCGGCTTCCCGGATATCGACCGGCACTGCGCGCCGTTCCGCGAGCAGGACGGCGAGCTCGGCGGGTGAGACCTCAGCCGAGTCGGCGCTGACGAAGGGCTTGACGAGGCGTCGGAGCCCCGCCTCGTCGAGCAGCCCGAGGTGTTGTCCGACCACCTCACCGTCCCGCATCACCACGAGGAACGGAATGCTCTGAACGCGGAAGCTCTGCGAGATGACCGGGTTGCGGTCGACGTCCACCTTGACGACCTTGAGTCGGCCTTCGAGCTCGGTCGCCAAGCGCTCGACGAGCGGGGACAGCTGCTTGCACGGCTGGCACCAGTCCGCGAACAGGTCGATCAGGACGGGCAGCTCCGACCCGAGCACCTCCTGCTCGAACGAAGCGTCCGTCACGGCCGCTACCGTCATGCGGTCCTCCGACGCCCCATCAGTAGTCCGACTTGCTCGTGCCGCCGGTCACCATGGCGACGCTGGCGCTCGCGCCGATGCGGGTGGCGCCAGCTTGGATCATGCGCTCGGCCTGCGATCGGTCGCGTACGCCACCGGAGGCCTTGACCCCCATGTCCTGGCCCACCACCGCGCGCATGAGCATCACGTCTTCGACAGTCGCGCCCCCTGCTCCGAAACCGGTCGAGGTCTTGACGAACCCCGCGCCCGCTGCTTTGGCGATCGCGCACCCAATGACCTTCTCGTCTCGCTCGAGACTCGCCGTTTCGAGGATCACTTTCACGGGCCGCCTGGCGGCCGCTTCCACCACCGCCGCGATGTCGGCGTGAACCGTCGCGTAGTCTCGGCTCTTGAGGGCACCGATGTTGATCACCATGTCGATCTCATCGGCTCCGTCGCGGACTGCCTGCTTGGTCTCGAAGCCCTTCGCGCTCGTGCTCGCGGCGCCGAGCGGGAATCCCACCACGGCCACGGTCATCACGCCGCTCCCGCGCAGTCGTTCGCGACAGAACCGGACGTTGGACGAATTGACGCACACGGACGCGAACTTGTATCGCAGCGCCTCGTCGCAGAGCTGTTCGAGGTCCTCGCGCTTCGCGTCGGGCTTGAGCAGCGTGTGGTCGATCATCGCAGCGAGATCGCCGCGAACCTCGCCGATCCCCGGCGAAGATCCGACGCGCACGGCGCCAGCGTCCCTGATCGTGGCCACGTCATCGGCGCGGCGCGCGGCGCACAGGCCGTGGCCATCGCACTGCTCGGCCGTGGCACTGCAGGGCTGGGACTTGAGGTCGTCGAGGAGCCTCAGCTCCACGCGGCGGGCCACCGCATCGACGATGCGCTCGAGGTCGGGTCGCATTCGGCAGGGAACCCTAGATCAGCGACGGGGGTTTCGCAAAGGGCTCCTGGCTGGGCGCCGGGGCCCGCGGCTGTGCCCACAAGCCCCGTTTTCCTGCACCTCCGCGGGGCGATCCCGGGCGCTAGCTGTTGCCCCCGGGCCCCTGGGGTTGTACGACAGGGGCGGCAATTCCACCCTCGGCGGGCCATGGACGTCACCTGCGAGCGCTGCAGCACCGAGTACGAGTTCGACGAAACCCTCGTCTCCGATCGGGGTACCACGGTCAAGTGCACCAACTGCGGCCACCTGTTCAAGGTGTACCGGCAGGGGGAGGCTGGCGAGACGGGGAGCCGTTCGTGGGAGATCCGCAAGCAGGACGGCACGGGTGCCTCGCTCGGTTCGCTCCGCGAGCTTCAGAAGCTGATCACCCGGGGCGAGCTCACCGAGGACGACGAGATCTCGCGGTCCGGCGAGGCCTGGAAGCCGCTCGGATCCATCGCCGAGCTGCAGACCTTTTTCGCCGCGGCCCAGGCGGGACGGTCTGTTCGGGGCGATGCGACCAGCCCCTTCCCGGCGGGGCCCTTCCAGCGTACGGCGTCAGGTCGCCCCGCGCCCGACGAGCGCGCCTTCGCCAACACGCTCGAAATGGAGAGCCACCCGGGCGGCCCTCCCTTCGCGACGCCCCGGGTCCCGGCGTCCGCCCTCCCCTCGGCCCCGCCCCCCAAGCGCACCATCCTCGGCCCCGGCGCCGCCCCCCCCGCACCTCGTCCCCAGTCGGCGCCGCCGGCCCCGCCGCCCCCCGTGAGGGCCGCGCCCAGCTCAGCACCGCCGCCCGCCTCCGCCATGCCCGCGCGCGCGGCGGCTGCCACGGCCGGCGAGCGACCCCGCGCCATCCCGCCCACGCAGGCGTTCATGGACGACGACGCCGACACGCGCCCCGACACGGCCCCACCCGCCCGGGTCATGCCGAGCTCGCGGCCGCCGGCCGGTCCGCGCTACGTCGACGAGCAGCCCGCACGCACACCGCGACGCAGCCGCACGGGATTGTGGATCGCGCTCGTGCTCGTCATCGCGGCAGGGGTCGGCATCGGGCTCGGTTGGAACCACATCGGGCCTGCCCTCGGTCTGGCCCCCGCCGATGACCCGGCCGCCGCGTTCCTCTCGGCCGGGGACGAGGCACTGGCCCAGGACGACGTGCCGGGCTACCAGCTCGCCATCCGGGAGTACACGCGAGCCACCGCGCTCAACGAGCGAGACATCCGCACGCTCACAGCCCTGGCGCGAGCCCATGCCCTGCTGGCCCAGGCGCTCGACTTCGAGGCCGGCGACCTCTCGGCGAGGGCCGCAGCGGACCCGGCCCTGGCGGGGGAGGCGGTGGCGCTCCGGCGCGACGAGCGCGCGAACGGGGAGCAGGCTCGACGCTACGCGGAGGACGCGGTTCGACAGGACCCCAACAACGTTCCGGCCGTGATCGCGCTTTGCGATGCGCTGCGGCTGACGGGGGACCAACGCGGCGCGCGATCCCACCTCGATCGCGCGCGCACGCTCGCGCGGGAACCGAGCGCCGATCTGCTTCGGGCGCTCGCCCTGCTCGAAGCCGCGGAGGCGGGTGAGCTCGGGGCGGGCCTCGCGAGCGCACGGCAGGCCGTGGAGACGGACCCGGCCCTCATCCGCGCCCGACTCGTTTATGCCCGCTCCCTGCTCGCGACCGGCGACGTGGCGGAGGCCAGGAGCCAGATCGAAGCAATCCTGGGACAGAGCTCGAGCAACTCCCGCGCCCTGCACCTGAAGGACGCGATCGAGCGCGGCTTACCACCGGCGGCGCCCGTGGTCGAAGTCGTGGACGCGGCAGTTCCCCCAGACGCGGGCGCTCCCGCCGAGCCGACGCCCCTGGTCGCGCCCCCGATCGCGGAGCCCGGCACGGTGCGCGAACCGCCCACGCCGCCCGGACCAGAGGCCGTTCCCGGCGGGCGTGACTACAGCTGGTACCTGAGCCGCGGCGAGCAGGCGCTCGAGCGGGGCGACACGGTCGGCGCGCGAGCCTTCCTCGACGCCGCCCTCACGGCACGACCCGGGGGCTCCGAGGCGCTCGCCGCCCTGGGCCGTCTTGACCTCAACGCCGGCAACGCCAGCGCGGCGATCGCCCACTTCAGGCCGGCAGCCCAGGCCGGCTACGCCAACGCCTACATCGGGCTTGGGCAGGCCTATCGACGCATGGGGCGTCTGCGCGAGGCCGTCGAGGCCTACCAGGGCTACCTCAACCGCTACGGTTCGACGGGGCCCCAGTCCGCCCTCGCCCAAAGCCAGATCCGCGAGCTGACCGCGCAGCTCGAGGGGCAGCCCGAAGCGCCGACGCCGCCGAACAACCCGCCGAACGACCTCCCCGGGCCCACGCCCCAGACTCCGCCCGACTCCCTGCCCGCCCCGCGCGGAACCGATCCCGCGAACCCGCCCCCGGCCTCCGACCCACCGGCCGTGGGCTCCGAGTATCGATGACGCGCTGGCCGCCCGTCGTAACCGCGACCGCGGTGCTGCTCGGCCTGTGCGCTTGCGGAGATGCGGAGCCCGCACCCCCGCCCTCGGAGGGCCCGGGAGAGGCCGAGGTGCGGGAGATCTTCCTCGATGCACCGCCGGTCGAGGGCGGCGAAGCACAGCTCTTCTCGGCACCCCGGCCGACGCTCGGCGATGCTCTGGTGCGCCTCGACGCCGTGGCCCGCGACGAAGACGCCAAGGGCCTGTTCCTTCGGGTGGGTCCCCTCGGCGGGGCTTGGGGACGGGCCGCGGATCTGCGCGCCGCGCTCGCGGCAATCCGCGAGGCCCACAAGCCGATCCACTGTCATTTCGATGTGGCCGACAACCTCGCCTTCTGGCTGATGGCCTCGAGCTGCGATCGAATCAGCATGACTCCCGCTGGCGACCTCGACCTGGTCGGCGTGGCCGCATACGTGTTCTTCGCCCGAAGCCTGCTCGAGAACGCGGGGCTGCGCGCGGATCTCATGCAGATGGGCCGCTACAAGGGAGCCGCCGATCCCTTCACGCGCGACGAGATGCCGGAGGAGACGCGCGAGTCACTCGGCGCCGTCCTCGATGACCTGCAGTCCACGCTGGTGCAGGGAATCGCGGCCGGTCGCCACCTCGAGCCGGAACGAGTCGCGGCCCTGCTCGACGAGGGCCCCTTCGATGCGACCCACGCGCGCGAGAGGGGACTGGTGGACGACGTGGGCTTCGATGACGAAGCTCGCGAGCACATCCGCCGCGAAGCCCACGTGGGCCACGTCCGTCTCGTGCAGCTCACCCCAGGGGAAGAGCCCATGGGTCTCTTGGAAATCCTCCAGGCGTTCTCGGGCGAAGCGCCCGAGACGACGCCCGAGGGCCCGCGCGTAGCGCTGGTGTACCTCGAGGGCAACATCGTCGACGAGGAGGAGTCGGGGATCGGCTCGGGGCGCTCGGGACCTTTCGTCCGCGCGATGCGCAGCTTCGCCGACGATGACGACATCAAAGCCGTCGTGCTGCGCATCGATTCGCCTGGCGGGTCGGCGCTCGCCAGCGATCGCATGTGGCACGCGGTCAGGCGCGTGGCGAAGCGCAAGCCCGTGATCGTGTCCGTGGGGGACATGGCCGCGAGCGGCGGGTACTACATCGCCTCGGCAGCCACGGAAATCCTCGCCCACGACAGCAGCCTCGTCGGCTCCATTGGAGTCGTGGGTGGGAAGGTGAGCGTCGGAGACCTCGCGGACCGCCTCGGGGTCCACGTGGAGGTGCTGCAGCGCGGACGCAACGCGGCATGGTTGAGCCCGATGCGCCCCTTTACCGACGAGGAGCGGATCGTGATCGGCCGCATGCTCCGGGCAACCTACCGCCGCTTCGTGCGCCGGGTGGCCGAAGGCCGAGACATGCCCTCCGAGCGTGTCGGCGCGGCGGCGGAGGGGCGCCTGTGGAGCGGGCGTCGCGCGCGGGAGGCTGGGCTCGTGGACGCCGAAGGGGGCCTGTGGGAGGCGCTCCGGCGCGCGCGCCAACAGGGGGGGGTGAGCGAGTGGGCACCCGTCGAGCGCTGGCCGCGACGGGCCGGGCTCCTCGAGGCGATCGCACAGGCCATGGGCGGTTCCCAGCCGGGCGATCGAACCCGTGCGATCCTCTCGGACATCGCGGCTCTCGCAGGGCCGGTGGCGGAGGCGGCCATGGTCTCGCCCCTCCTCCTCGGACGGGAACGGGTGGCCGTGGCCCTACCCTACGTCCTGCGCGTGGAATAGGGCCGCGTCCGGGCTCCGAGCCCGGCCGTCCTGGCGCCCTGGCGCCGGCGCCGTTGACAGTCCGGTTTCTGGATCGGCCCCAAACCTGATATCGTCCCGCGTCGATGAAGGGCCACGGTCTCGCACCGAGCCCCGTTGCCCGCATGCTGTTGGACCTGGCCGAGCGCCGTGCCAACGGAAGCGTGGAGATTGGGGGGCGTCGGCTCGTGCTCCGCGATGGCTTGGCCGTCTCCGTCGAGCCCACACCGGACGATCGCCCGTTCGAGCAGTTCCTCCTCGATGCGGGGCGCGTGGCCGTCGACGTGCTGGGGGTGGCCCAGGCCGACGCCCAAGCGTCGGGAGCCTCCACGGAGGAGGCCCTGGTCCGCCTCGGCGCGCTGTCCGAAGCTGACGCGGCCTCCATGCTCCGCGCCCTGTGGCTCGACCGCCTCGTCCTGGGCCTCGCCCTCGATGAAGAGTCGGGCGGGGAACCCCCGACCTTCTACCCCGAGGCCCCGTCGCCCGCCGACGGCGGCGTCGATCTCGTGGCGCTCGTGCTCGACGCGCTCGCGCGCCGGGCAGACCGCGGCGGCGCCGAAGACGTGGGATTCCGGTCCGACCATCGGCTTCGGTGGACCGCCACTCCACACCGGGAGGTGGCCGCCCGATGGTGCGAAGCGGGCGACCTCCCCGATGACGTGAACGTCACGCAGGTGCTCAAGCGCACCCCCGCGGCCGCGTCGCGCCTCGCGGCCCTCGCGCGGGCCGGCCTCGCACGCATCGTCGCTCGCCACGACTCGGCCCCGCCGCCTCCGCCCCGGCCGCGCTGGACGACCCCGTCGGCACGAACCACCGACCCAGGACACCCGCCGCCGAGCCCGGGCCCTCGCATGCACCTCGAGCCGGGCCAGGCGCCCACGCCGCCTGTTCCGGCCGACCTGCGGGCACGGCTCACGCGGTTCCCCCCGGCCACAACGTCCCTGAGCGATCCCTTGGATCCACTCGAACGCGAGATTCAGACGCTCGAGCAGAAGGGAGCCCCCCCCACCGAGCGGGCCGCCGCCTGGAAGAAGCTCGGGAGGGCCTGGCAGTCCCACTACCGCTCCCTGGAAGAAGCGGGGCGGGCCTTTCGCGAGGCCGTCGCCGCCGATCCGTCGGACCTGGTGGCGCTCGAGCAATCCTCCGCCCTGTGCGCCGCCATGGGCCGACTGGACTTGGCCCGAGCCTACGCTGCCGCCATCGTGCCGCTCACCCAAGGATCGGAGCGCGAGACCGCGCTCGCGCGGGTGGCCCAGTTGTCACGGCGGGCCGGGCACATGGAGTCTGCCACGCGCACCCTGCTCGCGGCCGCGGACGCGGACCCGCGGGCCGCCGAGCCGCACGTGCTGCTGTTCCAGCAGTACCGCGACCAGCGTGCCCCGGAGGCGGTGGCCCACGCGCTCCTGGCTGCCGCGCGGCTCGCAGACTCCCGTCCCGATCGGGCCCGGGCCCTGTTGGCATGGGCCTACCACGCAAACCCGGCGGACTCGGCCGTGCCCGCCCCCTACGCCGCCGCGCTCGAACGGGACGCCTTCCCCGAGGCCTCCATCGCCGTGCTCGCCCAGGCCTCGACCGCAGCCGCAGACCCGGACACGAAACGGATGTTGCTCCTCGACGCGGCACAGCGCGCAGAGGCTCTGGGCCGCCCCGACCTCGCCGCCGATCTGTTGCTCCGCGCCTTCGACGCCGAGCCCCACGTCGATCTGTACTACGAACCCTTGACCGCTGATCTCGAGGAATCGGGTCAAGACGAGCTGGCCGCAGTCGTGCTCGAGGAGATCGCTGCCGTCTGCCCGCCCGAGTCGCGTGGATACTGGCTCACCCGGGCTGCCGAGGCCCATCTGCGGAGCGCGTCGGGAAGCGCGCAAGCCATGGAGCTCTTCACCCGCGCCCTCATCGAGGATCCGGGAGCGCCCCGGCCGCTCGAGGCCCTACGCGACCACGCCGAGGCCGTCCCGGACCGGGCCCTGTTGGCAGATGCGCTCGAGCGCGTCGTGCGATGTACGGTGGTCAGGGATCCGGAAGCCCTGCTGACGCTGGTGCTCGAGCTGGCGCCGTTGGCCGAGGAGGGTCTGGGCTCTGCGCACCGTGCCCTCTGGGCGTGGCAGCGGATCCTGGATCTGTTTCCACAGGATGCGACCGCGCTCGCCAACATCGAACGCTTGGCTCCGAAGATCGAGGTGCGCGACGGCCTGATCTCCATGGCGGCGCGCGACTACGGCGCGGCCTCATCAGAAGACCGGCCGCGGGCGGCCCGAACTCTGGCGACGATGCTCCAGGACGTGCCTGACGAGCGGCATGCGGCCGCGGGCCTCCTACGCGAGGCGCTGGCGACCAGTCCGGACGACGGGATTGCCCCGGTGCTCGAGCGTCTCCTCACGGTGCTCGGCGAAGAGAAGGAGCTCGCTGCTCTCTTGGAGGAGCGAGTCGAGCGCGCGACATCTCACGGCGAACGGCTGCGCTTGCTGTCTTCGCTGGCGGCACTGGAGTTTCGCCTGGGGAACGCGGATCGGAGCGCGCAGGCATGCCTTCGGCACCTCGTGCTCAGCCCGGGTCAACCAGACATCTGCGCGAGGATGCTTCGGGCTGCGGCCGCCACGAGAGACCCGTCGCTGATCCAGGCAGCCCTGGAACACCGAATCCGGGCGGCCGTGGACGGGCGGGACAGGGCACGACTCCTCTCCCGCGTCGCCACCCATCACTGGGAGCGCCGCGAGCGGGACCTCGCCCTCGCAGCTGCCCAGAAAGCGCTCGCCGTCGACCCGAGGACCGCCGAGGCCGCGCTCCTGTGCGTCGAAGCCGCGGAGAGTCTGCCCGCTGCAGACGCCGTGGTGGCCCTCGCGGCAGCGCGGGAGTGCATCGGTGATTCCGCTCCCCTCCTCGCAGCCCTCGAGGCCGCGGCGGCGGTGATCGGCGCCGAGGGGCTGTGCGCCGAAGCGATCGACGCCTGGTGTGGGCTGGCACCCACGGACCCCGAGCCCGCCGCACGGATGCTCGATCTGAGGGTGCGCAAGGGCAACGCGGCAGAGTTGCGCGCGGCGATCGAGTACGCGCTCGCGACCGAGGGCGGAGACGCCCAGGCGGTGCGAGAAGCCATCGAGCGGCTTGCAACGATGGTCCCGGCGCACGAGGCAGCCGCCGTCGCCCTTCACGCGGTCGATCGAATGGGCCACCGGGATCGAACGCTCGTGGGGATCGCGATCCGGCTCGCCGAGTCGGGCGAACGCACCGATCAGCGGGTCGCCGCGCTCGAGCGAGCTGTGGCCTTCGCCACGGGCGCGGACCGTCTGGTGCCGCTGCGGCGCCTGGCTGACTTGCACCGTAACAGCGCCAGCATACCCGCAGAAGGTCGCACGCTGTTGCGTATCCTCGCCCTCGATGCACACGACACGGCGACTCTCGAGCGGCTGACCGAGATCTACGCACGGACGGGCGAGGACCAGCGCCTGCTCGCAGTGCTGGCGCTGCGCCTCGAGGGAGCGGCCGATCCGCTGGACCGACGCGATCGGCTCCTGGATCTGGCGGCGGCTTCGCTGCGCACGGACACGACTACGGAGCGTGCTGTCGGGTTCGTTCGACGAATGGCCGATGAATCCACCGGCGACGCAGAGACGCTCTCGCTGGCCGCGGGCGCCCTGACCGCGATGGGCCTTGCCGAGGAGGCCGTGGATGTATTGCTCACCGCTGCGGAGCAGCTCCCCGCGGCTGATGCCGGCGCCGTGGCCGAGCGCGCGATGGCGCTGGCCGAGCACGAGGCGCGCGATCCGGCGCTCGCCCTGAGCGCCGCCGCGCGCGGCCTCGGGATCGCCCCGACTCACACGCCTTTGCTCCTGGCCTTTGAGCGCCTCGCCCTCACCGTGCCCGATGTGGACGTGGCACGGCGGACCTACGCCATGCTCGTCGAGCGCGCCATGGGTCGGCACGGGCGTCGCGGACTGCTCTACCGCGAGGCGAGGTGGCTCGAGCGAGCTGGCGAGCCGGCGGCGGCCCTCGAAACCTACACGCGAGCATTCGACGAGTCGCCGACCACGGGAGTCATCCTGGCGGCCATCGAGCGGCTCAGCGTGGCCATGTCGCGACGGGAATCCGCGGCCAGGGCGTACCTTCGCCTCGGCGGGATGTCCCCGCACGTGGACGCGCGCATCGAGCTGACGTCACGCGCTGCCGTCGTCCTCGAAGAGGAGCTCGGTGATCCGAGCTCTGCTTTTGACGCGCTGCTGGAGTGCTGGCAGCAGACTGGAGATGGTGGCGTGCTCGGGCAGCTGCGACGGCTCGCGAGGACGATCGACGAGACGGATGCCTCGAGGGGCGAGGCGTGTTTCGAGTCCTTGACGAGTGGCCTTCGCGAGCGTGCGGAGAAGACCTGGGACGAC
>Ga0214473_10009460_pt1 | contig 11515 bp, 10 predicted proteins | sample RVTome_7_FD_203509 | JGI IMG/M metagenome (GOLD analysis project Ga0214473, IMG submission 203509) | Soil microbial communities from uranium-contaminated site in the Upper Colorado River Basin, Wyoming, United States - RVT98D197 | ecosystem: Environmental > Terrestrial > Soil > Contaminated >...
AAAGTGCGACGATTGGGTGCGAGCGCTCGCCGCGGCCTGCCCATCCGCCAGGCGCTCGACCTCGCGGGCGACCACCTCCTCCGCGCCCAGTGCAACGATGCCTACTGGCACGGCGTCTTCGGCGGCATCTACGCCCCGCACCTTCGCACCGCGCTCTGGCGCGAACTCATCCGCGCCGAAAAGCTGGTTGACGCCGCCGAGCAGGGTCGCACCACCTACGCCGAACTTTCCCGCCTCGATTTCGACGCCGACGGCCGCGAAGAACTTTATCTGACCACAGAGAGCTGTGCGGCGCTAGTCAAGCCCTCTGACGGCGGCACGATTTCGGCGCTCGATTTCCGCCCTTCGGAGGTCACGCTGATCAATTCAATGCAGCGCCGCCCGGAGCCCTATCATATGCGGCTCGCCGAAGCCGCCCGCGTCGCAGCTGGAGCAGCGGTCTCAATCCACGACCGCATTCGCGTGAAGGAGCCGGGCCTCGAAAAGAAATTGCGGTACGATCGCTGGCCCCGCCACGCCTTTCGCCTCCTGCTGTTTGCCGACTCCAAAACTTGGCAGGACTACGACCGGATCGCGCTGGACGAATGCGCCAACTTCGCCGGCGCCTCCTACACCGTCGTAAACGCCTCCGCGTCGGACATCGAGCTTTCGTGCGACGCTCCGCTCGACTCCGTCCGCTTGCCTGCGGCGCCGGCCAGCGTCACAAAGGTTCTTCACTACTCGAAATCCGCCGCTGGATTCGAGCTCGCCTGCGGCGTCCGCTTTTCGCACCAGCACTCAGAGCCTTTGCGTGTCCTGGCGGGCATCGAGGTCGTGCTCGACCTGCTCGCGCCCGACAAGCGCGACCGGTATTTTGAAATTGGCGGCGAGCGCCAACTTCTCTCTTGGGTGGGCGCTGCACCGGTTGCGCAATTGCGCGCGGTGGACGAATGGCAGAATGTCGCCGTCACCCTCGACGCCCCGGGCGCCCGCGAATTCTGGGTTGCTCCCATCGAAACAGTCTCCGAATCCGAGGAAGGATTCGAACGCGTCTATCAGGGCTCCCAGATCCTGCCCGTTTGGCTTGTCGAATTACCGCCAGGCGCCGAGTGGACCGCCCGTCTCGTCCTCCGCGTTACCACCGCCCGTTGAAGAATCTTCGAGGGCGTTGCCTCCTTCGCAGACCTCTGCTAAAGTCTCTCCTCACGGAGGCTCCCGATGGCCGTCAGCAAAGAGCTGCTTGAAATTCTCGTTTGCCCGCTGTGCAAGACGCCCGTTCAGCTCACGCCCGACCAGCAGGGCCTCAAATGCTCCACCTGTCGTCGCGTCTATCCCATTCGCGACGACATCCCCGTGATGCTGGTGGACGAAGCGCGCATTGAGCCGGCCTGATCCGTCCTCGATTCTCCCCGGTCTTCCGCGCGGCGCGGAAATCCTGCTGATTCGCCTTCGCTCGCTGGGCGACGTGGTGATGCTCACGCCGTCGGTGGCGGCCCTGCACGCCTGGCGCCCCGACTTGCGCCTGTGCGTGCTCGTCGCGCCGGCGTTCGCGCCCGTGCTCGAAGGCAATCCCGCCGTCAGCGAAGTCTTGCCGATGCGTGGTTTCCTCTCCACTGCGCGCGAACTGCGCCGCCGCCGCTTTCCTGTCACCTACAACCAGCACGGCGGCCCCACCAGCGCATTCCTGACGCTCGCCGCCGGCTCGCCCGTCCGCGTCTGTTGGGCGCGCCTCCAATTCCAGTCGTTCTACAACGTGTGCGTCCCCGATCCCGCTGCGCTTTTTGGCCGAACCCATATCCACACGGTCGAAGACCGCATCGCGCATTTTTATTTCACCGGCCTGCCCCGCGGCCCCATTCCTCCCGCGCAGATTTTTCCGCGACTCGACGCTCTAGCTGCTGTTCAGAAAATTCTCACTGACAGCGGCATCGCCCCCGGCCGCCCCTACGTCGTGCTGCGTCCCGGTGCTGCTGACCGGACCAAGCAGTGGCCTCTTGAGCGATTTCTCGAATTGGCGAAATGGTTGCGCGAGGTCTGTGGCCTGGCTGCGGTGATGGATTTCGGCCCGGATGAAAATGCACTGGCCGCTTCCGCACGACAGAAAGTTGACTCGGGGGTCGTTCACTTAGATTCCCTCGGCGTCCGCGAGCTGATTGCTCTGATTGCGGGAGCACGTTTGTTCGTCGGCAACGACACCGGCCCCACGCACATCGCCGCCGGCGTGAGATGCCCCACCGTAGCTGTTTTTGCCGCCACCGACCCCGCCATCTGGGGCCCCTGGCAGGTCGCTCACCGCGTCGTCGAGTCCGATGCTTTGTGCGACACCTGCCCTCCCGGCCGCTGCTATGCTTCCGAGCGCCGCCGCTGTATCCTCTCCGTTGACACCTCCCGGGTACAGCAGGCTTGTGCGGCGCTGTTGACGCGCTCTTAGCCCGCAGACCCCCGCTGGCCGGGGGAAGGACGATCTCCCCGATGAAACTCCCAACTGCGAGGCTCGTGCGCATCATCAAATCCATCCGTGGACGCCGCGTCGCCGTCGTCGGCGACCTGATGCTCGACCGCTACCTGTGGGGCACCGCCTCGCGCCTCTCCCCCGAAGCGGCTGTACCCGTCGTCGACTTTGTGGAAGATACCTGCTGCCCCGGCGGCGCCGGAAACGTCGCCGCGAACCTGGCCGCGCTCGGCGCGAAGGTCGCTCCCTTCGGCGTGGTCGGCGAAGATGAATTCGCGCCGATGCTGCGCAACGCGCTGCGCGCCGCAGGCCTGCCGGAGAAAGGAGTCGTTGCCGATAGCGCGCGCCGGACCACGGTGAAGACGCGCCTGATCGCGCGCCACCAACAGGTCGTGCGCGTCGACCGCGAGACCCGCTCCGCGCTCGCCGGCCCGGTTGAAGAGCACCTCATCCGCCGCGTGATGGGTTCCCTGCGTTCCGCCCAGGCGCTCGTCGTCTCCGATTACGACAAAGGAGTCGTCACCGAAGAGCTGTCCAAGCGCGTACTGGGCGCCTGCCAGCGCCTCGGCCTGCCTGCGTTTGTCAAACCGAAACGCTCGCGCGGGCCAAAATACCCAGGTGCAACCGCGATCGTCCTGAATTGCGCCGAAGCCGGGTTCCTGGTGACGCGCGCGCTCGACGACGACGATTCCGTCGAGGAGGCGGGCCGCAAGCTGCTCGAATACTTCGCCTGCCCGGCGGTCCTCATCACTCGCCGTGAACAGGGAATGAACCTGTTCGAACAGGACGCGCCGAAGAGTTTCCATATTGCCGCCATCAGCCGCGAGATGCCCTTTGGCCGTTCTGCGCACGCCGCTTCGCCGCACCAATTTGAAGGCCGGCAGGTCTTCGACGTCACCGGCGCCGGCGACACCGTGTTGGCCATGTTCGCGCTTGCCGCTGCCGCAGGCGCTTCGCTCCGGGAGGCTGCGGTTCTCGCCAACCTCGCCGCCGGCGTGGTGGTCGGCAAGCTCGGCACGGCCACGCTCACCCCGGCCGAACTCCTCTCCGCCCTCCGCGACCTCGCTTGAGCGCAGCCGTGCCCCCGCCACTAAAGCCTGACTCCTGGCTCGACGCCATGCGTCGCGACTGGGATGCGCGCGCCCGCGAAAACGCCCGCGCCTACATCAACTGGCCCGACGTCCCCAACGAGGAAACCGCCTTCTTTGATTCCGGCCGCGCCGACTACGCACGCTACGTCACTCCGTTCCTGAGTCGGGTGGGATTCGATCCACGCGGACGCCTGGCCTTGGAAATCGGCTGTGGCATTGGGCGCCTCGCGCGTTGCCTCGTGGAGGATTTCGGCGAAGTTATCGGTGTGGATGTCTCGGCGGAGATGGTCGCCCGTGCCCGCGCATTCGGTTTGCAGCGGGCCACGTTTCTTCAGGTTTCCGGCGCCGACTTGCATCCGGTGGCTGACGCCTCCGTGGATTTCGTTCTTTCGTTCGCCGTTTTTCAGCACGTCCCCGATTGGGCCGCGATTTCCGCCTACTTCGCTGAAACGGCCCGCGTGCTCCGGCCCGGCGGATGTTTCCGTCTCCATCTGAAGGGGCTCTGGACACTTTCCTTGGGGCGTCTGCTGCTCGAGGCGGGATTCTCCCGCAACCCCGCGTTCGTCCAGCGCGGCTGGACTCGCCTCCCCTTTGTGCGTCTGCGTATGCTGGACACCTGGCAGGGTCGTTCGCTCACGCCGCCGCAGGTTCGACATCTCTGTGTTTCCCTGGGACTGGATGGAATTGAGTTGGTGGATGCCTGGACGGCGGGAATGTGGGTCGGCGGCAGGAAAAAAACGTGAGGGGTTACGGCGCAAAGCTCAGCGACTGGTCACGGCGCTCCACCCACAGGCGGACTTCTTTCAACCTCGGCAGTTTTTCCTGCTCGCTGTCTTCTGGGAATTTCTCGAACGGGCTCAACTCGACGACGACAACTACCCCCGATGCATTGGGTGGCTTCTGCGCCGTTTCGATCCGAAAACTCTTCACTGGTCCGTAGACACCCTGGGGTCCCCAGTCACCGAGAAAATTCTCGTACTTGTAACTTGGCTGCGGCTTCCAGATTTGATAAGCGAGTTGGGTGTCGCCGGCCACCAGCGCGTCAAAAAAGCTGTCCACGGTATTTTTCTCGGTGTGAAAGCGAAGCACCCACCACGCCGCCAGGTATACCAGCAATGCAAAGGCCATCCCGCTGACGATGTACCGCCGCAGCTTCGACTTCGGCTCTTCCGAATCTCCGTCAAGCAATCCCACCGGGTTCCCTCGCTATTTCTCTGCCCGCTCTGACCCCTGCCCCTATGCCTCCAGCGCGCCGCCGCTTCCCGGCGGCAGCTCGATCGAGTACTTCGTTCGCGTCTTCTCGCGCTGCTGCTCGAGCGCCAGTTCAATCAGCCGGTCAATCAGCTCTCGATAGGGAATCCCGCTGGCCTCCCACAGCTTCGGGTACATGCTGATCGAAGTGAAGCCGGGGATGGTATTGATCTCGTTCACGTAGATCTTGTTCGTGCGCCGCTCGAGGAAAAAATCCACACGCGCCATCCCGCAGCACTCAATCGCGCGGAACGCCCGCACTGCGTACTCCTGAAATTTCTTGACCTGCTCCTTCTTCAGTTTCGCGGGGATGATCAGACGCGTCCCTTCCTCCAGATATTTCGCCGCGTAGTCGTAAAACTCGCGGTGCGGAAGGATCTCGCCGGGCACGGACGCCTTCGGTTCGTCGTTGCCCAGCACCGCAACTTCGATCTCCCGCCCGCTGACGGCCCGCTCGACAAGAATTTTCTGCGCGAATTCCGCCGCCAGGTCCAGCGCGGCCGCCAGCTCGCTCCGCTTGTGGACCTTGGTCATCCCCACCGACGAGCCGAGCGTCGCCGGCTTCGTGAACACGGGGAAGCGGAATTTCCCCGCGACCTGCGCGAGCACTTTCTTGCGGTCGCGTTCCCACTCGCTCCGCTGGATGGCCAGGAAATCGGTCACCGGCAGCCGCTCGTGCAAGAACAACCGCTTTTGCATGTCCTTGTCCATGCCGACCGCGGAGCCAATCACGCCCGCGCCCACGTACGGCAGCCCCGCTAGGTCGAGCAGGCCCTGCACTGTCCCATCTTCGCCGAACGTCCCGTGCAGCACCGGAAACACCACGTCCACGCGCAGCCCGCCCCCGCGGTTTTCATCCATAGGCATCAGGGCTGCCGCAGTCGGGTCCGCAGGCAGCACCACGCGCTGGCCGCTCTTCAACACTTCCGGCAGTAATTTCTGCGCCCCTGTTCCGACGAGCCATCGCCCGTCTTTGCTGATTCCGATCGCCACCGGCTCATACTTTTCCGGATCGAGCGCGTGGATCACCGACGACGCCGAGGCCAGCGATACCTCGTGCTCTCCCGACCGCCCGCCAAACAGCACGCCCACCCGCAACCGTTTTTTCTCAGTCTTCATCGCGTCGCTTCAATCTCCGCCGCTCTTCGCTTGCCCCTACTCCCTACAGAATCTTCTTCCCCAGCCACGACAGCAGCAGCTCCACTCCTAAAGTCGCCGTCTTGTTGTGCAGGTCGATCACCGGATTAATCTCCACAACCTCTATCGAGACGGTAGCTTCGCTGTCCGCAATCATTTCCATTGCTAGGTGCGCCTCGCGATAGGTGACGCCGCCGCGCACCGGCGTGCCCACGCCCGGCGCGTCCGACGGGTCCACCATGTCGAGGTCCAGGCTCACCGCGACGCCGTCAGTTTCGTCGCTGGCGAAACGCAGCGCCTCTGCCATGACTTCGCGCATCCCGCGTTCGTCAATGTCGCGCATCGTGAACACGTGCACCCCGGATTCTTTCACCAGCCGCCGTTCTTTGCCGTCCAGGTCACGCACCCCGACAATAGCCACGTTGCGCGGCTGCACCATCGGCCGCGGGCCCACCAGTTCCGCCAGTTCCGCTGGCCCGTACCCGATAATCGCTGCCAGCGGCATCCCGTGGACGTTGCCCGACGGCGACGACTCCGGCGTATTCATATCTCCATGCGCATCGAGCCACAGCAGCCCGATACGTTTCGTCTGTTTCTGGAAGTGACTCGCCACGCCGCCCGTTGTCCCCACGGCAATCGAGTGGTCGCCGCCGAGCACCAGCGGCGTCGCGCCTTCCTCGAGTGTTCGTTGCACAATCTCTGCCAATCCCTTGCACGTTTCCGCGATTTCGTTCAGGTACTTGGCGCGTTTCTCGCCGTAGTGCTGCTCTTCGGCCTGTTTCACCGGCACGTTGCCGATGTCTTCCACTGTGAGCCCCAGTTGCTTGACGCGTGTCTGCAATCCCGCGACGCGCAGCGCCGACGGGCCCATATCCACCCCGCGGCGGCTCTGGCCGAGATCCATCGGCACTCCGATGATGCGGATTTTCCCTGGCATCGTTGCGGTTCCCGTTTGACCCTGGTGGGCAATCTCTAAGGATAGATGCGGTACAGCATTCGTGGGAAGGGGATGACCTCCCGGATGTGCTCAGTCCCGCAAATCCACGCGATTGTGCGTTCGATCCCTAAGCCGAATCCCGCGTGCGGCACGCTCCCGTAGCGCCGCAGGTCCAGGTACCACTGAAACGCCTCTTCGGGCAGGTTGTTTTCGCGGAGGCGCTTCAGCAGAAGCTCGTAGCTCGAGATGCGCTCGCCGCCGCCGATGATTTCGCCGTAGCCCTCCGACGCGAGCATGTCGAATCCCAGCGCCAGGTCCGGCCGGTCCGGATCGGGCTCCATATAGAACGCCTTGATCGCCGCTGGATACCGGTGGACCATCACCGGCCGGTCGAACTCGCTGGAGAGAATCGTCTCCTCGTCGCCGCCGAAATCGTCGCCCCATTTAGCCGGGTTGCCGTGCCTCTTCAGAATCTTCACCGCCTCATCGTAGGTGATTCGCGGGAACGGCGGCTGGATGCTTTCGAGCTTCGCAATGTCCCGCTTCAGCGTTTCGAGCTCCCGCGAGCGATTCTTCACGGCCGACTGCACGATGTGGCTCACCAGCCCTTCGCCCAGCGCCATCATGTCGCCCAGCCGCGCGTAGGCCGCTTCCGGCTCGAGCATCCAGAACTCGCGCAGGTGGCGCCGCGTTTTCGATTTTTCCGCGCGAAACGTCGGCCCGAACGTGTACACCTTCCCCAGCGCCGCCGCCGTCGCTTCGACGTAAAGCTGTCCCGACTGCGTCAGGTAGGCTTTCTCCTCTTCGGTGTACTGCACTTCGAACAGGGTCGTTGTGCCTTCGCAGGCCGCGGGCGTGAAAATCGGCGCATCGGTCAGGATGTACCCCTGGCCGTCCATATACTCCCGCGCCGCGCGGATCACTTCCGCGCGGATGCGCAGCACCGCCGCCTGCCGCGGCGTGCGGATCCACAGGTGCCGCCGGTCGAGCAGAAAATCCACGCCATGCTCTTTCAGTTGGATGGGGTAGGGATCGTCGTCCGGCACACGTTGCACCACCTGCACCCCACTGATGGAAATCTCGTAGCCTCCGGGCGCGCGTTGGTCCGCTCGGATCGTCCCGGAGACGATGACGCTCGATTCCTGCGTCAATCCCTTCAGGGCCTCGAACGCCTCGGGCCTCTCCTTCTGTGAGACCACGCCCTGGATGAGCCCTGTCCCATCCCGGAAAATCGGGAACAGCAGTTTGCCCGCTTCCCGCAGGTTGTACAGCCACCCGCGGATCGTGACTTCCTGCCCTTCGTATTTCCCTACATTTTCAACACTGACAACCGGCATGATTCCTATGCATCCTCCCTACCATCTTGGTAGTACGTCCTCGTTGTCGGCAAGGCGCCGGGGAAATGTCATTCTGCGTCCGCCGAAGGCGGGCGAAGAATCTCAACGCGACACCAGGCAGGACTCAGATTTTCTGGCCCGCGGGTGCGCCTACCCCTTCGTCGCCCGCACCTGTTCCAGTTTCCAGAACGCGGCGCTGGCCTGCTCGAGAATTTTCGGGTAATCGGCCGTGGCATGCGCACCCGCCACCGGCTCTTTCAATTCGAGCACCATCGGCAGGTTGCCCGCGTCCGGCGCGGTGCCAATCGCCTTGAGCGCCGCCGCCCAATCCACCGTGCCTTCGAAGGGAAGCAGGTGCTCATCTTTTTCCTTGTGGTTGTCGTGGACGTGCACAGTCACCACCAGTTCGCGCATCGTCTCGAAGCTGCGCTCGACACCCTCTTCCATGTGCGCGTGGCCCACGTCGAAGCACAGCCGCAGGTCCGCCAGTCGCGTCTCATGGATAAAATGCCGCAGAAACGAGGGCGTGGCCAGCCCGCCCGGTGTGTTTTCCAGCGCGATAGTCACCCCGCGCTGCTTGGCAAAAATGCTCAGATGCTCGAGCGAGTTGAACGCCGCGTCCATCCGCCTGGAGTCCGGCTCCGAGTCCCCCGCGCGCCCGCTGCCCAGGTGCTGCACCAAGTAGCGATACGGAATTTTTTCGGCCACGTCGAGCGTGCGCTTCACTTCGTCCACCGCGTCCAGCCGCCGCACCCGCTCCGGGTCGGCGATCGAGATCGGCGCGGTGCTCTCGCGGCCGGGCGCCAGGTCGCGGCTGGTCGGCGAGTGCATCGCGTGCAACTTCAGCGAGTGGTCAGAGAACCATTCCGCCACCTCGCGCACCTCGTCGTCGTTGCGGTAATCGAAATGCGATCGCACACAGAAAATCTCCACCAGCGGGATGCGCGCGCGCTCGATTTCGTGCAGCAGCGCGGTCGAAAGCCGGTAGCCCACGAAGTAATACGTTGAGATTCCGTGCTGCATCGAGGTCCGTTCGTCAGTATCCGATGGCCACGCCCGACCGTCGCGGGTCCGCCGCGCCCAGCCGCTCGCCGGTCTTGGGGTCGATGGCGATTGCTTCCACCTGCCCCAGCCAGCGCCACGGCACGCTTCTCACTTTGTGCCCGCGGCGCTCGAGTTCCGCTTGCACTTCGGCGGCGAGCGTGTGTTCGGTCACCAGCTCGTCGGGCATCCACTGGTGATGGAAGCGCGGCGCATTGATCGCGCCCTGCGGCTCCATCCCGAAGTACATCCAGTTGATCATCGTCAGCAGGACCGCGGAGATAATGGTCGGCCCGCCGGGCGACCCGGTCACAAAACTCAGTTTGCCGTCGCGCAGCAGCATCGTCGGCGTCATCGAGCTCAGCGCGCGCTTTCCCGGCGCGATCGTGTTTGCTTCCGATTGCAGCAGCCCGAAGACGTTGGGTTTTCCCGGCTGCGTCGTGAAGTCGTCCATCGTGTTGTTCAGCAGGAAACCGGTGGTCGATGTCACCCCCCCGCCGTATCCGGTGTTGATAGTGTACGTGTTTGCCGCCGCGTTTCCCGCTGCGTCCACCACCGAATAATGCGTTGTTTGTCCGTCGCGCAGTGGCTCCGGGGCGGTCGGGGACTCGCCGCTCCCGCCGCCCGCGCTCGTTTCATACGCCGCGGGATTGCCCGCCCGGATCTGCTCGCTCGTGGACGCCCGCAGCGGGTCAATCGTCGCGCGCCGTTCCGCCGCGTACCGCGGATCGGTCAGCCCGCGCACCGGCACGCGCGCGAAATCCGTGTCGCCCAGAAACGCCGCGCGGTCCGCGAACGCGCGCCGCATCGCCTCGGCGATCCAGTGGATCGTCTGCGCATCGCTCAGCGATTTCAGCTCGAACGGCTGAAGAATGTTCAGCGCTTCGATCATCGCCACCCCGCCCGAACTCGGCGGCACCGTCGTAATCACTTCCCACTCCACGCCGTTGATGTTGTATTTGGAGCGCAGCGGCTCGCGGAGCTTCGCTTGGTATCCCGCGAGGTCTTCCAGCGAGACGTGCCCGCCCATCCGCGCCATTTCGTCCGCCAGCTCTCGCGCCGTCTGCCCGCGGTAAAACTCGGCCGCGCCTCCCTGCGCGATGCGCCGTAGCGTCGCCGCCAGTTCTGGTTGCCGCAGGATGTCGCCGGCATTGTAAAGCTCGGCGTTCTTCAAAAATGTCCGGTAGCTCCCCGAGAAGCGTTGCAGCAGCGGGCGCGAACTCCGCAGCGACCGCGCCAGTTGCTCGTCCACCGGGAATCCCTGTTCGGCCAGACGGATCGCCGGAACCAGCACTTCGGCCAGCTTCATCGTGCCATAGGTTCGCAGCGCCAGCTCCATCCCCGCCGCCGTCCCCGGAATGGCCACCGCGCGGTAGCCTTCGAGCGCCGCTCGCGAATCAAGCGTGCCATCCGCGCGGATGTACATCTCGCGCGAGCCCTTGCCCGGCGAAGTCTCGCGGTAGTCCACGAGTCCCGTGCGGCCATCGGCCATGCGCACGAGCATGAATCCGCCGCCGCCGATGTTTCCCGCCGCCGGCTGCACCACCGCCAGCGCGAACCCCACCGCGACCGCCGCATCCACCGCGTTCCCGCCCTTTTTCAGGATTTCGATGCCGGCCTGCGAGGCGAGTTCTTCATCGCTCACCACCATCACCTTGGACCCACGCACGGCCTGCGCCGGCCAGTTCGGCTGCTCGATCGGGGTGGTGGCCTGTGTCGCAACCTGCGCCGCCGCCGGCAGGCCCAGGAGAAGAAGGGTAATGAGTACTGCGAAAAATCGGCGTCTCATAGCAAACATTCGACTTTATGCGAATCCCCGCAGCAGGTCAAGGCACGCCCGCCCGCTCAGCGAGTTTCACTCGGAAGGAAATCAACTTGCTTCACAGGGTATTGAACCGCGGGGCTTGACTCGCAGAAGTATCTCATCCCGACGGCCGACGAGTCGGCCCTCGGGATTTGCACATCATCCAGTAACCGCCTGCCGGATTCTTCCCAGCAATTCCAGCTTGGCATACGCCCGGTCGCGCGGCAGAAACTCAAGCCCGCAGGACGTCCCGAGGTAGGACTCCTCGGCAACGACCTTGGGCAGGATTTTCTCGACCTCCCGCGCCACGGCCGCGGGTTCTTCGAGGTTTGCGTTGCGTCCATCCACCATTCCCAAGCCCAGCGGCACGGTCGAACCCGTCGCGGCCACTGCCTCCGCCACTCGCGGACCGCTGGTGAAGTCAATCCCGAGCGCATCCACCGGAAGCTGCACCAGCTTCTCGTACAGGGTCGAGCAGTCGTTGAA
>Ga0214473_10009461_pt1 | contig 11514 bp, 11 predicted proteins | sample RVTome_7_FD_203509 | JGI IMG/M metagenome (GOLD analysis project Ga0214473, IMG submission 203509) | Soil microbial communities from uranium-contaminated site in the Upper Colorado River Basin, Wyoming, United States - RVT98D197 | ecosystem: Environmental > Terrestrial > Soil > Contaminated >...
GCGCCTGCGGCCGCGCTCGACTCTGCAGACCGCGATCGGAGTCAAGCACCCGGCGATCACGCAAAAGGCGCAAGGCGCGATGGGCGGCTCGTTCAACACGCGCGAGTTCTTCCATGGCCGCGAGCCGCGGTTGCTGCGGCTGGTGCGCGCCGGCTTCCTGGCGGGCGCCTTCGCGGCGCCGCTCGCATTGCTGGCGGCGGGCTGGTATGGCGCCGCCTTCGGCGTGCAGTTCGCGGGGTTGCTGGCGGAGCGCTGGTACTTCTTCGCCGAGGCGCGTCACCCGCAGAACCTCTACTACCAGGCGATCGCCTGATGCGCAGGCCCGCAAGTGTAAAGTCAGACTTTACACTTGCGCGCCTGCAGCCCGGTGCTCACATCTTCCAGCCGAAGGCGACGCCGAGCGCGTCCTGGTACATGCGCAGGTTGGCCTCGCCGCCGCCGAATCCGGGCGGCGGCCCCGGCGGGATCGAACCCGACCCGTTGACCGTGTTCTTGAAGGCGTGCATGTAGGAGATGCTCAGCTCCTTGTTGCGGTCGAAGGTCCAGGTCGCGCCCAGCGTCAAATGATCCTCGACCACGCCCGGCGCCAGAATGTTCAGGAAGGTCTGGCTCTGCGGGATCGGCTGCTTCAGCGTCACGTAGCCGGCGCGCAGCGTGAGCTCCTTGGACCACTCGTAGCTCACGCCCAGCTTGTAGACCGTGGTGTTGCGCCAGCCGAAGCCCGGGCCGTTCGACGCGCCGAGCTGGCACTGGCCCTGAAACAGGCAATCCACTTTATTGCCCACCGACTGAACGTCGCCATAGTTGATGCGCTGGATGTCGCCCGCGAGGGTCAGCTGCGGCATGGGCTTGAGCGCGATGCCGGCGCCGTAGTTCTCCGGGATGTCGAACTCGCCCTGGTTGGCGAACAGTCCCTTGTACTTGTCGAACTTGGACATGTTCGTCTTGCTCTGGTAAGTCGCGCCCAGGGTCACCATTTCGCTCAACTTCCCGGTCCAGCCGATGCGCACGCCCCACCCGGTCGAGCTGTCGTAGCCCCGATTGCTCACGTTGCCCGGATCGGTCGAAAACGGCGCGAACAGCCCGACGCCATCCATGCTGAAGCGCTGATAGGCGAAATTGAGCGAGATGCCGATCGCGTGCTGCTCGTTGAGCTTGTAGGCGAGCGTCGGCGCAATGATCAGCTGCGACAGGTCGACACCCGCCGGGCTGCTGCCGCCGAAGCCCGTGTACGGCGAGCGGTCGTAAGTGGTGTTCATGCCGCCATTCGCATACACCGAGACCCCGAGCGCGAGGTTCGGCCGCAGCATGTGGTTGTAGCCGAACTCCGGGATGAAGAAATTCTCCTCGCCGTTGGCGCTATAGGTACCGTTCACGCCCGGGAAGATGTTGCCGCTGATCTCGCTTTCGCGCTGCGGGCGGAACCAGTCGAGGCCCAGGTCGAGCCGGTTGCCGACGAACGCCATTCCCGCCGGATTGGTCGCCGCGGCAATCGCGTCCTGCGGCAGCGCGATGCCCACGCCGCCCATCGCCTTGGCCTTGATGCCGTAGCCGTGCTGGAAGTAGCCGGTGGTGGCGAGCGCAGCGAGCGGCGCGGCAAGCGCTGCGGCCACTGCAAGTCTAAGTGCTTGCTTCATATCCCTCCCAATAAATGCGAGTTGCGTTAAATGAACAGGCTGACGTCGGCGTCGCGCGCCATCGGCAGGAAAGTCGCGGCGCCGACATAGTCCTTCACTTCCGGGATGAAGTCGTCGCGCGAGAAGCCGAACAGGTCCACCGTCATCTGGCAGCCGATCAGCTTCACGTCGGCTTCGATGCAGGCCTGGCGCAGGTGCTCGATGTCGGCGACGCCCTTGTTCTGGATGGTCTGCTTCATGAGCGTCGTCGCAATGGTCTCGAACCCCGGCACGATGGCCTGCACCGCGTTGGGAATGTTCCAGTTAATGCCCTTGAACCATTCCGGTCCGAATGGCATCTTCATCGGCATGCCGGGATTGCCCAAGGGACTGATCTTGAGGTCGCTGATGTCCTTGCGCAGCAGGCTCAGCCCGTAGAAGGTGAAGAACATCGACACTTCCCAGCCCATCGCACCGGCAGTGGAGGCGAGGATGAAGGGCGGATAGGCCCAGTCCAGCGTGCCCTTGGTGGCGATGATCGTCATCGAGGGGGTCTTGTTCGCCTTCAGCTCGGCGAGCTTCTGCTCGATGCGCTGCGGCAAAATCTCGTCCAGCCGCCTGCGGATCAGCTCGTCCAGCAGTGCGTCGTCCTGTGGTGCGCCCATAAAGTCCTCCCTGGTTGGCGCCGGCGCCACGCCGGCGAGCCATTAGAGACCCGAACGGCATGCTCGCGCAACCTTGCCCGCCCGGCTACCAAGATTTCCTTATCTGCACATCAAGAAATCGCGGCAGCCGCCTGGGCCGGCGGCTGCGCTATGCTATGTTGAGAATAGTTCACAGATGGAGGCCGCAACATGCAATTCGACAAGGAACTCGACGCCCGCGGGCTCAACTGCCCGCTCCCGATCCTGCGCGCCAAGAAGGCGCTCGCCGACATGCAAGCCGGCCAGGTGCTGAAGATCCTGGCCACCGACCCGGGCTCGGTGAAGGACTTCGAGGCGTTCTGCAAGCAGACCGGGCACCCGCTGCTCGAGCAGGCCCAAGCCGAGAAGGTCTACACCTTCTACATGAAGCACAAGTGACGGTGCGGGGGCTCCTCGCGGCTTCAATCACGGCGGTGGCGCTGCCGCTAGCGGCGCAGGGCGCAGACGCCACGTTCACGGTGCGCGTGCTGACTCCGGAGACCGCGCTCAAGGCGGCGCAGGCGGCGCTCAAGAAGTGCCGCGACGGCGGCTATCAGACGGCCGTCGCGGTGGTGGACCGCATGGGCGTGGTGCAGGTCTTGATTCGCGATCGCTACGCCGGGCCGCACACCCCCGGCATGGCGCGCTCGAAGGCCTGGACCGCGGTCAGCTTCCGCACCAACACGACGCAACTCGCCGAGGCGACGCAGCCCGGCCAGCCGCAGAGCGGCGTGCGCAACCGGCCGGGCGTCGCGGCGGTAGGCGGCGGCCTGCTGATCGAGGCCGGCGGCTCGCTGCACGGCGCCATCGGCGTCTCGGGTGCGCCGGGCGGCAAGGAGGACGACGCTTGCGCCGCCGCCGGCATCGCGGCGATCCGCGAGGACATCGAGCTCTAACTATGAGTTTCGCGGCGCGCTGGATCCGGTTGGGGACGGTGGAGCCGCAGGAACTGGACAGCATTGCGCGGGGAATTGCCGCAGTGCAATCGGCGCGCGCGATGCCGATCGTTCTCTGGGGGCGGCAAGACGGCGCGCTCGAGTTCGCCCTGGTGGTGCCGGCGCGGCTGGCGCCTGGAAAACGCCAGCGCTGGTCGGCGTGGGCGCTGCAGCCGGCGGTCGCCGCATATCGGCACATCGGCTTGCCGGCGTATCTCGACGGCGCCGAGATCCGGCTGCACGGCAAGCGCATCGCGCAAGGCAGCATCGCCTTGATCGGCGCCTGCGTGGTCGCCGCTTCGGGCTTCGTGATGCGCTTCCCGGCGGAGGGTTACCTCGAGGACCTGTTCCGCGCGCGCATCGAGGCGCAGCACGGCTGGCAGTTCGAAAGTTCCTGGCCGACCGCGCCAGAGCAGGTCGCTATGGCCGCGGTGCGCAGCGCACCGCGCGAAGCGGCCATCTCCGACCTGCCGCGCTGACGGCTGGAACGCGCGATGCCTACGCGACGGCAGTGGATCGCACTTGCGGGGCTGACGCTGGCGGCGAGGTGGTCGCTGCTGCGCGAGGCGCTGGCGGCGGGGCAGGTGGAGAAGGGCGTCTACCGCGTGCGCGGCGACGCGCGCATCAACGGCGTGCCGGCGAAGCAGGGCATGGAGGTCAAGGCGGGCGACGTCGTCACCACCGGCTCGAGTTCGGAGATCGTGTTCGTCACTGCGCGCGATGCATTCCTGGTGCGTGCCAATTCGCGCGTCGAGACGCAAGGCGCCGCGGGCGAGCTGGTGCTCACCGGCCTGCGCATCGTGACCGGCGCGGTGCTGTCGGTGTTTTCCCCCGGCGAGCGCAAGCGGGTGCAGGCGCAGACCGCCACCATCGGCATCCGCGGCACCGCCGTCTACATCGAGGCCGAGGCCGCCAAGACCTACATCTGCACTTGCTATGGCATCGCCGAGATCGAATCCAGCGCCGACCCGCGGCTGCGCGAAGTGATCGAGACCACGCACCACGAGCAGCCGCGCTACGTCATGGCGATGGGGGCGCCGGAAATGCTGATGAAGGCGCCGGTGATCAACCACACCGACGCCGAGCTGGAGTTCCTCGAATCGCTCGCCGGCCGGCGGCCGCCGTTTCTCGACCTGCCCGGCTACCAGCCCGGGCGTTACTAGCTGCCGATCCGCCCGAGTTGCGGCCGGAGTTTGGCCAGCGTCGCCTCGAAGCCGGCAAGCCGCTCGCGCTCCTGCTCGACCACCTTGGCGGGCGCGCGCTCCACGAACGAGGCGTTGGCGAGCTTCGCCTTGCATTTCACGACCTCGCCCTCAAGGCGCGCGATTTCTTTTGCCAGGCGCTCGCGCTCGGCGGCGGTGTCGATCTCGACCTGCAGCATGAGGCGGTAATCGCCTACCACCGCGACCGGCGCTTCGGCTCGCGGCAGGTCACTGACTGCCTTGACTTCTGCTAGCCGGGCAAGCGCCTGGATGTAAGGGGCGAGGCGGGCGACTACCGTTGCATCGCCCGCCACAAAGAGCGGCGCGCGCTGCGGCGGCGGCAGGTTCATCTCGCCGCGCAGGTTGCGGCAGGCGTCGATCAGCTTCTTCAGCAGCGCCATTTCGCTTTCTGCGGTGGCGTCGATTTTTTCCGGCTGCGCCTTGGGGTAGGGCGCGAGCATCACGGTCTTGCCCTGGCGGCCGGCGAGCGGCGCCACCTTCTGCCACAGCTCCTCGGTGATGAACGGAATCACGGGGTGCGCCAGCCGCAGCACCGTTTCAAGCACCCGCACCAGCGTGCGGCGCGTGGCGCGCTGCACCGCGGCGTCGGGCGACTGCAGCTGCACCTTCGCCAGCTCGAGGTACCAATCGCAATACTCGTCCCAGACGAAGCGGTAGATCGCGTTGGCGACGTTGTCGAGGCGGTACTCGGCGAAGCCCTGCTCGACCTCTTGCTCGGTGCGCTGCAGCAGGCTCACGATCCAGCGGTCGACGAAACTGAGCGCCGCCGGCTGCGCGGCGTCGGCGCCGCAATCCTGGCCCTCGGTGTTCATGAGCACGAAGCGGGTCGCGTTCCACAGCTTGTTGCAGAAGTTGCGGTAGCCCTCGCAGCGCTTGAAATCGAAATTGATGTCGCGCCCGAGGGTGGCGTACACCGCCATGGTAAAGCGCAGCGCATCGGCACCGTAGGCCGGAATGCCTTTGGGAAATTCGCGCCGCGTGCGCGCCGCGACCCGCGGCGCGTCCTCGGGGCGGCGCAGCCCGGAGGAGCGCTTCTCGAGCAGTTCTTCGAGCGAGCAGCCGTCGATCAGGTCCACCGGGTCGAGCACGTTGCCCTCGGACTTCGACATCTTGGTGCCCTCGGCGTCGCGGATCAGTCCGTGGATATAGACGTTGCGGAATGGCACCCGGCCGGTGAACCAGGTGGTCAGCATGATCATGCGCGCGACCCAGAAGAAGATGATGTCGAAGCCGGTGACCAGGACCGAGGAAGGCAGGTAGCGCTCGTAGGCCGCGCGGTCCGCGCCCTGCGGCTGCGGCCAGCCCAGCGTCGAGTGGCACACCAGCGCCGAGGAGAACCAGGTATCGAGCACGTCGGGGTCGCGCTCCAGTTTCGCGCCGCCGGCCTGGGCGCGCGCCTCGGCCTCGCTGCGCGCCACGTACACCTTGCCTTGCCCGTCATACCAGGCGGGAATCTGGTGGCCCCACCACAGCTGGCGCGAGATGCACCAGTCCTGGATGTTCTTCATCCACTGGTTGTAGGTATTGACCCAGTTCCCGGGAACGAATTTCACTTCGCCGCGCTCGACCGCCTCGATCGCGACCTGGGCGATGGACTTGCCGGGATGCGGCGCGTCTGCGGGCGCCGGCTTTGACATGGCGACGAACCATTGATCGGTGAGCATCGGCTCGACCGCGGCGCCGGTGCGCCCGCAGCGCGGCACCACCATGCGGTGCGGCTTGACCGCGTCGAGCAGCCCTTGCGCCTTCAGGTCCGCGACGATGCGCTTTCTCGCCTCGTAGCGCTCGAGGCCGCGGTACGCCGGCGGGCCGCTGGCGTTGATTTTCGCCTCCAGCGTGAAGATGTTGATCGTTTCCAGCGCGTGGCGCTGGCCGACCTGCCAGTCGCTGAAATCGTGCGCCGGGGTCACCTTGACGCAGCCGGTACCGAACTCGCGGTCGACCGCCTCATCGGCGATCACGGGAATCGAGCGCCCGGTGAGCGGCAGCTGGACGCGCTTGCCGATGAAGCCGCGGTAGCGCTCGTCCTCGGGATGCACCATCACCGCCACGTCGCCGAGCATGGTCTCGGGCCGCGTGGTCGCCACGGTGACGCTGAAACCCTCGCCGGGATAGCGGATGTGCCACAGGCTGCCGTCTTCCTCCTCGCTTTCCACTTCCAGGTCGGACACCGCGGTGAGCAGCACCGGGTCCCAGTTCACCAGCCGCTTGCCGCGGTAGATCAGGCCCTGTTCGTAGAGCCGCACGAAAGTCTCGATCACCACCGGCGAAAGCTTGTCGTCCATGGTGAAGTACTCGCGCTGCCAGTCGCAGGAATCTCCCAGGCGCCGCATCTGCCGCGTGATGGTGGAACCCGATTGCTGCTTCCATTCCCACACCTTGGCGATGAACGCCTGCCTGCCGAGCTGCTCGCGCGAGCTGCCCTGGGCCTCGAGCTGGCGCTCGACCACGATCTGGGTGGCGATGCCGGCGTGGTCGGTGCCCGGCAGCCACAGCGCGTTGTGGCCGCGCATGCGGTGGTAGCGGGTCAGCGCGTCCATGATGGTCTGATTGAACGCGTGCCCCATGTGCAGCGTGCCGGTGACATTGGGCGGCGGCAGCTGGATGCAGAACGCCGGGCGGCCGGGCGCGCCGCCGGCGGCGAACCAGCCCGCCGCTTCCCAGCGCGCATAGGTGGGCTGCTCGACCGCCTGCGGGTCGAAGCTCTTCGCCAGGCTCATCTCAATCCCTGGGCGGGGCCTTGGCGCGCGCGGCCAGGGCGTGCGCCACCGCCTCGCGCACCGCGCGCCGCATTTCCTTCTCCAGCTCGCCGCGCAGGCTGGCGAGGCGCCGGTCGAGCTCGGGCGCGAGGCGCGCGATCAGCGCGCGCTCGATGTCCGCGGCGAGCGCGTCCGCCGGCGGCAGCGCCGCCGAGGTCTCGGGCTCGACCACTTCGGTGAGCACCGGCACCTCCTGCTGCGACTCCTGCTGTTGGCGGCGCATGAGCGCGTCCACGCGCTCGATCAGGCGGTTCGACTCTCGGTCAGTCATTGGGCAAGGTCGTGGTTGCGGATCGCGTAGCCGCGCTCGCGGTACCAGGCGTAGCGCGCGCGGCCGGCGCGCCGCTCCTCAGCGTCCACCGAGACCACTTCCAGCAAGCGCTCGAAGCGCTCGAAGAACGGCGGGCACTCGGGCGCCAGGTTCAACATCAGCTCGCACGCCGGCGCCGACTCGCCATCCAGCGCGATAAGTACCGGCGCCTCGGGCGCCGCCGCATCGCCGGCGAAGCAGTGCGGCACGAAGGAAATCGCGGGCCAGGTCCAGAGCATGCGGTCGAGGCGCTGCGCCAGCTCGGCCTGCGGCGAGTACAGCAGCAGGCGCTTGCGCTGCGCCAGCGCCTTGCCAGCGAGGCGGCAGGCGACCTGCAGGCGGTCGGCGGCGTTGAAATAGAAGTCGATCGTGGTCAACGTCTGGCACCCGCACCGTGCAGCGCGAGGCGCACCAGCAGCGGCACCGGCCGGCCGGTCGAGCCCTTGTCGCGCCCGCTTTTCCAGGCGGTGCCGGCGATGTCGAGGTGCGCCCAGCGCAGCTTCTTCGTGAAGCGCGACAGAAAGCACGCCGCGGTAACGCTGCCGGCAGGGCGGCCGCCGACGTTGGCCATGTCGGCGAAGTTGGAACGCAGCTGCTCCTGGTAGTCCTCCCACAGCGGCATCTGCCAGACGCGGTCCCAAGCCTCTTCGCCCGCGGCGCGGATGTCGTCGGCCAGCCGCTGATTGTTGGCGAACAGGCCGGTGGCGACGTGCCCGAGCGCGATCACGCAGGCGCCGGTGAGCGTGGCGATGTCCACCACCGCCTGCGGCTGCAAGCGCTCGCAGTAGCTGAGCGCGTCGCACAGGATCAGGCGCCCCTCGGCATCGGTGTTCAGGATCTCCACCGTCTGGCCGGAAAGGCTGGTGACGACGTCGCCGGGGCGCGAGGCGGCGCCGCCCGGCATGTTTTCGCACGCCGGCACCACGCCAATCACGTTCACCGGCGCGCGCATGCCCGCAAGCGCGCGCAGCGCGCCAAGCACGCTTGCCGCGCCCGACATGTCGAATTTCATCTCGTCCATCTCGCCCGCCGGCTTGAGCGAGATGCCGCCGGTGTCGAACGTGATGCCCTTGCCGACCAGCACCAGCGGCGGCTTCTTCTTCGCCGCGCCGGCGTAGCGCAGCACGATGAACTTGGGCGGCTGGTGCGAGCCGCGCGTCACCGAGAGCAGCGCGCCCATGCGCAGGCGCTCCATGTCGCGGCGCTCGAGCACCTCGATGCCGAGCTTGAACTGGCGCGCCAGCTTGCGCGCCTCGTCGGCGAGGTACGAAGGGGTGCAGAGGTTGGGCGGCAGGTTGCCGAGCGTGCGCGCGAGATCGACGCCGTCCGCGGTCGCAGCCGCTTCCTTCACCGCGGCCTGCGCCTGCAGCGTCACCGGAGAGCCGCTGATCGCGAGCGTGACTGCGGTGAGCGCCGGCGCGGGCGGCTTCTTCTGCGTCTTGAGCTGATCGAAGCGGTAGAAGGCGTCGCGCAGGCCGAGCACCGCCTGGCGCACGTTCCAGGGCAGTCCGCGCCCCGCCACGCCCAGGTCGGCGGGATAGAGCAGCGCGTGCTTCGCGCCCAGTTCCTTGAGAGCGTTGGCGGCGCCGCGCAGCGCGTCGCGAAACGCGCTGACGCCGAACTCCTTGCGCTCGCCGAGCCCCAGCAGCAGCACGCGCTCGGCGGCCAGCCCCGGCACGCGCTGCATCATCAGCGTCGAGCCGGCCTTGGCCGAGAGGTCGCCGAGCGCGAGCGCGCGCCGCAGGGCGCCCTTGGCGGCGCGGTCCGCGCGCTGCGTGGCGCGCGCCAGCACCGTGCCGCGCGCGCCGTCGCTTGCGTCTCCCCGATACACGCCGAGCACCAGGCAGCCGGTTTTCGCCTTCTCCGGCAGCACGCTTGTTATGCTAAATTCCACCGCGCTCTCCCGTACTTTTCTTGCGGGGCGAATGATCGCATGATTCGCCCGGCGCCGGAACCGGAGCCCGGTCCAGAATGATCTTTCAGCGCGCGCTGCTGCGGGAATTCGCCAACCTCGCGGTGGCGGTTTTCCTGACGCTGTTCCTGATCGCGCTCACCACCCGCCTGATCCGGCTGCTCGGCCAGGCGGCGGGCGGCAAAATCCCCTCCGACGCGGTGGTCGCGTACCTCGGCTTTTTCGCGCTGCACGCGCTGCCGGTGCTGCTGTCGCTGACGCTGTTCATCACCATCCTGCTCGCGCTCACGCGCAGCTACCGCGACTCGGAGATGGTGATCTGGTTCTGCTCCGGGTTGTCGGTCGCGGCCTGGCTCAGGCCGGTGCTGAAGTTCGTCGTGCCGCTGGTGCTGCTGATCGCGCTGCTGACGTTTTTCCTGTCGCCGTGGGCGGCGCAGATGAGCGAGGTCTACCGCAGCCGCCTGGACGCGCGCGACGACCTGGCGCGCGTCGAGCCGGGCGCTTTCGGCGAGTCGCACGGCCGCGGGCGCGTGTTCTTCGTGGAGTCGATCGCGGGCGACAGCCAATCGGTGCAGAACGTGTTCGTCAGCTCGACGCAGCACGGCCGCACCGGGGTCATGGTGAGCGACCGCGGCTACGCCCAGATCCTCGAGGGCGGCGACCGCTTCCTGGTGATGCTGCAGGGCCGGCGCTACGAGGGCACGCCCGGCGAGGCCGCTTTCAGCAGCATGGAGTTCGACCGCTACTCGATACGCGTCGAGAGCAAGGAGGGTGACGAGCCGCAAGCGACCCAGAAGAGCTTGTCGACGCTGGCGCTGATCGAGAACCCGACGCGCCACAACCTTGGAGAGCTGATCTGGCGCATCGGGGTCCCGGTGTCGGCGCTGATCCTGGCGCTGCTCGCGATCCCTTTCAGCTTCGTCAATCCGCGCGCCGGCCAGTCGGTCAACCTGCTGTTCGCGCTGCTTGCCTACATGATCTACTCCAACCTGCTGTCGGTGAGCCAGGCGCGTGTCGCGCAGGGCAAGCTCGACTTCGGCACCGGCTGGTGGTTGGTGCACGGCGCGATGCTGGCGGTGCTCGGCCTGATGTTCGCGCACCGCTTGGGCTGGTTCCGCCTGCGGCCGCCGCCCCGATGAGGCTGCCCACCCTCGAGCGCTACCTGGCGCGGCAGATCTATGCCGCGGTCGGCTTCGTGCTGATCGGCTTTCTGGCGCTGTTCGCGTTCTTCGACCTGATCGGCGAGCTGCGCGACCTCGGCAACGGCGACTACCACCTGCGGCAGATCTTCACCGTGGTGCTGCTGTGGGTGCCGGCGCATGCCTATGAGCTGTTTCCGATCGCGGTGCTGATCGGCACGCTGTACGTGCTGGCGCACCTGTCGAGCAACTCCGAGTACACGGTGATGCGAGCGGCCGGCCTGTCGCCGCTGCGCGCGGTGGCGGCGCTCGCCAGGGTCGGGGCGGTGTTCGTGGTCGCCACTTTCGTCATCGGCGAGTGGGTCGCGCCTTTCAGCGAGGAGGCGGCGCAGCAGGTGCGCATGCGGGCGATGCAATCGCTGATCGGCGGCCAGGCGCTGCACTCCGGGCTGTGGTTCAAGGACGGGCGCTCGTTCATCAACGTGCGTGAGGCGCGCGAGGCGCGCCGCCTCGCCGGCGTGCGCATCTACGAATTCGACGCCACGCACCGCCTGCAGCAGCTGAGCGAAGCGGCGCGCGCCGAATGGGCCGGCGGCGGCAAATGGCGGCTGATCGACGTCGCGCAAACCCGCTTCGGGGCCGAGGGCCCCGGCACCCAGCGCCTGGCGGAGGCCGAATGGCGCACAGCGGTCAATCCCGACCTGCTCAACGTGCTGATCGTGGTGCCGGAGAGGATGTCGGCATGGAAGCTGTTCAAGTACACCGAGCACCTCGCTGACAATCGCCAGAAAACCGGGCGCTACGAGATCGCGCTGTGGAAGAAGCTGTTCTATCCGCTCGCCGCGCTGGTGATGATGGCGCTGGCGCTGCCGTTCGCCTACATGCACGCGCGCTCGGGCATGGTCGGCATCAAGGTGTTCCTCGGCATCATGCTCGG
>Ga0214473_10009462_pt1 | contig 11513 bp, 10 predicted proteins | sample RVTome_7_FD_203509 | JGI IMG/M metagenome (GOLD analysis project Ga0214473, IMG submission 203509) | Soil microbial communities from uranium-contaminated site in the Upper Colorado River Basin, Wyoming, United States - RVT98D197 | ecosystem: Environmental > Terrestrial > Soil > Contaminated >...
TCGCGCGCTAAAACATTGGCAATCCCTTGCCCGATCCCCTGCCCTGCACCGGTAACGATAGCAACCTTGCCTTGCAAAATCATGACCTTTTCCTTTCCTTGATATTGTTCACCCTCATTTTTCAGAACCACCTTTGTTGTGGTCCGGCGTACCGCCTGGAATGAAAACGCAACCTTTAAAAATGAGGGTGGGCGAGTTTCCTTGATTTCTTGACCTGGTAAAATTCATCTACATGGATTCATCCCCTGTACTTTGAAATTCAAAATTCCTCCTTCCTTTGGTATTTGAACTCTGGAATTTGTCATTTCTTTTCCTGCCACCCTTTCCTCATCAAATAAACGGCGTAGAGGCCCATGAGCACAGCGCAGAGAGGAATGATGATTACTACCATTCCCAAAGGAATGTCGGTGATGGGCGTATTATGGATCATCTGGGCGCGCATCAGCCTCAGTCCCTGATGGAACATGACGGTCAAATATCCCAGGATGCAAATATAAATGCCCATCTCCCAGTACCGTAAAAGCTTCTTGGGAAACTTCACCACCAGGGTATCGATGCCCAAGTGGCGGCGTTCCCGGAAGGCAATGGCGGCCCCCAAAAAAACCCACCAGATGAAGAAGTAGCGGGCTACTTCTTCCGTCCAGGATAAAGGCAGGTTGAAAAGAACCCGGAGGAGTATCTGCGCCCCGGTTACGAAGACCAGGACCAAGGTGAAGATGAAGATACATCCATGAACAATCTTATTAACCAGGGAAATTATCCGTTCCATCGTCAGAATCCTTAAAATTCTTTTTACTTTTTACTTTTTACTTTTTACTTGTCACTTACTCTTTTCCCCTTTCGCCCCTTCCCCCTAATCTTTCACCGTAGCATCATCCGCGGGATAAACGTAGACAGCTCTGGAATAAAGATGATCAACCCCATGATTACCAGGCAAGCCAGCAGAAATGGGATCAGGGTCCTGGTCACCTCGCCGATGGAGACCTTGCCGATGGCGCAGGCCACAAAGAGGGTGATGCCCACCGGAGGCGTGGCCATGCCGATGGAAAGGTTTAGTACCGTCATCAGGCCGAAGTGGATCGGGTCCATCTGCAGGGCCATGCCGATGGGGTGGAGGATGGGGGCCAGGATCACAATGGCGGTGATGGTGTCGATGAGGCACCCGACCACCAGCAAAAAAATGTTGATCAGGATCAGGATCAAGGTTTTGTTGGAGGTCAGGGAAAAAAGGAACTCAATGATCTTCTGGGGAATTTGCTCGATGGAGATAATCCAGCTGAACATCATGGCGTTAGCCAGGAGGAAGAGCCCGATGGTGCTGGTGATCCCGCTGGTGATGAAGATGGAGTAGAGGTTGGCCAGTTTGGCCTCCTTGTAGATGATGAAGGCCAGCACAAAGGTATAGAAGGTGGCGGCAACGGCTGCTTCGGTGGGCGTCATCAACCCGCTGTAGATCCCCCCCACAATGACCACGATGGTTCCCAGAGGCAGAAAGTTGATCTTAAGCGAACGAAGGGTATAGGGGAGGGAGAAGGAGCGGTGGCGCCCATACCCGCGTCTTCTGGAGATGAAAAAGGCGACGATCATCAGAGAGATCCCCAGCAGGATTCCCGGGATGATCCCGGCCAGGAGCAGGGCCCCGATGGAAACCTCTGTAGCTACCCCGTAGATGATCATGGGGATGGAAGGGGGGATGATCACCCCGATGAAGGAAGAACAGGTTACCAGGGCCACGGCAAACTTGATGTCGTATCCCTCATCGACCATGGTGGGAATCATCAGTGAGCCAATGGCCGCAGCCTCGGCCGCCCCCGAACCCGTAATCCCCGCGAAGAACATGCTGGCCATGATGGTGATGTGGGCCAGCCCCCCACGCAGATTCCCTACCAGGGCCTCGGACAACTGCACCAGCCGCCTGGTAATCCCCCCCGTAGTCATGAACTGCCCGGCAAGCATGAAAAAGGGAATGGCCAGAAGAGGGAAGGAATCCAGGCCGTTGAACATGCGGTGGAAGGCCATGACCATGGGAATATCCGGGCGCAGGGAAATCCAGATGAGGGAAGCGATTCCCAGGGCAAAAGCCAAGGGCACGTTGGAAATGAAAAAAATAGCGAGAGAACCCAGCAGCGCCGTCACCGCTCCTCCTCAGGGCACTTTATTTCGTCTTCTGGATGACCTCGATGATCTCCCGCCCTCCGGGAATGCGGTCCCCGTATTTCTTGTAAACCGGCTCCAGAGCTTTCCGGAAGTCCTTCTCGGCAGCCGGGTTGAGCTTGCCGATCATGGCCCCTCCCCCCTGGGCCTTCTTGGTCTTGTCTTCGATCTCCTGGGCGTAGATTTTGCGGGCATGGAGGGCCGATTGAACGGAGGCTTCCAGGAGGAGCTTCTGGTTTTGGGGAGGAAGGGATTGGAAGAAAGTCTCGCTGACCACCATAAACATGGGAAGGTATTTATGCTTGCTGTCCGTGAAGTACTTGGCTACCTCGTAATGTTTCTGCGTCTCGTAGGTGACGATGGAGTTCTCCCCGCCATCCACTACCCCCTGCTGCATGGCGCTGTAAAATTCGGTCAGGGCCATGGAGACCGCCTTGGCCCCATAAGCATTCATGGCTTCCACCAGGACCGGGCTCTCCATGGTCCTCATCTTCAACCCTTTGATATCTTCGATGGACTGAATGGGGCGCTTGGAATTGTACAAACCCTGGAACCCGGAACTGGAATAGCCAACGATCCGCACTCCCAGCTTTTTGCGGAACCGCTCACCGAACCCCTGCCCGATGGGCCCGTCGAAGACTCCATCCGCATGTTCAAAATCGCGGAAGAGGAAGGGGAGATCGAAGATTCCGCTCTCGGGAAAGGAAGAAGTGGTAAAACTGGAGGCCGTCGTGGTGAGCTGCAGGCCGCCCAACTTCACGGCCTCGAAGAGCTCCTTGTTCGATCCCAACTGCCCTCCAGGGTAGATATTGACCTGGATCTCCCCGTTCGAAGCTTTCTCGATGATCTCTTTGAACCTCTCACACTGCTTGAACTCCGTATGCGCCTTGGATACGGCCAGCCCGATTTTGATCAAGGTCTTGGCCTCCGCTGGATTCGGGTACCCCAGGCCTATGAGCAGGCCGACCCAAACGGCGATTCCCATCCACCCTCCGCTTTTTTTCATTTTTGACCCCCTTTTTTTTATTCTCCCCATCGTGGAAAGAGATGATGCTCAACTCCTAAAAGATCCATGACTTTCCCCACCATGTGGTCAACCAGATCGGCAATTGATTTAGGTTTGAAATAGAAAGCGGCCATGGGCGGGAGAATAACCGCCCCGGCCTCGGCCGCAATGGTCAGATTCCGCAGGTGAATCAAATTCAGCGGGCTTTCCCGGGGCACGAGAATTAGCTTTCTCTTCTCCTTGAGCATCACATCGGCCGCCCGGATAATGAGATTGTCGCTTATTCCGTGGGCGATCGCCGCCAGGGTTTTCATACTGCAGGGAATGACCACCATCCCGGCCGCGGGAAAAGAGCCGCTGGAGATGGGGGCCGACAGGTCATCCGCCGAGTAACATCTCCCGGCCATCTTCTTCACTTTCGCAACTGTATAGCCAGTTTCCAGGGCAATCGTCTTCTCCGCCCAGGCGCTGATCACTAAATGGACGTCGATCCCTTTTTCCCGCAAAACCTCAAGCAGGCGGATCCCGTAAATCGCTCCCGTGGCTCCGGTCATGGCAACGATTAAAGGTTTCATGGTTGGAGGTAATCCTTTATTTTGATATTCTCGAGGCCCGGAATCCTGATCTTCTCGAAACGTTCACGCCGGTCCAACGGCTTAGTAGCATCGATGCCCATTTTGGCGGTCAGGGCCAATTGGGGGCAGGAGGGATCCAGCTCATTGCCCTTGGCCCCTCCAATCACCACCAAGTCCCGGTCGGCCTGGAATCGGGTGGCCATCGCCCACTCCACCTCCCGCGGATTATAAGGATCTACGTCATCATCGACGACCGTGACCAGCTTGATGTCCCGGACGCTGTAGAGACCGGCCAGGATCGCGTCCTTCCCATCTCCCTCGTGTTCTTTCTTGATGCAGATGACGGCATGAAATTTGCCGCAGCTGGAGGGGGTAACATGCACCGCTATGGTTCCCGGCACATAAGTCTTGACGGCTTGGTAAACGACTGGCTCATAAGGGATGGCTAAAAGCAAATGATGTTCCGGTGTGAAAGTCAGCAAATCTTGGTAGATGGGGTTTTGGCGGTGGGTAATGGCTTTAACCCGGAGCACAGGATTCTCCCAGACATCCCCATAAGTCCCGGTGAACTCGGCAAAAGGCCCTTCAGTCTTGCGCGTCCGCGGCAAAATCTCGCCTTCGATGATGATCTCTGCCTTCGCCGGGACCATCACGTCCACGGTTTCGCAGGGCACGATCTCCACCGCCTTCTGCCGGAGGGCCCCGGCGATGGAAAGTTCATCAAAGCCAAGCGGGATCAAGGATCCCCAGGTCGCGCCCGCGAGACGGATGCTGGCATCGAGGCCGATGGCGACCGCGACTTCCAATGGTTTTTCTTCTTGTTCCTTCTCCGTGTAAAGTTTCCAGAGGTGCCGGGGTTGGATGAGCAGCCGGATCTCGTCTTTACCCGTTATTTGCAGCCGGTGGTAAGAAATATTGCGGATGTTATTTTTCTTGTCTTCCGCAATGACCACTCCCGCGGTGATATAGGGTCCCCCGTCTTTTTCATAATGGGTGATGATTGGGAGAAGCCGCTGGAGATCGTTGTCTTGCGTGATCTTCACCTCTTTTACCGGCCCGTCTTTCACTACCAAAGGGGGCAGCGGGTTGCGGATGGCTTCCAGGTACCTGGGGGTCAGGCCGAAGTCGTCCGTTCCCAGAACCCGGGCGATCCGGGCCCGATTGTTGTCCAACCCCACCACCACAGGGACCGAATGCCCCTGCACCCTTTCAAACAACACCGCCTGACCGGCCTCCAGCTTCTTACAAATTGCCGGAAGCTCAAAGCGGGGATTCACCTCCTTACGAATCCGGACGACCTCTCCCCATTCCTCTGCGGCTTTTAATTGGCTGCGCAAATCATCGATCATCCCTTTCCCCTCCTCTTGGCTTATAGCGCCCGTTGTTTTTCTCTCAGCTTTTCTCCCGGCTGCAAATATCCAAGGCCACGGCGGCGTACACCTGAGCCGCCCTTACCAGATCGTCTTGAGCCTGGTGGGAATAATCCCCCACCTTTCCCCGGGGTGAAGGACCCCATTTCACCGCGGGAATCCCGAACATGTGGTAAATATTATTGTCGTTCCACATGCTGGTGTAGGGCGGGCGGATGGGCTGGGGTTCTTCCTTTAGTACCAGACGGTGGGCATCCCGCACGGCCTCGACCAGAGGTTCCACGTTTTTACCTTCATACCCGGGGCGCCAGAGATAAAGTTCGATCTTGGCCTCAACGCCACTCCGGGCGACGACCTGTTCCAATTCTTTCTGGATCCCGGCCAGGTCCCGTTGGGGTGGAACGCGCACATCAACGTAGATGGCACAGTGCGCCGGCCGGGTATTGGGCTTATAAGGACGCCCGCCGAGGATGGCCCCCACCAACACCTTGGGTCGGATCACCCCCCCGGAAAAGCGGTACTGATTCTCTTCTTCATAGCGCCCAGCCCAGGAGTCGAGAGCCTCCATTACCGGGACCATCTTCAGGATGGCGTTCTTGCTCGTTTTGAAATCGGGCGAGGGCTCGTTAAAGGGCACGTAGGCCGCCTCGCCCCGGACCGCAATCTTAAAATAGGCCGCTCCCGGCAAAGCCCAGGTGATCCCGAATTGAGAAGGCTCAGCGATCAGGGCATAATCGGAGGTAATCCCGTGGGCCAGCAGAAATTGAGTTCCCATCCCTTTGCCCCGATAAGCAGATCCCCGGTATTCATCAATTTGGGCGATTCCGATTTCTCCGGCAACCCCGGCCAGGATCAAGTCCCCTTTAAGCTTAACGCCGCTCTCCTTGACCGCCTTCCCCGCGATCAAGAAAGCGGCCAGGGGACCCTTATCGTTCACAATCCCTTGCCCGTAAATTCGATCTTCCACTAAGAACGCCCGGGGAAGGTCCTCGGGCCGGATCTCCCCCAGAACGGGAAGGTCCGCTTCAACCCCGGAAAAGGCGGTATCCAAATGGGCGTTGAAAGTCAGGCTGAACCCGTTACCCGAACCCCCCAACCGGCCTACGGCATTGTAGCGGCCTTCTTCGATCTCTTGGCCAAAAGCTTGGATCCCATTGGACCGGAGCCAATCCACAATGAACTGGGCGATTTTCCCTTCTCCTCCCGTAGGGCTCGGAATGTTCACCAGGTCCATGGCCAGGGATGTCAACTCCTCTTTACGGATCAGACTAAAGATTCGATCTATGGCGTTTTTCATCTTTTCTCCTTCAGTCCTCGTTTTTAACCCCCTCCCCCCTCGCTCCTTCTTCGGGCTTTCTTCAATAAGGGCATGATCAAAGGGGAGAAGATCAGAATAAAGGCGATGATCATGGTTGCGCAGGAAATCGGATGTTTGAAGAAAATCAGTAAATCACCGCGGGAGAGCACAAGGGACTGGCGGACCGATTCTTCGGCCATCCGCCCTAAAACAAAGGCCAAGACCAGCGGGGCTGGTTCGTACTCGAATTTCTTCATCAGGTATCCCAGGATGGCAAAAACCAGCATGATCACGATGTCCCAGGAATTGCCGGCCACGCTATAAACCCCGATCAGGCAAAAGAGGAGAATCAGGGGAAAAAGGATCCCATAGGGGACTTTCAGAAGCCTCACCCAGAGCCCGATCAAGGGAAGGTTTAAGACAAGGAGCATGGCATTCCCCGTGTACATGCTGGTTATGACGCCCCAGAAAATCTCCGGATGCTCTTTCACCAGAAGAGGACCGGGCTGTACTCCATGGGTCAGGAAAGCTCCGAGCAGCACGGCCATGACCACGTTGGGTGGAATGCCCAGGGTGAGCAAGGGAACCATGCAACCCGCAGTAGCTGCATTATTGGCCGATTCGGGCGCGGCCACCCCTTCGATGACTCCGGTCCCGAATTTTTCCGGATGTTTGGAGATCTTTTTTTCCAGGCCATAAGAAATGAAAGTTGGAATAATGGCTCCAATCCCAGGCAGAATTCCGAGGAAAAATCCCAAAAGACTTCCCCGGGTAATGGGCCAGGCTGAATTCTTCCAATCTTGCTTATTGGGCAAAAGTCCCTTGATGTCCGCCTTGAAAACCTCCTGCTTGATCTTTTGCTCAATGTTTAAAAAAACTTCGGAAATGCCGAAAAGGCCCATGACCAGAGGAGCCAATCCGATCCCGTCCATAAGGGTGACGGATCCGTAAGCGAAACGTGGGGTGACCACAATGGGATCCAGGCCGACGGTCCCCAGGATCAAACCCAGGATGGCCATGGCTACGGCCTTCAGCTTCGACCGTCCGGCCAAATAGGTGACCATGGTGAAACTCAAAATGAGGATCCCAAAGATTTCGGGAGGGCCGAATTTCAACGCCATGGCGGCTAATGGCGGGGCTAGCACCATGATGCCGACTACGCCCATGGACCCGGCGATAAAAGATCCAAAAGCGGAGATTCCCAGAGCCGGACCTGCTCGCCCCTTACGGGCCATTTGGTATCCATCCAAGCAGGTAACGACAGAGGCCGCTTCTCCGGGGATATTCACCAGAATGGAAGTAATCGATCCTCCGTACATGGCTCCATAGAAAATCCCGGCCATCATGATGATGGCGGAGGTGGCGGTCATCTTGAAGCTGACCGGGAGCAGGATCGACATGGTGGCCACCGGGCCGATCCCCGGGAGGACGCCGATCAGCGTGCCGATAAAGACTCCCATAAAACAGGCGAAAAGGTTACCCGGCTCCAAACTAACCGAAAAGCCATACAGCATCCCCCCCAAGAAGTCCATTCCCTGTCCCCTTTACATCCCCCATAGCCCCACGGGCAGCTGAACCTGGAGCCAAAGCTTAAACAGAGAATAAGTGACCAAAGAAGTAACGATAGAGCCGAAGATCACGACGGACCATCTCTGCCCCTCGATCGCGCGAAACAAAAAAAACATCAAAAGAAAGGTGGCGATAATATAACCCAGGAATTCAAGGAAAAACGCGTAGAACAGAAGGGCGCTTAGGGTATAGAGGATCTTCTCCCACCTAAGGCCCTTCCATAATCCTGGCGTCGGTCCCTCAGCTTTCGCCCGGCGGAATTGGATAATCAACGCCAACGAGACGATGACCATAGCCATTCCCAGCCAAAAAGGAAAAAACCCCGGCCCTGGTTTGACAATTCGGCCCATATCAAGCTTGCGCGCCTCCCAGCAGATAATGGCCCCAAAAAGGAGCAGGAAAACGGCGCTGCCGATTTGATACCGTTTCATTCCCTTCTTTCTTGGGAAGGGGAAAGTTCTCCCCCTCCTAAAAAATTATAATTGGCCTTTTTATTTCCCAAGGCCCATTTTCTTCACCACCTTGCCCACGGCGGCAAATTCCTGTTCCACGAGCTGGAAAGTCGCGTGGCTGTCGCGATAATCGACGATCATGGCCGCTTTTTCAACCTGGCTTCTCACCACTGGATCTTTCATGACTTTCTCCATCGCCTGGCTGAGTTTCTCCACTGCATTTTTGGGGCACTTTCCAGGGACAAAGAGTCCAAACCAGATGTTCAGGGAGGCGTCCGGAAATCCTTTCTCCGCCATGGTGGGAACGTTCGGGAAATCCGCCACCCGTTTCGTCGCGGTTGTTACCAGGGGGAAGATATTACCGGCCTTGATCAGCGGGCCTAAGGAACCGAAACCCGAAGCGGAAAGGTCCACGTGCCCTCCCAAAATCGCGTTCTTCACCGGGCCGGTTCCCTGAAAGTGAACGGGGACGATGTCCAGTCCGTAAGACATCTTGAAGATTTCCATGGCGAAGTAGGCCACGGTTCCCATACCCGGCGAACCATAATTCAGCTTTCCGGGATTCTTCTTGGCATATTCCACCAATTCCTCTAAATTTTTCCAGGGAGCGCCGCTCTTACTGCAGATTACCCCCGGATCAGCCGTATAGGTGCAGATATGCGCAAAATCCGCATATTTATAAGTGATCTGAGGGTTGACGTTGGGGGCTACCGTCAAGGCGGCATTGGCCGAAGCTAAAATCGTGTAGCCGTCTGGCTTAGCTTTGGCCACGAAGTCCGCTCCCAGGGCTCCGGCAGCCCCGCCTTTGGTCGTCAAAACCACCGGCACTCCCAAGGCCGCCTGGAGGTGGGGTTGAATAACCCGGATGGAGGTATCCAGCGGTCCACCCGGCGGGAAATTGACGATGCACTCGATTTGTCGGGTAGGATACTTCTCTTCCTGGGTCCAACCGGGGATCGCCAAGACGCCCAGCAGAAAAACAAAACCTAACAAAGCAAATCCTATTCTCTTTTTCATCTCACCCTCCTTTCTTTTTTTCACCCTAACATCTCAGGGTTTCAGAAAATCTTCTAATTTAATTTTCCCATACCCTTTGGGGAAAATCCGCTCTAAATCCGCCCGGTCTTCCGGCCTGGAGAGGGGCGGCTTGGTGGCATCGATACCCATCCGGGAGCCCACCCGGATAACCGGGTTTACTCCTTTGGGCGATACCCGTGGCAGGCTGGAATCCAGAGAATGTCCCCGGGTTCCCGGAATGATGAACACATCATCCACGGGATTCACTTTCGTAGACATCGACCAGATGACTTCTGCCGGGTTGAAGGGATCGGCGTCGTCATCCACAGCCACGGCTATTTTATGGTGCAGGTAGTTACTGGACAGGGCCGCCATCAGAACCCCTTTGACCTCTCCATCCACCCGGGGGGTCATCTGGATGATGACGAAATGCCCGCCACCGGCGCTTTCATGGACCACGATGTTATGTAATTTCACAAACCCCCCGACATCTTTCAGCTGATTGAACAACTCCACCTCCATGGGGATGGAATCGAGGATCGCTCCATCGGTGTTGGGTCCCTCGGTAATCTGGAAGAGGATCGGATCTTTGCGCATGGTAATGGCCTTGACCTGGACGATCTCGTTTTTCCCGGCGCCGGCAATGGTGCAGCCCGTATGTTCCCCGAATGGTCCCTCATCCTCTAAAATATCCGGGGGGACCAACCCTTCGATTACGACCTCAGCGCTGGCCGGCACTTCCAAATCCACGGTTTTACATTTTACAAGCTTCAGAGGTTCGTTCAAAAGGACCTGGGCAATCTCCAGTTCATCAATGCCAAAGGCGGTTGTCCAGGTGGAGGCCAAAATCGTCGCTCCATGATGGCCGATCCAGATGGCGCAGGGCATCGGCTTCCCCTGCTTCTGGTATTTTTCATAGACCATCCGGCAGTGTCTTCCCGCCACCATCAGGATTCCCAGCTTGTCCTTGCCCTTGATCTGGTGGCGCTGGATGGACATATTGCGAATCCCGGTCTCCGGGTCCCGGACCACGATGCAGCCCGAGCCCAAATACCGCCCGGCATCCCGCTCCTGGACCACGTTAAAAGGAATTTGATTGAGATCGATATTCTTGCCGGTTTTGCCGATCTCCTGGCAGGCTCCTTCCTTCACGATGGGGCAAGGGGTTAGCCGGGTTTCCCGCAGGCGTTTGGCGGTGACCGGAACGCAATCCTTGATGGACGTTCCCAGGGCCACGGCAATATTCTCCCGGCTGCCGGTGATCCCGCTCACGGTCTTCCATCCCGGATAGCCCTTGATCTTTTCGCACATCAGGGCTTTCTTATGGTTGACAATCGCCTCCCAGTTCAGGGCCCCGATCTCTGTGTCCACACCCACGGGCCTTTTCACATGGAGCAGTTGCCCCGCCTTTTCCAAATCGGCTAAAAATGTTCGCAGGTCTTTACTCATGATCTCTCCTCCATTAGAAAAATTTTCTACGTTCATCCCCGGACAACTAAAATATCAATACTTCCTTTCTGAAGAATCTTGAAACCTTTTTTTGCCAATTATGATCGCTCCTTTGTTATCGGGATTGAGCCGTGCATATAATTAACGGCCAACCATCAGTCATTCAGCGATGGTCCTGGATCTCTCACCAAGACCAGGGTTGTACAGCTGAGCCCGTTGGTCCCCCCTTTAAGAAGCTCTACGGTTTCAATCTCTATCACTTTCACCCCCAGCTTTCTCACTGCGCGAATCGTCTTTTCGGCACCGGCAGGCATAATGACCCGGCCAGGCTCGAGAGTGACCAGATTGGCCGGGACATACCGTTTGTGCTCATCGGGGGGAATTTCGACTAAGTCAAATTTATGTTCTTTAAACCACTTATAGATATTGTAATCCAGGTTGGCCGGGTAGACCACAGCCTTACGGATGTCCAGGATGCCAATGACCATGTCCACATGGAACTCACCCCCCGCTTCGGGCGTATCCATGATGGTTTGCATCTGGGCAATGTGAATTTCTTCAAAGCCGTTCCTTTTCAACACGGATAGGACTTGATCGATTCCATCCTGATTTGCTGCCGAACCC
>Ga0214473_10009463_pt1 | contig 11512 bp, 8 predicted proteins | sample RVTome_7_FD_203509 | JGI IMG/M metagenome (GOLD analysis project Ga0214473, IMG submission 203509) | Soil microbial communities from uranium-contaminated site in the Upper Colorado River Basin, Wyoming, United States - RVT98D197 | ecosystem: Environmental > Terrestrial > Soil > Contaminated >...
CGTCACTAAATACCCCATCGTCCACGACGTCCAGCCCATCCCCCGCTTCGAGCTCCAGGGCTACCCCAAACCGGGCGGCGACAACCCCATCGTCCGATTCTTCATCGTCGATATCGCCTCGAAAAAACTCGTCCGCTTGGAAACGGGCGACGACCTCGACGTCTATCTCTACCGGGGCCAGTGGACCAACGACGGCCGCGAGTTCACCTATCACCGCCTCAACCGCTGGCAGAACAAGCTTGAGCTCTTCGCCGCTGACCCGGCCACCGGGAAAACGCGCCTGTTCCTCACCGACACGGACCCCTGCTACATCGACGAACAGACCGACCTCATCTTCCTCAAGGACAACCTCCGGTTCCTGTGGACCTCGGAGCGGAGCGGCTGGCGCGAGATCTACCTCTATGATTTGACGGGCAAGCTCCTCAAGCAGCTGACGAATGCCAAGCTTCCGGTCCGTTCGATCCAGGGCGTCGACGAGGCCCGCGGCTGGGTCTACTTCGGCGGCTTCGAGGCGAACGGCACCGAGAGCCACGCCTACAAGGTCAAGCTTGACGGCACGGGTTTCGCCAAGATGACCAAGGAACCCGGCTCCCATAACGTCGGCTTCTCTCCCAACTTCGACTACTACACGGACGCCTTCTCGAGCTTCGACCAGCCCACGAAATCGACGCTCTACCAAGCGGACGGAAAAGAGGTCAAGGTCCTGGCGACCTCCGTGCCGACCAAGGAATTCCTCGACCTCAAGCTGGTCAAGCCCGAGCGCTTCACCTTCAAGTCCGCCGACGGCAAGTACGACCTCGACGGGCTCATCTATTTCCCGGCCCATTTCGACCCCAAGGACAAGTACCCGCTTCTTCTCTCGGTCTACGGCGGGCCGGGCTCGAAGGGGGTTTCCAACAGATACAATATGAACGACGGCAATCAAGCCCTGGCCCAGCTCGGCTTCCTCGTCGCGGTCTGCGACTACCGAGGCGTTTCCGGGCGGGGCAAGAATTTTCAGAACCTCCATTACCTGAAGCTCGGGCAGGTCGAGCTCGAGGACCATGTCGCCTTCGTCAAGGCCCTCGGTCAGCGGCCCTACATGGACACGACGCGCGTGGGCGTCACCGGCCATTCCTACGGCGGCTATTTCACCTGCCTCGCCTTGCTCAAGGAGCCCGATGTCTTCCACGTCGGCGTCGCCGGCGCGCCCGTCACCGACTGGAGGAACTATGATTCGATCTACACGGAGCGCTACATGCGGCGGCCGCAGGACAACCCCGACGGCTACGAGAAAGGCTCCTGTCTGACCTACGCCAAGAACCTCAAGGGCAAGCTCTTCATCCATCACGGTGCCGTCGACGACAACGTCCATCCCGGCAACACCATCCAGCTCGTCCAGGCCCTGCTCAAGGAAAACAAGAAGTTCGACATGATGATCTACCCCGAGCAGCAGCATGGCATCTCCTTCCAGCGCTACGGCGAGAGCCGGGTGGAGTATTTCATCGAGCACTTGAAGCCCGTCGTCAAGTAAGACGGCCGTCGACCAAGGAGCATTCTCATGGCCAAATTCGAAGGCGTGAAATGGGCCCCCCGGCAGATGCGTTATCTTCTGCCCGAGAAGCAGTTCGACATCCTCGAGTCCGACGCCAAGGTCTACGCCGTGTCCCGTTCGATTTTCTATTCCACATTCCTCTGCTTCGAGGGCATCCGGTTTTTCTGCAAGAGGAATCTGGCCGGGCGGCTCGAAGTCAACTTCCTCAACTGGCACAAGAACCTGGAGAGGCTGCGGCGCGGCATCGCCTTCAACCTGAGCCGGGCCCAGGCGGCGATCATCCCCTCCGTTGAAGAGATGGAGAATATCATCGTCCACCAGTATTTCAAGGACCCGGCCATCCGGGCCTTCCTCGAGGAAATGGCCGGCCAGGATGCCCAGGGTTACCTAAGGCCGTTCACAGTGGACGAAGAGCAGTCCATGGGGGTCACCTTCCCCAGCCAGCCGGCCATCCGGGCCCTCTTCTGCCGCTACGACAACTACCTCGGCGAGCCGTTCACGGGCGTCGTCATCCCTCACCTGGTCCGGGCCACGGCCGCGAACAAGACCGGCTGGCTCAAGCTGGGCATCAACTACCTCATCAGCCTGAAGGCCGTCGACGCCGCAAAGGACATCGACCCGCAGGCCGCGGCCGCGCTTTTCCTCGACGACAAGACCCACCTCCCGCTCGAAGAACGGTGCGTCACCGAGTGGGACTCCTCTTGTTGTCTCTTCGGCTTTCGTGACGGGACGGTGGTCAAGATCCCCGAGAGCGAGCTCATCCTGCCCTCGATCACGATCCAGGGCATGGTGACCATCCTGAGGGAGATGGACGTCAAGGTCGAGGAGCGGCACGTCACGTACGGTGAGCTCGTCCGGAGGGTCCAGTCTCAGGAGCTCGTCGTGGCCGCGAGCATCGGCACGGCCGGGATCATGAACCGCTGCCAGAAACTCCTCTGCGTGGACAAGAATAACGCGGTCACGGCCACGCATCTCCCCGACACGGAGCACCCCGTCTTTTCGAAACTGGCCGAGGCCAAAGCCTATTACTGGAACATCTACAAGGAAAAGGTCAAGCTCCCGGCCGGGATGAACCTGTTCAAGTACGCGCTGTAGCTACAGGCCCATCGCGACGAGCATCCAAAACTTGTCTCCGAGTTCCAGGTACTTCTGGATGGCGGCGCGGGCCGTGTCGTTCGTGTACTTCGTCAGGTATTGCTCGACCGTGAACGGCTCCTTGTCCGGTGTCTTGCTGGCCAGGATCTCCTGAACTTTCTTCTCGAGCAGGGGCAGGTCGACGAAGGCCCTGTTTTCGAATTCGGCGATCGTGTCCTCGACCGTCTTCTTGGTCGCCCCCCATTTCAGCGTGGCCAGGCGGTTGGCCCGGCGGAAGGCCCAGGCCGCGGAATCCAGGCGGAAGCGGTATTGACCGCAGATCTCGAAGCTCGGGGGGAGTTCGGTAGTGCCGGCGAAAATGGGAATGCGGGCGCTCATAGCCGGGTTGTCGAAAGCGAACCAGCAAATCGCGCCGACCGCGGGCGGCAGCCAGCCCCTGACCTGGATGACGGTCGCATAGGCGCAGCCCGAGATCGGGATCGTCCGCTGGGACATGACGGTCCCGGGCTTCAAGCTATTGACGAGGTTGATGATGTCGCGGGGCATCCAGGCGCTGGCAATCGGGCTGGACGTCATCTGGGGCGCGGCCGGCGGAGCGGCGGCCGGCTCTCCCCCCTGCCCCCTCGGCCGCCCTTTCGGCACGAGTAGGTTCTTGGTCATGTCGAGGTCGGTCCCCGAGTACGGGTCGCGGTACATGGCCAGGACGTCGCGGACCGAGAGCTTCTTCTCGGGCTTGACCGAAAAGGGCAGCTCGGCCAAGTCCATGGTCAGCTTGAGCGACGGAGCGAGCGTGCTGAGGACGAAGAATTCGCGCGTCGAGAACGGCTTGCGGCCGTTGTAGGCTTCCCAGAACTTGAACGGCTTGCCGCTCTTGGGGTCCCACCAACCCATGTCCTGGGCCAGCTGGAAGACGTTGTCCGAGGCCATGTAATGGTCGGGGTCCTTGAGGTTGATCTCGGCGATGCGGGGGATATTGGCCGAGATGCCGGCGTGGTCGTCGGGGATGCGGACGGCCGCCCAGACGGCGCCTTTTTCGAGCGGCCCGGCGCCCATGATCTCGAAATGCCAGACCTCCCTGCCGTCGGCGATGGTGATGCATTCTCCGTAGTCGCCGTAGCCGTACTGCTTGACGAGCTCGCCGGCAAGCTTGATGGCTTCTCGGGCCGTCTTGCAGCGCTCGAGGACGATACGCTCGATCTCCTCGATCATGAACATGCCCTCGTTGTTGACGAGCTCGCGCCGGCCGCCGATCGTCGTCTCGCCGATGACCAGGCCGTGCTCGTTCATGGCCGGGTAGGCGGTGTTCAGGAAGCGGTAAGTCTCGGGGACTTGAGGGATCTCGCCCGTCTGGACGAGGCCTCGAAGGTCCGTTGACGTCTCCGTGTGCATCTTGCCGGAGTAGATCTTGTTCATGGACTTTTCCGGCCATTTCTGGTGCGGGACGATGTTCAGCCATTGACGGTAGGGGCCGTCGCAGGTGTGGCAGGTGATGACCGATCCGTCAACTGTGGCCAGGCGGCCGACCTGGATCGACGTACAGCTTTCGGGGTCGTCGACCCAGGCCTGGGCGGCCACACCGAGCGGCGTGCCGGGCTTCTGGGCCGAAACGAACGAAAAGATAGCGAGCAGAACGATCGAAAGGACGAGTCCGCGGCTGACAATCTTTTTAAACCGGGGTTTGTTCAACGATGCCTCCTCCCTGGGGATTATCCAGATTATAAATGTATGAAATCAGTGGCGCTCCTGTCAACAGGATTATTCCCCGGTTAATCGTTTCCTTGCGCTTTGTAACCGTCAGCGCCACCGGCGTTACGACGAGGGAATCGCGGACGGACTGGAGCTCTAAAGCCGTGAACCCAGCCTCCGGTTCCGGGGCCGCGGCGATCCGCCTGAGGTTGGCCCCGAAATCTAAATGGACGCACCGCCTGCCGAGAAAGCCCCGCCGCTCGAGCTCATCGCCCGGTGGGGTCTTTCCCAAGCCCGTCGGCCCCACAAGAAGCCACGACGGCCAAGGCTGGCCGGCCAATGTCAGGCCCCTCCGTCCGGAGCATCCGTTTCGCCCACCGTCAGGTAATGGAAGGCCCTGTCGATGTCGCAGTGACTGGCGACCAGGACCAGGGTATCCTGCTCCCGGATCTCGAATTCCGCCCCCGGGCTGGTGAAGGAATCCTCGCCCCTGACCACGGCGATCACGGTCGCCCCTGTCCGGCCCCTGAGGTCGATGGCGCCGAGCGTCTTGCCGGCGGGCCAGCCATCCTTGCCAACGAAATATGTTTCGGCCGTCCCTGCCGCGAGGAGGTCGGCGATCCTCTCGGTCGCGGGCCGGATGGCGAGGCAGGCCCCGCGGAGCATGCCGTAGCATTCGCCGCGGAGCACCTTGACCTGGGCGTCGATGATATTCCGCGGCACGTGGTATTTTTCGAGGACCCGGGTGAAGATCTCGATGGACGTCTCGAACTCCTCGGGGATGACGTCGCCGGCCCCGAGACCGAGCAGGCCGTCGATCTCCGAGGCATAGCGGGTCCGGACGATGATGAAAAGATCCGGGTTGAGCTCCCGGACCGCTTTGACACCCCGCCGCGTCATCAGCGGGTCGGAGATGGCGAAGACGATGCCCTTGGCCCGGCGCACCCCGGCTTCTTCGAGGATTACCCGGCTGGAGACGTCGCCGAAGATGATGGGTTCCCCCTCTGCCGCCGCGGACCTGACCGTGACCGGGTTGAGCTCGAGGATCACGTAACCGATCCCGGCCTCCTTGAGGACGTGGGCGAGGTTCTTGCCGTTGAGGCCGTATCCAGCGATGATGACGTGGTCCTTGAAGTCCCGGCCGGACTTTCCGCCGGCGGCGGTGATCCTCCTCTTCCATCGCAGCGCCCGCTCGCTCCGGTCGGCCAGGGCCGGAGATATCTGGATGAGGAGCGGCGTCGCCAGGATGGTCAGGATGGACGAGGCGATGAAGGCCTGAAAGATGTCGTCCGCGAGGAGGCCGTTGACCCGGCCGACGCCGGCCAGGACGAACGAAAATTCCCCGATCTGGGCCAGGGCCAGCCCCGTCATCAGGGCGATCCGCGGCCCGTAGCCCAAAGCGGACACGGTCAGGACCACGACGATGGCCTTGAGCAGGAGGATGGATGCGACCAGGGCGAGAACGGTGAACTTGAACTTCCAGACCGCTCCGATGTCGAGGAGCATCCCGACGGAAATGAAGAAAAGACTGTTGAAGACGTCCTTGAAGGGCAGGACGTCGGAGACGACCTGGTGGCTGTAGTCGGATTCGGCCAGGATGACCCCGGCCAGGAATGCGCCGAGGGCGAGCGACAGCCCGAGCGTTGACGTCAGCAGGGCCATGCCCAGGCAGATAAAGAGCGTGGCGATGAGAAAGACCTCGCGGATGCGCGTCCTGACGATGAGGTGGAGGACCCGGGGCATGAGAAACCGGGCGACGGCGAAAGCGACGGCGATCGCGGCCGCGCTCAAGCCGAAGCGCAGGGCGATGGCCCCGGCCGAAACGCTGCCGGCATTGGCCAGGACGGGCACGAGGGCGATCATGGGCACGATGGCGATGTCCTGGAAGATCAGGATGCCGAGGGAGATCCGGCCCTGGGGCGCGTCGGTCTCGCCACGGTCGGCCTGGATCTTAAGCACGAGGGCGGTGCTGCTCAGCGAGACGAGAAAGCCGTAGAAGAGGGCCTCCCGGAAGCCGACCCCGAAAACGGCGGCCAAGAGGCCGACGCAGGCCGCCGTCGTCAGCAAGACCTGGAGCCCGCCCCCCGCCCAGACATTTCTCTGTATCCGCGTGAGGCGGGCCGGCTCGAATTCGAGGCCGATGGTGAACAGGAGCATGACGACGCCAATTTCCGCCAGGATGTTGACGGTCCCCGTGTTCTTGACTAGCGACAGCCCGCCGGGTCCGATGAGAACGCCGGTCAGGAGGAACCCGACGACCGATGGCAGTTTCAGCTTATGGGAGAGGTAGATGATGAGGACGGAAGCCGCCAGGACGATGACGAGTTCTTCGAGGGCGAAAAGGTCCACGGTTCGGGCGCGCTCCCTTCGAGCTTATAACATGGAAAATAAGGGGCGGTCAATCAGGCCATCCCCCCAGGAGGCTAGCCCCGAAGCCGGTTTTTCACCCCTGAGAACCCCCTGGAAGATGATTGACCCCTGAAGCGAAGGGATTATAATGGAAGACGACCGATACACTTGTAGGAGGCTTACATGAAAAGACTTATGATCGTGTCCCTGGCCGTCCTGTGCGTGGCCGCGCTTCTTCCTCAGAGTCTCTCAGCCGGATTCGGCATCAAGGGCGGTTATGCGTTGTCCAACTTCACGCTCACATCGGCCGGCCCGATTCCCTTCGCCTTCCAGAACCTGCGCTCCCCTGTGGGCGGGATCTTCTTCAGCCTCGGATTCGGCCCCCTGGCGATCCAGCCCGAAGTCCTCTACGTCCGGATGGGCGGCAGGGATGTCATCGACGGGAGCGGATTAGAATTTTGGTTCGATTACATCCAGGTGCCCGTCCTCCTCAAACTGAACATCATCCCCCTGGGCCCCATTAGTCCCTTCATCTGCGCCGGAGGCTACGGTTCCTATCTTTTTAGGGCCAGGGGAGTCACGTTAGTTGATGGTGTTGTGGTCGGAGACCCCGCCGACCTGGGCGATAATTACGAGAAGTACGACTACGGCGTCATCGGCGGCGGCGGCTTGAAATTCAAACTGCCCGGCATCTCCATCTCGATCGAAGGCCGTTACAACTACGGGCTCAGGAACATCTGGATACCTGTGTCCCCTGAAGATGATCTATCCTGGAAGAACAGGTCCATGATGGCCCTCGTCAGCATCGGATTCTAAACAGCCAAGCACGAGTTTCCGTTACCTCCTGTCGCCTCACCCCTCGCGGGGTGAGGCTTTTTTTTGCCTCGCGGTGCCTTCTTTGCCAAATGGCGCCCGTTGGTTTATGCTGTCCCGAGAACGGAGGGACATATGAAGACGATCAAGGTCGGGCTCATCGGAACGGGCTACATCGGGATGGTCCATCTGGAGATGCTCAGGCGCCTCGGCGGCGTCGAGATCGCGGCCATCGCCGACATGAACGCGGACTTGGCCAAGGGTGCAGCTGAAAAATTCGGGATTTCCCGGGTCTATGAAAGCGCCGACGAACTGATCGCCGATCCCGTGATAGATGTCGTCCATGACTGCGCCCCAAACAACGTCCATTTTGACATCAACGCCAAAGCCATTCGGGCCGGGAAAGAGGTGCTGTCCGAGAAACCGCTGGCCCTCGATTCCCGGGAATCCGGGGAACTTCTTGGGCTGGCCGAAAAGTTCGGGACCCTGACCGCGATTAATTTCTGTTACCGCTATTATCCCATTGTCCAGGAAGCTGCGGCAAGAGCGCGGCGGGGCGATCTAGGGGACGTCCGGGCCTTCGTCGGGCATTTCCTCCAGGACTGGCTCTTCCTCGAGACGGACTACTCCTGGCGCCTGGACCCCAAGGTCGTAGGAAAGGCCAACGTCGTGGCCGACCTGGGCAGTCACTGGTGCGACCTCGTCCAGTTCATCACCGGCCAGAAGATCGTCGAGGTCATGGCCGAGCTCCACACCTGCCTGCCCAAACGCCGCAAGCCGAAGGCGGGCCCGCTTTCGTTTGGCGCCGGGCAGGCGGGCGAATCGGAAGAGGTCGGTATTGAGCTCGACGATTATGCCTCGCTCTTTCTCAAGCTTGCGAACGGGGCCAGGGGCAATTTCACGACCTGCCAGGCAGCCGCCGGCCGCAAGGTCGACATCGAGCTTCAAGTCTTCGGCTCGAAGGAATCCTACGCCTGGAGCCACGTCCACCCCAACGCCCTATGGATCGGCCACCGGGAAAAGGCCAATGAGGTTTTCTACGAATCCTCGCTCCAGCAGGCTGTGGAAACGAGGAAGTACGCCGCCCTGCCCACGGGCCACCCCATGGGCTACCACGACGCCGTGTTCAACCTGTTTCGGGATTACTACGAAGCCGTGGCGGCTAAGCGGACGGGAAAACCGTACCGCGCGACCTTCCCCGATTTCCGGACCGGCCACGAGATGATGTGCGTCATCGACGCCGCCGTCGAATCGAACAAGACCGGCCGGTGGGTCAAGGTCGGGAAATAGTGGAAGAGTATGCGCTGGTCGTGATCGGCGGCGGTCCGGCCGGACTCTTCTGCGCCTTGAGAGCGGCGGGAAACGGGCGAAGGATCCTGATCGTGGAAAAAAAGCCCCACCCGGGCCGAAAGCTCCTTCTTTCCGGTTTGGGGCAGTGCAATATCACCCATGATGAGGACATTGGATCATTCCTTTCCCATTATGGAGACAACGGCCGGTTTCTAAAACCCGCCCTGATGAATTTCCAAAATCGGGACTTGATCGCATTCTTCACAGAACGGGGACTGCCTTTCTTGACTGAGCCCGGCGGAAAAGTGTTTCCCCGGTCCCGGAATGCGTCCGAGATCTTGGATATTCTAATCAAGGAGTGTACGGCCGCCCATATGGAGATCCGATGCGGGGACCCGGTCCTCGAAGTCTCCGTCCGGGACGATCGATTTTCGATCCGGACACGTCAGGGGACTTATCGCGCCGATCAATTGGCTATAGCGACCGGAGGCATCACCTATCCGGCCACGGGTTCGACGGGAGACGGGTATGTGTTCGCTCGGACCCTGGGACATAGCGTAGCGGAAGTGAGCCCGGCGCTGGCCGCGGCGACCATCGAGGACTACCGATTCTCGGACCTGGCCGGGATCTCTTTTGCGGATGTGATCATCTCCCTCTACAACGCCGGCCGAAAGATCAGACAGCACACGGGGGACCTGCTTTTGACCCATTCCGGGTTGTCCGGGCCGGGGATCCTCGATTTTTCCAGGTTTATCCGCCCGGGGGATACCCTCAAGATATCTTTCCTCCCTGCCCTTGATCATCAGAAAGTGAAAGAGACCCTTCTGAACCGTATATCCGCCGCCGGAAATGCGCGGGTCAGGACGGTTCTTACGGCTTATGATCTGCCGGAACGGTTCGTCAACAAGCTCCTGACATTGGCCGGGATCGAACTTGATCTGATCGGGGCCCATCTCTCCAGGAAAGACCGCTCCGCCCTTATCGAGCTCCTGACCGGATGCCCGTTCGTGGTCGGCCGGCTCGGGGGAATTCAAGAGGCCATGGTGACCCGCGGCGGCGTATCGCTGGCCGAGATCGATCCGAAGACGATGGAGTCCAGGCTCGTACCCGGCCTCTTCTTCGTCGGCGAGGTCCTGGACATCGACGGAGATACCGGCGGATACAATCTGCAGGCCGCGTTCTCGACGGGGGCCCTGGCCGCTCAAAGGATCGTGGCGCGCACTTCGCAATCAGACTGACTGACCGGCTGATTCACTTCGTCAAGACGCCAACGAGAACCAAGACGACAAATTTTTCTGGTACTCAAGCGGGATCTTGCACGGGATTGGATTTTGACCTTGCCATAAAGTCATGTTTTGCCTTAAAATTGGTATATCTCGTCGAAGAAGGAGGAGAAATCATGAAACTCTGTTGCTGTCGGTTTTTGTTGGCCGCGGCCGTTGTTGTTTTAGCCGTATTCTGGTGGCCGGCCGCTTGGGCTAAATGGGTGATCATCGCCGCAGCTGCGATCCTGGCTATCATGAGCCTCTTTTACCAGACGTGCTGCTGTCGAAGCCTGAAAAAAGCTGAAGCGGGAGCCGAGAAAACCTAAGCCCGAAGACTGCGCCCGCTGAATTCTTCATTCGCTGAGGGAGCGATCTATTTCGTCTTTAGAAAATTCATTGCTCCGATAACGTTTTCCTGAGCGGATCTATTCGTCTTGATCGATCAGAGGGCTTCAAGCTCCTTCTCGCGGAAGGTGGAAACAGGCGGCGTATCCTCGACCCTCGCTCCCGGCACATATTCGAAAAGTTTCTGCACTTCCTGGCCGACATACTGGAACAGTTCGAAGACGGGCAATCCGTTTGGGCAAGCACTGCTGCATTGGCCGCAACCCACGCAGGACGTCGCCATATGATTGAGCCGCGTCAGATGAAAGAGGAGGGTGTCATAAGGCAGTCTCAGCGCCCCCTTCCGTTTTGCCCAGCGAAGATAATCGGCGGACTCGTGGTCGAAAACCTTGGTCAGAAAGATGCACTCGTTGCAGAAACAAATGGGGCATTGCGTTCGGCAATTGTAGCACCGTTTGCACCGGGCGAACTCCGCGAGCAGCTCCTCCACCGACTTGAAGCGGTCCTTCATGTCCTTCAAAAAGCGGCCCCGCGCTTCCGTCCGGGCCTTGACGATGAGGGAGACGGCGTTTTCTCTCTCCACGTTGGAGTCCGCGCCCATAAGCCCGAGCGCGGCCGTCAATTCTTCCGACGCCCCGACGGTAAGATATTTTTCCGGGTCGGTGCCGATAAAACCCAAGTTAATCTCCGCGTGAGCAGGAACGGGATACGGACAGACCCGGCAGGCCTGTCTCACCGGGAGGGATTCCTTTTCCTCAAGGAGGCCCTTCAGGTAGGCCTCGGGGGCAAATCCTTTATCGGTGACGTAACGGACGAAGTCTTCGTTCTCCATCGTCCCAAGACAATCGACGCCGATGAACAGAATGTTCTCGAGTTTGACCTGGTTGAACTTCGCCAGTTCGACGGTCGCCCTGATCTCGCAGGACCTCATGACCGCTCCCACTTTACCCGAAATCCCCGTCGCCGTCAGGGACGCAAGGGCTTCTGCGCCGTTGTTCATGAGGATCGGCAGGAAGGGCTGGGCATGGGTGATCTTTCCGGGATCTTTCACGAGAGTTAAGGAAAACGTCTTTCCATCGAACAAGGCTTGGGGAACGGCAAGCGCCTCGACGATGTTCTTTTCCAGCAACGCACG
>Ga0214473_10009464_pt1 | contig 11511 bp, 8 predicted proteins | sample RVTome_7_FD_203509 | JGI IMG/M metagenome (GOLD analysis project Ga0214473, IMG submission 203509) | Soil microbial communities from uranium-contaminated site in the Upper Colorado River Basin, Wyoming, United States - RVT98D197 | ecosystem: Environmental > Terrestrial > Soil > Contaminated >...
TCGGCAAGACGATCGAGTCGGTCACCCGTCAGCCGGAGATGCGCGGAGAGATCCAGAGCATCATGTGGCTCGGCTTCGCGCTCACCGAGGCGATCGTGTTCTACGCCCTGATGATGTCGCTGGTGGCGTTCTTCATCGCCTGATGGAGGCACTGGACCTGATCCTGCCCCTCGCCGCGGCCGAGGGCGGCGGAGGAGGTGACGAGGGGAACTTCCTCGTCACCCCTAACGTCGGGCTGATGATCTGGACGCTGATCGCGTTCGGGATCACGCTGCTGATCCTGAAGCGGCTCGCGTTCCCGCGCATCGGCCAGGCGCTCGACGAGCGCGCGGCGAAGATCAGCGCCAGCGTCGAGGCGGCAGAGCGCCAGCGCAAGGAGGCCGACGAGCTGCTGGCCGAGTACCGCGCGCGCCTGAACGAGGCGCGCGAGCAGGCCGACGACATCGTCGCCCGCGCTCGCAAGGCTGCGGAGACGGTGAAGACGCAGGCCGCAGCCGACGGCACCGCGAAGCGCGAGGAGCTGGTCGCCGCGGCGCGCAAGGACATCGAGGTCGAGACCCGGCGGTCGCTGGAGCAGATCCGCAAGGAGGTCGCCGACCTGACGGTGACCGCGACCGAGAAGGTGACCCGTAAGTCGCTCGACGCCCAGGACCACGAGCGCCTGATCCAGGAGGCCCTCGCCGAGACCGACTTCTCGGCGCTGGTGGCGGAGGAGAGCAAGTAGTGGACGAGATCGCACGCGTGTACGCCGACGCGCTGTTCCAGGCGGCGAAGGAGAAGGGAAAGCTCGACGTGATCCGGGAGCAGCTCGGACAGCTCGTGGACGCGATCAACTCCAACCGCGACCTGCAGGTCTTCTTCTTCAGCCCATACGTCTCGACCGCAGACAAGCGGGACGGGATAAAGCGCGCGATCTCTGGCGCCGAGCCGGAGCTGATCAACTTTCTCGACCTCTTGGTCGAGAAGCACCGGATGCCGGTGATCTTCCGGGTCCGCGACATGGTGGACACGATGTGGGACAAGGAGAACAAGCGGCTCGAGGTCACCCTGACCAGCGCCGTCGAGCTCGACCCCGAGGTCGTGCAGCGTGTCGGGTCCGAGATCGAGCGCCAGACCGACCGTAAGGTCGAGCTTCGTACCCGTGTCGACGAGGACACGCTCGGGGGACTGATCCTCCAGGTCGGAAACATGGTGCTCGACGCGAGCATCCGCAACCGCCTCGAGCGGCTGAGGAAGGAAGTCGCGCACGCCGGGTAGGCGGACGCGACCCAAGAACGAGCCTAGGAGGAAGCGCAGCTGATGGAGATCAAGCCGGACGAGATAACCAAGATCCTGCGGGATCGGATCGAGGGCCTCGAGGCCGACTCGGCCGACCTGTCGGAGGTCGGGACCGTGCTCTCCGTCGGCGACGGGATCGCCCGCATCCACGGGCTCGACAACTGCATGTCGCTGGAGATGCTCGAGCTTCCCCACGACGTCGTCGGCCTGGCGCTGAACCTGGAGCAGGACAACGTCGGCGCGGTGCTGTTCGGCAACTGGGAGGAGATCGTCGAGGGCGACACCGTGAAGCGGACCGGGAACCTGCTCGAGATCCCGGTCGGCGACGCGCTGCTCGGCCGGCTCGTCGATCCGCTCGGGCGGCCGCTCGACGACAAGGGCGAGGTGCACACCGACCAGACCCGCCCGGCCGAGTTCAAGGCGCCGGGCATCGTCAAGCGCCAGCCGGTGAAGGAGCCGATGCAGACCGGGCTGAAGGCGATCGACTCGATGATCCCGATCGGCCGCGGTCAGCGCGAGCTGATCATCGGCGACCGCCAGACGGGGAAGACGGCGATCGCGCTCGACACGATCATCAACAACCGCGACAAGGACGTGGTCTGCATCTACGTTGCGATCGGGCAGCGGATGGCGACCGTCGTCCAGTTCATGGAGACGCTGGAGCAGGCAGGCGCGATGGACAACGCGATCATCGTCGCCGCCCCGGCCGACGAGGCGGCGCCGATCAAGTACATGGCCCCGTACGCCGGGTGCGCGATGGGCGAGCACTTCCTCTACAACGGCGGCCACGCGCTGTGCGTGTACGACGACCTCTCCAAGCACGCGGCCGCGTACCGCCAGATGTCGCTGCTGCTGCGGCGCCCGCCCGGTCGCGAGGCGTACCCCGGCGACGTCTTCTACCTCCACTCGCGCCTGCTGGAGCGGGCGGTGAAGCTGAGCGACGACCTCGGCGGCGGGTCGCTGACCGCGCTGCCCGTGATCGAGACCCAGGCCGGGGACGTGTCCGCGTACATCCCCACGAACGTGATCTCGATCACCGACGGCCAGATCTTCCTCGAGTCGGACCTGTTCCGGTCCGGGGTGCGCCCGGCGATCAACGTCGGGATCTCCGTCTCCCGGGTGGGCGGCAACGCGCAGACGAAGGCGATGAAGCGCGTCGCCGGGAAGCTGCGGCTCGACCTGTCGCAGTACCGCGAGCTGGAGGCGTTCGCGCAGTTCGGCTCCGAGCTCGACCCCGAGACGCAGCGCACCCTGGCGCGCGGCGAGCGCCTGGTGACGGCGCTGAACCAGCACGAGCGCAGCCCGCTGTCCGTGTCGGAGCAGGTGGTGTCGCTGTACGCCGGCACCGGCGGCTACCTGGACCGGATCAAGGTCGATCGCGTGCCGCAGTTCCTCAGCGACCTGATCACCAGGATGCATTCCGAGAAGGCGGACCTGATGAAGAGCATCGACGACACGGGCGAGCTCTCGGACGAAGACGAGGAGTCGCTCGGGAAGGCGATCGCCGACATGATCGACGACTTCGGTCCCGACTTCGACGCCGAGGGCAACGCGCTCGAGTCCGGCGAGTCCGACCGCGTCCGCGACGAGGCCGAGCACGCCGCCCCCGCGCGCACGGCCGAGGAGCCCGAGGCAGAGGAAGTCCCCGCGTAGTGGCTACTCAGAAGGACGTGAAGACGCGGATCGCCAGCGTCAAGAACATCCACAAGATCACGCGGGCGATGGAGATGGTCGCGGCGGCGCGCCTGCGGCGGGCCGAGCAGCGGATCGACAACCTGCGCCCGTACGCGCAGGCGATCCGGAAGATGGCGCGCCGCGTGGCCGAGGCGGCCGAGGGGCTGCCCCGCGTCCCCGTGCTCGAGGAGCGCGACCCCGTGAAGCGCGCCGGGATCCTCCTCGTGACGGGTGACCGCGGGCTCGCGGGTGCGTTCAACACCAACATCGTCCGCGCCGGTATCCGGCTCCGGGCAGAGCTCGCGGCCGGCCGGGCGGAGGTCAGCTTCTACGTGGTCGGCCGCCGCGGCGCCTCGACGATGCGGTTCCGCGGGCAGCAGGTCGAGAGCTCCTACGTCGGCTTCACCGACCGTCCCGGGTTCGCGAACGCGCGCGAGATCGGCCGCGAGCTGACCTCGAGCTACGTCGACGAGCGGCTCGACCGCGTCGAGCTGGTCTACAACCGCTACGTCTCGCCGCTGACCCAGTACGTGCGGCGCCAGACGCTGCTGCCGCTGCAGCAGGCGGAGGTCTTCGGAGTCGGTGTACCCGAGCCCGACAAGGAGCTCGACCCCGAGTTGGCCGAGGCGCACGCCCGCGCCCAGTGGGAGTACGAGCCCGAGCCCGAGGAGCTGCTGCCGCAGCTGTTCGAGGAGTACGTGGACCTGTCGGTCTTCCGCGCCCTGCTCGAGTCGACCGCGTCCGAGCACGGGGCGCGGATGACCGCGATGCGGAACGCTGCGGAGAACGCCGAGGACATGATCGACGACCTGACCCTGGAGATGAACCGGGTCCGCCAGGCCGAGATCACGCAGGAGATCCTTGAAGTAGTCGCGGGTGCCGAGGCACTTGGATAATCACGAACCCGGTCGAACCGGACGCGAAGCGGAGGATTCGACCGGAATGATTGAGGAGAACGATGGCTGACGGAAGCGGAAACGGAAACGTTGGACGTGTCGAGGAGGTGCGAGGGGTCGTCGTCGACGTCGGCTTCCCGGACAAGCTGCCGGAGATCTTCCACGCGCTGACGATCGACATCCCGCCCGAGGAGGGCCGCACGGAGGCGAAGCTCGTGTGCGAGGTGCAGCAGCACCTCGGCGACGATCGCGTCCGCACGGTCGCGATGGACACCACGGACGGCCTCCGCCGCGGAGACGAGGTGGTCGACACCGGGAGCCCGATCACCGTCCCGGTCGGCGACGCGACCCTCGGTCGCCTGTTCAACCTGCTCGGGGAGACGATCGACGAGCAGGGGGAGATCGAGGCCGGCGAGCGGTGGCCGATCCATCGCTCGGCGCCGGACGCCGACGAGCTCACCCCGACCCAGGAGATCCTCGAGACCGGGATCAAGGTGGTCGACCTCCTCGCCCCGTACGCGAAGGGGGGCAAGGTCGGCCTGTTCGGCGGCGCCGGGGTCGGCAAGACGGTGCTGATCCAGGAGCTGATCCGGAACATCGCCGAGGAGCACCAGGGCCTGTCCGCGTTCTGCGGCGTCGGCGAGCGCTCCCGCGAGGGCAACGACCTGTGGCTGGAGATGAAGGAGTCCGGGGTGCTCGAGAAGACGATGCTCGTCTTCGGTCAGATGAACGAGCCTCCGGGCGCGCGGCTTCGCGTCGGGCTATCCGGGCTGACGATGGCGGAGTACTTCCGCGAGGCGGGCGGCCAGGACGTGCTCCTGTTCATCGACAACATCTTCCGCTTCGTCCAGGCGGGCTCCGAGGTATCCGGCCTGCTGGGGCGGATGCCCTCGGCGGTCGGCTACCAGCCGACCCTGGAGACGGAGATGGGCGAGCTCCAGGAGCGGATCACCTCGACCTCGCGCGGCTCGGTGACCTCGGTGCAGGCGATCTTCGTCCCCGCCGACGACTTCACGGACCCGGCGCCCGCGTCGGTGTTCGCGCACCTGAACGCGACCACGGTGCTGTCGCGGTCGATCTCCGAGAAGGGGATCTACCCTGCGGTCGACCCGCTCGACTCGACCTCGACCATCCTCAAGTCCGACATCCTCGGCGAGGAGCACTACAACACCGCGACCCAGGTCCAGGAGGTGCTGCAGCGCTACAAAGAGCTGCAGGACATCATCGCGATCCTCGGGATCGACGAGCTCTCGGACGAGGACAAGCAGACGGTCGCGCGGGCGCGGAAGATCGAACGGTTCCTGTCGCAGCCGTTCTTCGTCGCGCAGGAGTTCACCGGCCGCGAGGGCGAGTACGTCCCCGTGGAGGAGACCGTGCGCGGGTTCAAGGAGATCGTCGAGGGCAAGCACGACGACCTCCCCGAGCGCGCCTTCTACATGAAGGGCTCGATCGACCAGGCGGTCGAGGACGGCCGCGGGATGAAGGAGAGCCCGGAGGAGGGCTAGTCTGATTCATGGCCGACGACGAGCACAAGCTGCACGCCGAGGTCGTCACACCCGAAGGCCAGGTGTTCGAAGGCGACGTGGTTCAGCTCTCGACCCGCACGGTCGTGGGCGAGATCGGGGTGCTTGCGAACCACGTCCCGTTCGTCGCCAGACTGGTTCCGGCCGACCTCCGCCTGCACATCTCCTCGACGGAGATCAGGCACTGGGCGCAGGCCGAGGGCTGGCTGGAGGTGTTCGCGAACAAGGCGGTGGTCTTGGTCGGCGAGGCGATTCCCCCGGACCAGCTCGACACCTCGGCGCTCGAGCAGCGCCTGGCCGATGCCGAGCACCGGCTCGAGGGGGCCGAGGAGGGCAGTGCGGCCGAGCGCCAGGCCGAGCAGGACCGCGACCGCGCACGGGCGTTCTTGCACGTCGCCCAAAGCGGTTGAGCGCGTGGACGAGCGCGCGCTGACCGAGAAGTTGATCGCCTACGACACCTCCGAGCCGGAGCAGTTGCGGCATGCGGCGGGGTTTGTGAAGGGATGGCTCGAGGCGCGCGATATCGAGGCGCGCCAGTTCGATGTCCGCGGGTTGCCGGTCACGGTCGCCGAGGTCGGTCCCGCCGACGCGCCCACCGTGCTCTTGCTCGGACACCTCGACGTGGTCCCGGGGCATCCCGACCAGTTCACGCCGCGCGTCGACGGGGAGCGGCTCGTGGGGCGCGGCGCCTACGACATGAAGGGGGCGCTGGCGTCGATGCTGCTGGTGCTGCACGACCTCCGCGACGACGCGCGCGTGCGAATGCGCCTCGCCGTCGTCCCCGACGAGGAGTCCGAGGAGGAGAACGAGCGCGGCGCCGAGCGGGTGGTCGAGGAGGGGTTCCTGGGCGACTTCGTGATCACGGGCGAGCCGACCGACATGCACATCGGGGTCCAGGCGAAGGGGGTGCTGGCGGTGCGGCTCGAGGTCAGCGGGCGCGCCGCGCACGGGGCGACCCCGTGGCTGGGCGAGAACGCGATCCTGAAGGCTCTCGACGTGTTCCGCTCGATCGAGTCGCTACCTTTTGCCCGGCAGAGCTCCGAGCTCTTCGACCGCCCATCGATCAACCTCGGGCGCATTCTGGGCGGGGATGCCCTCAACAAGGTTCCGGACACCTGCGTGATCGACGTGGATATTCGACACCTACCCGAACAAGAGCCCTCCGCGATCCTCGACGAGGTGCGCGAGCTGCCCGACGCCAAGGTGGTATCGACCTTCGTCCGCCCCCCTGCGATCGTCGACCAGGACTCGGTGTACGTGCGCACGCTGGAGGATGCTGCGGCGCCGCACGTGGGCGGCGAGACCTTGAGCGTCGGTCGCGACGGCGCCTCCGACGCGGTCTCGTTCCTGCGCGTCGGGATCCCCGCGGTCGAGTTCGGGCCGGTCGGCAGCGGCCACCACGGCCCCGATGAGTGGGTCTCGATCCCCTCGCTCGCGAGCTACCGCAACGCATTGACCGACTTCGTCGCCCAGCTCGGCGAGCAGCTTCCCGTCGAGGAGGCATCGTGAGCCCAGACAGGGACAAGGACAAGGACAAGGAGCAGGGCAAGGACCAGCCGGCGGGCGAGGGCGAGGAGCGGGGCGGCGGCCTGACGGAGGAGTTCGAGGCGCAGTTCGGAGAGGAGTTCGGCGCCGACGTCGCCGACGAGATGGCGATGGAGGAGCCGGAGGCGGAGGACGAGGACGATCTCGACGAGCAGGACCTCGAAGGGGACGAGGACCTGGACGACGAGGACGACGATCTCGAGGACGAGGACGACGATGAGGATTTCGACGATGAGGACGACGATCTCGACGACGACGACGACGACGAGGCCGAGGACTTCGACGAGGCGGCCGAGGGCCGCGACCCGCTCGACGTCCTGTCGGAGGAGACCGTCGAGGCGGACGTGCTCGCGCTCGGTGACGAGGAGGCGGCGCGCGAGCAGGATGAGCGCGACACGCAGGCCGCCCAGGAGGCGCTCGAGGCGGGCTCAGCCACCGGGACCCACGAGCACGTGGTCCAGGCGACCGACACGGGCGAGGCGGTGCCGGTCACGGGCGAGGAGGAGGAGGCCGTCGAGGACGACATGCCGCCGAAGCCAGGCCTGCTGCCGCGGTTCATGGCCGCGTCGCTCGTCGTCATCATCGCGATGGCCACCGCGACGGCGGTCAGCGTCCTCCTCTACTTGACGAAGATCGCCAAGGACCTTGGGGGTTTGGAGAATGTCCAGGCCCAGCTCGTCGACGTCGAGGCCGGGAAGCCGCAGACGATCCTGATCATGGGCTCCGACATCCGGCCCGAGATCGAAGACCAGGGGCGGTCCGACACCACGATGGTGTTGCGGCTGGACCCCGACAACGAGGCGATCGCGCTGCTGTCCCTGCCCCGTGACCTGCGGGTGAACATCCCCGGGCACGGCGTCGCGAAGCTGAACGAGGCGTACACCCTTGGGGGCCCGAAGCTGACCACGAAGACGATCAAGTCGCTCACGGGCTTGGAGATCAACCACGTCGTCAACGTCGACTTCGAGGGGTTCGAGAAGGCGATCAACGCGATCGACTGCGTGTACGTGGACGTCGACCGCCAGTACTTCAATTCGAACGAGGGGGTGGACCCGAGCCAGTTCTTCGCCGAGATCGATATCCAGGCGGGCTACCAACTCCTGTGTGGCGACCGCGCGCTCCAGTACGTCCGCTACCGCCACACCGACAACGACATAGTCCGCTCCGCGCGCCAGCAGGACTTCCTCCGCGAGGCGCGGCAGAAGATCGGCCCGGCGCGCCTGCTGCGCGACCGCGAGGAGCTGATCGACATCTTCACCAAGTACACGACCTCGGACATCGACGACCCGTTCATCTTGAGTGACGTGATCAAGCTGTTCCTCGTCTCCGCCGACGCGCCGGTGAAGCAGATCCACTTCGAGGGTGACCTCGGTACCTCGTACGTGACCGCGTCGAGCGAGCAGATCGAGCAGGCGCGGGATCAGTTCCTTGGGATCGAGGACACGCCGGGCGGGCTCGCTGACGAGAGCAAGGGCGGGAAGAAGAAGGAGGAGAAGCCCAAGCCCGAGCCGGAGAAGGAGCAAAAGGACCAGAAGCCGGTCGCTCCTGAGCTGATCGACGCCGACGCCTCCGGGCTCGCGGGACAGTTCGCGCCCGCGGTCGGGTTCCCGGTCGAGTACCCGACGAAGCTCGTCCCTGGAACGGTGGTGGAAGACGAGGAGTCTCGCGAGTACAAGATCGCCGACGACGACAAGAACATCCACACGGCGTACAAGATGGTGTTCTCGATCCCGGGTACGTCGGTGCCGCTGGAGTTCTACGGGCTGATGGGCACCACTTGGACCGACCCTCCGATCCTCGCCAACCCGAGCGAGACGCGGACGATCGGCGGCCGCGACTACGACCTGTTCTTCGACGGCGACCGGCTGCGGATGATCGCGTGGAGAACCGACAAGGCCGCTTACTGGCTCAGCAACACGCTGATCCAGACGCTCGAAGAGGACCAGATGATCGCGATCGCCGACTCGATGGCGGAGGTCGCGCCGCCGAAGAAGAAGAAGAAGTGACGCCGCAGATCCCTCCCCCCGCGAACGGGCGGAAGGAGCCGATCGGGGTGATCGGGGCCGGCTGGGTCGGCCTCGTCACGGCGACGTGCTTCGCCGAGCTCGGCCACCCGGTGATCGCCGTCGATGTCGACGCCGCGAAGATCGACGCGCTGCGGGCCGGCGACGTGCCGATGCACGAGCCGGGGATCGAGGACCTGCTGAAGCGAAACGCGGACCGGCTCACGTTCACGACCGAGATCGCGGACGCGCTCGACGCCGCGCGGCTGCTGTTCGTGTGCGTGGACACGCCGCCGACCTACTCCGGCGATGCCGACCTTTCCCGCGTGCAGGCCGTGGTCGGGGAGCTGCGCGAGGACGGCGAGCACGCGCTGGTGATGAAGAGCACGGTGCCCGCCGGAACCGGCCACGCGATCCGCCGCGACCTCCCCCACCTCGCGTACGTCTCCTGCCCCGAGTTCCTCAAGGAGGGGACCGCGATCGACGACTTCATGCACCCCGACCGGGTCGTGATCGGGGCCGACCCGGACGACTGGGCGGCAGACGCCGTGGCCGCGGTCTACGAGCCACTCGGCGGAGAGCTCGTCCGCACCGACGTCGCCAGTGCCGAGATGATCAAGCTCGCCGCGAACGCCTTCCTGGCGACGAAGATCTCGTTCATCAACGAGATCGCCAACGTCTCCGAGGAGGTCGGCGCCGACGTCGGCGAGGTCGCCCGCGGAATGGGGCTCGACAAGCGGATCGGTCCCTCGTTCCTGCAGGCCGGGATCGGCTACGGGGGCAGTTGCCTGCACGGGGGAGAGACTGTCCTGATCCGCCGCAATGGACTCATCTCGCTTCGGACGCTCGACGAGCTGTTCGCGCAACTCGCGGTGGAACAGGGGATAGAGGCGACGGGTGAGATCCAGGTCGCGGTCCCACACGACGTGGAGATCCTTGCCTGGGACGCGGCGAGCGAGTCCCCCGAGTACCTGCCGCTCGAGGCGGCAACCCGCCGTAGCTACTCCGGGGACCTGCTGGAGGTCCGGACGAAGATGGGGCGCCGCGTGCACGCGACGCCTGATCACCCCTTCGTCGTGTGTTCCTCCGAAGGCACCGACAGGCGGGTGAAGCTGGCAGGCGAGCTCACCAACGAGGATTGGATCCCCGTCGCCCAAGCGATGCCGTCAACGCGAACCACCTCGAGCGCATTCAGCGTGGTAGGAGGGGCGGAGGCTGCGGGGCTTGCGAACGACGAGGTCATCGTGCGGCTTGCGCCTGACGAGGTTGAGAAGGTCGCAACGCTCCCACTGGAAAAGCGACGGGTGGCATTGGACGATCACCCGCGCGGTCATGTTGCTCGATTCCACGACATCGTCAGGAGCGGAGCGCTGCGGCTTGACGAGGCGCTTGATCTCAGGGCATCGCTGAAAGGCGGCAGCGCGGGTACGGCCCGGAACGGCACATACATTCCGTTCGGGATGCCGCTAGACGAGGCGTTCTGGCATGTGGTGGGTCTGTACATCGCCGAAGGCCACTGCGGGATCGACGGCAAGAACGACAGGCACCGTCTGCAGTGGTCGTTCCATCCCACGCACGAGGACGATCTGGTCGAGGAGGTCGCGGGCTTCTGGCGCGCCCGCGGCGTCAAGGCGGCTGTCCATCAGGCACCAACGACCAAGTGCGTACAGGTGTCCTCGAAGATCCTTGCGCGATGGTGGTTGGACCGGCTGGGGCTGGGCGCGAACTGCTACGAGCAGCGAATACCGGACGCGATATGGAGTCAGCCGGCGGAGTTCAAGCGCGCCCTGCTGGCCGGAGCGTGGCGGGGCGACGGTAGTTGGTCCTATGTCTCCCGAGGACCAAGCGTGGTGCTCGAGTACGGAACGGTGAGCCGCGAGCTGGCCGATGGGTTGCTGCGTCTGCTGTCGGAGTTCGAGCTGATGGCCAGGCTGCGGGTGGCACGGACGACCAAGTCCACCAAGGACACCTACTGGTTGACGATCTCCGGCGCGGACCAGGTCGAGGGCGGGCTCTTCCTCGTCTCGGATAAGGAGCGGCGCGTCGTGCGGGATTCCCTTGCGCGCCAGGCGAGGCGGATCGCGCCCACGGGATACAGGCGGCATACCTCGCATTCGGCATCGGTGCGGGTCACCGGGGTCACTCGCCGAGCGTTCACCGGTCACGTCTACTCGGTGGAAGTACCCGGCCCCCACACCGTCGTCACCAGCGGTGGCCTGGTGGTTCACAACTGCTTCCCGAAGGACGTCAGTTCACTGAAGCAGCTCGCCGGAAACACCGGCTACCACTTCCAGCTCCTCACCGCGGTGATCGAGGTGAACGAGCTGCAGAAGCGGCGGGTGCTGAAGAAGCTCGAGAAGCACCTCGGCTCGCTGGTGGGTCGGAAGGTGGCTCTGCTGGGGCTGGCGTTCAAGCCGAACACGGACGACATGCGTGAGGCGTCGAGCCTGGTGCTGGCGTCGCGGCTGCGGGGCGAGGGCGCGGAGGTGCGCGCCTACGATCCGATCGCCGCCGACGCGGCCCGCGAACTGCTCCCGGACGTGGAGTTCGCGGACTCCGCCGAGGAAGCGCTCGAGGACGCCGACGCCGTCG
>Ga0214473_10009466_pt1 | contig 11510 bp, 15 predicted proteins | sample RVTome_7_FD_203509 | JGI IMG/M metagenome (GOLD analysis project Ga0214473, IMG submission 203509) | Soil microbial communities from uranium-contaminated site in the Upper Colorado River Basin, Wyoming, United States - RVT98D197 | ecosystem: Environmental > Terrestrial > Soil > Contaminated >...
GTTGAACGCGGCGCGCAGCCAGGCCATCCAGACTCTGGCGAGCCGCATCTACGACAATCCCGGCACGCCCTCCTTCGGCAAGCCGGATGCCAGCGTCACCATCGTCGAGTTCTTCGACTATCGCTGCCCCTACTGCAAGCGCGTCGCCCCGGAAATGGCGGCGTTGCTGGCGAGCGACCCCGACATCCGCGTCGTCTACAAGGAGTTTCCGATCCTGAGCCCGGAGTCGCTCTATGCGGCGAAGGCCGCGCTCGCCGCCAACCTGCAGGGCCAGTACCGGCCGATGCATGACGCGCTCATCGGGCTCAAGGGCAACCTCGACAATGCGGCCGTGCTGCGGGCGGCAGGCGAGCTCGGGCTCGACCTCGCGAAGCTGCAGCAGGACATGGAAAGCGCCGCGGTGATCGACGAGCTGCGCTCGGTGCACGAGCTCGCGACCGCGCTCGCGATCGACGGCACGCCGACCTTCCTCTTCGGCGACCAGTATGTCAGCGGCGCCGTCTCGGTCGACGAAATGCGCCAGCTCGTGGCGAAGCTCCGCCAGAGCTGACCCGCGCGGCACGCAGCCGGCCCCGCCATTGCGCGCGGCCAGGCGACCCCGTAGCCTTCTCGCCAAAGCAGGGCAACGGGGAGAGCCGACATGATGCTCAAGGGGAAGGCCGCCATCGTCACCGGCAGCTCGCGCGGGATCGGCAAGGCGGTCGCGCTGCGGTTCGCCAAGGAAGGCGCCAAGGTCTGCGTCAACTGCGTCGCGACGCGCGACAAGGCGGAAGCCGTGGCGGCCGAGATCAAGAAGGGCGGCGGCGAGGCCATCGTCGTGCAGGCCGACGTCGCCAAGAAGGCCGACGCCGAGCGGCTCATGGCCGAGACGGCCAAGCGCTTCGGCCGGCTCGACATCCTGGTTTCGAACGCCGGCATCATCCTCGACCGTCCATTCGTCGAGAGCACCGACGAGGACTGGACGCGCGCGATCGAGGTCAACCTGCACGGCTTCTTCAACGTGACGCGTGCGGCGCTGCCCTACATGACCCGCCAGAAATGGGGCCGCGTCATCGCCACCGGCTCCTGCATCACCGAGATCGCCGATTTCGGCGGCAACAAATATTCGGTCTGCGCCGCCTCGAAAGGCGGGATCACCGCGCTGATGCGCCCGATCGCCGCGGAAGTGGCGCGCGACGGCGTCACCGTCAATGCCGTGTCGCCCGGCTATATCGCGACCGAGATGCTCGGCGAGATCGATGCGGCCGGCCTCGAGGCGGCGCTGAAGCTCGTGCCGATGCGGCGCTACGGCAAGCCCGACGAGATCGCCGCCGCGATGGCCTTCCTCGCCTCCGACGACGCGGGCTACATCACCGGCCAGGTGCTGCGGGTCAACGGCGGCATGTCGATGGGCGGCTGAGGGCGAGGGCCGAGCGCGCGTCCGCGGGCGCCCGGCCTTCGCCTTGCGAACCCGGCGGCGCATGCTATAACGCACCGGAAACCCTGGCAGAATCGGAGCGACCCGGCGTTGGCCAAGCCGCCCAAGATCCTCGTTCTGAACGGCCCCAATCTCAACCTCCTCGGCGAGCGCGAGCCGGCGATCTATGGCCGCGACCGGCTTGCCGACATCGAGAAAGCGTGCGCCAAGCGCGGCAAGGCGCTCGGGCTCGCGGTCGATTTCCGGCAGTCGAACCACGAAGGCGAGCTCATCGAGTGGATCCAGGGCGCCCGGAAGACCCATGCGGGCATCGTCATCAATCCGGGCGGCCTCACGCACAGCTCGGTCGCGCTGCTCGACGCGCTCATCGCCGCCGAGCGCCCGGTCATCGAGGTGCATCTCTCCAACATCTTCCGGCGTGAATCCTTCCGGCAGCACTCCTACGTGAGCCGCGCCGCGGTCGGCGTCATCTCCGGGCTCGGCAAGCAGGGCTATCTGATGGCGCTGGAGGCGCTCGCGAACATGTTCAAGACGCAAGTCGAGGCGTGATGGCGAAGCTCGAAGTGGACGAGGCGCTGGTTCGCAAGCTGGCGCAGCTGCTGACCGACACCGGTCTCACCGAGATCGAATTCGAGAGCGGTGACCAGCGCATTCGCGTCAACCGCCAGAGCCTGGCCGCCGCACCCGCAGCGTTGCCGTCGGCAGCGGCCGCCGCCGCGCCGGCCGCGCCCGCCGAGGGGCCGCCGGCCGGCGCCGTGACCTCGCCGATGGTCGGCACCGCCTATCTCTCCTCTGAACCGGGCGGCACGCCCTTCGTCAAGGTCGGCGACCGCGTCACGAAGGGACAGACCATCCTCATCATCGAGGCGATGAAGGTCATGAACCCGATTCCGGCGGCCGCCGCCGGCACCGTGCGCGATATCCTGGTCGCGGACGGCCGTCCGGTCGAATACGGCGAAGTGCTGATGGTCGTCAACTGAAGGCCGGCCGCAGGACGCCGCCATGTTCGAAAAGGTACTGATCGCGAACCGCGGCGAGATCGCGCTCCGGATCCACCGCGCCTGCCGCGAGATGGGGATCCGCACCGTGGCCGTGCATTCGACCGCGGACGCCGACGCCATGCATGTCCGGCTCGCCGACGAAGCGGTCTGCATCGGCCCGCCGCCGTCGCGGCAGAGCTACCTCAACATTCCCGCGATCCTGTCGGCCGCCACGATCGCCGGCGCCGACGCGATCCATCCCGGCGTCGGCTTCCTCTCCGAGAACCCGGTCTTCGCCGGCATGGTCGAGGAGCATGGCTTCACCTTCATCGGCCCGGCGCCCGAGCATATCCGGCTCATGGGCGACAAGGTGGCGGCGAAGGAAGCGGCCCGCTCGCTCGGGATTCCCGTGGTGCCGGGCTCGGACGATGTCGTCACCAACGACGCCGAGGCGATGAACATCGCCGACCGGATCGGCTATCCGGTGCTGGTCAAGGCGGCGGCGGGCGGCGGCGGCAAGGGCATGAAAGTCGCGAACGCGCGGAACGAGATGGCCGAAGCGCTGGCCGTGGCGCGCGCCGAGGCCAAGGCCAACTTCAACAACGACGCGGTCTATCTCGAGAAATATCTCTCGCACCCGCGCCACATCGAGATCCAGATCCTGGCCGACGCGCACGGCAACGTCGTGCATCTGGGCGAGCGCGATTGCTCGATGCAGCGCCGGCATCAGAAGCTGCTCGAGGAGGCGCCCTCGCCGGCCTTGAACGCGAACCAGCGCCAGCGCATCGGCGAGATCGCGACCGGCGCCATGCGGCGCTTGGGATACCGCAGCGCCGGCACGGTCGAGTTCCTGTACCAGGACGGCGAGTTCTACTTCATCGAGATGAACACGCGCCTCCAGGTCGAGCACCCGGTCTCGGAGATGATCACCGGCATCGACATGGTGCGCGAGCAGATCCGCGTCGCGACCGGCGCGCCCTTGAGTTTCACGCAGGACGAGATCGTCTTCACCGGCCACGCCATCGAGTGCCGCGTCAACGCCGAGAACCCCGAGACCTTCGCGCCCTCGCCCGGGCGCATCACCGACTACCATGCGCCGGGCGGGCTCGGCGTGCGCGTCGATTCGGCGCTCTATGCCGGCTACCGCGTGCCGCCCAACTACGACAGCCTCATCGCCAAGCTGATCGTGCATGGCACGACCCGCAACGAGTGCCTGATGCGGCTCCGGCGCGCGCTCGAGGAGTTCGTGATCGGCGGCGTGGAGACCAGCATCCCGCTGCACCGCCGTCTGGTCACCGCGCCCGATTTCATCAACGGCGCCTACGACATCCGCTGGCTCGAGAAATTCGTCGAGCCGGCGGCGTGAGGCCCCTCGGCGGAGGACCGGCAAGAGCGGTGAACGGCCCGATCACCCCGGACATGCTGCTCCGCGCCTACGCCTGCGGCGTGTTTCCGATGGCGGCGGGCCGCGACGACCCCGAGGTGCACTGGATCGATCCGCGCCGGCGCGGCGTGCTGCCGCTCGACGGGTTCCACCTGCCCCACCGCCTTGCGCGCACCCTGCGCCAGCAACGCTTCGAGGTCCGGGTCGACGCCGATTTCGAGGGCGTGCTCGAAGGCTGCGCCGAGCCGGGTCCGGGGCGCGACGACACCTGGATCAACCCGATCATCCTGCGCCTGATGCGCCAGCTGTTCGAGCGCGGCTACGCGCACAGCATCGAATGCCGGCGCGCGGAGCGGCTGGTCGGCGGGCTCTACGGCATCGCCATCAGCGGCGCCTTTTTCGGCGAGAGCATGTTCAGCCGCGAGCGCGACGCCAGCAAGGTGGCGCTCGCCCATCTGGTCCTGCGCCTCAAGCTCGGCGGCTTCCGCCTGCTCGACACCCAGTTCGTCACCGAGCACCTGAAGCAGTTCGGCGCGATCGAGATTCCCCGCGCCGACTATCATCGCCAGCTCGCGGCCGCGCTCGCCGTGCCGGCGCGGTTCTACGGCGAGGTGCCGCCCTCGGTCGTCGCCTCGTTCACGCAGTCGATCACCCAGACGTCGTAGATCGGGTGCTCGAGCGCGCTCAAGGCCGGGCTCGAGGCGAACATCCAGCCGGTGAAGCGTGGCACCGGCGGCTCGTCCGGCTGGTTCTCGACGATCTCGAGGAAGGCGGCGCTCTCCGGCGGCTCCTCGGGCGGGCGCTTGTCGCAGGCGCGGACCGTGACGGAAAGCGTGCCCATGGTGAAGCCGTCACCGACCGCGACGGTCGTCGTGGCGACGCGCGCCGTCACCTTGTCGAGCGTGCGCAGCACCGCGTACTTGGCCGGATCGGCAAGCGCCGGCGCCGCCGCGAGGACGACCAATGCGACGGCCAGCGCCGCCGCGGAACGGCCGATCCGATGGGAATGCCAGCGCATGCTACTTGGGTTTGCGGTACGGATTCTCGAGCGAATCGATGAGCGATTGCAGCACGACGCGGAGCTGAGCCTCGTCGCCGCCCATCAGCACCGCGTCCTCGAGCGCGTCCTGCGCCATCTGCCGGATCTCGGCCAGGTTCTCGTTCAGCACCTTGATCTTCTCGACGCAGGACAAGGCCTTGCCGTCCGGCTGCCGCCAGGTCGGGAAGGCGAATTCCTTGGGCGCGCGTTTCAAGCCGAAGGCCGTCCGGGGCGGCGAGCTGCGATGGGCGGCACCATAGCAAGCGGCATCCGGTCGGAGAAGTGCCGCGGGGACCAGCGCCTCAGGCGGGTTTCTCCGCGGCGAAGCGCAGCCGGACATAATCGACCCGCCAGCCTTCCGGTCCGCGGAGCGCGGGCGCGAGCGCATCCGCGACCTCGGCGAGGTAGTTCGGTCGCTCGCTCGGCGCGAGGCGGCCGAGGAACGCCTCGCCGAAGGTCTCGAGCCAGGCCCGGACATCGCCCGGGAGCGGCGTCGGACGCGGGAAGAGCGCGATCTCGCGGACCCGGAAACCGGCGCGCTCGAGCTTCGCGCGATAGTCCGCCGGCGTCGGAAAATACCAGGGCGCCGCCGCGCGGCCATCGATCCCGCGCCGCTCCAGCGCGGCGAGCGCCGCGGCCAGCACCTGCGCGACGTTGCCGGCGCCGCCCATCTCGCCGACGAAGCGCCCGCCGGGCTTGAGCGCGCGGAAGACGCCGGCGATGACCGCATCGGGGTCGAGCATCCAATGCAGCGCCGCGTTCGAGAACACGCCGTCGAACTCGCGGCGGAAATCGAGCTGCGCCCCGTCGGCGACGCGCGCATCGAGCCCGCGCGCGCCCGCCGCGGCGACCTGCTCGGCGCTCTGATCGACCGCCACGACGGAGGCGCCGGCCGCGGCCAGTTTCAGGGTCAAGGCGCCGTCGCCGCAGCCGAGATCGAGGATGCGCTCGCCGGCGCGGGGCGCCAGGAGCTCGAGCACCGGTTCGCCCAGCACGGCGACGAAGCCGGCATTGCGCTGGTAGCGCGCCGGATCCCAATGCTGGGTCGATCCCGGACGGTCGCCGCGCGCCATCGGACTACTGCTGCGGCTCTTCCTTGGCATTGAACATGAAGCGGCCGATGAGATCGACCAGGTTCAACGGATCTTGCGTCTTCTGGATCTGGCCGCCGGGCTCGATCATCGCATCCTCTGCACCCGGCTCGAGGCTGAGATAGGCGTCGCCGAGCAGCCCGTCGCTCAGCACCTTCGCGGTGCTGTCGACCGGCAGCCGCACCGAATCGGTGACGCTGATCTTGATCTCGGCCAAGTAGGTCTCCGGATCGAGGCGCTCGCTCAAGACCGTGCCGACCTTGATGCCGCTCATCCGCACTTCGCTGCCGGTGGTGATGCCGTCGATGCGGTTGAAGCGCGCGGTCAGCTCGTAGCCCTGCACCGTGCGCACGTCGCTCGAGGAAACGGCGAAACCGAGAAAGGCCGCCGCCACCAGCAGCACCACCGCGCCCATCATCGTTTCGATCACATTGCGCTTCATCCGAAGCCGTCCCTCCGCTTGCCCCTAGCCGCCGCCGTCAGCTCGGGATCCAGGGCTCGTAGTCGCCCGTGGCGGCGGCCCGGCGGCCGCCTTCGAGCGTATGGCCCGGCGGGCGATAGGCAAGGTCGGTGCCGGTGAAATTCGGCTGATGCTCTTTTTCCCAGGGGCGGCGCTTGGTCTCGCTCCGCGGCGGCCCGCCCTGGCCGCCATGCAGCCAGCCATGCCACTCCGGCGGCACCTTGGTCGCTTCCGGCGCGCCGCTGTAGATCACCCAGCGCCGTTCGCGCCCATGCAGCAGCCGCTTGCCGCGATAGTAGCGGTTGCCGAACCGGTCGCTGCCGACCTGCTCGCCATAGACCAGGGTGTAGAGGCGCGTGCCGAGACTCATCCGCCGCCCTATGGAAATGCCGGCCGCCGGCTCGGAAAAGCCCGCGAGCGGGCGAACTATGCCCCGGCGGCGGGCGCTCCGTCCAGCCTCGCCGGAGCCCGCGCGAGGCCATGCTGGACAGCCCGCGCGGCCCTCGATAGACCCCGAGTCCGCGCCGGGCTTCCCACGAGCTTCGGCCGATCGCCGCAAGGGAGCCCGCCGCTGTCCGCAGCCCCATCCGCGCCCGCCGCACACCGTCAATGGGTGGGCTCGCTGCTTGCCGCGACCGGTGCGACCGGCTTCGGCATCGCCAGCGCCTTCGCGCGCTTCGCCTACGGGTCCGGCGCCACGCCGCTGACGTTGGTCATGGTGCGAACAGCCGCGTTCGTGCTGCTCATCGGCGGGCTGCTGCTGGTTTTGCGCGAGCCGTTTCGCTTGAGCCGCGCCGGCCTGCGCGCGGTGCCGTGGCTTGCGGTCGCCGCTTTTTTCATGTCGATCGGCTATCTCTCGGCGGTCGCCTACATCCCGGTCTCGCTCGCCGTGCTGCTGCTCTACACCAACCCGTTCCTCGTCGGCCTGCTCACCGCGATCACCGGACGCGAGCGCTTGAGCGTCGCGAAACTGGTGGCGCTCGCGGTCGCCTTCGCCGGAATCGCACTGGCGCTCGGACCGGGGGCCGCGGTGCTCGACCCGCGCGGCATTTTCTGGGCGCTCGCCTCGGCGCTCGCGATCGCGCTGCCGACGGCGTTCAGTCGTCGGATCCTCGCCGAGAACCGGTCCATGGTCCTGAACTGGTATGTGCACCTCGCGCTGCTGCCGCTGCTCCTGGTGTTCGGGCCGCTGGTCGGCAGCTACGGCATACCGGCCGACGCCGCGGGCCTTGCGGGCTCCACTGGCTCGGTGCTCGGCTACATCCTCGGCTATGTCTGCTGGTTCCTCGCGTTGACGCGAAGCCCCGCGATCCGCGTGTCGCTGGTGTTCAATCTGGAGCCGCCGGTGACGTTTCTCATGGCGGCGTTGCTGCTCGGCGAGCGGCTCACGTTGCAGCAGTTGATCGGCTCCGCGCTGGTGCTCGCCGCCATCGTCGGACAGACCCTGTGGCGCGAGCGGACGCGAGGTTGAGTTCCCGCAAGCATTCGTCCGCGCGCCGCGGCGGCAGGAACCGCGGCACCGCCCGAAGCGAACGCCTCCGACCCCTCGACCGGCGCAAATAGAGCGCCGCCCGGTCGGATTGCGCCCGGTCAGAGCCGGGTCTTTTGCCAGCCCGGCTCGCCTACGGCATAGGCGTTGCAGATCGCGCCAGGCAGACCGAGGCCGGCAAGCCGGCCTTCCGTGTCGCCGACCGCAAGCCTTCCGTCGAGCAGCTCGCGGTAGATCTTCGCCACCTGCACCATATCCAGCGAATGCGGCGAGAGGCGAAGGCAGCGAATGCCGGACGCGCTGAGCGCGTCGGGCGTCATCACGACCGCCTGCACAGCGTGCGACAAGGTCTGGATGCCGTTGACGGCGAGGAACGCCCGCCCGTCCAGCGTGTGCACGGCCATCCCGTCCGGATCCCTGTCGCAGACGAAGCCGCACGAATCCTTGTTCAGCCCATGCGCGCGGGCGTGATAGCAGCGCCCTGACACGGCGAGCGGAAGCCGTCCGAAGGCGAAAAGCTCCACGGCGACCTCGGGGCAAGCCCGGGCCACGATCGCGATCGAGGAAAGCGGCAACTCGACGGGCGCGCACCAGCGCCTCGCTCCGCGCGCCGCCAGGGCGGCCAACGATGCTTCGTTGTAGATGTTGAGGAAGGGTCCGGCGACGAAGGGGGCGCCGGTTCGCGCCGCGAGGGCGGACATGTCGTTGATCTCGAGCAGATGGCCAAGCGCCGCGAGATCCGCCATGGCGGCCCGCTCGCGCGGCGTCGCCGGCAGCGCGAGCATCGACACCGCCACCGACTTGCCGGCCCGTTCCAGCCGAGCGATCGCCTCCGGCCATATCGGATCCGAAAAGGGCATCCGTTTGCCGCACACGACCTCGCCCAGATAGATGCGATCGACGGGCGCTTCGTCGGCGATCCGCGCATAGAAATCGGTCAGACGATCGGCTGGCCAATTGAAGAAGCAGGGTCCGAGAGCAAGCTCGATCCGGGGCATCGCGCTCTCGTCAGCGCCAGATCTTGCGGTAGGCGCCGGCCGTTTCGCGGCTGCCCTCCGCGAGCCCCGCGAGCAGCCGGGACGCTGACGCCGGGGCCTCGCCCCGCTGCAGCGAATCGAGCGCGGCGCGAAACGCTCTCACGACCTGCGCCACATAGGCCTTGCCGCGTTGGCGTCCCTCGATCTTGAAGGCGGCAACGCCGGCGCGATGGAGGCTGACGAGGAGGTCGACGGCGTTCAGGCTGACCGGGTCCTCGAACAGATAGGAGACCCGGTCGCCAGCGGCAAAACGGCCCTTGCACAGGGTCGGATAGCCGGCCGCCTCGCCGGGCGCAAACCGGTCTATGGTGAAACCGCCGAGCGCAGCGGTTAGCGCGCCATCGCGCTCGACATAGGCCACGTGACTCGGCGGCGAGCAGACGCCGGTGAGATTCGGGGACTTGCCCGTCGCGTAGGACGACAACGCGCAGCGGCCCTCCGCCATCACGCAGAGGCCGCCGAAGACGAACACCTCCGTTTCGACCGCGATCGTCCGGTTGAGACGCGCGATCTCCTCGAGGCTGAGAACGCGCGGCAGAACCACGCGCTTCACGCCGAAGGTTTCGGCATAAAAGCGAATCGCTTCCGGGGTGCCGGCGGCGGCCTGGACCGACAGATGAAGACGGAGCCCGGGATGACGCGAAGCGGCATGCTCCAGGACCGCCAGATCCGCCGCGATCACCGCATCCGCGCCGGCGTCCGCAGCGATGTCGACCGCCCGCCGCCAGACATCGACCGCCCCGGCCCGCGCGAACGTGTTGATCGCAACCAGAACCCGGCTGCCGCGCGCGTGGGCGAAGCGCACCCCGTCGGCGAGCTCCGCCGCGGAAAAATTGAGCCCGGGAAAGTTCCGCGCATTGGTCTCGTCGCGGAATCCGCAATAGACGGCGTCGGCGCCCGCCTCGACGGCGACATGCAAGGCCGCCGGGGTGCCGGCCGGGCAAACCAGCTCCGGGCGGGTGGGCGGGCGAAGGTCGGTCATCCCTTGCTTCTTTCCGCCAGGATCGACGGCGCGGGTGCCGCCAACCGTCGCCGGAGAAGCGACAGCGCGTCCGCCGCGGCCCGGTCGAACATGGCGGCGAGCCTCCCGGCGAGCCCGACGAGTTCGGCTGGCGTGAGATCCGCCCCTTCAACGGCATTGCGCACCGCGAGCACCACCTCTGTATCGCCTTCGATGACGAGGTCGCGCGAGAAGAAAAGCGCGTCGGCGTCGTAGGTGCCGTCGAGGAGGCCGAGCAACACCAGAAGAGGCGCGCGCACCCGCGCCGCCGCTCCCGCCGCTCCCGCCGGCGCATTGCCGTCGATCACATCCACGCGCGAGCGCGGCCCGGCGAGCAGCAGGCGGAACTGGAATGGCAGATCGACCGGATCGATCAGCAGACAGGTTGCGGCGTCGCGACCGAGGCGCGAGAGCACGCCCGGACGGCGGTGCACGAGCCGCCGCACCATGCCGGTAAGGAAAATCGAGAGCGGCAAACGTGGAAGCGGCCGCAGGAACTCCCCGACGAAACCGGGAAAGGCCCCGGGATCGGCACCGTCCTGCATCACGATCTCCTCGCGTCGGCCTAGCGCTAGCCGATGCGGGGGCGGTCGACATTGACGCAGATCAAGGCGCCTCGGCCATCGGGCTCGACGCCGCCGGTCGCGATCGCGGCTGCGGCCGGCCTGGCCGGGCGCGAGCAGGCAGCGGGTCAGGCGCCGGCGTTTCCCGCGCCGATCTCGGCCTGCAGCCATTCGAGGAAGGCGCGCACCATCGGCAAGGCGAGCCGATCCTGGTTGCAGACCGCGAAATAGCCGTTGATCGCGGGCACGCTCGCCTCGAACGGGCGCACCAGCGCGCCGCTCGCGAGATCCTCCGCCGCCAGGATCTGGTCGCCGAGCGCGACGCCGTAACCCTGCACCGCGGCGTCGAGCGAGAGGTTCGCATTGGCAAATCGGATGCCGCGCCCGCTGTCGACGTCGCCGGCGCCGGCCGCGGCAAGCCAGCGCCCCCAGCCCTGCCCGTCATCGTCGTGCAGCAGCCGGTGCTCGCGGAGATCGCCCGCCGTGCGGAGCGGCGCCGCCGCGTTCAACAGACGCGGGCTGCAGACCGGGAAGAACTCGATCGGCCGCAGCAGCTGGACCCATTTCCGCTCCCATTCCCCGGAGCCGTACTCGATCACCACATCCGCCTCGTCGGACGCCGCCGGTTGCGAGCCCCGGTAGAGCCCGAGCGAGAGATCGATCTTGGGATAGGCCTCGATGAAGCGGCCGATCCGGCGGACCAGCCAGCGGCCGAGAATGCCCGGCGAGGCATGGATCACGAGACGGCCCTCGAGCCGCGGCAGCAGGATACGGCCGGCGGCATCGGCGATGAGGTCGAGCGCCTGGCGCACCGAGGGCAGCAGGAATTGCCCGGCCTGGCTCAGCTTGATGTGGCGGCCGCGCCGCTCGAACAGGTCGACGCCCAGCGCCGCCTCGAGCGCGCGCACCTGGTGGCTGACCGCGCCGTGGGTCACGCTCAGCTCCAGCGCCGCCCGCCCGACATGGCCATGGCGCGCCGCCGCCTCGAAGGCGCGCAAGGGATTGAGCGGCGGCAGCCGGCGAGCCAAAGGCATCATCCTCTATGTGAAT
>Ga0214473_10009467_pt1 | contig 11510 bp, 10 predicted proteins | sample RVTome_7_FD_203509 | JGI IMG/M metagenome (GOLD analysis project Ga0214473, IMG submission 203509) | Soil microbial communities from uranium-contaminated site in the Upper Colorado River Basin, Wyoming, United States - RVT98D197 | ecosystem: Environmental > Terrestrial > Soil > Contaminated >...
CTGCTCTTTGCGCAAGCGCTGTAAGTCTTTATGTAGAAAGAACTTATATACTATCTAAATGCCATTCGGGACAGTCACCTATTTCGTTGACACCCGTTCCCTGGCAAGCTACTCTCCAATGAGTCAGGGACAGCCAGCTACTTCCTGCCGGTGCGCGCACGACGCCGACTTCAGCCAGGAGACCAAGCTGCTGACCACCACGGCGGTGGACGACATCTGGTCGGCCGGGTGCGTGGGGCTGTACCGCTATCCCGGCGGCTCCTCGATCCGGCAGTACGACGAACTGATCGATGGCGAGTGCGAGCACGAGGTCAGGGAGAACCAGTAGCTGGTCCTCCGCCGGGATTCGCACGGCAGCTTTCACGCCCGCCCCTTTTCGCTATTGGCGCCGCGGAGCGCGGTCGGAGCGCCGCGGTAGAATGCGCGGGTCATGAAATGCACGCACGTGGCGCTGCAAGTGCGCGATGTCGAGCGGTCGGTCGCGTTCTATCGGCGCTATTGCGGCATGCGCGTCGTCCACGACCGCACCGACGAGTTTCGCGTGGCCTGGCTTGGCTGGGGCGAGGACCCGCCGCGGTTTGTCATCGTGCTGCTCGGCAAACCGTACGACATGAACCGGCAGCCGGAGTTTCAGCACATCGGCATGGCCGCGGAGAGCCGCGAAGAGATCGACGCGATTGCGGCCCGGGCGGGGGCGGACGGGCTGACCGTAGTGTGGCCGCCGCGGGATGCCGGGCCGATCGTCGGGTACTTCTGCGGGTTTCACGATCCGGACGGGAACATGGTCGAGTTCTCGTACGGGCAGCGCATCGGCTAGCCCCGGTTTTTCACCACGGAGACACGGAGACACGGAGAAGTACTAACATGCGACCGGCGCGGCCGCGGAGTACGCGTCGCCGCTGGCTCTCCAATGCTCTGTGTCTCCGTGGTGCGGTAGTGCGGGAGGGGCGCGATCGGCTACTGCTCTCGCGCGTGCAGCTCGACGGTACGCGGCGCGCGGATGAGCCCGGGCAGTGCGAGCAACAGTCGGTCGTCGGCGTCGCGGACGCCGGGCGTCAGCACCTGCCCATCGACGCAACCGTCTCACGCGAGCCCCCGGTCCTGGACCGCCGGCGGCCGTTGTGCTATGCTGCCGCGGGTTTTGTAGCGAGGAGTGTGGTGTCATGGATGACGAAGCGCTGGCTCTCGATCGTGCCGGCGGCGGTGCCGACGGCGGTGCGGGGGTTGAACTCCTGACCGAAGTCCCTCAGACGACCAGGCTGGGCGAGGTTCCGGTGTTTGACGAACCACGAGCCGACAGAGCGCTAGAGGGCGACGGGCCCGCGCCGTGTACGGACGTACTGGCGCTGCCGCGGGAACCCGACCTGCGGTCCGACGACGCGGCGGTCGAACGCATCATCGAGGCGCTGCTGTTCGCCTCGGACTCGCCGCTCAGCACGTCGCGAATCGGGGAGCTGGTCGGCGGCTGTAGTCCGGTGCAGGTGCGGCTGCACATCGCGAGCCTCAACGACAAGTATGTCGCGGGCGGTCATTCGTTCCGGATCGAAGCGATCGCGCGCGGCTACCAGATGATGACGTTGGCGCGTTTTCGCCCGTGGCTGACGCGGCTGAACCAGCAGCGGGCCCAGACGCGCTTGAGCGCCGCGGCGCTGGAGGCGTTGTCAATCATCGCCTACAAGCAGCCGATCATTCGGGCCGACATCGAGGCGATCCGCGGCGTGGCGTGCGGGGAGGTGCTGGGCCGCCTGCGCGAGATGGGCCTGATCAGGATCGTGGGCCGGGCGGAGGTGATCGGCCGCCCGCTGCTATATGGGACCACCAAGCGGTTCCTGGACGTTTTCGGACTGGCGGAGCTGGACGATCTACCGCCGTTGGAAGCGCTCACGCTGCGGCGATCGTCGTCCGGCCTCGTTGCCGCTGACGTACAGACCGTTTCCCCGCCCCCGCTGGCCGTCAGCGCGTAATAAGCAGATCTCTTAGCCGGTCAGCCGGCTGCGCCGATAAATCCGCAGATGTATCGGCTGCTGTCCAAGCTGCGTTGTTTGATGCCGGGCAGCATGGCGGCACGCGGTTTGGTCCTCGTGCTGATCGTGGGCGCTGCGCTGGCTCTCCCCGGCCTCGTGGCGCATCGCGTACTGACCCGGGCTCGCGAGTCGCAATTCGGCGCGAGCCAGGAGGCCCTGCTGGCGATCGCGCTAAAGGCGCATCTCGAATCCAGCGGCGACTTGGCCCCGAACTACGGCGCCTGGCTCAATGAGCTCGCGACGGACAGCCGTCGTGTGTGCTGGGCCGGCGCCCTCGACGAACAGGGGGGCGTGGTTGAATTCCTGCGGCGCACGAGCCTGCGGCGGGAGGACATCGTCGCACAAATCCGAGCCGACACGTCGGCTCCCGACCTCCGTCCACTGATCGTGCGCGCCCGGCCGAGTGGTCATCTCTTTGTGCTCACGCTGCCAAAGTCAGGCCGCCAGCGAACCCTGGCGGCCATCATCGACTTGGGCGGCGCGTCGGCCGCGGACACCCGCCGCACCATGATCGCCCTGGCCGGACTCGCCGCCGCGGGTCTGATCCTGTCCATCGCGTGGCTGTGGTTGGCGATTCATCGACCGTTGCGACAGCTCAACCGCTGGGTGGTTGAGGTGCATCGGGGGCTGTCGGAGGCGGCCGTCGGACATCTCGCGCCGGAAGAGTTGCAAAATCTGGCGCGGGCGGTCGAGCAGACGCAGCTCGAGCTGCGCAAGTGGCGCGCCCAGGCCGGCAAGCTCCGCTTTTCCCTGGAAGCCGAGGTCGACGCGCGGACCAAGTCGCTGACGCGGAATCTGAACGCGGTGGCGCAACAGGCCGACACGGATCCGCTCACGAAACTGCTCAACCGCCGGCCGCTGCTCCGCGATCTGCCGCAACTATTCCAGCAATACGCCGACGCGGGCCGTGAGCTGGCGGCGGTCATGCTCGACGTGGACCACTTCAAAGTGCTGAACGACGCGTTGGGCCACCAGGCCGGCGACGAGATTCTGGCATTTCTCGGCGACCTGATACGAGCGACGTTGCGCAAGCGCTCAGACCTGGCGGTGCGCTACGGCGGCGACGAGTTTGTGCTGATGCTGCCGGATACGTCGGCGGCGGAAGCCGCGGTCCTCGGGCGGCGGCTGCGCGAGTTGTTCGCCCAGCGGGCCCGCACGTTCCGGGGCGCTCCGCGGCCGCCGGCCCTGTCGGTCGGGATCGCGGCGCGCGCGGAGCACCACGCCGCGACGTGGCAGGAGCTGCTCGAGCTGGCGGACGCGGCGATGTACTACGCCAAGCGCCGCGGCGTGGGCGTCGCGACGGTCAACGACCTGCGCGTCGCGCGCCGGTAGGGGCCAACCGCCGTACGTTCCGACGTCGGGGCGCTCAATCCGATCCGCGATAGAAGTGCGTGATCGCGGTCACGACCGCTTGCTGTTGCCCCTCGGTCAGTTCGGGGTAGATCGGCAGCGCCAGGACTTCCGCTGCGGCTTGTTCTGCGTGGGGAAAGTCGCCGACCTTGTATCCCAAACCGGCAAAGCACTTTTGGAGGTGCAGCGGCAGGGGATAGTAGATCGCGGCGCCAATCTTTCGCTCTCTCAGGAACGTCATCAGAGCGTCACGCTGCCGCGCGCGGATCACGTACTGGTGATAGACGTGCCGGCCGCACAACTCGCGCGGCGGCCGGGCGTGTTCCGGGACGAGCCCGGCGGCTTCGAGCAGCGTCGTGTAGCGCGCGGCGCAGGCGCGACGCTGCTCCGTCCAATCCTCGAGGCGCTGGAGCTTGACGGTCAGGAGCGCCGCCTGGAGGGCGTCGATACGGAAGTTGCCGCCGATGCGCTCGTGGTAGTACGTGTGCCCGCTGCCATGCACACGCAGATTGCGAAGCACTTCGGCATGGCCGTCGTCGTGCGTGAGTACCGCACCGGCGTCGCCCAGCGCGCCGAGGTTTTTGGTCGGATAGAAGCTCAGCGTGCCGAACTCGCCGATCGCGCCGGCGCGGACTCCATTGGGGCCGGCCTCCTGTGCGCCGATCGCCTGGGCGGCGTCTTCGATGATTGGAATCCCGTGCCTTCCGGTGATGGCCTGTACGCCGCGCGTGTCGGCCAACTGCCCGTACAAATGCACGGGGACGACTGCTTTTGTGCGAGGCGTGATGAGTCGCTCGACCTGGGAAACATCGATGTTGTACGTGTGCGGATCGACGTCCGCGAAGACTGGCCGAGCGCCCAGCCGCGCGACCGTCCCCGCGGTCGCGAAAAACGTGAAGGCCGGCACGATCACCTCGTCACCCGGCCCGATCGCGAGCGCCATCATGGCCATGAGCAACGCATCGGTGCCGGACGAGACGCCGATCGCGTGCCGCACGCCGCAGTAGGCGGCCAAAGCCGCTTCGAACGCCGCGACCTTCGGGCCGAGCACGTACAGCCCCGAGTTGGCTACGTCCAGAAGCTCACGCGTCAGCGCGGCGCGCAGTTCCTCGAAATTCGCCGCCAGGTTCAGCATGGGGACCGCCACCGGCTCGGGCGACGCTGGATTCGACGGCATCGGGTGCATCATCGAGCTATCCTTCGCGGCGGTACGCCGGGTAAGCGGTGCGCCGCCGCGATGCTTTTACCCGCCAGCCGACTTCTTTTGAAGGCCGGGTGAGCAATTCTGACGCGCGCATTGACGGGTCGGAAAACGGCGCCATGATGCGGGACCAAAGACCGGGCGGAGTTTCCCGGCGTCCGGCACGGTTTGCAGCCGTGGGAGCGTGCTCATGCGCGTGTTCGTCACGGGCGGCGCGGGCTACGTCGGCAGTCATTGCGTCCGGCACCTCATCGCCAGTGGGCACGAGGTGACGGTGTACGACAATCTCATGAGCGGGCATCGGCGCGCCGTGGATGCGCGCGCCGCATTCGTCCGGGGCGATGTGGCCGACCGGGCGAAGCTCGCGGAGTTGCTTCAACCAGGACGATTCGACGCGGTCATGCACTTCGCCGCGTTCCTGAACGTCGGCGAATCGGTCGAGCAGCCGCTGCGGTACTACCGCAACAACGTGGCCAACACGCTGCGCCTGCTGGAGCGCATGCGGACCTCGGAGATTCGGCGGTTCGTGTTCAGCAGCTCGTGCGCGGTGTATGGTGAGGCCCACGAGTTGCCGCTCACGGAGGATATGCCGCGGAACCCGATCAGCCCGTATGGCGCCACGAAGCTCATCGTCGAGTGGATGCTCGAGCACTCCGCGCGGGCCTGGGGTCTGGGAGCGGTCGCACTGCGGTACTTCAACGCGGCCGGCGCGGCGCTGGACGCCACGCTCGGCGAGGACCACTCGCCCGAGATTCATCTGATCCCGCTCGTGCTTCAAGTGGCGCTCGCACGCCGGGACAAGATTCTCGTGTTCGGCGCGGATTATCCGACGCCGGACGGCTCGTGCATCCGGGATTACATACACGTCGAGGATTTGGCCGAAGCGCATCGGTTGGCGCTGGAGAGCCTGGAACCGGGTCGTATGGAGGCGTTCAACGTCGGGACGGGGCGCGGCAGTTCGGTCTTCGAGGTGATCGACGCGGCCCGCTCCGTGACCGGTCACGACATACCGGCTGAGGTCGTGGGGCGGCGCCCCGGCGATCCGCCGGCCCTCTACGCCGACCCGGCCAAGCTCCGGCAGCAGCTCGGCTGGGAGCCGCGCCGCACGGAGATCCGCGAAATCGTCGCGTCGGCCTGGGCGTGGCACCGCTCCCACCCAAACGGGTACGTTCCGGAATAATGCCCCACTTGATCTTGTTGACACTCCCGGCCGATGCTATACTGTGAGTGGACGGTTGCAGGTGGTGCATCATATACCTGGCACCGCGATCGGCTGTAAGGTGCTTATTCGATAGCAGTTAGATCGATCGGCATTCCTTCTTCCAGCCACCTCGGACCGCCGACATGACGCTAGCGCAGTTTGCGCCGGTGTGCGTGCGCGCCGTCTCCTGGACGGCTTCGGCGCCGATGGCTGACTCCTGATCCAAAACTCCTCCTGCGTTTTAGCTGGTTTTTGACGTCCGGTCCGCGCTGGCGGGCTGGTCGCCGGCCTGTGCTTGCCGGGACCGTTCCAGGTTGCCTTGAGGCGGCCGGTTCGGCGTTGCGTGCGAGCCACGACCCGGCGTGATGTACGTAGTGTCCTGTGAGGTTTCGCCCCGAGGAGTATCGAAGATGGGTTGGCCGCCCAAGGGTCTGCTGAAGCGTATGACGGTGCAAGAGGCGTTCGGACCGCCGCTGACGCCGCTGGAGTTGACTGGAAACTTATCGGACCTCCAGAAACAACTCAACGTCGAGATGCAATGTCCGGCGGGCAAGAATCAGGTCTACGTGCGCTCGCTGCTCACCGGCAACTCCACCACCCGACCGCGGATTTCGTTGAAGTGTGCCCTGCGGCGGGACATCGGACAGACACCGGATGTCTTCTACGAGCACATCCGGGACGTTTGCTGCTGCGACCCCGAACTCTGCGAGGCTTGGCGGGCCATGAAGGAACGCTTCGTCCCGACGTGATGCTACGATTCTGAAGCCGGCGCGCAGCGGCTGGGACTTACAGCCGCGGCGCCCGGGAGCCTTGAGCTCGACGTGGGTCTTCGTTAGCCACGTCGGGCTTTTTTGTGGGCGCTGGGAGCGGCGCGACGCGCTGACCGTCTCGGCTTAAAAGGCTACGGGCCGGTCGGCCGGGGGCCCGCCGGCGAAGCGGCCGGTGCGGTCGTTGGCGCCGGAGGGGGCACCGGTGGGGTGTCTGGACGGAGGCGGCCTACTTGCCGCTCAAACTCAGCCCGCTGCGCCGGCTCGAGGATGGCCGCGACATCGGTGGCAAGCTTATCCACCATTTGATTCCGCGTGCTCTGCTCGGCGGGGCCAGCTTCCGCCATCGCCTTGCGGAACGACTGCTCCGCCTGCGCCAGCTTCTCGCGCTGCTCGCCGGTGAGCTTGAATTGCCGCGCCAGGCGGATGACCTGAATCGGCTTGAGCGAAAGGTCTGAGACGTTTTCCAGCTCTTTCAGCAAGCTCTCCAGTTTCACCTTCTGATCCTGGCGCAGGGCGGGAGACAGGCCGTTGATGAAGTTACGCTCCGCCATGACGCCCGGTGCCAGGTTCTTGAGCTCCTCGCGCAGCTTCTCCGCACGCTCCGTATCGCCGGCCTGCTCGGCGGCCTGCACGTCCTGGTACTTCGCTTGGATCATCTCCAGGTGGCGGCGGAGGTCTTCCGGCGACGACGTCGCCTCCGCCTCCAACACGGCGAACAGACCTTCGGCGTGCTGCCGCTGTTTCTCATCCAGGTCGAGCTGCTTGCAGATGTAGCGGAGCTTCTGGACGATCGGCACCGACCGCGGCTCGTCCGTGCGCGGCCGGACCGCCGGCGGCGGCAGGGTCTGCTGACCCCACACCGACGCACTGGTCACAGTGGCCAGAAACGAAAACAGCAGGAATCGACACATGGTGATCTCCCGTTCCGGAATCGCGGTTCCACGCAGTGCCACGAAGGGTTGCCCAACGCCGCTCCCGCGGCCCCGATAGTCTACGCGCTCGGGCGTGTTCTGCAATGGGAGCATGCGGCCCCAGCGCTTCCGTGGGTTCGGTGCGCAGGCCAGGCGGACCGAGCGCGTACCGTGGAATCCGGGCTCAGGGCGGCTCCGCGTCAGGTCATGCAGCACTGTTCGATCGGACGAGGCGTGCTAGAATCAGCGGCGCAGGCCGAAGGGAGCGCTCATTGAGCAGTGAAAGTGCGGCGGCTGGCGGCACGGCTATCGAATGGAATCTCGTGCGCCTCGCGCGGCTGGCGGGGCCCTACCTCGAGCTGGCCAAGACGCGACTCTGTGCGCTGGTGCTCGTCACCACGCTGGTGGGATACCTGCTGGCCAGCGGCGCCGATTTGGCTTGGTCGCGGCTTGGATGGACGCTCTTGGGGACGGCGCTGGCGTCGCTCGGCGCTAACGCGCTCAACCAGTGCATGGAAGCACCGCGCGACGCACGCATGGAGCGCACCCGCGGGCGACCGTTGCCCTCGGGGCGGCTGCGGCACGCGCGGGCGATGGTTTTCGCGGTGACGTCGAGCACGTCGGGACCGCTGCTGCTTTGGATTACCGTAAACGCGTTGACGGCGCTCCTCGCCGCCATCTGTCTGCTGCTGTATGTAGCCATCTATACGCCGCTGAAGACCCGCACGCCATTGTGTACGCTGGTGGGGGCCGTGGTGGGGGCGATTCCGCCCGTGATGGGATGGACGGGGGCGACGGAACAGGTTGGGCCGGCGGCGTGGATTCTCGCGGGGATTCTGTTCTGCTGGCAGATTCCGCACTTTCTCGCGTTGGCATGGCTGTATCGCGACGATTACGCGCGCGGCGGCTTTCGGATGTTGCCGGTGGCCGATCCCACGGGCCGACTCTCCTGCCGCGTCATGATCCTCTACAGCCTGATGTTGCTGCCGTTGGGACTGACGGCCACGCTGGTCGGCCTTTCCGGGTTGGCGTTCGCGGGGGCTTCCCTCGTCCTGGGCGGCGGGCTGCTGGCGCTCGTCCTGCGCCTCTACCGCGAGAGGACGGGCCCGAACGCGCGGCGGGTGTTCCTCGCCAGCGTCGCGTACCTGCCATTGCTGCTCGGGCTGATGGTGTGGGACCGCACGTTGCCGCGTCTGCGGCCGGGTGAGATCGCCGCTGCTTCAGCGGTGGAAGCGACCGAGTTGCTGGCCAGCGCGCCGCTGGCGGGAGCCGGCGACCCATGACGGGGCGCACGGCGACAGCCGAATCGCCGCCGCCACGGCTGGTCACACTTCGCAGCGGCGGGTGGTTGCTGGGTGTGGCGGTCGGACTAGTGCTAGCGGTCGTCATCTGGCGCACCGTCGTGATCTGGCAGTCGCTTTCGGTGCGTGTCGTGGGCGATGGCGCGCACGTAGCTTCCTATGGCTTTGATTTGTCCACCTGCCTGGTACCGCGCGCGCAGATCGTCGCGGCCGGGTTTCCCAAGGACGGGTTGCCGATACTTGCGCCGCCGACCGCGCTGACCGTCGCCGGCGTGGGCGAGCTGACGCGCGAAATGCGGGCGCGGCACCAGGGGCGGTTCCTGGTGGACAGCGACGCTGTGATCGGCGTCACCATCGGCGGTCAGGCGCGGGCGTACCCGCTGCGGGTTTTGACGTGGCATGAGGTGGTGAATGATGAGCTAGACGGCGTCCCGATCGCCGTCACCTATAACCCGCTGTGTAGCAGCGCGGCGGTGCTCGGCCGCCGGGTCGGCGGTGAGACGCTGACGTTTGGCGTCAGTGGTCTGCTGTACAACTCCAACCTGCTGCTGTATGACCGGCGGGCCAGCGGCGCGGGGGAAAGCCTATGGTCGCAGTTACAGTTTCGCGCGCTCGCGGGCCCGGCGGCGGCGAAGGGGGCGCGGCTCGAGGTGCTGCCTATGGCCGTGATGCGTTGGCGAGATTGGAAGGCGGCGCACCCGGAGACGACTGTGCTGGCCCCGGACGCTGCGCTGGTCAAGGTCTATAAGCGAACGTACGGCGAGTACTTTGGCTCGCAGACGTTGCGATTCCCCGTCGCGCCATTGCCGAACGGGTCGTTGCCCCTCAAGACGTCGGTGATTGCCCTCCGCCCCGCCCAGCGCTGGCATGCGTTCACGTGGGACCAGGTCGGCGCACGCGCGAACGCCGCCGGCGTGTGGGAGACGAACCTCGACGGACGCACCTTGCGCTTCCTTTACCGGCGCGACCCCGCCCTGGTCGGCAATCCTGCGGCCGTGTGGGTTGAGCCCGCGGACGAGCGACCCGCGCCGCCGACCGTCTACTCTTTCTGGTTCGCCTGGTACGCCATGCATCCGGATGAGGCGGGATTGGCGAGGTAACCCCCTCGCACGCTGCATGTTGCCCTGCGGCGCGCGACCGCGCGAGCCGGCCCTGGCCAGCGGAGGCAAAACACCGCCGCCGGGCGGGTTGTTGGTCGCCGCCCGGCGGGGTTTGGCGTTTTCGTGCTCCGGCGCGTCGGGGGGCCGGAGTTCAAATTCCAGGCGCGGGTCGGGGACCCGCGTCGCCGCGCGGCCGGCGGGCGACCGCGTAGGCCGCCCGCCGAGCGCGCTAGAGCCCGAAGCCTACCAGCAGCGTGGGCGTTTCGGGCAGATCTTCTGCGTCAGGCAGATCACGAACGGGTCGATGTCGAAGTTGTTGACGACGCCGTCCAGGTTCATATCCGCCAGGTACCGGTCGCAGTTCGGAAACGCGGCGTTGTAACCGGCCGGATTGGTCAACGCCAACACGTAGGGGTCGATGTCAAAGAGGTTGACGACATCGTCGCAGTTCAGGTCGCCCATCTCCTTGGTCTTCTGACCGGTGACGCACACGCTCAGATCGAAGACGTCGGGGTCCCCGGCGCCGTTGGTCGACAGCCAGGAGTAGCCCTTCCCGTTCTCGCCACTGCTGAACCACAGGAAGTAGCAGTTGAGCGGGTCGTCGTCCTTGCCCAGGACCTGCACCCAGACCCGGCTGGCGACCTTGTTCACCGGCGGGTTGAACACGACGTCGAACTTCTTGAGCTGCCGGCCGCCGACTTGCTTGATGTTCACCACATTGGCCTGGACCTGGTAGGTCTGGCCGATCTGCTGCGTCAGGTCCGGTTCGGCGCCTTTGATGCCAAACTTGCTGTGGTAGAAGGCGATCTCGAAGTTGGGCGCCGGGTCGTCGCACTCGATCCAGCCGTTCGGATCGCGGCCGAGGTCCAGACCCCACCAGTGCAGGTCGGTGACCGTGCCCAGGCCGACCACGTAGACATCCTCGTAGCGGATGTACGTGGTGGTGTCGATCTTGTCCGAGGTGCCGGCAATCCAGCCGGCCCCGTCGGCCACATCGGGGAACTGGCTATCGAGCGTGTTGACCGGGCACTCGGGGCAGTACGAGCCCTGGCAGATCGTGTCGTCGCCCAGGTAGTAACCCTTCTTGGCGATCTCGCAATCGACCTCGTCGGTCACTACGCACGTCTTGTCCGGTAAGCAGCAGGCGCCGGTCGCCGGCGTGCAACCCTGCCCGCCGAAGTCATCCCGCGTGAACGTGATCTTGTACCCGGCGGTGCAGGCGACGCCCTCGAAGTTGGCCGGCCGGACGACCACGTACCAGTCGCCCTTGACCAGGCAGGTGAAGAAGCTGTCGCTCTTGCAAATGGCCGTCGACTTGGCGCCCTTCAGGAAGCGCGAGCAGCAACTGAGCTGGCCGTTGTTGTCGTACATGCCGATCACGGCCGGGAACTCGACCGACCACTCGGCCACGAGCTGGGTGGGAACGCCGGGGACGTTCAGGTGATACCAGTCGGCGTCGCGGGCCTTCAAGCCGGCCTTGACGAACGTGCCCGACTTGCCGCAGAAGGTGCGGTTGGTCTGGCCGACCTTGAACATCTCGAGGGCCTTGGGCGTCGGCGGATTGTCCAGGCAGCCGCCGTTGTAGGTGTCCTTGTACTCCGGCCCGCAGAGCGGCTCGCCCTCGGGGTCGCCCTCAATGCCGTCGCGGCAGA
>Ga0214473_10009468_pt1 | contig 11509 bp, 7 predicted proteins | sample RVTome_7_FD_203509 | JGI IMG/M metagenome (GOLD analysis project Ga0214473, IMG submission 203509) | Soil microbial communities from uranium-contaminated site in the Upper Colorado River Basin, Wyoming, United States - RVT98D197 | ecosystem: Environmental > Terrestrial > Soil > Contaminated >...
GGCGTTCTCCATCAGCTCACCCTCCACGAGATCGAGCGTCGCCAGCGCCGCGGCGCAACACACCGGGTTCCCGCCGAAGGTCGAACCGTGAGAGCCGCGGGGCCAGGTCATCACCGACTCCTTGGCGATGATGGCGCCGATGGGCATGCCCGAGCCGAGACCCTTTCCCGTCAAGACGACGTCCGGCTCGATCGGGACATGGTCCGCAGCCCACATCTTGCCGGTCCGCCCGATGCCTGACTGAATCTCGTCGAAGACGAGCAGGATGCCGTTCTCGTCGCAGATCCTCCGCCACGTGTGGAGGAACTCGGGCCGCGGGACGACGTAGCCGCCTTCTCCCTGGATCGGCTCGATCACGACTGCGGCCACCTCGCGAGGAGAGAGGCGCATCTCGAACAGCGTGTGGGCCGCCTCGAGGGCGTGCTCCACGCCCGCGCCGCGGTACGGGTTGTCGTAGGGAAGGTGGTAAACACCCGGCAAGAGGGGACCGAAGCCCTCGCGGTACTTCGTCTTGCTCGCCGATATGGTGATCGCTCCGTAGGTGCGGCCGTGGAACGAATTGAGGAACGAGATGATCGCCCGGCGACCCGTGTGCCGGCGCGCGAGCTTGATGGCGCCGTCCACGGCCTCGCTTCCCGAGTTCGTCACGAAGACCCGCTTGCGCGACTCACCGGGAGCGATGTTGCAGAGGCGCTCGGCCAACACGGCGAGGCCCTCGTAGTAGAAGTCAGTCCCGCAGATGTGCAGGTACTTGGCGGCCGCTTCTTGCACGGCACGCACGACCTTGGGGTGAGCATGGCCTGTCGAGCACGTCGCGATGCCCGCCATCCAATCGATGTAGCGGTTGCCATCCACGTCCTCGACCATGGCGCCGCGGCCGCCGCCAATGACGAGCGGGTACTCTTTGATGTAGCAGGACGACGTCCACCGCGAATCGCGGTCGATGATCGCCTGGGCCTTCGGGCCCGGGGGCTTGACCACGATGCGCGGATAGTCGGCGGCCTTCGGGGCTGATGCGTCGTTCATGGTCACTCCATCAGCGTTCGCCCCTGCTCCCGCATGAACTGGGCGACGTAGTAGGGCCCGCACCCTCCCTTGCCCGAGGAGCCCGAGCCCTTCCATCCCACGAACGTGTTGACGCCGGGCCACGCGCCCGTCGTGGCGCCGGAGCGGCGGTTGGCGTACACGCAACCGGCCTCGATCTCGTCGAAGAATCGATCGATCTCGTCCTTCTTCGCGGAGAAGATGCCCGCGGTGAGCCCGTAGTCGACCTTGTTGGCTTCGCGCAGTGCCTCGTCGAGCCCAGAGATGATGCCCACGCTCAGGAAGGGAACGAAGAGCTCGCGCATGAAGATCTCGTGATCGAGGGGCAGCTTCGCGATCGTGGGCTCGACGAAGTGGCCACGGTCGAAGACGCCACCGGTCAGACGGCCGCCGCCCGCGAGGATCTCCCCTCCCCCGTCCTTCGCGGAGCGCGCGGCGCCCTCGAAGGTCGCCACCGCCTTGGCGTTGATCACCGGACCGAAGTAGACGTCGCGCTCGGAAGGGTCGCCCTTCACGATGGCAGCGGTCTTAGCGAGCAGGAGCTTCAGGAACGGCTCGGCGACCTTGCGGTCCACGTAGACGCGGGAGCAAGCCGAGCACTTCTGGCCCTGCAGGCCAAAGGCGGACTTCATGACGCCCTCGGCGGCCATGTCGAGGTCGGCCGACTCGGTCACGATCGCGGCGTTCTTGCCCCCGAGCTCCATGAGCACCGGCTTCTGGAAGCGCGTGCTGAACTCGCGGGCGAGGCGCATGCCGACGTCCTTGGATCCGGTGAAGACGATTCCGTCGACGTCATCGGTGCGCCACAGCGACTGGCCCATCTCCGACGCGCGCCCGGAGACGTAGTTGAACACGCCACGGGGAACGCCCGCGTCCGCGTAGCAGCGATAGAGCCACAGCGGCGTCCAGGGACAGTCCTGGGGCGGCTTGAACACGACGGCGTTGCCGCCGAGCAGTGCGGCGGAGGACATGCCGGTGGAGAGCGCCATCGGGAAGTTGAAAGGGGCGATGCAGGCGAAGACGCCCCAGGGGCGCAGCACGCTCGAGGTCTTCTCGTTCGGCGAGAGCTTGCCGAGGGGCTTGACGAAGCCCTGGGCCTCCTCGAGCTGCGTGCAGTAGTAGTCGATGAGGTCGGCCGATTCCTCGGCGTCGCCCATGGACTCCATGCGGCTCTTGCCCACCTCGAGGCTCATGAGCGCGGCGATGTCGTACTTGCGCTCGCGGACGAGCTCCGCGGCGCGCCGCAGGATGCGGACCCGATCCTGCCATGGCGTGCTCCCCCAGGGGCGCTGCGCGCGCCGGGCGGCGGCGATGGCCATCTGCACTTGAGCTGGACCGGCGGCCGCGAAGCGCCCGAGCACGAAGGAGCTGTCGGCGGGCATGACATCGACGACCGGGGGGTTGTCCGCGGTCACGGGCTCGCCGTCGATCCACAGCGGGTGGTCCTTGCCGCTCTCCGCCCGAAGCCGCGCAATGGCGTCGTCGAATCGTTTGTGGAATTCCCCCATGTCGGCGGCCGCGGACGAGTAGGTGATCTTCGAGGATGCGGTCATGGTGACCTCCCGTGGTCGATGGGCCGCCCGCGCGAGAGGGGGCAGCGAAGGGGATGTGCATCATGGGCAGGAAGACAGGGGAGATCAAGCCCGCGGGGGTGCGGCGGGGCGAAGTCCGGTTCAGGAATTTACCTGTCCCGACTATTGCGGGCTGACGACGCGGCCGAGGAAGAGGATCGCCCGCGAGCGCGTGTCGCGAATCAGGAACAGGAACGGATGATCGGCCACGAAGCTCCGGGGCTCGGCCGGCCGGCCTGCCCCCTCCATCATGACCACCGCCGTCGCTGCGGCCGCTTCGGTGCCCTCTTCGTCGACGCTGACGAAGGCCTTGTGGAATACGTCGGAGATGAGCAGCCGCTGCGCGGGGTCGGGCGGCGTGGCGATGCCCGTGAAGTCCGCCCGCTCGGCGTCGAAGGCCAGGGGCATGCCCATCGCCTGGAGCACCTGGCCGAGGGGCAGGGGCTGGGCCGGGTCGATCGTGAACCGCGGCAAGGAGACAGAGACATTCGTCCGCGGCAGGGCACCTCCCTCGAGCCGCTCGACCGAGAGCGACTGTTCGAGCGCGGGGAGACCGTTCACGGCGGTCGGCAGGATGATGACCATCGAGAGCTCATCGCCGCGGTAGGGCAGCTCGAGCAAGGTGGCGTCGGGCACCTCGGCGAAGCCGAAGTCCTCGGTCTGACGCATGGTGGGCACCGGCACGGGGCGACCGCCATCGACGTGGAAGGGCAGGTCCGCCGTGCGGCTGGGCTGGAACTGGTGCGTCCAAGTGCCCAGGAAGTAGACGGCGTTCGCGAGGACCAGGCGCGTGGCGGGGACGATGCTGTTCGGCGGCAAGAGGTCGCGAATGCGCTGCTCGGTGCGCTCGGCCACCCAGGTGTTGATGCGCTGCCTCGAGGGGTCGGGCTGTCCTCGGAAGTCGGCGGGCTCGAGCTCGGCGCCGTAGCGGTCGCGAGTCAACGAGAGGAACTCTTGCTCGAAGGTGTAGCGATGCTCGCCGAACAGCCGGTTCGCCACGCGGAGGGAGTAGGCCGTGCGGTTCATGTCGTTCCACGACGCGAGCTGATGCGCGGCGGCACGGTGAATCGCCTCCGGGTCCCCCTCGAAGTGAAGCACGCGCGCCATCTCGGCGGCGGTCTCGCTCCTTGCGCCCGCCCAGGTCATGGCGAGGGCCATGGAGATGCTGGCCGGCGAGACCACGAGGTTGCCGCGTTGCTCGCGCAGTCGCGCCCAGAGGTCGACGCCGAAGGCGTTGCCGCTCCACGCGAATCCGTTGCGCTCGGCATCGGTGGGGGTCGGGCCGGGATCGACCGTGGCCGACGCGGGAGGGGGCTCCGCCGGCGGCGGTGCGGCGGGCTCGACGGGCTCGGCCTGGTGCGAGCCGCAGGACGAGCAGCCGAGGAGCGAGAAGGTCGCGAGCAGGGTGGCGAGGGATCTCATGCGTGGCTCCTGTGGCAGCGTTTCATCGCGCTCGGGGATCGATCACGCGACCGAGGAAGAGCATGGCGCCGCTCCTGAGGTCGCGGATCAGGAACAGGAAGGGACGGTCGACGGCGAATCGCTGGGGCGGGGCTGGTGCCGCGCCCGTGGGTGCCATCACCACGGCCGTGGCCGCGGCGGCCTCCGTGCCCTCCTCGTTCACGTCGACGAATGCCTTGTGGAACACCTGCGAGATGAAGAGCCGGTCGGCGGGCGATGGCGGGTTGGCGATGCCCGTGAAGTCGGCGCGCGCCCGGTCGAAGGGCAGCGTCATGCCCATGGACGCGAGCACGGTCGCGAGGGCGAGTGACTGGGGCGGATCGACGCGGAAGCGGGGCACGAAGACCTCGAGGCGCTGGTGCGCGAGAGCGCCGAGGACACCGGCGAGCCGCTGCGCGGTGAGGGACTGCTCGAGGGTCGCCAGATCGCTGGCGTCGTCGGGGACGAGGATCACCATGGCCAGCTCGTCGCCGCGATAGGGCATCTCGAGGGCGCGCACGCCGGGCTGGCTGGCCGTGCGGTAGTACTCGGTCCGGCGCATGGTGGGCACGTCGGCGCGCTGACCCGACGCGAGGAGGAATGGCAAGGGTCGGGTGGCGACCTCGTCGAAGGGGTGCGACCAGGAGCCGAGGAAGTAGACGGCGTTGACGAGGACCAGCTTGGTGTCGGACGCGATGCTCCGGGCGGGGAGCAGCTCGCGAATGCGCCGCGCGGTCCGCTCTTCGACCCACCCATTGATTCGGCTGCGGCTCGGTTCGGCCGCACCGCGGAAGTCCATGGGCTCGAGGGCGGCGCCGTAGCGGTCGCGCGTGAGAGCGAGGTAGTCCGGCTCGAAGCGGTAGGACCGCTCGCCGAAGAGGCGATTGGCGACGCGGAGCGCATACACGGTGCGCGCGGGATCGTTCCATGCCGCGAGCTGATGGGCGGCCGCGGCCTGAAGCGCGTCCGCGTCCGACCCGAAGTGCATCACCGAGCCCATCTGCGTCGCGGTCTCGCCGCGCGCTCCGCCCCAGGTCATGGCAAGGGCCAGCGAGATGCTGGCCGGGGACACGACCAGGTTGCCCGGGCGCGAGCGCACCTGGCCCCAAAGATCGAGCCCGAAGGCGTTGATGGAGTCGGCGAAGGAGCTCGCTTGTGTGGGCGTGGGAGCGGGCCCGGGGTCGGCGGGGATCGGGGGCGTGTGCGTTGTCGGGTCGGGCATGGTCGGGTCCGGCGGGGGAGGCGGAGACGGGTCGGTCGACTGCCGGGAGGAGCAACCGGCGACGGCGAGAAGGAGCGCGGCGAGGCACGTGACTCGGGGCATGAGCCCTCCTTGCGGCGCATGATGCGACCGGGGACGGCTTGGGGGGAAGCGCCATCGCACCGGCGTCCCAGCGTTCGAGTCCTGTCCGCTGCATGACGAGCGGAGGGACGAGCGACGCGGTGCAGATCCACGGCGCCTACGGCTACGTCGAGGACTACCCGGTGGAGCGCTACTTCCGCGACGCGCGCATGGGCACGATCTGGGAAGGGACGAGCGAGATCCAGCAGCAGATCATCTGCCGCGAGCTCGGCCTGTATGCCTGAGCCATCGGCGCGCGAGCGCGATTACGGTACGGTCTTATTCGTTTGTGTTTCCGGACGGTTGGCTAGGTAGAGCGTGTCCCCTTGCGGGGGCGGGGGATGCCGTAGGCGTCGAGGCGCTTGACGAAGGTGCGTCGCGGCATGCCGAGGAGCTCGGCGGCCTTGGTCTGGTTGCCGCTGCACTGCTCGAGGGCGTCGAGGATGCGGCGCCGCTCGAGCTCGCCCATCTCGGACCGCAGCGACGAGCCGGAGCCGGGACCCGGCTGGGGCTCCGGGTGTGCCGTGTGCCGGCCGGTGACCTCGGGGGGGAGGTGATCGGCGGTGATGGGGGAGCCGCCGGCCAGCACGGCCGCGCGCTCCATGAAGTTTCGGAGCTCGCGCACGTTGCCGGGCCAGCCATATCGTTGCAACAGGTGGAGGGCGTGGGCGGAGATGGTCGCGCTCGGGCTCGCGCCCGTGATGCGGGCGACGAATCGCCTCGCGAGCGGCTCGATCTCTGAAGGCCGCTCGCGCAGCGGTGGGATCCGAAGGGAGATGCCGTTGAGACGGAAGTAGAGGTCGGTGCGGAAGGTCCCGGCATCGGCCATGGCCTTGAGCTCGCGGTTGGTGGCAGCGATGAATCGAACGTCGATGGGCCGCGGCTCGAGGCCGCCCACGCGCATGACTTGGCGCTCCTCGATGACGCGCAGGAGCTTGGCCTGGGTCGATGCGGGGAGCTCGCCCACCTCGTCGAGAAACACTGTCCCGCCGTCTGCCGATTCGAGGAGCCCCGGCTTGGTCTTGTGCGCTCCCGTGAACGCCCCACGCTCGTGGCCGAAGAGCTCGCTCTCGACCAGATTCTCTGCGATAGCCGAGCAGTTGAGGGACAGGAGGGGTCCCGAAGCGCGCGCGGAGCACGCGTGGATGCGCTCCGCCACGACCTCCTTACCCGCACCCGTCTCGCCGAGAAGCAAGACGCTCAGGTCGCTGCGCGCAACCCGCTCCACGATGGCGTAGAGGCGCTGCATGCCCGGATCGCGAACGAGGGGCGGCCCGTCGGGCATGAGGCTGGGGCGCTCATCGGCCCCGGCGCTCGGGCGTGGGGGTGCGGCGGCCGTCACGGCCAGCATGCTTGGTCGGTGCAGCACCACGACGACACTCCCGAGCTCGATGACCGTTCCCGGTTCGACCACGACGGGCGTGTTGGGCTCGAGCAGTACCTGCCCCACACGGACGCCGTTGGCGCTGCCCAAATCCTGAATGCACAGGGGCGGGCCGACGATCACCTGCGCGTGGCGCCTCGAGATGGACGAGTCGTCGACGACGATGTCGCAGCCCGACGAGCGCCCGAGCGTGAGCTGCCCACGCGGTGGAAGCGGGTGCGCCACCGCCCCGTCCGGACCGACGACGAGCAGACATGGGGCAGCGTCTTCGTCGGAGGGCGCGAGGCGCGTCGTCTCGTCGTCGACCTCGATTCGTGTGTTCGGAGGGTCGGCCACGGCGAGCTACGCTAGTTGGCGGGGCGACTTTCGGCAACCACCGGAGCGGCCCGTCCGCTCATGGTCCCCCAGGCGCATCGATGACGATCCGCTGGGAGCGACCGGGCTCCACGACGACGGTGCGCCGCTCGGGCGCGCCGGTGCCGAAGGGTCGGATCTCGACTCGATGAGTGCCCGCGGGCACGGTGAGCTGGCGGGGCGTCTGACCCATGGGCTGACCGTCCACGAGGATGCTGCCCCAGCCACCCCTGACGCCGACGAAGATCTGACCGGGCGCGGCGACCTCGCGCGGCGCCTCGGGTACGGGCACCGCGGGGCGAGTGTCCGGATCGGCGACCCGCGACGCGGTGCGACCGGTCTGCACTCCCGGGTCTCGTCTACGGATCTCGCGGGATGCCCGGTCTGGTCGCGGCGGATTGGCGGGAGAATCGTCGTCGGCGACGGGAACCGACGGCGCCGCATGCGGCTCACCGGGCACCTGCGCGGGTGGCGCGGGATCGGGTGGGCGATCGACGACCATGCTCGAGGGCGCAGCGGCTGGGGATGGCTCTGCGCCTGGCGAGTCGGTGGACGTCGACGAGGGCACGCTGCCCCCAAGCCCGTCCGCGCCCCCAAGGGACACGACGACGACGGCCGCGAGCGCCAGGGCCGCGACGCCGCCCACGGCCGCGACGATCAGCCCCGCGCGACGGCCGCGGCGCACCGGCAGCACGACCGACTCCGTCGGCGTGAAAGGTGCGGGGGCGTCGCGGAGCACCGCGCTGTCGCCGCCTCGCGGTGTCGCGGTGGCCCCGTGCGCAGCGCGGGCCGCCCTGGCCGCCGGCTCGACGGTCGGCCGGGCGTCGCTGACGGCGGTCGTGCCCTCGTTCGGCGATGACGCCTCGTCGAGCCCGGCGGCGGTGCCAACGCGGGGAACGACCGTGGAGACCGTGGGCACGGGCTCGGGCGAGAGGCGGCCGGGATCAGCCAGGTCGCCGACGACGTCGCCGCGCCGCGCCCGGTCGATCAGTTGGCGCTTGCGATCGCGCTCGACGGCGAAGAGGCGCTCCATCCATTCGGACAGCTCGGGCATCCCCACCACTTCGCCGCGCGAAGCGATGAAGTGGCGGAGCTCGCGTCCGAGCTCGCGCGCCGTGCGATGACGATCGGCTGGCATGCGCGACGTCGCCCGCGTGACGATAGCGTCGAGCTCGGGCGGCACCGCTGGGTTGTGGATCGAGGGCGGCGGAACCACGGCACCGAGCACCGCGGTCATAGTCTCGGCCTGGTTGTCACCCTTGAAGAGGCGCCGGCACGTGAGGAGCTCCCACAGACTGATGCCCATGGCCCAGATGTCCGTGGTGCGGTCGACCTCATCGCCGGCGAGCTGCTGGGGCGACATGTACGCGATCTTCCCCTTGATCACCCCCGATAGCGTCTTGTGCAAGCGTCCGGCGGCGCGGGCGATGCCGAAGTCCACGACGCGTACGCCTCCGTCGTACGTCACGAAGAGATTCTGGGGCGACACGTCTCGGTGCACGACCTGAAGGAGCTGTCCGTCGTCACCCGTGAGCTCGTGGGCGGCGTGCAAACCTTCGCAGGCCGCCGCGAAGATCGCAGCGGCGTGCATCGGAAGGCGAGGCGAGAGGCGTTCGTCGGGCCGGCTCGCCACAGTCTGGAGCAGCATGGCGACGGACTCGCCGTGCAGGTAGTCCATGGCCAGGTAGAAGACCCCCGCCTGCTCGCCCACGTCGAATACACTGCCCACGTTGGGGTGGTTGATGCGCGCAGCGATGCGTGCCTCGTCGAGGAACATCTCGATGAAGCCGCGATCGCGTGCGAGGCGCGGGTGGACGCACTTGAGGGCCACGAGCTTCTCGAAGCCGGCGGGGCCGGTGGCGCGGGCGAGGTAGACCGTCGCCATGCCCCCGAAGGCGAGCTCGGTGCACAGCTCGTAGCGGCCGACCTTGCGGGACGGCATGTCCGACATCCTCCCGCGGAGCTTCGGCGACGGTGCCATCAGTCCAGGGGGAAGCTCGGAAACGAGGGGCGCGTGTCGCTCCCCGGGATCAACAGAATGGCCACCACGACAGCGATCCCCGCGAGGACCACGGCGCCTCCGATGATCCAGGGCCAGGGCGTCGCCGAGTCGTCTTCCGGTTCCTCGTCCGCGACGGGGGCGAGCACGGGCGAGCCCGTCGGCACTGGCGTCGCCGCGCGTGCCGCGACGACCGGGTCCGGCACACGTGCGCCGTCCGAGATGGCGCCAGGTCGCGTTTCTTGCAGCGGCTCTCGTGCGGAGCCTCGCGTCGCCAGCGGCGCGCCACCGGGACCGATCGCGACGACGTGGTAGTCGACGGTGCGCGCCGCCGGACCGCCCAGGACCGCGGGAACGGCCGTCGCGACGGCCCAAGGGCCCGAGTCCGCCCGCCACGCGACGCGGACGCCGCGCAGGAGACCGCCCGAATCGTGCAGAAGTCGTGCGTCGAGGACGAGGCCATCGTCTCTCCACGATGCCGCCGTCTCGAGCGCGAGGGGTCCGGGGGAAGCCTGGAGCGCGCGCGCGAAGGCCGCCCGCAGGTCGGGGGGCAAGTCGCGGCCCATGCGATGGGTTGGCGCGACGGAGGCCAGGGCGGTGAGGGTGCGCTCGAGGGCGGGCTGCTGGCCGAGGGCCATGTGGACGAGCGCCCGGCCCTCGAGCAGGAACACCAGATCCTCGTGGGTGAGACTAGACGAGGCCTCGGCGCGGTCGAAGGCTGCGGCGGCCCCTTCGAAGTCGGCTTCCTGAGCGAGCCGGCGCCCCTCGTCCACGTCCGAGTGGGCCCGGGCCAGGGACAGGGGCCCGGTGAACAGGAGCAGCACGGCGCAGAGGGCACCGCTCAGCGGACGGCGGAACATGAGCACGAGTATAGGGGCTGGCGAGCCCGAGATACCACCGACCGGGGCGCCCCGAGAATGACAAGCCATGCGGACGTGCACAGCGAGCCCCGTGCCAACCGGCGACGGGCCGGATCTCGCTGTCCCCGGGCCACGAAGCTGCGAACTGTGCCGTTCCGGCGCTACGTCGCGCCGGAACGGCTCGAAGGCCCGACGATCACCAGCACTCGTTGCCGTGACAGGCCGGGTTGCAGCTCGGCTGGCCCGCGCCGCACCCGTTCGGGTTGTAGGTACCGCCGGGCGTCACCTCGAGGATGCCGTTGACGTGCAGATCGACGCGAATGAGAGCTCCCGTCGCGTCGACGACCGTGCCGTGACACCTGCTGCACGGGTAGCCCCGGCTGCGCACATGCCGGTCGTGCTCGCCGCTCATGGCCTCGAGCTGCATCCGGGTCCAGCCCGTGAACGGAGCGTGGCACTGGCTGCAGTCGTATGTCGGGTCCGTGTCCCAGTCGGCGGTACCGGTGTTGTTCGTGGGCCGGTGGCAGTACATGTTCGAGCAAACGCCGGTCGCGTAGCTGTACGCGTAGCCCGCAGCCCAGGCGGGGGCCGCGGCTCCCGTGACCTCGGCCCGCGCGTCGCCGTCGATGTGCCCGATCGTGAACACCGAGGTGGGCATCAGGCCGTGACACATCGTGCAGCTCCAGCCGAGGTGCACAGGCGTGTCCTCGACGTGCTCCTGGTGGGCACCCACCATGAGCGTGAGCCGCGCCATCTCACCGTCCACGCCCTCCGGAGGGGCCGGGTTCGCGGTGGGCCGGTCGCCATGGCAGAACGTGCAGTCCACCGTCCAGTCGGGGCTTGTCACGGCATGGCAGGGGTTGCACGACACACCGACGCCGCCGCCGTCCAGGTTCGTCCCGTGGCACATGGCCTGTCGGCACGTGGTGAGGCCCGTATTGTTCGCGGCGGAGCCGTGGCTCGTGGGCGCCGCCCATCCCCCTGGGTGGTAGCGGGAGACGTCGATGACGCCGTTCACGTGAAGGTCGGGGCGATCGATGTTGTTGCTCGCGTCCACGACCGCCGCGTGGCACATGTTGCAGTCCGTCACGGTGCTGTGCGGCGCGGCCGGCGGGACGCTGTGGCAGGTCCCGCAGGCCGCCTGGCTCCCGTCCACCGTCGTCCACACCGGCGTCGTGTTGGTGCCACCTCCCGTGCCGAAGCCGGAGTAGTCGAGCGTCTCGCCGTGGCAGTAGACGCCGTTGCAGCGCGTCCCGTCGAAGCTCGGCGAGGCACCATCGGCGACGGCCAGCGCGCCCCAGGTGAGCTCCGCCGGCACCGTCGTGTCCCTGTGACCGGGGGCGGCTATGGTGGCGGGAACCACGTGACACTGATCACAGGTGATCGGTGCCCGCCACGTGCTCGTTCCTAGGTGGCTCTGGTGCGCCCCGACTCCGCGCAGGGTCGTCGCGCTCCCGCCCGCCGTGTCGATGGGCGGCGCCGCGTTGACTCCCGTGGTGCCGTGACAGCTCGTGC